>Ga0187884_10003848_pt1 | contig 11383 bp, 10 predicted proteins | sample June2016WEW_20_4_FD_132983 | JGI IMG/M metagenome (GOLD analysis project Ga0187884, IMG submission 132983) | Peatland microbial communities from SPRUCE experiment site at the Marcell Experimental Forest, Minnesota, USA - June2016WEW_20_40 | ecosystem: Environmental > Terrestrial > Soil >...
GCTGGGGGTGGTGATCACATTTGCCAACAGCTTGCCAACCTCGTCCATGCCACGTAAATAGACACCTGCCAGCGCAACTTGTCGACTTGGAGACTCGTCGGTCAGCGGACCGGATTTGTGAATAATGATAGACGCCAGGCCGGGTTTCTTCGCAAGCCTTGATATGGCGAGTTGGAACGATCGAATCTGGAGCCCTTTGGCCTCCGTGGAGGTGAGAGGCTCTGCGTGGAGGTTGGCGAGGGCATACTGTGTTGGATCGGCTCCTCGGAACCCGCTCTTAATAGCAGCCCTTCGGATCAGACAGGGCAGGCAGAACCCGCAATGTTCTGTCCCGTGGCCTTTCCAACGTCCCTTCGTCGGCGATGCGCAGGAAAGACTCTCTGGGATTGCAAGTTTAAGCAGAGCTTGATTGGAGCACATGGACACCATCTCACCCTTTGTCTTGTCCCAGTATGGATTTTCTATCGTTACCGGAATCCCCAGTTCCCGCAAGAGTTCATTCCAACGTGCAATATAAAACGGATGCGTCGTGCGCGTGCTGAGTGAACCAAGCCTGAGTTGGTCGAGTGGAACGTTGAGAGCAATGAGCCCGTTTTCTGGAGCCAGGAGCTTGCAAACCTGGCCAAGACTGCTGCCTGCCATCGCTCCTGTGGCAAAGAAGAGGAAGGATCGCCCACGAGTGGAATCTTCCGCGGGAACGCCCTTCACAAGCTCTTTCGGAAAGTTCATCCATATGCGCAGACGCCGGAAAGGGCGTTTCGGGTATTGAGCTTCCAGCCTGCGGAAGAGCGTCTCCTGTGCCGCACTTACAGCCCCCTCGCCGGCATGGCTGACGAAGAGCGGGTTGCGTCCCTGTTCCAAAGCATCAATGGCACCGATGAGGCTGTCTAGGCCGCCGGAGAATAGAGAAATGCCATCGAACGGCGGTTTCGCCACCACAAGTGGTAGGGGCGCGACGATTCGCTCGAAGCCCTGAGGACGAACTCGAAAGTCAAGAGACCACCGGTCTCCAGTCAGGAAATTCAGCATTTGCTGCAAGAGGCCAGAAACACTCGTCCAACGAGCGACATCGCTCACCGGAACCACCAAACGGATTTCTCGAGTCCAGTTATCCTGTGATTCCGTATTACGTGAAATTCGCGTGTCCGCCGCATGGATGTGGGCGGCCAGCACCAGCAGATCCACGCTGAGCTCAGAGGGGTAAACTCCAATTGTGGCCAGTTCGTCGAGAACATTCCCTATTCCGTGGTCGAGTCGCTTCGTGGCTTGAACAAACTCCACCTGCGTTGCAACTTCATCGTCAGCGTTCGGGATGGCGACCGCATCCTTGAGTCCAAATCGTCCGTAAATGAGGTGACGGCTCACGATTTGTCTACCTCCGATTCCGCCATACTCTGGAGAATGGAATATGCCTGTTCGTAGACCGAATCGATGGTGCTCGTGACCTGCTCTTGGGTCATAGTTGTTTCCACCTGGTTCGCCACGAAGGCGTCCGAGACGCTGCGTTCGACAAACTCAAAGAGCTGGACTTGAATATCGGCGGCTTCCCTCGCATCCTGCGGCAGGGTGATTGAGTTCGAACCGATGTCATTGCAGATGCGTGCTTCGATGGCATGTGCGACATTCAATTCGAGAATCATCTGTACCTGTGCGGCGGTGAGAGCGCCGAAGTCGGTGATTCCACTCTCTGCGAGATCCACAATGGTCTCGACAAATGCCTCCCGGGCAATGCTTTCGTCGATTGCTCCGCCTGTAGGACAGACGATCTCCATGATTCCGAGAAATATCTCTTCAATAGGCCGCCCGACAAGACGGTCCAAGCCAATAGAGCGCAACGCAGCGGAGGCATTCCCGCCAATCGCGGAATTGAGGATACCTGCAAGCTGCGCCGTTGATCGGCGAGAGACGGCCATCCTTCGCGCCGCGTTACGGCTCCCGCCGGAAGAGTTCGAAACGTATTGGGAAAGCGCCCGCCCAAGGCTTTTGCGATCCCGCCCACCCGACGAAACGAAGCGGGTGAAATTGTTACGTGCGGAGGTATAACGCCGGGGATCACCGGCCGGTGGAACCGGCGGGCGTGTCGGCGGCGTCGGAAGGTTTCCACCGTTTACGGACGGCAGAACTGCGGGAAGCGGGTTAGCGACTCCATCGCCTCCCGGAGTTAGCTGTTGTGGCTTCTGCGCCGGACCCGCAGGTGCCGGTTGGGGGCCATCGGATCCGCCTCCATCACTGAGCCACGTGGGAATTAAGGGTTTCCCGCCGCCGGAGCCGCCATAGGAATTCGATGTGCCCATCACCGACCTCCCGGCGTCCGAGTGCGGAGGGTGGTCGCAGCGGCAGGTTTGAGCACTGGGCCGCCGTTCTTGCTCCAAACTTCAAGCAATTGGTCGAAGCGCTGAGTGGTCGACAGATCCTTCAGGACGCTCCCCCAGCCACTGCATGCCCAAGCGCCGAGACGGTTGGCAGGAAGAGCCTCCAGGAAGTCGAGTAGGTTCGCTTGCAGGGTAGGCTGCGCGCGCACGAGGACTCCCATCCCCTCGACGCCGTCCGGAGCCTTATCGAAAGAATCGGAGGCAATGATTCGGGTTCTGAGTACCTCGAAGACTTGGGCAGCTTCCGGTGGCGCGAGGGAACGCAGGGCCATCTCTTCCGCCTGCACCGCCAATTTTCCTCCGAGAAGCCTCTCGGCAATTGCGGCGATCTGTCCGAAGGCCGTCGCCGCTCCGAAGAAGTCCTTCCGATCTTTGGTCACGAATAAATAGGGGCGAAGATCAACATTCCCGAGAGGCGGCTTCAGTCGCGCCCAGTCTAAAGTGCTCGGTGAGGCCAACCACTCGGCGAGCACTGCGCTTATTTCGCCGTCGGGTGATGAAGTCTCGCTCTTCTTGGCAGGCCTCTTAACCCCAACCTCTTCTTGGATTGCTTGCGGCGATTCTGGCTCACGGGCCGTCTTCTTTTTCGCCGCGGCTTCCAGCGCGCCAATATCCGTGCAGATGCCATCCGGCGCCGCGGCGGCCGCGTTCGCAATCTGATCGAACACGCGGCTGTTGAACCTTTCAGCCAGCATCAGTTTGGCCAGCACGGGAAGTTTCACATCATCGCCGAAGCCGCGGGCATCGGCCGATGCTTGCCGAAGTAAGAGTGTGTTGAGAAACCGCTTGATCTGGCGGGGATTCCCGCGCGTACCGCTGGCGAGGATTGAGCCGATCTGATCGGAGATCAGGAGCGCGTTGTGGGCACTATTTGCCTTTGTGCCGAGGGCGTTCTTCGTGGTTGCTGCGTCGAGGACGCTCCCTAGCCAGGGCCGCTTCAGAAGGCCGCGGGCGACCTTGATTAGGTCGGCAAAGGCCGGATCGTCTTCGCCCAGTTCCGCACCGACCAGCAATAGGGTGACGTAGATGCGAGTCTCCGCCTGGCCCAGAGCGGGAATGCGAAATGGGATCTGGATCAGTTTTTCCAAGTAATTGCGTGCGTAGGTCTGCGGGCCGGTGCTATCTGGGAGATCAGGGAAGTGCTTCCGGACCGAATACTCGATCATGGCCTCGTCCGCAGCCACCACAAATGCGGTGCGCGCTGTGAAGACAAAAAGCCGGATCGCTTCGAGCGTCTCGATTGCAATTTCGGGAAGACAGCGGTCGAGGTCGTCCACCAACACGATGAGCTGATCGATTCTTGCAGCTTCCAAGAGCTTGTCGAATGCCTTCCTGAATTCAGCAATCTCCTCGGGGACGCTGCTGGCGCTCTCCTTGTCTTTCTCTTTGAGCAGTTCCTTGGCGCCGTCGACAATTTCGCCAATCTTCTCCTTTGTAAGATTCGCGGGATTCGCCAGTGTCCCTTCGAGGCTGGTCACCAGGCCCAATACGCCTAATTCGTGGTGGCCTGTGTAGAAGCCGGCAGCGGCCGTGATCAGTCCGCCAGCTCGTTTTGCCAGTTTGAGCAGGTCAATCCGATGGAGAACGTCTTTTACGGCGACGGAGGCCTTTGTCAGAAATGTCCGCTTCTCCAACAGGCCGGTTACGATCCCTTCGATCAGCGCAATCTTGGCGTCCTCAAAGCCCTGAAAGCGCCACCCGTTGAACTTGAGGCAGAGCACGCGATCCTCACCCTCCAGGGATGCTTCCACCATCTCCAAGACGCTGGACTTTCCGGCGCCCCAGTCTCCGTGAACGCCAAGGGTGATAGGGTGGGCGGAGTGCTTTTTCAAGAGCGCGACAATCGTCTTCGCGATGGGCTCATTGTTTAGGAGGTCGACTTTTGTTTCATTATCCGAAAGGATCATCTGTACCTGCTCGGATTCGATGTCGTCGGAGGCGCAACACGAGTGTACCCCAAACACCCATGTTTTCAACATATTATCCAAGAGGGAAGTGGCTCTGTGCGACGGACTGAACTGCGGGTATTCCTTGAACCCGTGACGCTCCTCCGTTTCAGGCCGTGAGCGTCACGGCAAAGGTCTTGACCACTGACCGGATTGGTATCGAGAGCCCATGTCGCCGGGAGGGACTGTGGATTTACACAAGATTCCCAAACTGTGCTTCGAGGGCGAGCGGTCGTGGAAACGCGGTTTGGGCTGTTGGCAACAAGTTAAAACTTCTATTTGCGGAAAGCGACCGCGGGGCGGCGGGAATACGCGTTTCAACGCCGCCGAAAGCGCCCCCTTGCACGAGTTCTTCGATCTTGACGAGAAGGTCGCGAACGAAGTCCACGTGGGCCTGATGGGTAACAACATCGACGACCTTGGGATGGGTTCTCAAGGTGATCAGGCAGGAGACGAGACATATGCGCTCATACTACTCCGCGCGTCCGGCTAGAATCCTGGCATGGGCGGAATCCGGTTCAATCCACGCGACATGATCATGCCTCCCTTCAAGAGGTGTCCTAAGTGCGGCAAGACGGAGTTCGGCGTGCACGGGATCCACGGCGATCGGGTCCTGCGCCGCTGCCGGGATTGCTGGTATTCCCACAACGTGCCCTTGCCGTCGGTGCGCAAGAAGATCATCTACCTCGACCAGTTTGTAATCAGCGACTTCGCAAAACTCAGTAATCCTCAAGCGAGAGGCCACGAGAGAGTGCGAGCCAATCCCTTCTGGCAGCAGGCCTACGATCTTCTCTTTCAGCTGCGCCAACTGCAGATGATCTGCTGTCCAGACTCCGGCTCGCACCAGGAGGAGTCACGGATCTCAACGATCAATGCCGATCTCAAGAAAATGTACGAGCACTTGTCAGGCGGGATTACCTTCGAGCCCTTCGACGGGATCAAGTCCATGCAAATTGGCGAGCTCGCGAGAGCATGGGTCGAAAGAAGAGATCCGGTCTTTGATTTCGCTCCTAGAAGAGTGCTGTCGAGCGACCCCGACGAGTGGAGCCAGCGATATTACATCACGTTTCAGGACAATCCATTCCTGATCCCAGCCAACATCCTCTATTCGCGCCGGGCGCTCCATGCCGAGATAGTCCGCCTGTTCACCGATGTATGGGGTAAGGAAAAACGGACGTTTGATTACTGGTACAACCTGGAGCGCACCGAATATCAGAAGGTTCTGGCGCAGGTGGCCATGAAGAGCCAACGGGAGCGCTGGGAGGTGGCTCTCTCCTTCAGGCCAGGGAAGGACATTCCACTGGAACAACTCGACAAAATGATGCCATCCTTTGCCGAAAACCTGTTGGAGAGCATCCTACATATCTTCCAGTTCCCGCGGGAGGGCGGCATGCGCTCGCAGACAGAGATGACCGAACTGATGAAGGGCTTCAGAGAAGCCAATCCTATCGCCGAGGCGCCCTTCTTGAAACTGCAGGCCTTGATGTACGCGGTCATCGCGATGCGGGCCGCCGGTGGACAAAAACAGCCGCCCAACGAAGGGATGGCAACCGACATCGACACCGTGGCCCACATCCTTCCTTACTGCGATGCCATGTTCGTCGATAACGAGTGCCGGGCGCTTCTCTTAAACATCCCCAGGCGCTTACAACCTGAGTGGGTAAGCAGAATCTACTCTATGCGTGTGAAAGACGACTTTCTCGCCTACCTTCGCGAGGTCAGGAACGGTATCACGAAGGAACACGTGGAAGGACTGCGCGAGGCGTACGGAGATCGAGATCTTACGGGAGTACCGGCCGCCCAACCAGAACTAACCTGAGGTCACTCGCCACTGCACTCGGGGTCCGCACGAGTGCTATCAACGCATTCTTGGGTTGGTTCGCATCGCTTGGCCATGCTTTTGGAAGGTCTTCGACCCGATGGAGGGATGCAACTCCTGCGCAGCACTGAACGATGCCCGTAGTAGATCCACACCGTCTGCGACACCCGGTGTCGCGACATGGAACAGGACGCAGCAGATTCTGGGATCATTGATCGACCGAAGATACGGTCTGTGCCGGTCGAGTTCGTCGTCCAGAAGCTTTCCCAACCCAGATATCTCTCCCGAGAAGACCTTGTCTCCTCGATTGAAGGCGCAGCTCAGGGAAATCGCGCCCACGCCAAAAGTGCCCGAAGGCGAGCTGTCCAGATTGCGCCGAAGTTGCTTGATCGCATCGCGAAGATTGGTCTCGATACTCTCAGTGGTGGCAGGGCGTTTGCACGCGACCAGAAATGTGACGTCCTCTCGGGTGAGGTGCAAGTCCGGCTCTCCGAGGGTTACCGAAGCACCCCGCAGTCGCCATTCGGCCGCGAGCGCGAGTTCAAACCAGATATTCCTGCCATCGCGGTTTCTGGAGTTTTCATGAATTGGGTGGAGCGGGCCGGACAGAGCTCGTTTCAGTGCCGGACCGACCAGGGGAGATGGATCATTTTGGAAAGCAAGGAGGACATCATGGGCTTCCAGCGCTTCGATCACCGGAAACCAGTCCCCCGGCTGAACGTCGCTGTAAACTCCGGTTTCGCGACCTTTGCGGCTCGCCTCCTCAGCCTTGCGAAGAACGCTGAAGGCGTGGTGAATCCTATCGTTCGGCCGCAGCCCCAGTCCCCGACTGATCAGCCAAGGGTCGAAACCGTCTAAACGCTGGAGCAGGTCGGAATATTTGAAGGCCTCCATGGCGCTCGCTTCAGGCATCACCCATCGCCTTTTCGAGCCGCCTCACCTCGACCTGAAGCAACAGTTCGTCGTCCTGGGTAATGAGGCGGGCGTGCGCGATATCGAGCCGGATAGGATGAAGGCGCTGGAATGTTTCCCGTACACTCTCTTCTCGCCGGAAGAATGACTGAAAGATCTCGCGCCAGTTGTCTTTCTTGCAGATGATCCCTGCGTAGTCGGTGAAGTCGGAGTATTCGATCAGAGGGCGAACCTCAGCGCCGGCTTCCTCGGCCTTGCGCTTCTTCTCCCGCCACTGGTCACAGACGCCGTTGGGAAGTCTGTGCTTCGGCCAATCAGGGCCGTAAGTTCGAGTTAAATGCTGATCGATAAATCGGCGCAGCAACCTCTCCAAACGTTGCACTCGGTCGTGTGCTGCATTGGTGCGAACCAGTCCATCTTCCTCACCCTCCGCAGGCTCCGATTCCGTTTGGGCTTCCTCCAATCCAGCGATTTGGAGTCCCTGTTTGAATGCGGGCAGCGGAAAACTTGTGAGAGCGGGATTGAAGCCAAGTTGAACGTAGAAATCCCCCCGCGCCGCCAGATCGGTGAAGATCTCCGGGCGCCAGCTGATCGGGTCGCGCCAATCGCCCAGGCCCTCCCGCAGGCTGGCTGCCAGGGACTCGTCGAAAGCCGGCATGGTACGTACAGCTTCGCCGATGCGCTGGATCTCGGCGAACCCCGCAATCGACCGCATCGCCTCCTGCTGATCGAGCCAGGGCGTGCTCATTTTCTCCATCGCCCGTTGCAGTGCCTGGGCTGCAATTCCTTGGTTGTGAAGAGTCAATTCTGTTGCAACACCACGCGCACGAAATTGATCGGCCAGAAGCGCGGACTCTAATTGATCCGGCAGCCGGAATCGTGCCTCAAAGCTCGCCATCGCCTGACTCGCGAGTTCTGCGGTTTTTCGCCACGGTGCATCCTCGTCGAACAGGCCGGCTCGTCTCAACTCCCACATGGGCCCCATGGCCATTCGCGTTATTTCTTCATGGGACTGGAGCGCCTCAAGCGCGCGGGTGATCACGGAATTCTCCGCGAGCATCCGTGCATGGGCCAGGACAGAACTCTGCTCCATCTCTCGAATCGCTCGCATGGCGGAAGTCTCTTCGAACAAGCGAGCGGCTTCTCGCGCGTGCGCCAGAACAGAGTTTCCTTCGATGAGTGCCATCTGCTCGCGGAGTCTCAGTACGCCCGAGTGCTTCTCCACTTCTCGCAGCAGTTTCTCCCGCTTTTCCGCGGCGAGGCCCGCCTCCTCCATGGTCTTCACCCGCGGTGATCCGTGCAGATCAATCTCAAGAATCCTGCGTGGAGATTTGTCGTTCGGCGCGTCGTCCCCGGGTCTACTCATGGAGGTCCCTTCTCAGTTGCCAGGTACTTCTTTCACCAATGATAGTTCCGCCTCATCTGCCGGTACTATTCACGCGAATGCATGTGTCCTCTCTGCACCGGGGCAGGTGGGGGAGAGGGGGCGCGTCCCCCGCAGGGAAATGTGGCCGGGTGCAGGGAGAAGAGAGTCTCCCCAGAGCCCCGATCAGAATTTTCGATTCCCGCGGATGGCATCTTCAATATGCGCCGGGATTGTCGTGCCGCACTTTTTGAACATCTCCGCGAAGAAGGGCCGGAGAGCAAGAGAAGGAACTTGCCCTGGTTCAAAAGTACCCTTCGCAACGGCGATGTTGCTCAGGCTGGTTTGGCCGGGAAATGGATTGATATGGTTCGGCGGCGGTGGAACGTTGAGCCGCCATCCCTTGATTCCGTCCAGACCGGCGACCCAGTCGAAAGGCGGCTCAATGCCGAGGCATTTCAGGAGTTCGGCGCATCCGGGGAGCCGCTGAACCAGACTCCTTGCGATATCAAGAAAATACAGATTCCCTTGGCCTGAGATTTGCAGGACCGTAGTGTCCACGCACCAGATCTCACCCGTATTGAAGACGAACATCACCGATGAGGTCTCTGTGTCCATCCCGGTTGGGCTGAGCGTCGCGTAGGCTCCCATGCCATCTTCCGCCCGAAGGTACTGCAAGTTTGACCATAGCAGAGGCTGCAGGGGAACATTCGGCTGTCTTCCGCATCGCAGCAGTTCATCGTTTATCCATTCGTGCGCAGTGGATGTGTGCGGCATCACTCGAAGCCAAATCGCCGGACCCTTGGCGAGAATGACCTCGTGGTCCGGTCCTTGAGCGAAGGGCAAGGTATTCCAAAACTGTCCGAGCGGTTCGCCTGGACCGCGGAACCGCGCACTTCCGTCTCTTGCCTCGGCAGCGGGGAACGGACCCAACGGTGCGGACACGCTTTGTGTCGAATGGGACGTCGCACGGGCTTCCTCGCTAAAAGCCGGCGCCGGGCCGAGAGGCGGGGGAGCAACCGGTGCCTCGTGGAGGTCGCGCAACAGGAGCCGGAATTCGTCTTCGGAGTAGGGGTCGGCACTCAGGTCAACGCCGACGCGGTTCTTGAGCCAGATCGGAAGCGTGGCTTTGAAACTCCCCTCCCGGAGAACAGGGATGAATTTGGTTTGCGTCAAATCGTCGGCAAGTTCGGCGGTCACGATCGATGCCTCCCAGCCCACGCCACCCAGGCGGCCGTCTGCCTTCTCCTTGTACTTCGGCGTACAGATTAGTAGAACATGATCGCTATCGCGAACGGCTTTTTCCATGAAGAGGGTCTTGTCCGCACCGAGCTTGAGATGCCAGTAATCGAGGACCACGTCGACGCCTTTCTCGCGCAACCTCGTCGCCAGAGCGATCACCCAGCGGCGGTGCTCCTCGCTGTCCCAGGAATACGAGATGAAGGCGGTGGGCACGCCCTCGATCCGAGCAACGGAACCAGACACGCTCGCCGCGCTGCGGGCTTCAGGGGCTCCAGCTGTTTTGACCATCCTCTTGGCTAGGAGCGTTCTGGCTGTGATGGCGTCGCCCAGCCGCTGTTTCATCGTGGCTCCCTCGCCGCCGACGCGCGCTTTGAAAGCCTCGCCTGACTTCGCAAAGGGACCGAAGAAGCTCGAACCCAGATTCTCCGTATTCTGCTGCGCGCGGACGACCTCGGCATCAATCACTGCTGCAATCTTCTCTCTGAGCCAATGTTCTCCGGCTGACCGGCTGTGTTCGTCAGTTGGCAGGTTATGGGCATACAGTTGATCGACGTAGATCTCTTCGACGATCGATTCGATCGATTCGAACTTTACGAAGACCTCGTCAGCGACTTTGCGTTGGTACTTTCCCGCCGAGGCAATCCCCTCATTGGCGAATTTCTCCGCGAGATCCTTCGTTTCGCGAAGGACGGGATCGTACAACTTGCTGACACGTTTCTGAAAAGCGATCTCCGCGACGCGACGCAGATCCTCAATAGGCAAATCGATCTCTTCGGGCATGGCGACGGGGCCTTCAAATCTACAGGGGCCTGAAGATAAGCTTAGCGCAGGTCACAACCGGCATGCCGCATTCTCAGCAGTCCTCTGGCTTCTCATCTCACCGTTATCCTGTCCAACACCCGTTCATACACCGCACGCGGAATGCGGATGCTGCGGTATCGCCGCTTGTCCATGGACTCGGGGCGCCCGAGGATGAGAACGCCCCGCTCGAGCTGAAACATCCGCGTCACGGTGTACCTACCCTTAATTTCTAATCCCAGTGGGGCCGAGGAACTCGGCACGTCTGTGGGTGAGCGCGAAACCGCCGAGGATCAATTCGAGCAGAGGCACAACGAACGAAAGGCGGCTGTCTGCCTGATCCGCACCACCCAGGATAGATCCCTGAAACGCCGTTTTCTTCGTGGAACCCGTCGACTTCCGGGAACGTGGGCCACCACGTAGGAACTCCTGGCGAGGTTCCTCGCCCACAGTTGACCACGGCCCTGAGGATGCTCTCCTCGGGGCCGTCTTGCGTCCGTTGTCTGGGTGAGTGCTAGAATCGCGCTCTATGGCAAACGTCAGTGGTCCACAGCCTGATGTGAAGTTCTGCCCTGCCTGTACGGCTGAACTGCGTAACCTTCCGAGGAATGAGATGAAATGGAGGGGGAAAAAGGCCGATGGGACAATCTCTCAGCACACCCACACCTATGCGTGCAACGCACCCAAATGCGAGAAGAAGTTTGAGATCAATCAAGACCAGTAAACTGAGGGCGTTTTGGTGCATGTTTTGGTGCATGTTCGTACCCGGATTCTGTTCTGGTTGGTGCATCATCGTGCAATCTTTGCCGATGGTCTATGTGTTGCAAATAAAGGAGATGTGCGGATTATTGCGCGAGTGTGCAGAACCATGCAATGTGTCGTAAAATGGACTCATAATCCCTTGGTTGGGGGTTCAAATCCCTCCGGGCCC
>Ga0187884_10003854_pt1 | contig 11367 bp, 10 predicted proteins | sample June2016WEW_20_4_FD_132983 | JGI IMG/M metagenome (GOLD analysis project Ga0187884, IMG submission 132983) | Peatland microbial communities from SPRUCE experiment site at the Marcell Experimental Forest, Minnesota, USA - June2016WEW_20_40 | ecosystem: Environmental > Terrestrial > Soil >...
GTCGGGCCACGCAGCCCGCGAAGACCACTGGGAGCTGATCAAGATGCTCAAGCCAGACCATATTTTTCCCACGCACGGAGATCTAACGATGACAAGCTCCTACGTAGAACTTGCAGAAGAAGCAGGTTACAGTCTAAGGGATAATATTCACCTACTAAGAAACGGCCAGAATATTTCGGTGAGACCTTGAGGGGCGAGAAAACCCCCACTAGAGGTGCATTGCACTCAAAAGCAGCACTGTCAAGGGGGGGTTAATAGTGAGCAACTTGGACGACGACTTGCTCAAAAGAAGGACAATAATCGACGAGGCCCTCAACGAATATGTCCCTGTAGTTTTCCCCGAGGAGTTGTACAAGGCCGCTCGACATCTCATTGAAGCTGGAGGGAAGAGGCTGCGGCCGGTGGTTCTGCTGTTGGGCGCCGAAGCGGTGCAACTCAATATCGCTGTTGAGACGATACTTCCAGCGGCCGTTTCAGTAGAGCTCATCCACAATTTCACGCTGATTCACGACGATATTATGGACGAAGACGCGACAAGACGTTCCATAGAGACCGTGCACACAAAATGGGGTATGTCAGAAGCCGTCTTAGCAGGCGATGCGCTCTATGCTAAAGCCTTCGAGGTGCTTTCTTACACAAAAACAGAACCAGAAAATGCAACAAAATGTCTTAGGCTTCTCTCGAAAGCGTGCCTACGCATCTGCGAAGGACAATGGCTGGATATAAAGTTCGAAAATAACAAAAACATATCAGAGGCCGACTATCTCGACATGGTCCAAAAAAAGACAGCTGTGCTCTACGCAGCTAGTTTGGCAATGGGGGGGATACTTGGAGGCGGCACTGACAGCGAAGTGAACGCCCTGTGGGAGTTTGGAATAGCTATGGGCATAAGCTTCCAGATCCGCGATGATGTACTCGACTTGATTACGGCGCGTGAAGTGCTTGGAAAAGATAAGGCCAGTGACCTAACAGAAGGCAAGATGACGTTAGTTATGATCCACGGACTCAAGCACGGCATCAGGCTTGACCCATCGCAGCTCACAAGCGAAAAAGCAATCGACAGCGCAATTAAAGATCTAAAGGATGCAGGATCAATCGATTACGCGATGGAAAAGGCAGCTGAGATTCTTCGAGTTGGCAAGTCTCGACTTGCCAAGCTAGGCGATTCAGAGGCGAAATCCAAGCTGCTCAAACTTGCCGACTACATGATTTCAAGAGCGTATTGAAGGCAGCTTATCGGGGCGGTGATGTGGAACCTCAGGTTATAGGCACTGCAATTAAGAAGCACGCTCTGCAAAACGCTATTCTATACAAAGGTAAAGCAGATCCTAACGCTGTTGTCTCAAAGCTCATAGGCGAGCATCCGGAACTTAAACAACAAGCAAGAGAGCTATCTGGCTTGGCAGAGAGCATCATCGCCGACGTCAACGCAATGACACTTGACGAGCAGGGGCAGCTACTCCAACAGATAGCCCCGGAAGAGCAACACAAAGCAGTAAAGGCGCAACACAAAAAGGTGTACCTCCCGGAGTTGCCCCACCATGAACGTGTAGTCATGCGATTCGCACCTAACCCTAACGGGCCGGCTACGCTTGGCAGCGCTCGCGGAATTATTGTGAATTCTGAATACGTCAAAAGGTATGAAGGGTCTTTCATTCTACGTTTTGACGATACCGACCCGCAAACGAAGCGACCAATGCTTGAGGCCTACGATTGGTACCTTGAGGATTGCAAATGGCTTGAAGCAACCCCCGACGTCGTAGTCAAAGCTTCGGACCGAATGGAGACATACTACCATTACGCTGAAAAACTCATTGCGCAGGGGGCTGCTTACGTCTGCACCTGTACCCAGCTGCAATTCAAAAAACTCAAAGACGCAGGATTGGCGTGCCCTGACCGCGAGAACGCCGCAGAGGAGAATATGCGCCTTTGGAAACGGATGCTGGACGGGCGACTAGCCGAAAAAGAAGCGGTCTTGCGGATCAAAACCGACATAAGGCATAAGAACCCCGCTTTGCGAGATTGGATTGGTTTTCGAATTGTCGACACGGCACACCCTAGGGGACTGCCATTTCGAGTGTGGCCGATGCTTGATTTCGAATCAGCGATCGAAGACCACGAGCTCGGAGTTACGCACATAATTCGTGGAAAAGACTTACGAGACAGCGAGGGGAGGCAGGAGTTCCTCTACAATTATATGAGCTGGACATATCCGTTCACCCTACATTGGGGGAGGATCAGCATCCACGAATTCGGCAAGTTCTCAACAAGTAAGCTGAGGAGTGAGATTGACAAGGGGCTCTATAGTGGCTGGGATGACCCTAGACTCCCCACTTTAAGGGCTTTGAGGCGGAGAGGTTTTGCACCAGAAGCCATCAGGCTGTTTGTCCTTAAATTGGGTATTAACGAGTCGGATATAAGCGTTAGCTTAGAAAACCTCCATGCCGAGAACAGGAAACTTGTGGATCCGGTTGCTCACAGATACTTCTTCGTGTCGGACCCGATTAGAATGAGCATAATGAATGCCAAGCCCACAATTGCGCGCGCTCCGCTTCATCCATCATCTTCCGCCTCTTTTAGAGAGATCCCAGTGGACGGCTGTGTATGTGTCAGTGCACAAGATCTCACCGTATCCGGCAATAGTCTGGTGCGATTAAAGGATCTTTACAACGTTCGAATTGTTAAAAAAGAGCCGCTAGAGGCAGAATACGCTGGCGACGAAATCATCAAAGGCATTAGAATAATTCACTGGGCCCCACCAAACGGACCTAAAGTCGAGGTCGTCACGCCTAGCGGAGCCGATATCGGGATAGGCGAACCTGGCATAGCTGCTGAGCTGGATCGAGTAGTACAATTTGAACGCTACGGCTTTGTCAGAGTGGATCAGGTGCTCGAGCAGCGCGGCCAGACGAGAATCATTTGCTATTTCACGCACAAGTAGCCGATCTTTAGGGGCTTTTCGACTCAAGGGAGGCACGCTGTGGCCGCTTATCTATTGAAAATTACAAGCAGCAAAGAGATAGCAAAAGAGGCTATTATCACAGATATTCCCAGAGCGCCCCCCATGGCCATAATAGCATTTACTGTACTTGCAAGCTGTGCAGTCTTTTGTGAGCCAAAGACCGATACCCCGCTAGCCTGCTGGGTGTTCATCCCAACACGCACCGGTTCAAGATTGGCCTGTGCCTCATCAACCAGTTCGATAATCGCCTTCAAGAGGATGCCGTTGTCGGCTTTGAAACCCAACAGATTAATGCCACTGTACGAGTTCACGACGTGGTTGTCAGTAGTCATGACTTCTGCCTCGTCGACTTTCAGGGCGCTGACGATGATTTCACGCAAGTTAGACACCATGTTGTTAGCATCAACGAGCACGTAAGCCGTGCGCTGCCCAGCAACTTCAACCAATGCCACCTGAATGCCTAGATCACCCATGCCTTCATCTCGCCCAAAAATAGGCCCCCGCCTCGCTATTCCGAGCTTGATGTCGCTTTTCAGTGGTTCTGATTGCATCAGTCTCGAAGATGCTTCCCTGATCGCATCAATAAGGTCGAACGAGTTCTTCGTGCCTGCCCACATGGATGACGCGTAAGGAGCTGTGCAGTTGTGCGCATCGATCAGCACAGCGTGCTGCACGCCTCGTGTTCTCGCTTCGGCGTTTGCGACGAGACCAAGCCCATACTCGATGTCCTCTGTTGACTCTGGCGACAAAGTCGAGACAAACAGAACTGAATCGCCAAATCTTTGCGCAAGAAGCTTAATGGCCCCTTTCTGCACTCTAATTGATTTTGACGCGTCCGCACTGTATTGGGTGTTTTCCACTGCTCGTGCCGCAGCTTCAACTATTTTCAGTGATTCTGTCGCCGAAACCAAGTTGAAATCGTGCGTCGCAGTCCCATGCGGCACAAAAATCTCTCCACCGTCGTCGAGGTTGTTTACAATTCTTACCGGAAGGTTTCCACCACCAATCTCGCCGACGGGACCGGGATGAACAGCCGGCACGACAAATGTCGCTTTCAAGCGCTCGTTCGTCCTGAACGAAAGTGTGGTGACGGGGACTTCAACGGCTTCGCCTATCTTTTTGAAGAAGTCCTCCATGCCGGGGGCGCCTTCTACTGTTTGCGCAATGTAGCTACGAATGAAATCCATGCCGCTTACGCCAAAAGATTTTCTCAACGGCGCATCGACGTACCTGATGATGACCAACGCGCCAAGCGTGAACACTACACTGATTGCTACTAAGTTCACGACGTAGCCTGTCGCTCCGAACAGCAGCAAAAAAAGCGCTCCGAATACCGTTTGAAGCGAAGCAGGAACTAAATTTCGAACGAAGCTTTTCTGCGTGATAGCCATCAGCACCAGAATTCTGAAAGCGAAGACGGCGCCCAAGGACATGACGTAGGCTGAGATTGTCAGCTGCCACCCGATTGCAAATGAAATCAGTGCACCGACAACGCAAAAGACGCTGATTATCACGGCTCCCACGAATGCTAACAAAGCAGAGCGATTGACGGTCATAGTGCCTTGCAGCAGCCGAGCCAACGGGTGAGTAAAGGCAGCGGCAAGCACAGCTGGGACGCCGATAAGCATCAGCCCAGCGAGGAGATTTTCTCTCCATCCAAAATTGAAGACACCTGCGCCAACCACGAGCGACAAAGCAAGCGTGACAGGAATGGTGTTCTTCCACCGCGGAGCCGCAAAGACGTATTTCATCAAGCCGGCAGTCGTCTCCTCCATGCCCTTTACGACTTTTTCCTTGGGGCCAAATATCCTCAACTTCATCTAGTTCGCCACGTTCTCATTTGTCTTCGAGTTTGAACTCGTGAATCTCCAAGCACCCTCTCCACTGCTCACCAAACCACTTCTTTTTATAATTCATTACTTTAATGCGCCGTTTAAAGATAGGAGCGTCCACAACAAGTGTTTCGTACTCCCCGCCCTCACCCATAATGTGCACCCCATATTTTCGGTGCAATTCGGATAAGTCATCGACCGCCTCTTCATCGAGTTTCCTACCGAGCCACGATTCATTCATTCCGTAAGCAGCGACCTGAACAACGATGATGTCCATTGTGCCCGCCATTGCTCGTAACAAGCGTTCGCTGCCTTTGTGCCACAGAGGCGTATACAACTGCAATTCGAGCTGACTACATATCTTCTTCAGTCGACTCATTTGGTAGTTGGACGCTATCGTACCAGCTACAACGCCGTCCGCTTCCGCGCCTCGCAGCAGGGTTTTCAACAATGTCAATTCATCCTCGTGCGAAAAAGATACTCCCGACACTAGCGGAATGTCGACCGCCTCCGAAATTAGGCGAGTGAGACCTGCGCACGGCACGTGATACAGGAACGAGTCTTCTACGGCCTGCACGTTGACTAACTGCACAACCTCGTGTTCGCGCAACGCGCAGTTCAACGCGCAGACAGAGTCCTTGCCACCAGAAATCAGAGCAATCAAACGCATTCAGACTCCAACAAGGGTAACGGAAACAGCAGTAGTTAACCTTCTTTGAGGGCGACGTCAATTGCTTTCAGCGGCACGTCGGCTAACGCTTTACCAATTACCGCTTTTGCGATCTTTGCCGCGTGCGACTCATTTTCGGCATTTAAGACTTTGATCTCGAGTATCACCCCAACAAGAGCAGTATTAGACACCAAGTAGACGCTGTCGAATATTTCACCACAGGCGGGACACGACATCGACCCAACCGACACTTCAACCTTGCTCAGTTTTGGGTTTAAGCGCTTACCCACCTCCGATATTGCTATGCCGATTGCATCATCGACCGATTTGACGTCCTTCACCAACCACGCAGCCTCGAGCGTGACATAATAATTGGGCATACTCCAGTGTAAGTCAACAAAGTTAATTAATATTGGCACAAAGTCGTTCTAACAAAGAGGCTAGCGTTAAATGAGCCTAAGAGCCACAGCTACTCTCTTTGTTGGACCTTAAGCGCCCCTACCCGAACGCCCGCATCAAGCCACCCGTGGCCATAGCTAAAGCATACCAGTGCATTGACCAAATCGCCGCTTGTCCGAAAATAGACTCCGTCCTCATAGTACGACCGCGCCATGGTCAAGAAATCGTCAGAATATTTCTTGTTTATAACAATCTCTGCACGTTCCAGCGCGATGCGGAGCATCGTTTCATACAGCGCTACTTTATCCACAATCTGGGACATTTTGCGCACCAGCAAACGTTTCAAGCGCTTGCTTTTCCACGAAGTGAAGCGACGCTGGTATGACAAGGACGTGCAAGGGAGGGCCAAAATCGTACTCCTTCAGCCTCGCCAACACGTCTGCTTTAACCGTCGGTGAACGCGAACCCGCTCGCGCAATGCCTACGGCTAGTAGAGATGCCAACTGATTGCGTCCTTTCTCAAGTTCACTGTGAAGCAACAGTTCGATTCCTTGGCCAAGCGTCATAAGCTGTTCCTGTATATCTAAAAAGAGCAACGTGTGTAGATCGCTTCTTAAATTTGCAGTAACCGTATCGTAAGGCACGTCAGACACTTCTCTGAAAGGGAACGCAATGGTTGCCGATTTGCCAAAACGGTAGTTTTGAAGCCCTGTCAATCCGCATACCGCCGTGGCAATAGACGCCCCGTGAATAATTTGAGTGCTTATCCCTCTCTCGTGCGCCCGTATCCTTAAATCGACGTGCGTTGTAGAGATCATCGCGTCGCCCGCTGTTAAGAAAGCGACATTCTTCCTCTCGGCATCTCGCAAAATTGTCTCGCCAGGGACTTGCTCAACATCATTTCGGTCGAGCAGACGGATTTCGCGCTTATAGAATCCTTCCAATTTCTCAATTGTGGTTCCTATAAGCTTTGAGCTGTAGAACTCCGCGTATACCACGTCAGCATTTTCGATCGCTTGTAGTCCTTTCACCGTTACGTCTTCTTCGTCGTACAAGCCTAACCCAACGAAGGTCAGCACCGCATCACCTCATTTCACAAGCAGAATTCGGCAAATAGCTTAGCGTCAACTGAAATAGCTTTTTCTCTCGGCAAATTGGGATCTTTAATTCGTTTTAACGCCCGTGCCTCAGGCTTTGGAGACCAGAAAGAAGATAAGCGTCGCGTGTTCTTATATAGTGCGGATGCCTGTGTCGGCGAAAAAGAAATTGTGCGTTAGTGTACCAAAGCACGAAGGCGAGCGAGTCAGGAAAGAGCTCAAGGAACTTGGCCTCCTAGATGAGAGATACAGAATAGAAGAACGACGTGATCGACTTTATATCCCTTTCAAAGGAGCATCCAATGAGGTTCGCTATGATCTTGAACCATGCGCGTTGAAACCCCGGCTACAACCGCTTCGCAAGGGGCTTGGAATCCGGTACGACGTTATTGGGGACATTGCTGTAATTTACTGGTTCGATGGCATTCTAGCCGCCGCGACAGAGCTTCTGCAGACACGACGAGACGTGAAAGTTGTACTGGCAGCGGTTAGTGGCGTAGGTGGTGAATATCGGCTCAAGGACCTTGTCTTCGTCGCGGGCGAAAGACGGACGGAAACGGTGCACAAAGAATATGGCTCGAGATTCCAAGTGGATGTTGCGAGCGTCTATTTCAGCCCACGGCTAGCTACAGAACGGCATCGCATAGCCGAGTTAGTGCAATCAAGCGAAACTGTAGTGGACATGTTTGCCGGCGTTGGGCCTTTTACGATACTGTTGGCCAAGAAAGTCAAAAAGGGGATTGCTTTTGAGAAGAATCCCGATGCCTTTCGCTGCTTGAAGAACAATATCGAACTGAACAGGTTGCATAACGTCGAGGCGTGCTTCGGCAACGCTAAAGACCTGGCCCCTAAGTTTAGAGGCGTAGCAGACCGGGTCATTATGAATTTGCCGCATTCGGCCTTTAATTTCCTGTGCGACGCCGTAACGATGCTTAGCGGAAGTGGCGGCTTTGTCCATTATTATGACGTCAAACCCGAAAACGAGTTTCATCGTACAATTGAAATCGTCAAAGAAGCTGTTGGGAGATTTGATAGAACGGTCGAGGGAATTCGCCTTAAGAAAGTAAGGTCCTACGCTCCGCGCCAGTACCATATCGTACTCGACATAAAAATTTCCCCACGCTGACGATGCTCGTTTGCTTCGCGGACGCCGCAACTCTGAAACAGCTACGTTATTATTGGAACCAGAGGGGTGTGCCTTTTATGCTTGGCGCACAGCACTTGATCAGAGATTTCTTGAACCCGTTGTGGCTCCACGTCCAACAAGTTGGCGGTTTCCTTGACGGTTTTCTGCTTGTCAATTAGCTCTAGCAAGATTTGATCGAGGAGATCGTATGAGATACCTAGTTCTTCCTCGTCAGTTTGTCCTAACCAAAGTCCAGCAGAAGGAGCTTTCGAGATTATTCTGTCAGGAATCCCTACGTATCGTGCCAACTGAAACACTTGAGTTTTGTAGAGGCTGCCTATGGGTAAAGCGTCAACGCCGCCATCTCCGTACTTAGTGAAGTAGCCCATGAACAGCTCTGTCTTATTACCTGTTCCTAAAACTAGCCGCAAGTCTGCGTTCGACGCGACGTAGTTCAACGTCATTCTGATCCGCGGCTTCAAATTTGCTTCGGCGTTCGAAACTTGACCATTTATGCGGGCAGGCAGTATAGGACGCGCCGCTTCTCTAAAGCAGTCGATCAGGTCGTTGATTTCGATTACTGTGAACGATAGCTCAAACGCTTCTGCGATAGAGGTTGCGTCGAGAACGTCTTGCGCGGAGGTGACGGCTGTTTCAGGGAGTATTAACGCCTTAGTGTTCACAACGTCGTGCGCCAACGCGGCCACAACAGAGGAGTCTACACCCCCACTCAATGCAACGACCGCCCCCTTTGCTTTGGCAGATAGTATGCTGCCTTTTATAAATTTTTTAAGTTGCTGGGTTATTTGAGCAAGGGCCCGTTCGTTTAGTGAGAGGGGATACATGCTACACGATGCCTTGAGGAGGTTTCACTCGTTAGCGCCGAAGACATCCTTGACGGTGCTAAAAACCTTAGCCTTGCGACTAGCTCGCCCTATAGTTTCACCCTTTAAAGATGCCAGTTCTCTAAAGAGCACCTTTTCTCTTTCGGTCAGATTCTTCGGAATTTCAACGATCAGTGTCGTGTATTGGTCGCCGCGGCCATGTCTGTGTACGCTAGAGGCTCCCTTGTTTCTCAGGCGGATGGTTGTGCCGCCTTGCGTCCCTTCGGGAATGTCTACTTTTATCGCTCCGTACACCGAAGGTACTTCAATTTGCCCGCCAAGTGCCGCAGCTGACACGCTGATTGATAGGTCGCTATAGATGTCGTCGCCCTCACGTTTGAAGATCGGATGTGGTAGCACGCGCACTACGACAAGGAAATCGCCTGAAGGCCCGCCACGAGCGCCTGCCGAACCCTCACCAGGTTTTCGGATATGCAAGCCCGTATATGCTCCTGGAGGAACCTTGATCGGCACGGTCTTAGTTGTTCGTAGCCTTCCGGCGCCACTACAGCTCTTGCACGCGGTCTCAAAAACCTTTCCCTCGCCTTGGCATTGAGAACACGTTTCTATCCTGATAAGCTGCGCCCCGAAGATATTCTGAGCCCGTTGTATCTCACCGCTGCCACCGCAGGACGGGCACGTTCTTATGTCAGTGCCGGGTTCAGCACCGGTTCCCTTACAATGTTCACAGCGTTCATAACGTGGGACTTCAATGCTAACTTCCGTTCCAAAAATTGAGTCCTCAAACGACACTTGAACTTCAACTGCGACATCGGGACCTCTTTGCGGACCTGACGGGCGCGCCCTTGTTTGAGTTCGGAATGGACTCTCACCGAACCCGCCTCCGAAAAACGTTTCGAAAATATCGGAAAAGTTGCCAAACCCGCCGAAATCGCTGAAGCCAGCACCAGACGCACCTTGCCCGAAACCTGCGTGGCCAACCCTGTCATAGGTGGAGCGTTTGCTTGGATTGCTGAGTGTCTCATAAGCCTCTGTAATCTCCTTAAACTTGTCTTCTCCCTCGCTTTTGTCGGGGCAAACATCAGGATGATATTTTAAAGCAAGTTTTCTATAAGCTTTCTTTATCTCTGCCTCTGTGGCAGTTTTGTCAACTCCTAGCACTTCGTAATAATCACGATTCATGAGGTCTATTTACACACTATTTCTCATCGACTACCTCGTAGTCCGATTCTTCGGTCGGGGGTTCTTGTTTTGCATCTTCTGCAGTCTTAGCGTAGAGCTCGGTCGTAATTTGATAAATCGTGTTCGTTAGTTGTTCTGTTGCCTGTTTAATGGCCTGGGTGTCTGTACCGTTGAGGGCCGCGCGCACTTTTTCGATTTCGGTCGAAACCTTGCTCTTATTAGAAGCGTCGACCTTATCTCCAGACTCTCTCAACGTTTTTTCGGCCGTATATACCATAGAATCCGCGCCATTTCTGATCTCCGCTTCTTCTTTCTTCTTTCGATCCTCATCAGCGTGGGCCTCAGCATCTTTCATCAAGCGGTCAATCTCTTCTTTACTGAGACCGCTCGTCGACGTGATAGTAATCTTCTGCTCATTGCCTGTTCCCAAATCCTTTGCCGAAACGTGCACAATACCGTTAGCGTCTATATCGAAAGTGACGTCGATTTGGGGAACTCCTCGCGGCGCAGCGGGGATTCCGACTAACTGAAATCGCCCGAGGGTTTTGTTGCCGACAGCCATTTCACGTTCACCCTGAAGCACGTGAATCTCAACAGAGGTCTGGCTATCAGCTGCAGTCGAAAATATTTGAGATTTCTTGGTAGGAATAGTGGTATTCTTTTCAATGAGTTTAGTGAACACACCGCCGAGGGTTTCAATTCCCAAGGATAAGGGAGTGACGTCGAGCAGCAACACGTCTTTCACCTCGCCGACAAGAATACCGGCTTGGATTGCAGCGCCGATTGCCACGCATTCGTCCGGGTTAATGCCACGATCGGGCTCTTTGCCAAGGTATTGCTTTATGGCGTTTTGCACCGAAGGAGTGCGAGTAGAGCCCCCGACTAGTAGGATGCGGTTGATATCCTTTGGCTCAAGCTGTGCGTCTTTCATAGCCTGTCTCATCGGCCCCATCGTCTTTTCGACCAAATCCTCTGTAAGCTTGTCAAACTGCGCCCGCGTCAACGACATATCCAAGTGCTTTGGGCCGTTTTGATCTGCCGTAATAAACGGGAGGTTCACCGCCGCAGTGGTCAACGTTGACAACTCGATCTTAGCCTTCTCTGCCGCCTCCTTGAGCCTCTGCAAGGCCATCTTGTCGTTTCTGAGATCGATGCCATGGTCCTTCTTGAACTGATCGGCAAGATAATCGATAATCCTTTGATCAAAGTCATCGCCACCGAGCAGGTTGTTGCCGTTAGTAGCTTTTACGTGAA
>Ga0187884_10003856_pt1 | contig 11365 bp, 12 predicted proteins | sample June2016WEW_20_4_FD_132983 | JGI IMG/M metagenome (GOLD analysis project Ga0187884, IMG submission 132983) | Peatland microbial communities from SPRUCE experiment site at the Marcell Experimental Forest, Minnesota, USA - June2016WEW_20_40 | ecosystem: Environmental > Terrestrial > Soil >...
GACTTCCACTGTATGTCTTACAGGCGATTCCCGTTTGTCCAATTCTCGAACACCTTCTGGCGCGGCGGGCGGTGATCTTTCGGGGACATATCCAAATCCCGGCGTGGTTCAGGTGAATGGTGCAAGTGTTCCAGCATCGAAGACAGTTGTTGGAACGAATTCCAGCGGTCAGATTGTAGATGCAAGTTCGTCATCGCCGGTTTTTGTGGGGCTGACAACTTCCGCAACCACAAAACTGGCGGGGTCAGCGTTTTTGACGGACAGTTCACATATTGGTACGCGGCTTGACACAGGTAACGCAGTCATTGTGGGATATGGCGGCTTATTTTCAACTCCGTTCGGTGCCACACAAATAGGTTTCCAGTTTTGTGTGTGGTATGATTCTACTGGACCCGGTTGGACTCATGTGATTGGAACCGGTAACTCTTATGGCGGCGCTGTAATTATGGATGGGACCAGCGGCCAAATTACCTTTTTTAGCACAACTGATTCCGGCGCTAATGGAACGGTGGCTGCGTTGGTAGATCAGCTTCATGTGACTAACGCCGGGAACCTAACCGTACGGTCAAGTGTTACGACCGGCGCACCAACTGGCGGCACCGCGGGTGCATGGAAAGGCGGAATAGCGGTCACGACTACCGGCGTGGTGCCGAGCACAACGAAATACATTCAACTGGACATCGGTGGCGTGCTTTACAAACTTGTAGTTGCCGCCTAGTTTTGCTTTCTAATTTTTCGCGACCAAGGCAGTCAACGCGAGAAGAAAGGAGGATACGAAAAGCATGAGGAAGTTAATCACAATCGGAGTTGGGTTGTTCCTGGCCGTGACCACGTTTGCGGCGGCTGATCCGTTCGTGTACAAGGCTACCCACGTCAATACGATCACGGCACCTAGCAACACCGTGGCGGCTGCGACGTTGGCGTCTGTTACGAACGACGTTAACTCTCGGGCGGACATCACGTTCCTGAACACTAACTCGGTGACGACCATCAACGTCTACACGGACTCAACCAAGTCCAATCTTGTCGGCGTTGTGGCCGCTAACAACGGCACCTTCAGTCCTGCGGCCCACGCGCCGGATCAGAGTGGCGTGAACTACTACGTCATTGCGAACTCGACGAATCTGGCAGCGCCGGTGATCGTGATCGAGCACTACGGCGGAACACAAGGCACGTCGCCGGCGTTCGCATTCTAAGCGTATGTCGGTCTAGACCGCTAAACGTCTCAGATATGAGAAACCCCCGGGGAGCAATCCTCGGGGGTTTTGCATTATTGAGAAATATAACGGTCTAAGACCGTTATTGACCGAAGGGGGAGCGATCTATTCGGAGAGGAAGTCAGGGAGCGGTTCGATCCTGATAGCCAAGAAGCCCGACGTACCCTCGACCAGCTTCGCGACGTTGCGCTTGCCTTCACCCACGGGCACCGCGCCGCCCTGATCGTTCATGTAGTCAACGATGGCCCTGTACACCCTGCTATGATCGCGCTTCTCGCCAAGGTGGGCGTGTGTCTCAACGAAGTGCTTGGCGAGCTTGGAGCACGTCATCTCACCATTGTCCGACACCCATTGCAGTGACCAGATGATCTCGACAGGGTGTGTGCCATCCGCCTTGACCTTGATCGGCGCTATGGTCGTATCCCATTGCAGGGTGCCGACGAATTCGCCATTGGGTAGCTCGGCCTCCACCTTCTTGAACCATGTGTCCGCGAAGGAAGGCTTGCACAAATTGTTCTTTGTCTCCCGCAGCGAGACGTAGCCAAAGCGTTTCGTAACGTCGATGCCACAGGACTTGGCGGTCTTCTCGCCCATGTGATTCAAATTGTGCTGTATGCGGACAGCGCCGGGGACCGAGGACGCGCCGCGTGCATCGTCCATGACTGTCTCGCCTTGGCTGTCGTCCAGCTTGCGGGTATGGTGGATCAGATGAAATGAGATGCCGAGGCGCTTGGACATATCGGAGAATGACTTCGCAACCTTACCAGCCGCCACGTTATCATTCTCGGGCACATCATGCAGGGCGACAAACGGATCGCCGACGAAGAGTATGGCCTTGGCGTCAACGATAGTGCGCTCAAGCTTCCGCAGGATCGGTTCGTTGAGCACATAGGTTCTGCGGTCGGGGCCGAGATGCGCCATGCGTAGCTCTTGATTGGCACCCGAGATCAAATGCACACGATGATACCTTGTCCCCAATTCATTCGGATCGACACGGTGAAAGAGACAGGTAGCCAGAAAGCGGCGCTGAAGTTCTTCGAGATCGTCTTCCGCATTGTACAGTAAGCACGGGCCAGTCTCGACAACCTTCTTGCCGCACAGGTCTAGCCCCGTGGCGACAGCCAATGCTTCAAGGTAGGAGAGATTGGACTTGCCTGTGCCGCCGGGGGCCACAGTCATCGTTAGGAAGCCACGGGCTAGGCGGCTGTACATTATCCAGCGACGACGGGGCAGAGTAACTGTTAGGATTTTTGATACGTCGAACGATTCAAATGTGGCGGTAGGATCGTCTACGTCAGGCGCAGCTTCACTCTCGCTGTCATCAACGAATGGATTTGGCGGGGAGTAAGCCACAGTCGGTGTTGCCTTGAATACTTCAGCCGCAATCGCCTCGCGGCCTTCCAAGGTTTTAGACCCGGGGGCGGACAAAGCGTACTTGTAGGCATTGTGGGTGACGACAGCGATCTCCTGATCGGTCCAGACGGGGTAGCACTTGGATTCATTATAGTGTTCCAATAAAAGTTCAACGGCCTTTGTCTCGCTGACACCGCCATCTCGTAAGTGACAGCCGACTTTATAGAGTGTAGAGTTGCCGCCTTGACCCTCAACGCAATCCGGTGCTTCGTTGCACAGCCAGTCGATAGCCCATTTGACATACTCGTCCTTGTCCAGATCGGTGAGCGGAATCTTGGCCTTGGGATCACGCGGAGGAACCGAAGCCTTGGCACATGCACGCAGCCACATCGGACAGGTAGCAACGGGCATGGAGTTGTGGATGGTGTAAGCGCCGAGCGGGACAATAGAACCGTACAGCACGACGTATGCGCCATCCGCTTGCAAGTCGAGTCCGTCTCTGAAGTTCGTGTACTTACGAATCTTCTCGCCGGTAAAAAAGTAGTGACGCCCGCCGCACGGGGTGAGCACACAAAACACTTCGGGGAGTTTGCTATTCTCTGTCTGAAGAAGTTCAAGAGAAGTGTTGCCATCAAACTTGTGAGTGCCCGCCTTGGCATCGACATCCAAGACGATCAGTCCCGACTTACCGCAGTCCACGCCCCAATTACAACCAGGGTACTCCTTACCCCAAAGAAGGACACGCTCTTTTTGTTTCGATGACTGGACACGCCACGGGAGTATAGGCTTCTTGGTGCCGGGCACGAGCGGGAAGACAAACCAACCGCGCTGAATGGCGTCAAGCGCGGCCTCTAATGGCGTCCACGTCTGCTTCGCTGGACCGTCAAGAGGGCCATCTAGAAAGTGGGTGCTCATTCGCTCTATCATTCTATCCTAGTTGACCGCATTAGTCAATCCTTACTTCAAGTATTTTAACGGTCTAGACCGATTTATCAGGTCTTCCGTACATCGCTTGGTAATCGAGATTCGGGTACGGGAGATGCCTGACCTTGTTCACGGACACTTCCCATTCCTTGCCCGCGTACTCGATAAACATCGTGCCCATGCTCGCGCCCATGTGGTGCAGGTGCTTCACAAGCGCGAAGCCGGCGGCGTTGCCACGCTGAAGCTCTCTGTTCAGTTCGTCACACATGGTAGCAATTCAACGCGATCATCGGTACGCAGAGCGTCGTTCACAGTGGACATGGGCACGATGCCCGCGTAGCCTGTCTCTTCAATCCGAATCACAACCAAGCCCACAAGCCGTCCAGCCGCATCGAACACGCCAGCACCACTATAGCCTTGTGTGATCCCGGGCATGTCGTAGATCGCGTATCCCTCGGCGGTCTGACGATACGCGCCATTGACCAGCACGGGGCACCAGCGACGATGACATGATCCGACTGTAGTGACCGCCGCGTCTTTGTTCGTGGCTATCTCCACGGCTGTCATAACGGGCGGCTGTAGAGTCTGATCGGCCACAGAGAAGACGGAGATGTCGTGATTGGTGTCAACATACACGGGAGTCATGCTGACAGGATGATCTTGCCAGATGCCGATGTACGTGGCATTGGACTCAACGCAATGGCCTGCGCTGAATGCGTAGAGCACTCCCGCTGATGTCCGATACAATACAAATGACGCGATGGAAGCGATCTCGCCGTCTGTGCGGATAAGTAATTGACCGTTGGCATCGGTGGGAAGCGGCGCGGCGGGAACAACAATGGCACAGCCGCTCGCTAACAACATTGTGACAATGAGTGTCTTCAGATAATTCATAAGTTTCCTTGGTCGTTATAGTATCCAGTGTAGCCACAATCGGGATTCGTGCACCGGCCTTCGCCATCGAACCACGAGATGTTCCCCGGACCGTCAGGGTTTGGCGTGATGCCGCACCCCTCAACCGTCACGTCGAGTGTATTGTGATTGCACTCAGGACAATTCGTTCGTATGATCCGCCCGGCGCTCATGGTCGTTTCTCCCTTGTCAATGGCGCGCTCAGATTTATCATAAGGCACACCAGATATAACCGCGTTGTACTTTGGACCCATGTACGTTTCGCGTCGTTCTCGAAAACCACGCAGCTATCGAACGACACACCGAGGCCGTAGACTCGGAACCAATAGAACTTCAGACTCCAACGTGAAGGACGGCGCTTTGTGAGCGCGTGAAACGCGCCAGCAACGGCGTCAACTTGGTCGTCGTGTCTACTCATACGATCCGGCCATTCATAATCCGCTTATGGTGGGTTTGGAACCAACCGCGCTTGTCCTTCTCCACGAGCATGAAGCCGTGTGACCAACTGTTCACAGGCTGGTAGCGGGGACGAAGCTCGCAGAGACAGCCGACCGTCCAGCATGTAGCGATGGCGTCGTGGATGTCTTTCTCTTGATGCGTGGAGTGCTGATGGCAATGCCCGCATACCGCCGTTGCTTTCGTGCGAAGATACAACGTCCGAGCAGGATTGACACCGCTAACCCCGAACTTGCCAAGCTCATGCCCGTGGAACACCGCTAGGTTTCCCTCGTGGACCACGCGCTTGTCGTCAACCCAATCGGCGTCGAAGTCCTTCAAGCCGATCAGATGGTCAAGGCGGAATTCCTCACAGCCGAGCAGGACGGGCGCGGCACGCATGAGCAGCCGCTTCATTCGCATCTCATGGTTGCCTTCCATGACAATCATCTTCGGGTGACGCAGTGCCTTGGAGATCGCCATGAACATCTGCCGCACTGCTTGTATCTCGCCGGGGAAATTACGACACGACGGGTCTTTGTCGAACGTGGATAGCTGGTAGCAATCCATGAAGTCACCAGCGATGATGACGTGATCGACTTTGAAGTCCCGGGCGTAACGGAGGGCCAACTCGACTGCACCAGGATGATGATAAGGCACGTGCATGTCGTACATAATAAGTCCGCGCTCAAGGCTGCGGGCCACTTTGTACGGTGGGTAGTCCACGATGTCAGTGGACGGAAGCGATAAGGGATTGTCCACCGTTGGTCTCGGCAAATAAAACTCTTTGCTCGCGCAATTCCCCCGGCTACGATCGCCGTGGACACCCCGGTAGTACCGAACGGCATCCCGCGCCTGATCCACTGTTGAAAACAACTTCGGGTAATCGGCATGGAGTTTCTGAGCGAGCGTGCGATTGGCCGCCTTCGGAAACTTCACGAACATCTCCGTGACGGCTTGACCATTAAGGGAGAGAATCACAATAGCTTCTCCTTATCTCTGCGGGCACGCCATTTAGAAAACGCCATGCACTTTCGTTGAGCTTGCCCACGTTTCGGTTCGGACATAAATGTTTTAAGAGACGCGAACACCTCGATGGTTGGGGCACCGCAAATTCGGTAATAGTAAATTGGTTTCGCGTTTTTCTTTTTGGCGGATTCCCAATGGTGCGGACCTGTGATGCGACCTATGCCTCCGATTGCTTTCTTAAATCTGCGTAGCGGGCGGGGGTCGATCTGCGCCATCGAAAAGGACAAAGCGTGAGCGGTCGAGAAACAGAAGCACCCTTCACCTTGGCAAAAACCAGCCGCCCAAGCTCTCTCCGTTATTTTCTTTCCGCCCATATTACTTACGATACCTGTATCCTTTCCAACTTTCGGCCATTAGCGGCAGACCCGACGCCCAAGTGGGCAGAATGCAGATCGCCTTGTTGAATTCTTCCACGGATCCAAAGTCTTCGGCTGTCTCTGATACGATTTCATCGTGTACCGTTAAGACAACACTATACCCAAGTTCCTCAACTGTCAACATCGAAGTTGCAAGTATGTCGCGGGAAATGGCTTGGACAATGTTTTCCGTGAGCTTCCCGCCATGGGTGTCCTGCTTGCACCATTGATGGGTCGTACTGTCCATGCCCATGTACTGAATGCCAATCGTCTCCCACTCGTAGGTGGTGCCGTCCTCGTTTTCGCCTACGATAGTCTTCGGCACAACCCTGGGCTGATAGTAGTACAGGACGCGACCCGAGGGTAGCCGCAAGCACAGGAAGTTATTCCACATCCTGAACTTGATACCGTTGTAGCTCGACTCGCTGCCCGGTTGTTGAATGGCGGCGATGGCCGCAGCCTGAATCTGTTTCCAGAAGCGGACGATGTTCGGGTTGGCTTCGCGCCAGTTCTTGATGATGGCCTTTACTTGTGCTTCACGGAGAATGATCTGGCCCTTCGTGTCCCTCGGCAATTCTTCCTTGTCACCTAACACGAGCACATTGTACGTCACGCCCAGCGTAGTGAACGCGCCGACACCGCCTTGGTAGCCAAGCGCCAACACAATAACCTTGCCGACTTGTCGTTCGTCCTTCGTGATCTCTGATCGCGGCTTGTTAAATGCGACCGACGCCGCCGAGATATACAAGTCCTCGCCCGCCATGAAAGCTTGAAGCACGCCTTGCTCGCCAGCGATCCACGCAGTCACGATGGCTTCGATAGACTTGAAGTCGCCGGCGTACAGCGTGCGGCCCTGCGCGGCGCGAATCATGTTACGGACTGTGCGCGATGCGACAAACATCGGGTCCGCCCAATAGGTTTCAATCGCTTCGGCCAACTGTGCGTCGTCCATGTGATCGAACGGCGGAAATTCCTGATTCAAAACGGACAGCAACAACTCGTAGTCTTTCAATCCTTCGCGGGGAAGATTCTGTGGCTGGAATCGTTTGCCGCCCCATCTCCCCGTGCCCGCCGCGTGGTACCTGAGCAAGGATCGCAGGCGTTCATCAAGTGACGCGCCATTGCGTAGCGCCGTGTACTTGCTAACACTGCTCTTGCCGACGCTCTGCCTGATCTCAAGCATCCGTCGTGCGACTGGCGGGATGTCCAGCTTCAAGGCTTCAAGCACTGTGTTCTTGGATAAGTCTTCAAGCCGAACACCGAGATTGGCGAGATGATTCTTGAACTTGTCGATCTGTGCGGGCGACTCGAATGCACCTTTTGTCAGTCCGCCAAACTCAACAAGCAACTTGGACTTGTGAGCGTCCGTCACTCGGATCATCGCGTCAACGGACATCAAGTCTACAGGGACGCCACGGCGATTGATCGCTTGATCCAACTGCCACACGCGCTGTTCGGTCGGACTGAGATCGGGCAAAGCATCGCTTAATCCCTCTTCGGCTACAACGTCCTGTGCGCAGTAGCGGAAGACACGGGCTAGACTCGCATCGTCTTCAACCCATTCATTCGGATTCTTCTTTGTGATCCGGCGCGGTGACGACACCTTGACCATCATCGCGTGCCCCTCCATGTCCTTCTTCTCGCGCAGTCGAAGCACGTCGCACGCAGTATCCAAGTCCCGGGGAAGCGAACAGGTTGAAGCCTTGGCAGCGGAGCATCGCAACTTGTCTTTCAATTCGAGTATGTCTTTCCATCCGCCGCGACCGTGGAGCACATGATGCCAGATGGCCGTCTCGAATTCGGCGTTGTGCGCTTCGATGATGGCTGTCTCGATCAACTGCTGCCACAGTTCTTCTTGCGTGATGTACGGCACTCCCGAAAGCTCAAGCGCCGTGAGCCACTTGTCGGGGACCCACATTCGCACAGGCTTATGATGTATCTTGGACGCGAGGCAGAGAGCTTCCGTGCTCGGGTCTTCCGCATAGGCCCATGGCCCGCAGTCGCCGAGGTCTTTGCGACCGCGAGTCTCAAAGTCGAGTGTAATTTTCTCGGTCACGATAGCCAACTAGGAAAAACTTTCCAACGCAGAGTCAAGCGCGTACTCTGCCCACGATTGTCTTTGTGTAGTCATATGTCCTTTCAAAAATCCGGGTGTTTCTTTCCACACCCAAAGTCACCCATGCTCCAGGGCAGGGTTTGCCCCATCAATCTGTTACGTGTCGAACGGACCAGCACTACTAGCAGCGGGTGCCGCTGGTGCTTGCTGGTACTTGGCCGGATCGTTCGCACCCGGAGCGGCTGTCGCCAAAGGCTTGAAGGTCTTCTCGGGATCAGCAGCGGTGACGAATGGCTCGTACTTCTTAGCCAGGTCAACCTGACATTGATCTATCCCGAAGCTGACACCCTTACCCTGCGCGGGATTGTCCCACGCGAAGGCATGGATTTGGGCGTAAGCGTACATGCCCGGCACGACGGTCTTCTCCGCCAAATCCGGGATGATCTTACGAGCGCCGTCAACGACGACGGGCTTGATCTTGCTCGTGCCACGAACAAACCAGCAGCCAGCGAAGCCAGCCAGAGGTTCTTTGCCCCCTCCAACACGCTTGGCGTTGTGCTTGTCACCGTCAAGGATGCCCGACTTCAGGCGGACCTTGGACAGATCGGCACCCCACGTCTCCGTCGCGCACGCCATCATAGCGTTAAACAACTCGGGAAGGTCTTGCCGAACATCGCCAGTGACCTTTTTGAACAGCAGCGTAGCGCCGAATTTTGGCTCGGCGTTCGGCTGAAGCTTGTTCGCCGACGCCCTGAAGAGCGACGGAAAGCTAATACGACATTCTGGCGTAACTAACATACGGATACTCCTTTGCTTAGTGTTTCTGTTTAGTGTTTCTGTTTACATAGAGCGGGCGGCCACTCGGCGCGCCCACTCTATGAATTGTTCTTTCGTATAGTTGCTCTTAGAGAGATTACATTGCTTACAACACGGAACAACATTTTCATGCGTGTATCCAAGTAGGTTATTCACCCTGTCGATCCCATTGTAAACAAAATTACCGGATGCTCGCCGTGCTGGTCTAAAAGTGTTGGACGGCGATGCACCACAGTAGTGGCAGTTCCCTGCCATAACAATTAGTGCTTCGGCTTTTGAAATCGCCCATTGAACACCCCTCCTTTGGGCGGACGACCTGTACGCACAAATTAAGCGCCCTGCCGCCGCCACACCCTTCTCTTTTACATTTTGGCACTTACGGCATCCCGCATGTTTGCGGCGTCTTAATTCCGATGCGCGTTGCAAGGACCCCGCTCCGCACGAACAGCGGCATCGCCATAACACGCCTTTAGAAGGAACAGAGGACAGCGCCCGCTCGATTACGGTGTGGCTCCCGTAAACCCGCCCTGTTTCGTCTCTTATTTTTGTGTTCAATCCTGCCCTACGTTTAATAACCCAAATGCAGAACCCGCCGGGGGGAGAGCCTGCCGTTTGTCTGTCACCGGAGCCACTGTACGAGTAAATGTCTTGGTTGTCAGGGCACCAATCACCGTATCGCGGATTTTCTTTTCCACGTTTGCTTCTTTTAACGCGGACTCCGCTTGCGCGGGAGACAGCAATTCCGGCTTAGACCACGGGTCTATGTATTGTTTTAATGCATCAATCGCGATAATTTCTTCCGACCATTTCCGAGTGCCGCGCCCCGCCACGATCTTGAAGTGTTGGCTGACTTCGCCACGCTCCAACCGCATCTCCAATTCCGCAGCCGCAGCCTTGGCCCAATCCGAGATCATACCGGATACAGCTACGACTCTCTCCAACTCGTCAATCGTCAACGTAGACGGAGATCGAAGCGACACGTTGGCCGGTTCAACGGTGGCGAGCGCCTGAAACGGTGTGCCCGCAGCCGCCAGTGACTTCTCGCGAAGAGCCGGGCACGTTGCCGCCGCCGGGCAGAACTTGCAGTGATCGCCAGCCTTGAGCGGTGCATTGTCTGACAGCGCAAGCTTGGCCCCGGGTAGCAGGACTTCACGTCCCCACTGGTACAGTTCGTCAGATGTCATGCTATACGTCTTAACGGCCTCGCCCGAGAAATTTCTCGGTTGCGTTATGGCGAGTTCAACTTCCTCGATAGCGTTCACGTTGTCAGGGCCAAGAGCGCCAAGCCCGTAGAATTTTAGTTGCGGATTACCGTTGGCGCTGACCGCCACACCCGCCCCGTGCTTGTAGTCGTTGACTTGAAGCTTTCCAAAGGGCTGAATGATCGAGGCATCGTTAGTGCCAAAAAGCAAACCCCCGTCCAAAAGCCAGTCGAGCGAAAACTTCTGCTCTATAACGACCTTGGAACCGGGCATGGCCGCGTAAGAGGCCCGAATGTGATCGAGATAGACCTGTATGGCTTCAGCCATCTCTTTCGTTACGATCCAAAATCCTTTCACAATCCTAGGCCCATCATCGGGGAACGATGATTTGAGAACTGTCTTGCCGATCTTGTCCTTCGCATCGCAAGGCGTTGTTAAACACCATTCGCATAATTTATGCGCAGCGGTTCCCTCTTCGGCGTATATATTGGTCGTTCTCGGGATATTCTTGCAGAGTGCAATCGAACCCGGGCACTCCAGCCAGCGATGCGAGGCACTGGCGGATAAAACAGCATGACTTGTTGGAGGCATTTTACATTTCCTTTCCGTGATCCATTAGATACGCCGCCGCTTTTACGCAATTTGTCGGCTGATCTTTAAGCAACCCAATGGCGGCGTTGCAATTACCACACAGACCCCCGCTCATGTCGGCTTGACTTGCGGTCTGCGCCGCTGACGCCATCATCGCCGCTTGCTGCTGCTGTTGCTGCTGTTGCGCGACGCGGTGCGCGGCGTAATATTTGGCGTTATACACCGCGTCGCGCTCTTTTTGCTCACTCGCCATGTGAATTTTACGTGTTGAATGGCGTCGCGTCGGCTACGGGCAGCACACCAGCCAGGGCGTCAAGCACTACTTGAAATTTTTCCTCGGGCACCTTACTCATTACGCGGGTTCCACACGCCTTTTCCAATAAGGCGAGCGTGGCGTCCTGACTGGTCTTGTTGCTATACGCGATCAGAGCCGCCCGAACGGTTTCGCGTGTGACAGGCACAGGCGCAGAAGCC
>Ga0187884_10003857_pt1 | contig 11362 bp, 9 predicted proteins | sample June2016WEW_20_4_FD_132983 | JGI IMG/M metagenome (GOLD analysis project Ga0187884, IMG submission 132983) | Peatland microbial communities from SPRUCE experiment site at the Marcell Experimental Forest, Minnesota, USA - June2016WEW_20_40 | ecosystem: Environmental > Terrestrial > Soil >...
CCTAGCGATGACGTCCAGGAGAGGTTCTTGTCCATATTTCCAAGGACGGATGGAAATGCAGTGAGCGCCTTGACGCTCGGGTCCCAGGGTTGTTGGTCCACAGCTTGACCCAAAGCGTCGCCCCTCAAATTAGGATTCGCTTGTACCCATCTGTCGGCTTCGACGACTTGCTCGGGAAACGTGGAAGCCGCCAGGATCTGCGCCACCAGCGAATCCGGATACAGCGCAATCGGCGCTACCAACTGCTGCAACTGTTCGGGAGTCGATTGCGTGTAGGGCGGCACCGGTGCGGCCTGCGGCGGCGCTTGCGGGGCCTGCGCCGGGGCTTGCGTGTCTTGATAGGCCGACAGGCTCTGAGGGCAAGTCGCGAACAACAGAGCCAACGACAACAGAGAAATTAAAATCTGCTTGCCCCATCGAGGCCTTGAGAACCTTGCGGCACGTCCGAAAATGTTCATGTTCTTGAACCTCCTCTGCACCTTCATCCCCTCTTCTCGATCTGCCGAGGTAAGAGCGACGCGATCAGCAACACCACAAATCGGCTCTCCTCGGGCACGGCCATGATCACAATAAGCCGCCATAGGGCGCCTGTCTGTTCAAAATTGAACACCTTTTGGTTCAATGTTGACCACGTTCCATTAGATGCCCCTTGGCGTGAAAAGGAGAGCGAGACTGGGGGCTCGGGGTTGGGGGCCAGGGACTAGGGGTGGGGCGCTCGGGATTCGGGGGCCGGTGTAGGGCCGAACCGCGTTCGGCCTCGCGCCCAGCGCCGCTCGCCTTTGTAGCGCCGACCTTCAGAGCTTGCCCTGAGCTCGGCGAATGGGTCGGCATTTTTCGCGCGCGCCGGCGCAGACGGTGGCATTAGAGCAGTAGGCAGTAGGCAGTAGGCAGTAGCCAGTAGGCAGAAAGCGGGAGGCGGGCAGCTTTTCGTAGCGGCCGGCCCCCGCATCGGTACCTGGCACCTGATGCCTAACACCTGGCACCTGACACCCGGCAGCGTGCCTTTCTACAAGCCGACTGAGGTGAGCAATCGTAGCGCGGACCCGTTCGGCAGGTCCGCGGCTTTTTGTTGCCGGTCGAGGACTCCCAGAAGTGCCTTCGGGAAATCGCAGACACCAAAGATCAGGGGTCTGCGCCACCCAGCCTACAAGACAGGTCCGCGCTACGCTTGCTACCTTGCTCGCTCCGCATCGGGGTGTTTCGGGAGGTTCCTCATCGGGATGCGCCGGCGGCTAAGTTTGTGGTATGCTTTGCCGTAATGGATGGAAAGAACAAGCTCTATTTTGGCGATAACCTGAAAATTCTTCGCGACCACGTCGCGGACGCCAGCGTTGACCTGATTTACCTTGACCCGCCCTTCAACTCCAACGCCAGCTACAACGTCCTCTTCAAGGAAAAGAGCGGCGAGGAATCCGCCGCCCAGATCACGGCCTTTGAGGACACCTGGCAGTGGGGATTGGAATCGGAGGCGGTTTACAAGGAAATCGTCACCGGCGGCCCGCACAAGCTCGCCGACCTGATGCAGGCGCTGCTGGCATTCCTGGGCCGCAACGACATGATGGCCTATCTCGTGATGATGGCGATTCGGCTCGTCGAGCTTCAGCGCGTCCTGAAGTCGACGGGAAGCATTTATCTGCATTGCGATCCTACAGCGAGCCACTACATCAAGTTGTTAATGGATTCGGTCTTCGGCGTACAGAACTTTCGGAACGAGCTGGTCTGGCAGAGAACATCGGCCCATGCCAACGTGATGCAGAAGTTCGGTTCCGTTCATGACGTTATATTCCTCTACTCGCGGTCGGAAGAATTTCTTTGGAACCAACAGTACGCGCCTTACGACAGTCAGTACATCGAGACTTTTTTCGACCAAGTGGATGAGTCGGGGAATCGCTATTTCCGTCGTGACCTTACAGCTGCAATGTCACACGCATCCAAGGGCCAAATCTACACCTGGAAGGGAGTTACACCCCCACCGTCGCGCTGCTGGGCGAAGACAAGAGAAAATATGGACAGGCTGGAGGCCCAAGGCCGGATTCACTGGCCCAAGAAAAAGGGAGGCATGCCCCGTCTGAAGCTCTACCCCGAGGACATGCCGGGCGTGCCGATCCAGGACATCTGGGCGGACATCAAGACGATGCACAACCTATCGGCGGAACGCCTGGGCTATCCAACCCAAAAGCCCGAGGCGCTCCTCGAACGCATCATCAAGGCCAGCAGTAACGAAGGCGATGTGGTTCTCGATCCCTTCTGCGGTTGTGGCACCGCGGTTGCCGTCGCCGAGAAACTCAAACGCCGCTGGGTTGGCATTGACGTCACATATCTCGCTATCAACCTAGTGCAGCGCCGCCTGCGGGACAGCTTCGCGGAGCAACTCAGCACTTATGAAATCATCGGTGCGCCCACGGACGTGCGGGGCGCCGAGGCGTTGAAAGAAATCAGCCCGCACCAGTTCGAGTGGTGGGCGGTGGACCTGGTGAATGCGCGACCCGCCAAGGACCACAAGAAGGGCGCGGACACCGGCATCGACGGCTACATCAACTTTTTCGACGACAAGAGTGGCCAAGCCAAGCAGGTCATCGTCCAGGTGAAGAGCGGTTACGTGGGCGTGAACCACGTGCGCGATCTGAAAGGGGTGCTCGACCGCGAGAAGGCGGCCATCGGCGTTCTCATCACGCTGCGCGAGCCCACCAAGCCCATGCTCACGGAAGCCGCCGCCACGGGCTTCTATGAGTCGAAAGACTTTCCGGGCCGCTATCCCCGCTTGCAAATCCTCACCATCGCCGAATTGCTGGCGGGAAAGAAACTCGAATACCCGACCCACCGCGTCGAAACCTTCGCCAAAGCGCAACGTAAGACGAAGCACTCACAGGAGGACTTGTTTTAGAAACGTAAGGAGGTCTTTGATGCTGAAACCGGATTACAACGTCTTCATTAGCTGGTCAGGTGAAAGAAGCCGGTACGCGGCAAGCGCCCTCCGGGACTGGATTCCGAAGGTCGTTCAGGCTGTCGAGCCGTTTATGTCCGAGACGGACGTGGAGAAAGGATCTCGGGGCCTCCATGCAACAGCAACAGCACTTGAAGCCGTCAAGTTGGGGATCAGTTGCCTCACACCGGAAAACGTAGAAGCCCCTTGGATACTTTATGAGGCTGGCGCGCTCACGAAGACGATTGATGATGAAACAAGACTCTGGACTTATCTGCTTGGAGGACTGCGCGCTGAAGACGTTAAGCCGCCCCTCGGAATGTTTCAATCGACTAAGCCCGAAAAAGAGGAAACCCAAAGGCTCGTTCGAGCGATTAACCGGGCGGTCAGCAAGAAGCTAATCCCCGAGGCTAGATTGGACGAAATCTTCGATAGCCTGTGGCCTGAGCTTGAGTCCAAGCTTGGGCAGCTTCCCCCAGGTGATGGCGGTGTGGAATCCAGACGCCCACCCGAGGAAATGATAGCGGAGATTCTGGAGATTACCCGGGACACTGCCAATAGGCGGAGAGAGGTTGATTGGCTTGACGAGTACGTTCCACTCTTCAGGGAATTCATGCCAATCCTCCGGCAGGCGGTCGACGCGGCAAAAACCGCCGGCGCTGCTGCGCCACAGGCCAGCCCGAAGATTGCGGGCGAATAGGCTCGCTCGGAGCAGCGCAGAGTTATGCGCGGAGCGCATTGTTCTGCGGCTGTTCTCAACTCCCCTGTCGGCAGGGGGCAGGGTTATAATCAGCCCACGACCAATGGAGGCGTCCTTGACGCCGCGAGGGGGTAGCCACGGTCAATCGTACCTTGACTGACGGTGGGCCTTTGCCCATGACCACAAACCCACCGCTGGGAAGGCGCTGACGGCGGCTGCCAGCTCGCCTGCTTGATATTTAACCAGACTTGTGGCTATAGTCGTCCAAACCTGAGGTACCTGCTGTGAGAAACCAAAGTGAGAAGAGGGAAGTGACGCAATCGAAGCAACGAGAATCCTCGCTGATTCCAAAGTATCTCGTTCAATTATTGTCGAAAATATTGTCAGATGAGAATCGACCCATCGGCATCGCTGACCTAATGCGTACGGCCGTGGCCATTCGAGGCGAGATACCAGTCGAATTTGTTGCAAAGAGGCTTTATGTGTTCTCGAAGAAAGAGAATTCGCCATTCTTCGTGGCCGAGTATCCTGCATTCAAATTGCGAAGTGTTTCGAAACTACCTGATTTCTCGAAGGTGAGCGGAGGATTGAGGTATGTCACCAATGCGTCCAAAGTACTTGTCTCGTCCAGAGAATATATCGATGTGCGGGAAATTGTGAGCAAAATCGAAGAAAGAAGGCTCTACAAATTCCCGACTGGAACACCCGAATATTGGATGTATGTTCACCTGAGCGAGCAGAAAAAGTTCTTCGTGCAAAAGGGAACCCTCGCGATCGGGCTGAGGCAATGGCGTCAAGGCAAGGTTACTGTGGAATCAGGAATCTCGGGAGAACCTCCAATCAAGAGAAACTCAGCTTTGAATGCGACAATCAGTGACCAGGTCACGCGCAACATTTATGAGGCCAACTTGGAGTCTGTTGTCATAGAACAGCTCGACAAGATAGAGGAAGGGCTGCAACTAATTGAGAGGCAGCGCGTATGCCCTGGAATTGGCAGAATCGACGTGCTCTGCAGGGACAGACACGGGGACTTAGTTATTGTTGAACTGAAAAGATTTGGTGCCAAGCACGATTCGATTGTGGATCAGATCGGAAGATACATGGGTTACGTGAGAAGCTATCTGGCCAAGCCTGGCCAAAACGTGCGAGGAATTATTCTTGTTGCAAAGGCGGATGAGAAACTGCGCCATGCCGTCGCCGGGTTTCCAAACCTTGAGCTGAGGGAATTCGACCTCTCAATAAAATAGAGACGGCGCACGAGGCTACCCGGCGGCTAGCCCTGTAGTGGTAGAATCCGCCTCTCGAAGGTGAGGTGCGATGCTCTGGCTCGTTAGAGGTGCGGTGCTCTGGCTCATTAAGAGTTGGAAATTCATCATCGGTGGTCTTATTGCGCTGCCAGTCTTGGCGGCAGCCATCGGGGTAATACTCAAGGCGTGGCGGTGGCTTGTAGATTGCCACGATGCACCAGTCCTAAGATACTTTCAGGACTGTGCGCGGCGTTGCAGATTGGCTGTCAGTCCAAGGCCTCTCTATCCCCCGCCACCTACGATTTCCGAAATTGCAAGTTATGTCAAAAGAAGTGAGAAATCGGTGCACAAATCCTTGCTGCGATTGGAACGCAAGGAGAAACTCGTAGAGACCAAGCGCGGATGGGAACTGCCAAACTACAGGCTGCCATTCTAGCGGGCAGCCACGGTGTCGCCGCGGCGACCGGTCCTGCCCGTGCACATTTCTCCTGCCCGATGCCCCGCCGGCAACTGCACGTCGTCAATCGAGATGGGGCACAACGCTCAAAATAAGCCTTCAGTTATCAGTTTTCAGTTGTCAGTAACGAGGGCTGGCAAGGCGATAGCGGATAGCGGACAACTGATCCCGAATCCCCAGTCCCGAGCCCCTAATCCCCCGCCCTTTCCGCACGGGATTCCGGTGCAGGTATTCCAGTTCGTCATCAAAGGAAAAGCCCACGGGAACGAGAGGAGTGACAATCACCCGCTCTAAAACCCTCAGTGACTGATTTATGCGACAATTGAGATGAATGCCTGATATTATGTTGCTTTTAGTGGTCACAATTAGACAGCAAACACGATGTCTATTATATACGACACGAACTGATCTTATGGGTGTCCTCTTACTTTTCCCCCAGCGGACACACACGTAGCTAATGCGTTCTTATTACGGCCCCCCACGAGACTTCTCAGGGAATTGAATTGGCCAGAGCTCGTGAAGCTCGGCCATTGTCAGGAGGATATTGGGAATAGTGGCTGTGTTGGTCCGCTCGAGGTCCACGATGGCAAGTCTCTGTGCCACAGGGTCGATCTTCAGTTCCTCGAGGAATAATGTAAGGTCTTGAAGGCTACCGAAGCGTTTCGGTTCCAGTGCGCCCCCGGGGCCCATAGTCGGAGCAAACATGACGACGATAGGCCCATCCAACGTCTGGCCCTCTCGCCTAAGAAGGAGATTCCCTTCCTGCTTGCGTTCCACCATATCCAGAACGCTGAGGATTCGCAGTGCGGAGGAGAGTTGTATATCCCCGCTGTTCAGCTCAAATCGGACAACGGTGGACCGACTAACCTTGGCAAGAGCTGCAAGGTGAAGCTGGGTCATGCCTCGCGCCTTCCTTCGTCTCCGTGCCTCCTGCGTTATTGCTTCCCAATTGAGTTGAATGTTCCGTTCCATCGTTTCCTCATGAACTCGATCAGTTTTTCCTTCAGTGCGTTGCTTCCACGCGCTGACTCTTCGATGGCGCGCATAGCGACTGGCAAGCGCCGGTTCAAATCAGCGACCGCGAGCTTCAGGGCATTCGGGCTTAGTTCAAATGACTCGGTCAGGGCGCTCAGATGCTTTGGCCGGAGTGAAGCCAAATCGAGTGGGTTCTTACCCGCTCCGAGCCGCAGTGCAAGCGAACCCTCGTATTCCGGGTACAGCGCCGCGGCCACCACATCATAGAACGGCGCCAAGCGGCCCCCCTCAGTTGTGTAGAGGAGGCCAAAGTTTTTCATGTGTGCGTCATTGTTCCCAAGAAGAATGCAGACCAGGATTCGCCGAAAGAGCCGGTCGATATCTTCTTCGCGGCGGGATGGCTGATGGCGGAGGATAAACATCGCCATCTCGCCGTAGGAGCCGTCATATTTTGCGTCAGTGGGGCGATCCAAGAGTTGATTGAATTCTTCGAAGTGAATCTTGTCTCCTGACGGAGTTCGATCGAACCGCCGCACGAGCAAGCACAGGCCCTGGATGTCCTCGACCTCCGCAATCTCCAATTCAACGACCACATCATCCGGCAACAGGGCTGTCGCAGCGGCTGTGGTCAGATATTCCAGTTCCACGAGCTCGCCCAGACTCAGTGAAGGGAGCTTGGCGATGTGAGTGCTTAATTCCCCTGCTGCTGCAGGGCGAAAACCATGGGCGGAGTGCACAGCAAGCAGCTTCCGCTGGACGCCTGAGATCGAGGCCCGATTAGCAAGAGCCGCAATCTCCTCGCGAGTGCCGACGTCCAGATCGGGCGCCCGCGCGGGTCGAGGGTCTCTTATCGAAACAGCCCCGGGACAATCCTCCCCAAACGCTAGCAGGCGCGCGAAACGGTCGTCGCCCCGGATACCTAGGGCCCTTGCCTGGGCTCTGGCAAGCCACCCTTCCGCCACAAGATTGTCGAAGAACGGGTGTAAACCATGGGAATAATGGGGGGCAAAGCGACGAAAGAGCGTGTGTGCGATCTGCGGCTGGCCTGCCTCAATGTAGGCAGGGTCGTACGTGAACGCGTACCTACCATCCGGAATTTGTTCCAGCGTTCCGGCCAGCGCATCCTTGAAGTAAACCGTTCCGTAAAGATTTATGGCCATGGCTGATATAAGCGACAAACTGGATCCGCAGTTAGTATGGTGCCGCTTATTAGCGACAATACATCAGATTTTCATAAAAGTCAAATATATTATACACGGATTCAACGCATGAGCCCTGAAGGGGCGACCTACAACTTTGCTCCAGTCCCACACATATCCTTCGTCGTAATCAACCCCGTACGCCTGTAGAAATTTCCGATGCTCTTCCTCGAAACCTACGGCTCGTTCGTGCTCCTCTTCGATACCGATTGTGGCATGGGTTTTAATTGGCGCGCCCCTTCAGGGCTTAAGGTTGTGACTGCTCCTTGATTCCCAGGGCGTTGCCCTGGGCTGGGATGGGTCGCCCCGTTCGGGCTCATAATCGTCGCGCGCCCCTTCAGGGCTTGAGGTTGTGACTGTTCCTTGATTCCCAGGGCGTTGCCCTGGGCTGGGATGGATCGCCCCATTGGGGCTCATGATCGTCGCGCGCCCCTTCAGGGCGCAGACATTGAACAGGCCGAACGCAGTTCGGCCCTACACCAGGCCGTTGGCGTGGGCTGGGATGGATCGCCCCGTTGGGGCTCATAGTCGTCGCGCGCCCCTTCAGGGCGCAGACATTGAACAGGCCGAACGCAGTTCGGCCCTACACCAAGCCGTTGGCGTGGGCTGGGATGGATCGCCCCGTTGGGGCTCATAATCGTCGCGAGCCCCTTCAGGGCGCGGACATTGAATAGGCCGAACGCAGTTCGGCCCTACACCAGGCTGCTGCACTTTGTCCCTTGACAGGCGGAGCAAGATAGGCTAGCATAGTGAGTGTCCGCTCTGCGGGCGCCCAGGGGCATTCGCGGACACCCTTTTCGATGCAACGACGCAAATCAGTCCTCAACCGTAATCCAGGAGGTATGAAAGCAGCAGAAGAGTCCTCTTTTTCAACCGGGCAGGAAGTCTGCTTTTGTGAGGAAGAATTCTTTTTTTTGACCGAGCAACGCGGGAATGTTATTGAAAACAAAGGACGGCTGTGGAAAACTCAGGGGCTAAGCGGGGATGTATATGAAAACAAAGGAGATGCGGTTGGAAGGCGGGAATGTTATTGAAAAGAAAGGGTGTTAACCTGGATTTCCCACCTTGTCTCGATTGGGAGCGATGGCGCCCGGCGCGGACAGCCGGCGCCGAGTCGCAATCAAACAGTATCCCTGCGAACGACTCATGCCGGGCGAGGGCATGATAGATCGTGGATTGACGGAATAGGCGAAACTGAGACCGTGAGCAATTCTGAACAGACGTGCAATGCGTCATCCGCCATCATCTGATGAAGTGTTCCTGGAGAGGAAGGGCTGTACCCAGCGTCCTGGCTCCGGGATGAACGTTGCTTGAGGAGTAGAGCAATCATGAAAGTAGCGCTAAAGCCTATTATCGAAGCACTCAAACATGATGGCAATCAACTGGAACACCACGCTCGGAAGCTGAGAACAATCTCTCCCGAGCTCCAAGCGGAGGCCGAGGATATTGACGACAGGGTGGCGTCCATCAGAAAGCAGATCGAGATTTTGGAACAGTGGGAATAGCCACGAATGTGAGGGGACCGTTGATTCTGAATTCCATCTTGAGTTCCTAAGGTTCGACGGCGCAATAGGACCCGGACAGGTGAGGGTGGCGGGTCTGTGCAAAACTGAACGTCTTGCATGGCAGAAATGAGAGACCATAAAGATATGCCAAACACAGGTGAAAGACGAGAGATCACGGCACGCGCGAATGCGAAGGAAGCGGAAACCGTTCAGGAATCTCAGAAGTTGGTGTCGAAAACAAAGCAGCTCTCCGCAAGCAGGGACGCGAAGAGCCGGGTGCGAAGCGCCAGAGCACTGAAGGGCCGATCTCGCGAACGTACAGCGTGATACCCGGTTTCGTCGGGCGAGGGTGAAGGACCGCGCGAAACTGAAGGGCCTCGCCGCGACCAAGACGCCGCCTACGAATGTTGGCGAAATTCATCCAAGGAGTAGCCGCTGTTCGGAACTCAATTCTGGCGCTCTGGGGAGGTGTCCATGGTGAAACGTAAATTGCCGAATGACGAGGCTCAGATCGAAGAACTTGGAAACGATGCGGAGGAACTAGCTTCTGACAGCGCCGGGCAATCGGGTGATGCCCAGGGGCTATCGCAAAGTGCGGACGCTGACGAGGAGAGCGTCGAAGAACTCGCCGAGACGGATCAGGCATACGAGGCCGAGGCCGTGGACGGTCTCGAGGATGCTGCCGACCACCCCGAAAGGCCTGTACAAACCCGTGAGGACAAGGCTCGGTGAGTTGCCATTCCGCCTGAGCGGGAATTGGGGTTCGTGCCGTACCCTGACTCGGCCGATCCGAAAGTCCGCTTACAGCAGCGCCAGGCCCACAGCTTGCGCGCCGGGGACACACCGTTAGGCCAATTCTGTTCTGGCATAGCAGAAGGGCGGAGTCTCCAACAACTCAGCCAAAAGAGCCGCACGCGGCATCAGGTTTCCTTTTGCTGACCGTGATCTGGCGGAGCACGGTGCGCTCCGTTCTTGGTGCATTGCGCCGCCATCGCCAGCATCTCCACCAGGCCTTCACTCTGGCCATCATGGGACACCACTTTTTCGAGTTGGTGGACGCGGCTGAATCCAGTTAGCCCCGCGGTGACCTGTTCCGGCGGCATCTGTTCCAGGAGCGAGGACAGGGTTTTCGGCGCGCTGTCGTGCAGCCGTTTTCACCTTCTCGGAAGGGATCGAGGGGTGATGCCAAGGCACGAGGGAAAGGCGTGAACCCTACTAATGGAACTCCGGACTAAGGCGGGGGTCACTCGCCACGATTCCGTCCGGCCTTGAAATCAGCAACCTTGGAGCGCGGACGGGAATCCCATTTGCTATAGCGTTGCTATCCTGGTCGACCTCTTCCGGCTCTGCTTCGGTGCTGGTTCCAACTGCTTTCTGAAGGCTTCGAGTAACCGCTGCTGGTCAGCAGATGCTGTTGCTTGTCCGGCCTTGTGGTGTCCTTCCCAGCTGCCGTCAAAGAAAAGGCGCCGACATGAAAAAACAATGTCGGCGCCACCCGCAACTACGCCTTAAAGCGCATGCCTGCGTGCTCTATTGCCAGAAGCCCGGTCGTTTATTTCTAGCGTTATTTTTCGGGGTTGTGGCCCTTCTGATAGCCAGCCTCGTAAGCTTTCTGGTCTTCGTCTTTCTTAAAGTGGTGCTTCTTGTAGTGGTCCCGGTTATGCACTTGGTCAACCTTGCCTTCGCGCATCCCTACCTGGTAATTCTTGTTTTTCGAATAATCCTGGTCCTGACCTGCGCCATTCATTGCCGGAGACGCAAAAGCGCGTACCGTGCCTCCAGTGATACCCGTAGCCACCGCTAGCGCCAGAAGCCAGACATATGGTTTGAAATTCATTCGCATAAAAACTCCTCTCTTTGTCTCTTGCGTTGTTCGATAGAATCTACTACTGAAGAACCCGCATCTTGCGTTCCCCACCCTCCGTCCGCACCACTTTTCTTTGCCGACGATGAAGGTATAACCTTTATACCTTCAGGCAAAGGCGGGCGTCGGTTCAGTATTGCTCACAGCTTTGGTCAAAACAGCACACTGCGGCCAGCCATGAATCACCTTCGTGCGTTGCGAACGGTAGGGGTACGGCTTGGCGTACCCTCACAATTTCCGCGGGAGGCGCAAGGATGGCGCTTCTTCGGATGTGTTGGATGTGAAACGCGAGAGTGCCAGCACAGCATGACAGTAATGGCCGGCTTATCGAGGAACGTTCCGCCCTCACACGCTCAGAACCGGAATCGGCACCGCGCAAATGATTCCGTAGCCGTGGGTCCGCAGGTGACCGCCATAAGGGTAGCACCCGGTAACCAGCAAATCCGCCTTCGTCTGCTTCGCAGCTTGGCTCAGCACCTTGGGCACGTCACC
>Ga0187884_10003868_pt1 | contig 11350 bp, 10 predicted proteins | sample June2016WEW_20_4_FD_132983 | JGI IMG/M metagenome (GOLD analysis project Ga0187884, IMG submission 132983) | Peatland microbial communities from SPRUCE experiment site at the Marcell Experimental Forest, Minnesota, USA - June2016WEW_20_40 | ecosystem: Environmental > Terrestrial > Soil >...
AAGAAGCAGGCGAATCCCTGCGCAAACTAGCGAACAAGCATGCCGAGTCGCGGGACAAGATGATGGTTGAGCTGGAGCGTAGAGGGTATCACGTGCATGGGAAAAGCGATCTTGAGATCGAAGGCATCATCAAGCTGCCCCCGTCAAAGAAGCACTGAATAGCCGCTCCAAGTCCGGGATGCGTTCCGCGACGGGTGGCTATCCGTATGATTGCGAAGCGACGCCTGCAAGCCAAGCTCGCGTCAGGTAGGCTTCAAAAATTTCCGTGCCTGATCACATGATTTCCGATACTTGTGCTTCGGGTCGTCGCCTTGTCCGGGCCGCGCTTGTGCTAGCTGGATCGGGTCATCGCTATGACGTGATCAAGCTCAATCACCGTGCCGCTAACGGCACATACGGCCGGGCAAAGAAGTCGGTTGCCCATTGTTGATGAAACGATCGAAGATATCTTCCTCAATTTCTTCCGCCTGAAATACCGGCCCAGCGCCTTCAAAATGAAGAAGCGTGATTTCCTGATCATATCGATCGGAACGTATGCACATTTCGACCACCGGTTCGGGAAAGTTCCAGCCTCCAATGGGCTGTAGGATGCCAGTCTTCGCCTCTTCGGTGAATTCTCTTTTTATTGCCAGGGCACTATTTGGAAGTTCGAAGGGGGAATGTTTCGTTCGAACAAATCTACCAGACTTAAATGCGGCATCACTCGACCAGCCCCACAAGGCATAACCATCCGTGGAGACGACCATGATCGCGCGGGTCGTCGTGTATTCCAGCCAACGGAGAATGGCGGCGGTAAGCGATACGCCATAACGCTTGGCGGCAAGACTTAGCTTCGCGAAATCGACGCGCACGTCCGCTGCAATCTGATTGCGGAAATCATGGAAGGGCATCAGCAAGGCGGCAGCGAAAATGTCTGCCTCCTTCTCGATGCCTTCGCCGCCTCGGCGTAAAATGCTTTCTTCATCGCAATAGAGACCACCCTCAAACCGAGGGTCGGTTTCGATCAAATGACGATGTAAAATGTAATGTCCGAACTCGTGACCGAGGGTAAAGGACCGGCGTCCGGGGGATTGGCCTTTTTGGTAAGCAATACCCCACTGTCTGGGTTGATCGTCGGTATAGATCAGAGCCCCTAAACAGCCGCGCAGATCGAGTGATTGGACACTTTGTATGGGACTCTTGGGGTCGATTGTCTTTGAATACTCAAGAGCCAGGGCCTCGACGTCAACCGGTTGCCGGTCGAAGCGATCCTGACCAAAAACCAAATCTAGCATCTTGGTGATGCGGTTGGCCTCCTTCAGAGGATAAAGGATCAAATCCTCCATCATTTATCCTTCTTTGCAGCGAGTATCTTCGCCATCTGTCGAAGCTGCTCACGCGTTTCCGGCGGTAGCCCCGAATATTGACGGAAAAAAGCAAGGTCCGTGGCATCACTGAGCGTCTGCTCGTCGCGGCCGAATATGTAATCGACCGTTACGTCGAGCGCCTTCGCGATTGCCGAAAGCTTTTCCGCTGATGGACGCGGCGGGTTTTTATTCTCCAACTCCCAAATGTAACTCTTCGCGGACCCAGTCTCGTGCGCCAGCTGGTCCAACGTCATGCCTTTCGCCGTACGTAATTCCTTGATCCTTGCACCGAACTTCTCAGCCATGACTCTCCTTCAACGCAGCATCGGATGCCGCCTATAAATTCGGAATAGCGATACATTATACACCTTGACAGAGGCAGGCAAGGCGATTAATTATGTTCTGAGTAGCGGTATATGTGTTATCTTCTTCCAGAACGTCCCGATTCGAGAAACTCGCATGACCACCCCCTAACCGACGCAAGCCACAGAAGGCACGGCACCATGACCATCCAGCGGACATTTGACGGCATTGATCCATTCGAAGATCCGGTTGACCGGTTATTTGCCGAGACCGCGCTCGCACTGCAACTGCCGCCCACGCTGCATGATGAGGTCGGGGAGCGTTACGGCGCGGTTCGGCGCAAACTAGAACAGACGACCGCCTTTGCAGGCTTGCTCGAATACTTCTACCCGCAGGGGTCGATGGCGATTGACGCTACGATTTCGACCCGCGGCACCGACGATGAGTATGATCTCGACATCGTCGCTCAACTTGGGGGGCGCTTCCGGGACATGCCGCCACTCGCCATCCTCCTTGAGCTTGAGGGCAGCCTAAAAGACTACCCGGTTCAGGCGGTCACGCGACAGACGCGCTGCGTTACGTTGCACTACGCAGACAAGATGCATCTCGATATCACGCCCGCCTTGCGCGCGACAGGGTCCGTCGAGCGCGAGAGCTACATTACTCATGCCAAGGGTCCAGAGGTGGGCATCAACGACTGCTTCATCGATATGAACGCGTACGGCTTTGTCGGTTGGTATCGCCAGCGAACGCCGATCGAGCGTCGGTTGGCAAAATCTTTCAATGATCATTGGCGGGGTCTTGACGGTAGCTCCATCGTCGCCGATGCCGCCGAAGTTGACGAGGTCCCCGATCAGACACATTTCGCGGTCAAGAATACCGCGACGTTGGCACTGCAGATCATTAAGCGTGCGCGCAACATTCGGTACGCGAACTACGACGGGCGGATGCCGCCGTCTGTAATGCTTTCCTTTTATGCCGGGCTCGCGGCACTGCCGAACATGCGGCTGTCCGACATGGTCATTCGCATCGCGCGCTGGATCATTCGCGACATAGCGGAAGCCTCGCTCAATGGCCGCAAGCTTCACGTTCCGAACCCCATGTGTGAAGACGATATTTTCACCGACAGATGGCCGGAATCCATCGGTCAGCAAAACGAATTTGCAATACATCTCAAGGAAATCGTCGAGGGTATCGAGGAAATCTGCAGCGGCAAGATGTCAGCCAACGCAATCGCGGAATGGATGCGTGAGCGGTTCGGAAGTCGCATCTTTACCAAGGCGGCGGATCGCATGGGCCGTCAAATCGGTGCCGCCGTTCAAAGTTCGAGCCAAAACTATTCGCGAAAAGGTAAATTGCTAATCCCGGCCGCAACTCGAACCCTCAGCGCCACGGCGGCCTCTTTGGCGAACCCTGGCGCGGCGGCTCGCGCGCATAGCTTTTATGGCGGTATCATTTGACAGTAGGGCTGCCCATGTCGATCGAAGCTCAAATCAGCCACATGAAGACCTTGTGGCCGCGCTTTAGGGTGCACCATGTCGAGCGCGGTTTCCAGGCCGCTCAATGGGTCGGCGTCGCCCAGCCGCAGTTCACGCAATACACGCTTCAGATCCGCTACCGGGTAGGCGCAGCGCCCCAGGTTCGCATCCTTGCGCCCGCACTTGTTCGTCTGCCGGAGAATCCTGAAGGACAACTACCGCACGTCTTTCCGCCAGCTAGCGATCCCACTCTTTGTCTCTATGACCCCGATCTCGATCAGTGGAACTGGACCATGGCGATTGCGGATACGATCGTTCCCTGGGCCTTCGATTGGATCGCTTGTTACGAATTCTGGCTGATAACAGGCCGCTGGTACGGTGGCGGCCGACATGCGGGCGATCCATTACCAGCGGTAAAGGCATGATGATGAACTACGTCCCTCCTCGTCGATCCGATGGCACAATTCAGGCGCTCCGAGTGAAGCAGCCTTGGCCCAAAGACCGGCTGTTCCGGATCCTCAGCATTGATGGCGGCGGTATTCGAGGTATATTTCCCGCGGCTTACTTGGCCGAGATCGAAAGGCGTTTTCTTAACGGTGCGTCGATAGGAAGCTATTTCGACATGGTAGCCGGTACATCAACGGGCGGAATTATCGCGCTCGCCTTGGCGCACGGCATGACAGCCGATCAGGCGCTCAAGATTTACGCTGAACGCGGCGAAAGGATCTTTCCGACCCGAAGCGGCCTCGGCAAATGGGTGCGCGTGCTGCGCTGGTTTACGAGGCCCAAACATAATCAAGACGTCCTGAAAGACGAGTTGCTGCAGATTTTTGGTGACGCGGTCCTGGATTATGCGAAAATACGGATTGTCGTTCCCAGTTTTGAAGGCCTTCACGGCGAGCCCTTCATCTATAAAACGCCGCACCATCCGGACTACCAAAAGGACCGGCATAAGAAGTTTGCGCATGTTGCGCTTCATACGACTGCGGCGCCCGCTTACTATCCAGCTGTCGATGATGACGGATATATCATGATCGATGGTGGCATTTGGGCGAACAACCCGGTCATGAACGCTGTCGTCGACGCCTTGGCCTGTTATGATGTGCCACGTGAGAATATTAGAGTGCTTAGCTTAGGGACCGGCGAGTCCAGCTTCACAGTTGAGGCCGATACTCAAAATGGCGGCATCGCCCAGTGGGCATTTATGAAGTCGTTTCTGGCGGCTGCTCGCGCGCAGTCCAAGAACGCCTTGGGACAAGCGTTTTTGCTGGTCGGAAAACCTAACGTTCTTCGCATCGATCCGCCCGAAAGTGACCGACCTATTGCATTGGACGATGTGAGGCGCGCGTTACGCGAACTGCCGCAGATGGCGCGTAGCTTGGTCGAGGGTTCGGGACATCGGGTTCAGGATATGTTTCTATTCGATCCTGTCGATTCCTTCATCAAGTCCCCCAATATAACTCCTGCTTAGTGACCCTAGATGGACAAACTTCAACAGGTCTTGTCGTTGATTTCGCGCTTCGAGAGCGGAGCCTTTCAGAATCCTAACGAGGCGGAAACGTTGCTCGGCCAGGTCAATAGGTCTGGAACCCTGTTCACGTTCGTAGTACACATCGGTAGTACACTACTCAGTCATGAAGCTGGAATGTGAAGTGATTACAGAGGCTTAGAGACGGTTGCCGGGGCAGGTCAGTATCCTCCCGCCCCAGCCAAACCTCAGCTAATCCGTTGTTTTTCAATAGACTCCGGCTTCAAAATACCCAGTGAAGCCGCCTCTGTACCCAGAGCTGTCGCACGCCCTTGTCGCCGGGAGTCGCAGATGGCACTTTGCACTCATATCTACCGCCGCGGTGGAGTATATTGGTGGCGCCGCCGATTCACCGATGTCCAGAACGGCGGCCAGCGCCTCGTCGCGCTCAGTCTTCGCGTCCGCGAACCCGCCCAAGCCCGGGTCCTCGGCGCCCAGCTGACTGCCGAAGCGGCGCGGATCGTCCGGCACGGGGAGGTCTGTATGCGTTCAATCGTCGAGATCCGGGACCAACTGAGCGGCGTCGTCACGCAGGGGTTGTTCACCATTGACGCCGGCATTCTCGCCGGGGCGGACCGGCGGCTCGCGCGGCGGGCCTCTTTGGCCGTGGACCCGGCGCCCGATCCGGCCGGATTAGATCCGTTTTCCGCGGATCAGGAGCGGGCCATGCTCTCGCATCTCGCGCGCGGCGCGGGCCATCATTACGCCGCACAGGCCGCGCGGTTCCGGGGACATCCGCGTGTCGATTCCGAGGGGCGCGCGTTCGATCCGATCGCGTCGGCGGTCGCGGTCGAAATGGCCGGGTCTTTCATCTACGACTTTATCGCCAAAGATGGCGCGGCGGCCCGGGTCAGCACCGCGGACCGCGGGCGGCTCGCCGCCGCCGGGCTTGCGCCGGACATGATCGATTATGCCGCGCGCGAGACGGCGTTTCACGCCTCCCAGGAACGCACGGAGTCCTGGAGCCTTGGCCCGGACCGGGCGTTTTTTGAACAGGTTCTCGTCGCGCATGGTGCCGCCCCCTATTTCGAAAATGTCCGCCGGCTGCAGCAGGGTTTTTTAAAAATTTCGGCGAAAATTCTGCGCAACGCAAAAGAGCGGCACGAAGCCGCCGCGCCGCCCGTCCACGAGATCATTGCAGAATGGCGCCGGGAGGCTGCAACAGCAGCGGATTATTCCGCGCGGCTCGTTGTCAAACCATCCGTTGCGCCTTCTGCTCCTATTATTCCCGCTCCCGCGCCAGTTCTTCCAGCCGCCGTGCCGGACGAGCCCGTTCCGAGCGTTTCCGCCGGCACAGCCCCGCCCGTTTCCGTGCCAAAGACGCCAGATCTCTTTCAACGTCTTGCCGCACGCGCTGGGCCGGCAAGCACCCAATCGCAAATGGCCCCGATTGCTTTCGTCCCGATCCCTGGGGATCCCGCCGGCGGGATGCGGCCCTCTTTCGTCGCCTCGGTCGAGGCGCTCGCGCGGTTGAAGGTCCGGGAAAAAACCTGGGACGAGAAAACGGCTTCTCAGCATTTATCGGTTTCGCGGTTATTTCGAAAAATGGCCGGCACGGATGATCCGCGTCAAATGGGCCAAAGCGATATCGGAAAATACCGCGCGCTTCTCAGCATTCTGCCGAAAAACCACGGAAAATCGTGCCATGACGAAGGCCGGACCTTGGACGAAATTCTCGTCCGGAGCGAAGATCTCGACGACGAGGAGATCGGACTCGCGCCGGGAACCGTGAACCGGCATTTGACCCAGTTGGGAAATATTGCGGCATATTTTGAAGCCAATGGCATCGCCATTGGGACGATAACGGCTGGTCTGCGGCCGAAAGAAAGTTACAGGAAGCGGCCGTGTTTCGATGCTGCTTTGGATCTGCGGGAAGGTTTATTCCGCTCATCGGTCTGGACTGGGTCGTTCAGTCTCAAAGACCGCCTTCAAGCGGGTACGGCGATTATTCACGATGCCCAATTTTGGGTCCCGATTCTCGGCCACACGATGCTTTTCCGGTTGAGCGAAGCGGCCGGACTCGAGATTGCCGATATTGATTTGGAGCGGAACATCATCCACATCCGCAACAATTCCGAGCGGCGGATCAAGACATCGGAGTCCCAAAGGGACATACCGATCCCGCCGGAAGTTCTCCGGCTCGGATTTGCGGATTACGTGCGTGCTCTGCAGGCGCTCGGCCATACGCTCCTGTTTCCCGAGCTGCGATTGCGCGGCGCTGCGACGCCTCTGCAAAATTTGTTTTATAAGGAATTTGTCGCGGTTTTATCGCAGGCCTTGCCCACGGCCGCAGAGGAAAACAAAACATTCCATTGTTTCCGCAAATCGGGAAACACGGTTTTGATCGATGGAGCATGCGATCCCATAATCCGCCACCGCCTCATGGGTCATAAGGCCGAAGGCGTGAATGCCGCGCACTATACCGGTGATCTCGCAATGAAAACATTCGCGCGGGAGCTGGCGAAAATTCCGAATGTCACAGCACATCTCGCCGCGCATCCCATCCGCCTCCACAACGCACTTCTGGCGGGTTAGAAATGGCGCGCGCGACCAGCACGCCGAGCCCGGAAATTGTCCGGGCCATCCGCAAAAATCTTGCGAGCGACGACGGTTCTCGCAGGCTCTCCAAGGGCCGTTCCACGGGTGCCGAGCGCGTCGTGAAACCGTCCAAGCCGCCGGCACTCCCGTGGTATGATATCGCCGGCGACATCGGCCCGGTCTTGTCCATGGCGCGGCGAGGAGACCGCGAAGCGACCGTCGCTACCCTCTCTCAAGCGTTTCAATCCTACCCCAAAGAAATCCGCCGTTTCCTGACGGCGCGGGCGTTTCTTGACCAACTCGACGAACAAGATCTCGCCATAAAATTGCGATCGCAACCGGCGATCGTCGTGGAGGTCCTTGCCAATTGGCACCGGCTCGATCCTAAAACTGCCCTATCTCATGCCCACGAGGTTACGGCCGGCGAATGGTCATTTCGTGGCCTTCGGACCGCGGCCCAAATCGCGCGGATAGCTTCACGGACAACGCCGGAAGCGAGGTCGAATAAGTGGCTGGAATTGGGGCTTCTCAAATTGCGCCAGGGGCGCGCCACCGATTTCGTCGAATTTGCGCCCGGTGACCCGCTTGAACATTTGCCGGTCGATCTGTGGATCCGCAAAAATCGCCGCCGGGTCGCCGTCCAGCTTCCCGGGCCGTTTCCCAATCGGCCGGATTATATGCGTGGGATGTGGACGCGCATCGCCGTCGCAATCGCCGTGACTCAGCTCGGGTTCGAGGCTTGGCTTTGCCTGCCCCTCAACACCCATGCCGAGCGCTACCGTGATGCGGCAAAAAAATTGGCGCCCACGGCGCCAATTGAAATCTTCGAGCTCGACATGCGGGCATTCGACAAAATCACCAAGCGGCGCTCGTGATCACAGCGCGTCGGCGGCATTGTCGAATGCCATACTATCCGTAATGGCCGATCGGATCAGCCGGCCTGCGAAGAGGGTGGCTTTTTCCGGACCGTATTTGTGACCGAGAGCGATTGCGCAGGCAATTCTGGAGATTGGAACCACGAGTTCGTCGTGTGTGAAGGCATTCCTTATTTCCGCTGAACATTCAGCGAAAATCGCTGCCGCCTCGCGCAAAGCGGCGTCGAAAATCTGCTGGGCCAAAGCCGATGAATCTTTGGACGAGAGCGCGCGAACGAGCGAAATGTCGCACGCCATTTGCGCAAGAGCGATCGGGTATTCAGCGGCGCGTTTGGTCATGCGTCAGATCCCTCGAAGCGAATTGCAAAAAAACCGGAGTGCCTTTTTGTCGTCATCGGGAAGCGAGTCGGCGGCCCGCATGAGCGCTCGTTCGATACGCTCGTTCTATTTTGCCAATACCGGCAATTGCTCGAAGATCTTTTTGCCTGCGGGCAAAAGTGACCGAGCCATCTGCAGGTGCTCGCGGTAAGCCGATTCCGCCGCGCCAAAGCTCGACATGAATCCGTCGAGGTCGAAGCCGGAAATGTCGCCCACCCCTGGTTTGCGGCTATGACCCGGCTTTCCCCGCTGCATTTCGGGCGCGCCACCATCACTGCCGTCGCGCGCGTTCATCGAATGGCGAGCCTCGGGATCGCTGTCATGTGCTGCGCCACTTTCGCTGGACATTTCAGGGCCAGCGAGGACGGCGCTTGGTCCCGCGTCAGAGATCCCCGTTTCCGGTGCGAGGTGATTGGCGCCGGAGCACTTCAAAACATTGTCGGTGTCGTCGGAATAGCCATTCATGTGTGATCCTCTGGTGTAGTCGGAAACGGATGACGCGCTTTTGCGGCTATGTCAACCGCCACCACGTAGGGTGTGGTGCCTGAATGTAATCGGAGAAAGATTACAATATGTTTAAATGCAAAAGACAGAGTATTGCGCTATGAACGTGTGCCGGCATACCATTCGGGATCCATGCAATGGCGAGGTTTAGCATTGACGTCACGTCAATGCCCGCGCGAAGATCGTTTGGCTTGCACTTTTTTTTAACATGGAACGCGGCCGATGGCCCTCTATCGCCTGTCTGTCTCCACATTCTCCCGCCTCAAAGGCGCCTCCGCGATCGCGAAAGCCGCGTACCGGTCGGGCACAAAAATGCGCGACGAGAAGCGCGGGATCACGTTCGATTTCCGGCGAAAGCGCGGCGTCGTGTCGGCCACCCTTTTGGCGCCAGCCGGTCTGACTCTCATCCGGGAAAACATTATGAACGCCGTTGAATCCGCGGAAAAGCGGCGGGACGCGAGTATCCTCCGTGAAATTCTTCTGGCGCTGCCGCACGAACTGCCGCCCGCGTCGCGCGAGCGCTGCGCGATGCAGTTCGCGGCCGAAATTGTCGCCGAATTTTCGGTTTTCGCCGATGTCGCGATCCATGAGCCAAACCCGCGCGGTGACGACCGGAATTTTCATTGTCACGTTCTTATTCCCACACGGGCGCTCGACGCCGGCGGCCGGCTTTCCGCCGGAAAGTTACGCTCCTTCGACGATAAGCGGGAGAGCACAAAAATTGTTTCGAAATTCCGGGCGCGATGGGCGGAAATCGTGAATGGCGAACTCGCCGCGGAAGGACGTTCGGAACGTATCGACCATCGCAAGAATCCAGAGCAAATCGAGGACAGGAAAACACCTGAAAAGCTTGGTGTCGCGGCCGCGAATATTGAGCGGCGGACCGGTCTCATGTCGGAAAAACGCAAGAAGCATGGCGGACAGGGCAGGGCGGAGGAGCTCGCCCTTTTGGCGACGTTCTACGAACTGGGCTACGATAAGCCAAAGGAAGAACGCCGGATCATCAAGATCGACTTGTCGATTTTGCGGGTTCTCATTCAATCGCTGGCCGTCAAAGCCGAAACGGCGATCCGCCAACTCATACGGGATTTGACGCGGCAAAATCCGACGCAACTGGCCGCGCTATCAATTGACCGGCCCGCTGCTCAAAAAACGGTGTCGTCGCAAATGAGGTTGCCCTCCACGACAACGATTGGGAACCAACTTCCATCGTCCCGCGGGCGCGCGATAGCCGTTTCAACGATGACCGGCTTCGCAAAGCCCGGGCCGCAAAAATCCACGGGTGATGTAGAAGACCGCAAACGAGTCCGCGGTCTTTCGCACGTCCTCGGGGAGAGTCAAAAAGCGGTTGTGTTCCACCCGAAGGAAGAACTTTTGATGTTACATGCCGCTGGCATCGCCATGTTCATCGCAATTAAACCGGTTGGCCGGGATCGGCGATGGTTGCGTGCCGCAATCGCGGCGATCGCGGCCGAATTCGGCCTCGAGGAAGCGGTCCTGGCATCTGCGATTGGGGATGTCGAATGCGATATCCCGCGTTCCCTCATCTGTATGGTCCCGGAATGAGGTGACGCGGATTGATCTTGAAGATGGATGGATCTGTTGTCCAGGCGTGGGCGATGGCTTCGAACGGTGTTTTCCACCGAAGAGCCTTCAGGTGCTTGGCGAAGTTGTAGGCTGCGACAAAGGCGAGGACGTGCGCCTTGAGGCTGTCGAGATCGGGATAGTGGAAGGCCCTGAGCGTCGCATCTTTGATGGTACGATTCATCCGTTCAGCCTGACCATTGGTCCAAGGATGATAGGGCTTCGTTAGCTTGTGCGTGATGCCGTTTTCGGCGCAGACGCGATCGAAGATATGGCCGTCGAAGAAGCTCGCTGTGAGGCCATCGCGGTTCTTGGGCAGATCAGCGAAAGCAACGCCGTTGTCGGTCAAGACCGTGTGGATCTTGTAGGGAAAGGCCTCGATGGCGTTCCGCAAAAAGGCCGCACCGTTCATCTTGCCGGCCTTCTCGTAAAACTCGACGAAGGTGAGCTTCGAGACGCGATCGATGGCGAGGAACATGTGGATCTTGCCGTCCGCGTGGCGCAGCTCGCAGCTGTCAATGTGGATATAGCCGATCGCCGTTTCGGCAAAGCGGCCACGCTTTGCCTTTGTCTCGGTGGCGGGAAGCCGCGAGATTCCGTACCGTTCGAGACAGCGGTGAAGGCTCGACCGTGTCAACTTCGGAATGCTTTCACGCAGACACCCCATGATGTCGTCGAGCGGCAGTAGCGTTCGCTGCCGGAAGGCCACGATCATCGCCTCTTCGACCTGCGTTAGCACCGTGCTGTGCGGCTCGCGCGGTCCCATCGGGGCATCCGCCGTTGTGGAACGTGAACGCCACTTCGTGACGGTCGTCC
>Ga0187884_10003883_pt1 | contig 11323 bp, 10 predicted proteins | sample June2016WEW_20_4_FD_132983 | JGI IMG/M metagenome (GOLD analysis project Ga0187884, IMG submission 132983) | Peatland microbial communities from SPRUCE experiment site at the Marcell Experimental Forest, Minnesota, USA - June2016WEW_20_40 | ecosystem: Environmental > Terrestrial > Soil >...
ACGATGACTTCAGCCTGGAGAACGGCCAGCTGACCCCCTCGCTCAAGGTCCGCCGCAACGTGGTGAACAAGGACCGGTCGGCCGACATCGAGGCCCTCTACGCGTAGCCTACGTGCGGCCGGCGCTCGGCGCCCCGGCGCCCAGGCGCTCGCAGGCTGGACGCTCGCCGTCCCGTGGCTGGCCGCCGGTGTCCATCATCCTTACCCGGCTGGGTGCTCGTCGCGCAGGATCGCGCCGAGGCGGCCACCGACGCGGGACCAGTCCCATTCCCGCTCGGCCCAGGCGAGCCCGCGGCGTCCCATGGCCTGCGCCCGCGCCGGGTCGGTCAGCAGCTCGCAGATGCGCCGGGTGAGAGTACCCACGTCCCGGCCGGGCACCACATAGCCCGTCTCGCCGTCCAGGATGGCGTCCGGGGCGCCCCCGGAGTCACCGCCGATGACCGGCAGCCCGGCCGAGGACGCCTCCAGGTAGACGATGCCGAGACCCTCCACGTCGAGGCCGCCCCGGCGGGTCCGGCAGGGCATGGCGAAGACGTCGCCGGCCGCGTAGTAGCCGGGCAGCTCGTTGCTGGGGACGCTGCCCGCGAACGTGACCGCGCCTGCCACCCCCCGATCTGAGGCCAGGCGCCGCAGGTCACGGCCGTAGGGGCCATCCCCGACCAGGAGCAGCCGCGCGCCGGGGACGGCGGCGCGGACGCCGGGCCAGGAGCGGATCAGCGTGTCCTGCCCCTTTCGCTTGACCAGGCGGGACACGCACACGACGACCGGAGATCCGGCCAGGCCCAGGCGCTCCCTGATCCCGTGCGCTGGCGTTCCGCCCGGGCCGGGCTGGAAGGCGGCCACGTCCACGCCGGGGGCCAGCCGGACCATCCGCGCGGCGGCCTGCCGGGAAAGCGCCCGCGACAGCCGGGACCGGAAGTACTCGCCCAGGTAGGTCACCACATCGACGCTGTCCCCGATCCGGCGCAGCAGGCCGCGGGCGCCGGGCAGCACCGCCCAGCCTGCTTCGTGCCCGTGGGTAAGCGCCACCAGTCGGGTGGCACCGGCCCGGCGCAGGGCGGGCCCCAGCAGCCCCAGCGGTGCGGCCGCTCCGAACAGCACGGCGTCGAAGTCGTATTCGCGCAGCGCGGCGACGGCGCGCCGCCGCACGGACGGAACGGGCAGCATCAGCGACGTGGGATGCCTGATCACCGGGAACGGCTGCCGGGCGTCGAAGTTCTTGGCGCCATCCCAGGCCGGGGCGTAGACCGCCACCTGGTCCGGGGGCAGCAGGCAGGCCAGGCCGTACACGAACGACTGGATGCCGCCCTGCCGGGGCGGGAAGTCGTTGGTGACGATGAGCGTGCCGCGCATAGCGCCCGAGTCTAGGGCCGGCCGGGTGCGGCGGCGCAGCGGGCACGAATGAGCCCGGCAGGTGATCCTGCCGGGCTCATCACAGGTGGGCGGGGTAGCCGGGCAGTGGCGGACGCCGGAGCCGTGGGCCCGCGGCTTCGCGGGGCTGGCAGACCTCAGGGGCGGACGGCGCCGTCCTCGTTCTCCGCGTACCAGGACTCGTTCATGGAAATCTCCTCAACGTCCGCTCCGGTATGCGGGGCGTCGACGATCATCCCGCCACCGACGTACATCCCGACGTGCCCCTCACCGTCGTAGAGGATCAGGTCGCCCGGCTCGAGCGAGGACAGCGAGATGTGCGGCAGTGAATCCCAGTCTTCGTAGGTGGTCCGCGGGATCGACACATCGGCCGAGGCCCACGCCGCCTGGACGAGTCCGGAGCAGTCGAAGCCGTCCGCACACGGCCCGGTGCCGCCGTAGACGTACGGGCAGCCGGCCTGGGCCTCAGCCACGGCGAACGCCGCCGCCTTGCCGCCCTCGGTCGCGGTGGACCCGGAGTAGGCCGGGGCCGGGCTGCTGGTCGCTCCGCCGCCCAAACCGTTGTCCTCGACGGTCTGCTGCTGCTGGGTGTTGAGGCTGTCGAGTATGGCCTTCTCGCTGTTCAGCAGGTGGCTCGCTTGCTGCTGGTTCTGCTGCTTCTGCTGCTCGATCGCGGCCAGGGCGTCCTTGGTGCGCTGCGCCTGCTGCTGGGAGGCCTTGAGCTGGCGGGCGGCGATCAGGAACTGCTCCATCTGCTGGTCCCGGCTGCCGGAAAGCTCCAGGAGCACCGACGCTCCGTTCAGCACCGTGCCGGGGTTGTTCGAGGTGAGCAGGTTCGCGACGGAGGTCGTGTCGCCCTCCTCGTAACTCTCGGCCGCGATCTGCGCGACCGCCCCCTGCAGCTTCTTGAACTGTGCCTGATTGGCGGCGACCTGCTCGTCCACCGCCGCGAGCTTGGCGCGCGCCTGGCTGACTTGCTGCGCGACCTGGTCGTACTCCTGGTTGGCCTGGTCGAGCTGCGAGGTGTACTGGTTCACCTTCGCCTGCACCTCGGTAACGGACGGCTGTGGCGCTGCTCCGGCCGTCACCGCGTAGGTGCTTAGGCCAAAGACAGTCAGAACGCCCATCGCGACCGCGACACTCGCTCGAAGCCGGGGCTTGATGCCCGGAAGCGGCATACGCACGAGTTAGACACGCTCCTTCTCCCACGTCCCGCCGGGAGAGGCCCGGTTCGCGGGCCGAAAGGCTTTGTTCCCTGGCGGGACTTTGCCGACAGTGACCGCCCAACTCCTCCTATGCAGGGGCAATTGAGCGGTGTAACCGGAAGGAGACCTTAGTGAAAGCAATAGGTCGTTTCAACCGCTTCGGCCAGTGTCGCCCGAGTTTCGCAGATCACCGCACAGGCAAGACCTCGTAACGCTACAATCACGCGCGCTGACATCTCGGCCGGACGGAACCGCAGCGGCGGAATCAGGCCAGCTGCCGCTAGCGTGCCCAATGCACGCAGCTCAACGGCCCCGAGGGCGTGCTGGTCCGGGTCGGCGGCCGACCGGCTCCCGGCACCGGGGCCGAGCACCGCCCGGTGACGGACAGCGGCGTCCGGGGCCGCCCGGTGTGCTGCGCGGCCATTACTTACCTCTTTATTACGGCCGATGTTCTTCTGCCGTTCAGCGGCCAGGCCGGCCGATTCATTTCCGGCCAGTGATGTGATCAGGCAGTCACCGCATGCCACTTCACGGAACGCGCATTGCCCGCAGTCAATAAGCATTGATCTCTCCGTTCATCGCCTCCAGCAACGCGGCTCACGCTAGAGGCGGCCACTGACATTTCCGCCGGGCCAGCGTCCCGGGCCCGGCGGATTGGCGGCGCGGCGTGGCCGCCTGCAAACTGTCGGTGGGGGGACCTACGGTATGGATCGTGACCGATCTGCGCCCGGGGCCGCTGACCTGGGGCCTCCCTGTGCCGGCCGCTTCCCCTGCCCGGGCCGCTCCCCCTACCCCGGCCGCTCCCCCTGCCCCGGCCACTTCCCCTGCCCCGGCCGCCCGCCCGGCTGCGGTGCCCGCACCGGGGATCGCTCCGGTGGCCAGCGGGCTGGCGCCCGCCGCTGTGCCCGGCCTGGCCGCAGACGGCGCGCTGGCCCTGACGCAGGTCGAGTTCGTCGTGGTGGACGTGGAGACGACCGGCTGGTCCCCCGCGGAGGCGCGGATCACGGAGATCGGTGCGGTCAAGCTGCAAGCGGGCCGGATCACGGGGGAATTCTCGACCCTGGTCGACCCCGCGATACCGATTCCCCCGGACATCGAGGCCCTGACCGGGATCAGCAGCCGGATGGTGTCCGCCGCGCCGCCCGCGGCCGAGGTGCTGCCGGCCTGGCTACGGTTCGCGGACGGCTGCGTGCTCACTGCGCACAACGCGCCGTTCGACCTGGGGTTCCTGCGGGCGGCGTGCGGTGCCTGCGGCCTGCCCTGGCCCGCATTCGCGGTGCTGGACACGGTCGCGGTCGCCCGGCAGGCCCTCGTCCAGGGTGAGGTGCCCGACTGCAAGCTCGCCACGCTGGCCTCGTTCTTCGAGACGCCGGCCGCGCCGCTCCATAGGGCGCTGGCCGACGCCCGCGCCACCGCCGCCGTGCTGGACGTGCTGATCACCCGGCTCGCCCTGCTGGGAATCCGGACCCTGGACGAGCTGGGCGAGTGGCTGGCGGTACCCTGAGCGGCGCGAGGAAAAGGCCGAGGAGGCACGTACATGGTCACCGCGATCGTCCTGGTGAAGGCCGACATCCAGCGCATCCCGGAGGTCGCGGAGATGATCGCCCAGATCGCCGGGGTCAGCGAGGTCTACTCCGTCACCGGTGAGTTCGACCTGTTCGCGATGGTGCGGGTCCGCGGGCACGACGAGCTGGCCGACGTGATTCCGGGCCGGCTCAACAAGGTGCCGGGCATCACGCACACCGAGACGCACATCGCGTTCCGGGCCTACTCGCGGCACGACCTGGAGGCCGCGTTCTCCCTGGGCGCAGACGACATCGCTTAGCCCAGCTGGCCCGGTCCGCTGCCACCGCAGGTCCGCTCGCCGGACCGCAGGTCCGCTCGCCGCGCTCCGGCCTGAGGATCGGCGGCCACGCTCACGATGATGCGGTGGCCGCCAGGCGCTGGCTGGCCTTTATCCAGCACGCAAGCAGCGCCGCCGCAGCACCGGAATCGATCGCCTCTGCGGCCCGGGCCAGCCCGGCGGACAGCGCCGGGACCAGATCCTCCGGGCTGCGCACGCCCTCCGCGGCGGCCAGGGCCGCCGCCGCGTTCAGCAGCACGATGTCGCGTACCGGGCCCGTCTCGCCGGCCAGCACGGCCCGCACCACGGCCGCGTTGTGGGCGGCGTCGCCACCGCGCAGGTCGCCGGGCTCCGACCGGGGCAGGCCCAGCTCGGCCGGATCGAGCTCGGCGGCAGCCACCGCCGAACTGTGCACCAGCCAGACCGACGAGGTCGTGGTGGTGGTCAGCTCATCCAGGCCGTCACCGCCGTGGAACACCAGGGCACTCGCCCCCCGTGCGGCCAGCACACCCGCGATGACGCCCCCCATCCGGGCGTCGGCCACCCCGACCGCCTGGGCCTGCGGCCGGGCCGGGTTCGCGACGGGCCCCAGGAAATTGAACACGGTCGGCACGCCGAGCTGGCTCCGGGTCGGTCCGGCGTAGCGCAGGGCGGGGTGGTAGAGCGGCGCGAAGAGAAAGGCGACTCCGATCTCAGCGGCGAGCTCCACGGTGGCCGCGGGCGGGAGGTTGATGACCACCCCGAGGGCCTCCAGCACGTCGGCGGCGCCGCACTTGGAGGAGGCGGCCCGGTTGCCATGCTTGACCATACGGGCGCCCGCAGCGGCCGCGACGATGGTCGCCATCGTCGAGATGTTGACCGTGTGCGCTCCGTCGGCCCCGGTGCCGACCAGGTCGACCAGGCGCCCCGGCACGCTGATCGGCGTGGCATGGTCCAGCATGGCCCGCGCCAGGCCCGCCAGCTCGATAGCCGTCTCGCCTTTCATCCGCAGCGCGATGGCGAAACCAGAGATCTGGGCGTCGGTCGCCGCGCCCTCCATGATCTCGTTCATCGCCCAGGCCGCCTCGTCAGCGGTGAGCGATTCGCCCTTGACGAGCGCGCCGATCAGCGCCGGCCAGTTCGTTCGGGGGTCCATGGCCGGCGGCGTCAGCTGCTGGCGATCTCGGTGCGCCCGGCCCGGCGCTGCATCAGCTGGCTCAGCTCCCGGGCCAGCTGACGTGGATCGATCGGGTGGCTGATCACCGCGTCCGCCCGGGACCAGGTCGCCAGCCAGCCGTCGTCGGCGCGGCCGGTGATGAGCAGAACCGGCGGGCACTCATAGATCTCGTCCTTGGTCTGCCGGCAGACGCCCATCCCGCCCGCGGGCTGCGCCTCCCCGTCCAGAACCATGACCTCCGCACCGCGCTCGTCCAGCAGCCGGAACAACGCTGGCGCGGTGGCGCACTCAACTATCTCCGCGTCCGGAGCGTCCGGCTCCGGACGCGAGCCGATGGCGAGCCGGATCTGGGCCCGCGTGTCGGCATCATGGCTGTAAACAACGACCTTCACAAGAATGGTTGCTTTCTCGCTGGTGACCGCAAGGCCCTGAGGTGCGGTAAAGGTGACTTGGGTCAAGTCTATCGGTGGGCGGTAAAACTCAGCGGCCGCTTCCGGTCACGGGCTTCTGGTGGCGGCCGAGCGCGGTGAGGGTCTAGCCGGTTACGAGGTGAGGTCTAGCCAATGGTGGGTGCCCATGAGCGGGTCGGTACCAAGCGCATAACAAGATTAGGCGCGGAAGACGCGTTCGCGGTGGCGCGGGAGCCTACGGCTGCACCCGGCCGCGCAGCCGCTACCCAGGCCTTCCGTCGCGGCCGGGAGGTCGGCTCCGGCAAAAATAATTACCGCCGAGTTGGGGGGGCGGCTGCCGCTCGCCTACGGGTTGTCGTAATAATGACGTCGTGGCGACAGCATCCGTAACCGAGGCGGTACCCCGCACGCCGGCGAACCGGCCGAACCTGGTCAGCGTGGGCACGATCATCTGGCTGTCCTCAGAGCTGATGTTCTTCGCGGCGCTGTTCGCGATGTATTTCACGGTCCGTTCCGTCGTGAAGGGCGAAGGCCTGCCGTGGCCCGGCGCCCACCTGGACATTGCTCTGGGGTCCGTCAACACGACCGTGCTGCTGCTGTCCAGCGTGACCTGCCAGATGGGCGTGTTCGCAGTCGAGCGCGGCCAGGTCGGCCGCGTAGGCAGCATCTTCAACGTCAGCAAGTGGGGCCTGCGTGAGTGGTACGTCCTCACGTTCCTGATGGGCCTGTACTTCGACCTAGGCCAGGCCTACGAGTATCACGACCTGGTCTCCAAACAGCACCTGACGATCTCCTCCAGCGCGTACGGCTCCGTCTTCTACATCCCGACCGGCTTCCACGGCCTGCACGTGGCCGGCGGCCTGGTGGCGTTCCTGTTCCTGCTCGGCCGCACCTACGCCGCCAAACGGTTCACCCGGGAACAACAGATCAGCGCGATCGTCGTGTCCTATTACTGGCACTTTGTCGACGTCGTCTGGATCGGCCTGTTCACCACGATCTACCTGATCCACTGACCCCCGATGCCGAGACCGCGTGATCCAGTTCACTCCGGCGCCCTGCATCCAAGAGCACATCAAGCCACGAAGACACCAATGAACCACTATCCGGAAAACCGAGGGCTGCAGTGAGGTGGATCACCGCGCGGCGACGTCGGCCGCTTTTCGGCTACGCAGCCGTTCTGCTGGCGCTCGTCGCCGTCGGCATGCTGTACGCAGCGGTCACGGGGCTGGGCGGCAGTACCGCGTCGGCGGGCTCAGGCTCATCGTCCTCGCAGATCGCCGAGGGTAAGGACCTGTTCGATACCTCCTGCTCGAGCTGCCACGGCCTGGCCGCCCAGGGCAGCTCGGTGGCGCCTAGCCTGGTCGGGGCGGGCGCGGCGGCCGTCGACTTCCAGGTCGGTACCGGGCGCATGCCACTGAAGGAAGTCGGCGCGGAGGCGGCCCAGAAGCCGCCGGTGTTCAACCAGCGGCAGATCTACGCCATCGCCGCCTACGTCGCCTCACTGGGCGGCGGCCCGGCGATCCCGACTGACCAGCAGGTGAGCACGGCCGGCGCGGACGCAGGGAACGGCCAGAGCCTGTTCAACGCGAACTGTGCCCAGTGCCACAACTACAGCGGCGCCGGCGGCGCACTGACCGATGGCAAGTACGCCCCGGCGCTGACCAACGCCACCAACCGGCAGATCTACGAGGCCATGCTGACCGGCCCCGAGGCCATGCCGGTGTTCAATGACGAGACGCTGCCGTCCGCCGACAAGCGCGACATCATCGCCTACATCACCCAGACACGCTCCGAGGCCAACCCGGGCGGGTTCAGCCTGGGCCGGGTCGGGCCGACCACCGAAGGCCTGGTCGCGTGGCTGGGGGGAATCGGCGCGCTCGTGCTCGCCGCCATGTGGATTACCGCGAAGCGCCGGGAAGAGCGCTCGGGAGAAATCACGGATAACCGATGAGCGACAACGACAGGGACAACGACCGGGGCCTGGAAGACACGCCCGCCGAGCGGCAGCCTCCGCACCGCGTGATCGGTACTCCCCCGCCCGCCCCCGGCATCCTGACGGATCCCGAGCGCGGTGACGGCGACGACGGCCGGAAGGGGACTACGCCGTACGGTCCCGGTGAGGCCGAAGCTCCCGAACTGGCCGAAGCTCCCGAACTGGAGGAGTTGCCCGCCGAGAACCCGAATCCCGCTTCCGCCAAGAACTGGGAGCGGGTCGCGGCCACCCTCTTCATCGTCTCGGCGCTGGCCAGCGTGGGCTTCATTGCCGCCTACGTGGGGCTCGAGGTCGACGGCGACACCAAGGGCAACGTCGTGGTGGCCACGCTGCGGTCCAACCTCGCCCTCGGCTCCGCGATGTCGCTGGCCTTCCTGGCCATCGGCATCGGCATGGTCATCTGGGTCCGGAACATCATGCCCCCCGTCGAGCTGGCCGAGGAACGGCACCCGATGGCGTCCCCCGAGGAGGACCGTCAGGCGTTCGCGGAGACGATCATCGAGGGCGCGGAGGCCAGCCAGATCACCAAGCGCCCGCTGCTGCGGCGCACGCTGATCGCGGCCACGCTGCCCGCCGCGCTCGCGCCCCTGGTCCTCCTGCGCGGCCTCGGGCCGTTGCCCAAGGGCAGCCTGCGGACCACGGTGTGGAAGAAGGGCACGAGGTTGCTCGTCTACGGGACGAACCGGCCGATCACGCCCGCTGCCTTCGACTCCCCGGGCGGCATGATCACCGTCGTGCCGGAGGGCTACCAGGACAACGACGAGGCCCTGGCCAAAGCCACCGCGATCATCATCAAGATGGAGCCGGGCCAGCTCCAGATACCCACCCGGTACAACGACGGGGCCGACGGTGCGAGAACGCTGCTGAACTCGATGAACTGGACGGTCGACAACATCGTCGCCTACTCCAAGATCTGCACGCATCTCGGCTGCCCCGCCGCACTGTACGAGCAGACGACGCAACGGATCCTCTGCCCGTGCCACCAGTCCACGTTCCAGGCCAATACGGGCGCGACGGTCATCTTCGGGCCCGCGCCGAGGCCGCTGCCGCAGCTTCCGATCGCGACCAACGCGCAGGGCTACCTGGTGGCCCAGAGCGACTTCCAAGAACCCGTCGGGCCAAGCTTCTGGGAGCGGGGATGACCACGGACAACAAGCGGCTGACCATACCGAAGCCGCTGGCCAAGCAGGCAGGTGAGCTGGACGACCGGTTCCACGCGGCCAAGGGCGTCCGGACCCTGCTGCGCAAGGTCTTCCCGGACCACTGGACGTTCCTGCTGGGCGAGATCGCGCTCTACTCGTTCATCATCCTGATCCTGACCGGCATCTTCCTCACGCTGTTCTTCCAGCCCAGCATGAGCGACGTGATCTACCACGGGTCGTACACCAAGCTGGACGGCGTCCGGATGAGCCAGGCGTACCAGTCGACGCTCAACATCAGCTTCGATGTCCGCGGCGGCCTGCTGATGCGGCAGATCCACCACTGGGCCGCGGACGTGTTCCTGGCCGCGATCCTGTGCCACCTGCTGCGGATCTTCTTCACGGGCGCGTACCGCAAGCCCCGGGAGACCAACTGGCTGATCGGCATCGTGATGTTCACCCTCGGCATCCTGGAGGGTTTCCTCGGCTACTCCATGCCGGACGACCTGCTGTCCGGCACGGGCGTGCGGATCGCGGAAGGCGTGCTGCTGGGCATCCCGGTGGTCGGCACGTACCTGTCGTTCTTCCTGTTCGGCGGGCAGTTCCCCGGCACCGAGTTCGTGGTCCGGTTCTACATCATCCACGTGCTGCTGATCCCGGGCCTGCTGCTGGCCCTGGTCAGCGCGCACCTGTTCCTGATGGTGCACCAGAAGCACACCCAGATGCCGGGCCCGGGCCGGACCAACGCCAACGTCGTCGGCCAGCCCATGTACCCGTATTTCATGGTCAAGACCGGGGCGTTCTTCTTCTTCGTCTTCGGGGTGCTCGCTCTGCTGGCCACGTTCGCCCAGATCAACCCGATCTGGGAGGTCGGCCCGTACACGCCGACGGCGATCTCGGCGGGCTCCCAGCCGGACTTCTACATGGGCTTCCTCGAAGGCTCGCTGCGCATGTTCCCGAGCTGGACCTGGGACATCGGCGGTCATACGATCGCCTGGAACTCCCTCATCCCCGCGCTGGTGGTCCCGGGTCTCATCTTCACCGCGCTCGGGATATGGCCGTTCCTGGAAAGCTGGGCGACCGGGGACAAGTCCTACCACAACGTGAACCAGAGGCCGCGGAACGCCCCGACCCGGACCGCTATCGGCATGGCCGGGATCACCATCTACGGCATCCTGTGGCTGGAGGGCGCGAACGACATCATCGCCGACCACTTGCAGATCCCGCTCTACTTGACGACCGAGATCGCGCGCTGGGCGATCTTCATCGGGCCCGTAATCGCCTTCTGGGCCACCCGGCGGATCTGCTTCGGCCTGCAGCGCCGGGACGCCTCGATGCTCACCCACGGCGTGGAGACCGGCATTATCCGGCAACTGCCGAACGGCGCCTTCGTCGAGCTGGAACGGCCGCTGACCGAGGGTGAGGTCGCAGAGATCGCCGCCCCGCCGCCCTCGCCCACCGCCGCCATCACGGCCCGCGAGGTCGACGAGAACGGGCTGCCCGAGCCCGCCCTGCGGGGCGCCCGGGGCAAGCTGCAGGCCCGCGTGCACGAGATCTTCGCCGAGGGCATCTCGCTGGCCCCCCCAACCAATGGGCACGGGAACGGGCACGGCGGCGGGAACGGTCATCCGGCCGTCGACGGTGAAAGTGAGCGTGCCGCCGTCGGCGGAGGTGGAACGCCGCAGGTCGAGGACGGCGACGCCACCGAGGACGGCGACGCCACCGAGGACGGCGAATAACCGAGCTGAGCCGCCCGTACAGGCGCGAGCGAGCCGGAAGGCGGCCCACCCAGGGGGTGGGCCGCCTTCCGGCGTCTCAGGGCCGCACAGGGCCGTTCTGGGCCGGATGGCCGGAGGTAGGCCGGGCGGGCCGCGGTCCGGTAGGCCCGAGGCCGTCCCAACCAGGACGAATCGGCGTCGATGACGAAGCATCCGAGGACGCGAAGGCCAGGTGCAAATTCCCTGACGGCGGCTCCACCCGGGTCCACCGCTGGGGGCGCGGTGGCCGCGGAATCACGGGCTGGGCGTAACCAGGAACGCGGCATCGAGGACGCGACCATCCAGTTGCGCGACCCGATGGACGAGCGGAAGCACTGACCGGATACGCGGCAGCTGGCCACGGGGGTTATCAAGATTCAGGAATCCAGACCAGGGCAGTGAAAAATCAGGGCAATGAAAAATCAGGGCAGTGTCCCCGCGCTAGGCGCG
>Ga0187884_10003897_pt1 | contig 11297 bp, 12 predicted proteins | sample June2016WEW_20_4_FD_132983 | JGI IMG/M metagenome (GOLD analysis project Ga0187884, IMG submission 132983) | Peatland microbial communities from SPRUCE experiment site at the Marcell Experimental Forest, Minnesota, USA - June2016WEW_20_40 | ecosystem: Environmental > Terrestrial > Soil >...
GCTATCCGTCTCCATGGCGTCATCCTCCGGCCCCCGCTTCCCGGCGGGAGCTGTTCTTGGATTAAGAAACCGGCCGGATGATGACGCCTTTTTCGCTTTTCCACCACACTCCGGACACTACCGAGCAAGAACGGTGAAACCTATTCTGGTGCGTCTGGGCTTCACAGTCGTAGAGAAACGAGTCAAAGCACGCTGAAGGAGTACACCGAACCACCCGTTCTAGTCGCCTTAGCCTGAGGCGTTCCGAGGCAGAAGATGATTTTCTTCGATATCGACGGAACCCTTGTTGATCACAAGGAGGCGGAACGAGTTGCCGCCTTTGCTTTTCAGCGGGCTCACGGGGAAGTGTTTCCTGAATTACCCGAGGACTTTGCCGCCCGATGGCACCTGGTGGGAGAGAAGCACCTCCGGCGGCACCTCGCTGGGGAGATCAGTTTCCAGGCACAGCGACGTGCCAGGCTCCGGGAATTGTTTTCCCATCATTCGGCACTTGCGGATGAAGAGGCCGATGCGGTCTTCGGAGAGTACCTGAAACGGTATGAGGAAAGCTGGCGTCTTTTTGCCGACGTCAGACCGTGCTTGGCCGAATTGAACGGGCACAAACTCGGCATTATCTCCAACGGTGACTCGAAACAGCAGCGACAGAAAATTGAGATGCTTGGCATTGCCGGACGTTTCTCCACAGTGGTCATCTCCGGGGACGTCGGTTCATCCAAGCCAGCCGTTGAGATATTTCTCACGGCCTGCCGAGCAGCCCGAGTGGACCCCGATCAGTGCTATTACGTTGGAGACGATGTGGAATCCGATGTCTATGGCAGCAGGAACGCGGGTCTGCACGCAATCTGGCTGAATCGTGACGCCGGTGTCGGGCCGCCGGATATACCAACGATTTCCAGCTTGGCGGAACTCAAGCGCAAGATTGCATAGCACAATGCGGCCGTGGGCTCCGGACGCGACGGCTCAGGATCCGTGATGCCGGCGCAGTCCCGATCCTCGCTCACGACCCGAGCGACCGCACCGCCGCCACCGCTCGCCGCCAACCTTGGTAGAGCGCTTCGCGTTGCTCAGGCGCCATGCGCGGCCTAAAGACCCGATCGGGCCTGCGCAGGCGCTCCAACTCTTCCTCCGACTTCCACAACCCCACACCGAGCCCGGCGAGCAAGGCCGCGCCCAAGGCAGTGGTCTCGATCACCTTCGGACGATCGACGGCCACTCCCAGAATGTCGGCCTGGAACTGCATGAGCAGGTTGTTCGCGGCGGCGCCGCCATCGACGCGCAACCCGGTAAGCGGCCGGCCGGACTCGGCGGCCATCGTATCAACCACATCGCGGGTTTGGTACGCCAGCGACTCCAGCGTGGCGCGAGCCACATGGGCGCGGGTCACACCGCGCGTCAGCCCGACCAAGGCGCCGCGCGCCGCCGCGTCCCAGTACGGCGCCCCGAGCCCCACGAATGCCGGAACGAGATAGACGCCCAGTGTCGAATCAACCTGGCGCGCCAGCGCCTCGGAATCCTTGGCGTGCTTGATCAATGCAAGGCCGTCGCGCAACCATTGCACGGCCGCCCCGGCGATGAAAATCGAGCCCTCAACGGCGTATGCGGGTTGTCCATTGGGCGCACACGCCATTGTGGTGAGCAGGCCGCGGCGCGACTCAACCGCCTGATCGCCGGTGTACATCAGTAAGAAGCAGCCGGTGCCGTACGTGTTCTTGACCAAACCGGGCCGGAAACACGCCTGCCCGAACAGCGCCGCTTGCTGGTCACCGGCGATGCCGGTGATCGGGACTTCGGCCCCGAACACCCGGGCGTCAGTAGCCGCGACTATACCCGCCGAAGGGACCAGGCGTGGCAACACCTCTGCCGGAACATGGAGGAGATGCAACAGCTCTTGATCCCAGGCGCGCTCGTGAATGTTGAACAGCAAGGTCCGTGAGGCGTTGGTGAAGTCGGTCGCGTGCACCTGGCCGCTGGTTAACTTCCAGATCAGCCAGCTATCGATGGTGCCGAAGGCGAGCCGTTGCGCCCGTTGTCGCGTGGTCTTCAGGTGATCGAATAGCCACTCGAGTTTCGTGCCCGAGAAGTACGGGTCCGTGACCAGGCCGGTTTTCGCTCGGATCAGGGCCTCTGCGCCTTCGGCGCGCAGCGCCTCGCAGCGCGGGGCGGTACGGCGGTCCTGCCACACGATGGCGCGGTGCACCGGCTTGCCCGTCTTCCGGTCCCACAGGACCGTGGTTTCACGCTGGTTGGTGATGCCTATCGCCGCCACATCTTTCGGCTTCAAGCGGGCGGCGCGCAAGGCTGCGCCGATCACCCGCTGGGTGACACGCCAGATTTCCTCGGGATCATGTTCGACCCAGCCGGGGCGCGGATAGTACTGGCGGAACTCGGAGTAACCGCGTCCGCGTACACGGCCGCTGGCGTCGAACACTATGCCGGTCGTGCCGGTGGTGCCTTGATCGATCGCGAGGATATGACTGGGCATCGTGAAACCTCCTCATCGTGGGTCGTGATTCCCACTTTTGCTCCCTCGAAGCAAATTCGTTGTGAGTCACGAGTCACAACTCACAAACGACGATTTCCATTGTTGCCGAGGCCCTGCCTGGCTAGAATGCGTGCCGATGAGGGTTCCACGCCTGCTGTTCGTGACCGGCAAGGGTGGTGTTGGGAAGACTACGGTTGCCGTGGCACTCGGCCAACACGCGGCCGAGCACGGGCACCGCACGTTGATCGTGGAGACGGCTACGGACGGGCGGCTGGCACATTTGTTCGGACAGCATGCGCTTGGGGCGGCGCCGCGGCGGTTGCGCCCCGGTCTCGATGCCGTGCGGGTGGACGCACGTGAGCTGGTCGAGGAGTACTTCTCGCGCTTGCTGCGCTTCCAGGTTTTGTCGAAGCGGCTGCTGGCGAGCACCGCCTTCAATGCGCTGACCGCCGCCGCGCCGGGCATCACCGAGTTCCTGCTGCTGGAAAAACTGCTGGGGTGGATCGAGCCGGGGTTGGGCCGCCGGCCTGGGTACGCACTGATCATCGTGGATGGTCCGGCGACCGGCCATGCGCTCAAGCTGCTGCGCACGCCGCGGTCGCTGGCCGCCATGGTGCCGGGTGGGCCACTGGGGAAAGCGGCGCGCCGGCTGCTGGCGTTGCTTGGTGACCACAAGCGCACCCAGGTGCTGCTGGTGAGCTTGCCTGAAGAGATGTCGGTGCGCGAGACGATCGAGGCGCAGCAGGTGTTGGAGAGCGACCTGGCATTGCGCGTCGCGCGCCCGGTGATGAACAGAGTATTCCCCCGCCATTTCAGCGCCGCGGAGGCGCAGGTCATCGAGCAGGACGGAGATCTGAACGGCACGCCTGCTCCTCCACTCCTGGCAGCGGCGCGCTTCGCCATCGCGTATCGCCGCGAGGCCGAACGCCATGTTGGCCATCTGCGCCGGGCGTTGAGGGTGAGCCCGATCGTGCTGCGCCAACTGTTTGCGCCAAGCGTGCACGCCGCGGACCTCGAGGCGTTCGGCCGCACCTTGGGGAGGGCCGTGCTCGGGGATGAAGCCGCAAGCGGAACGAGCACGAGCACGATTCACGAGCACGACCCACGACAGTAATGGCCGGCATCGAAGGTCTTCTTCGGAAGCGCTTGGTGGTCTGTGTCGGGGCTGGCGGGGTGGGCAAGACGACGACCGCGGCAGCGTTAGCGTTGGCGGGCGCGCTGCATGCGCGCCGCACCGCGGTCATCACGGTGGATCCGGCGCTGCGGCTGAAGGACGCGCTCGGGCTCGACGACTTGTCGATGGAGCCGCACGCGGTGGCGGTCAATCCCTCGGCTCACTTCGATGCGCTGGCGCTCGATACCAAGCGCGCCTTCGACGCTCTGATCGAGCGCTTCGCGCCCAGCCCTGCCGTGTCAGCCCGGATACTCGCCAACCGCCTCTACCAGGAGCTGTCCAACGAGCTGGCCGGCTCGGCGGAGTACATGGCGATGGAGAAACTGCACGAGTTGTTACATCTGCGCCGCTACCAAGTCCTCATCGTGGACACTCCTCCCAGCGCACACGCTCGTGATCTGCTGACGGCCCCCAGCCGCCTCACCAATCTGTTGGCTTCTCGTGCGGTCGGTTTCCTGCAGACCCCAGCGGCGCTGCTGGGTGAGCCCACGTCCACGTTCTCACGCGTGGCGCTGTCGGCTTTATTGAAAGTGTTGCAGCGCTGGACCGGCTTCGATCTGCTGCACGATTTGTCGGATTTCGCAGGCGCTTTCGAACACATGATCGAGGGGTTCCAGACGCGTGCGAAAGAGGTGGGCCGGCTGTTGCGGGCCCCGAGCACCGCGTTCGTGTTGGTGACCACGCCCGAGCCGCACACGATCGAGACCGCGATCAGCTTTCACCGCGAGTTAGTTGACGGGGGGTTCCCGGTGGCGGGTATCGTCGCCAATCGCGTGGTCGCGTTTCCGCGCCTGGACGAGCACGACAGCGCTGCCGGCAAGTGGGATGCGCGACTACAGGCAAAGCTGCTCCGTAACTACGGCGAGCTGCAGGCGCTGTCGCGGCGCGATCGGCGCGCGCTGCGCCGCGTGCAGGCGGAAACCGGAGCGCCGCTGCTCGCGGCGGTCCCCGCGGTGAGCGCGGCGCCAACCTCTCTGGCGGGTTTGGAACGCTTCGCGCGCCTGCTGGTGCCGATGTGAAAAACGGGCCAGCGCGGAAAGGTCAAGGCGGAAAGGCGGAACGGGTCCTTACCGGCGTTCAGCTTTCGACTTTCAGCTTTTGGATTTTCTTTCTTTCCTGCGCCGCCAGCAGCCGGTCGAGTTTCATGCTCAGGTTCACCACGCTGCCCTGGAGATGCTCGATCTTGAGGAGCAGCTTGTTGTAGTCGGCGCGCGACGGGAGGTTGAGCAGGTGCAGGATGGTTTCGGTGTTCTTGTCCATACGCCCCTTCGTTTTCGCCGCCCGCTCGACCATCTTCGAAACCCCGTCACCGAGGCTTCGCCCGCGCGCCAGATCGCGGAGCACCTGGCCGACGGTCTCCTCACCGCGCTCATACAGCCAACGCAAAATGTCGGGCTCGTCGCGGGACTTGGCAGGCATGGCGTTTCACTATAGTGAGGCAGGCGTGGAGCCGTCAATATCGTGATTCGTGCTCGTGAATCGTGCTCTTATGAAGAAATGATTGAAGGGACTCTCTTCTTTTTCCCGAGCACGACTCACGAGCACGAGTCACGTTCGCTTCGGAGCATGCCGTGTCGTGGGATGTGATCCTCGGGTACTTCACCGGCTTGCGGTGGTTGTCGCACCATATCGAGCCGGCGGTTCTGGTGCGCACGGCCATGCTGGTCCACACCTGTGACAGCATCATGTGCCGGGTGTTCGCCCACAACAGCGGTTACCCGAAGAAGCTGTGGACCATCCTTGGTTTCATCTTCGGCATTTGGGCGGTCGCAGTGATGATCGTGCTACCGGCGCGCCGGCGGGTGCGGCGCTCGTGATCTGAACTATACCTATTGGCCCCGCAGCGGCAAATTGAAGATGAAGGTCGCACCGCTACCACCGGCGCCGGACTCGGCGCGGTCGCCCGCCGTGTGCTGCGGTGAACTGACGCGCGATCGCCAGACGCAAACCGGGGCCGATTTGCAGATTACTTGCCTGAGTGGGGCGCACGGCAGTCCACCCAGGCGTTCAGCCGATGCGCGCCTGAATCTGCCGGTCCATGTCTTCCTGATACTTCTCGAAGTCGGCGTCCGCCAGAAGGGTGTAGAGCGTATCGATCGGTAGGCGCTTCGTCAGCGCTGAGCTGAAGTCCGGCAGCTTGCTCTTGTGCAGCTCCTGCCACTCGGCCGCTGTGGGCGCGTAGAACAGATCGCCGAAGCCGGCTTGGTCGAAGCGCTTGTAGAGTTGATCGCCGTGGCGCAGGCTCTGGTAGTCCTGACTCGACCGCAGCTCTTTCATGAACTGAATCAATTCCGGCTCGACGCGATAGAGACGGGCAATCCGTTCCTTGCCGAGCGCGCGCAACACCTCTTCGGCAACGCCGAGATTGTCTTCGTATGACGTTTCGAGCTGGCTGCGCACTTCGGCGGCGGGGATCTCCTTCTGCGCCATGTATCCTCGAATGGAGTCGCACGGCGCTGTGAAGACGTCGCAGCCGGCAACACGCACGAACGTCTGCCACTCGCGCACGCTGGCGACGATGAGCAGCGTCTTGATCCCCGCCTCACGGCGCAACCGGCGCAACGCGCGCTGCGCTTCGAGGTCCACGTGCTCGCCCAACGATGCGGCCTTCATCCCTTGGTTGAGACGGCCCATGAAGATGTTGGTCAAGGTGACGTTCGACAACAAGCCCGCCGCGACCGCTTGGCGCGCCGAGAACGTCGACGTGAAGTTCACCGGGATGCCTTCGCGCTCGAGATCGCGGGCGATCAGGAAGCAGTGCGGCGTCTGTGGCGTGAAGGGAACCTTGACGACAGCCGAAGGCACCATGCGGCGCAGCCAGCGGCCGACGCGCTTGGAGGCTTCGGCGTCGCGCCCGAGACCCATGTGCAGCTGCAGACTGACCTGCCACTGGCGCCCGGCGCCGAAAGCGCGCGCCATGTCGTTGCCGATGCGCCCGCAGATGATGGCGTAAATGAAGGCGGTGAGATTATCTACCCCGAGGTTCGGCTGCAGCGAACGTAAACCGCGTTCCCACGCGGCCGGGTCGCCGCTTTCGAGGTAGCGGGCGATGACCTTGTGCACCAGCGGCTGGTTGGCGGTGTTACCGTCGATTTCGCGGAAGATGTCGCTGTCTGCGGCCGAGATCAGCGGCGTCAATTCGTTCACGTCGGCGGTGTCGGCATAGATGTGTGCGGTGCCCGCTTTGTACACGGCGGCCAACAGCGGCGAAGAAATAAGTCGCGGCTGGGCAGCTTCTCCAGGCGGCTGCCCGTACGAGACGATCGCATCATCGAGACTGTTTGACATGACCCCGCTCCTCCCTGTGCTTCGTGCACTCTCTGACTGCTTGGTTCTCCCGGTAAGGTCAAGCCCCGTACTGCGGTTCGCAATCGGGGATTGCCCGTACGACGACCTCCAGCCCGGACTACGGCGCCGCGAACTTGCTGCCGGTGGCGCTGACGATGTCCATTACACGCAGGAAGATATCCTCGCGAATGTCGACGTACTCCTGAAACTGTGAGGTCAAGATGTAGGCAAAGATCTCGATGTGAAGTGACGGGCCGCCGAAGCCGGCAAACAGGGCGCGAGCGCCTTGGCGATCCACCTTCGGATGCGTGTGGAGCATCTGTTCGACCTCCGCCAGCACTTTGCGCAGCTGCGCCGGAGTGGTGTCGTAGTGCAGTCCCATGCTCGTGTGCAGCCAGATGCGGTCGCGCCGGGTCAGGTTCTCGAGCTGCATAGCCGCAAACTGGGCGTTGGGGATCGAGATCACGGTGCGGTCGAACGTGCGCACCCGCGTCGACCACAGCGAGATGTCCTCCACCGTACCTATCTTGTCGCCGAAGCGGCAGAGGTCGCCGACGCGCACCGGCTGATCGGCGATCAAGGCGACGCCGCCGAAGAAGTTCTTCACCGTCTCTTGCGCCGCCAAGGCAACCGCGAGGCCGCCAATCCCGAGGCCGGCGAGGATGCCGCCGACGTTGAAGCCGACATTCTGGAGGAAGGCGAGAGCGGCAATCGCGATCAGAAACACCTTGGCGGTGCGGCGGCCGAGCGGGAGCATGGCCACCGCTGCGGACTGGCCGCGGGCCACGAGCCGGTCCTCGACCTTCAACATCCCCATGTCGATGAGACGCAAGGCCAGCCACGTCAGCGCGGCGATCGCCAGCGCCTTGGCCGCGCCGTGGAAGAATGCCTGCACGGGCAGCGCCAGGCCGAGCAGGAGCGAGCCGAGGTAGAAGATCGTGACGGCGATCGCCAGGCGCACCGGGCCGATGATGAGTTGGTCGACCTTGCCCTCGAACCCGTTCCGCAACCGCCTCACTAAGGGCCGCGCCAGGCGCGTGATCAGTGCGGCGATGAGCCATGATGCGACGATCGCGATGACGGCCAGCAGCAAGAGGGCGATCCATTGCCACAGCTCCACTTCGAGAAAAGTTATGTCGAAGAGCGGCTCGGGCAGCCACTCGCCGAGCGGGCCGTAACCGAACTCCGCATAGAGGGTCGGAATCTTGGCAACGGTCGTCGGCGAAAACTTCCAGATGGGCACCCCATCCTCACGCGGCACCCGCTCGAGCGTGATGTCTACGGGTCCTTTGGCGGTGTGCATGGTGCCGACACGCTCGCGCCCGGCTGCCTGGCCGTGGGCGGCGTTGCCTTCCGGCGCGTCACTCAGCGAGTCGAGATCGATCCACAAGGTATGATCGATGACGACTTTCAAGTGACGCGCCAAAATCGAATCCTGGCGCGCGTGTTCCTGCGGCTTCAATCGCCTGAGGTCGAGGTACTCCGCGGCGCGTTCGTAGGCGCCGTCGCGACAAGCTGTGAGATAGCCGTTGACGGCGCTGCGCGGGGTGCCGCGCTCGAACTCATCGGCGGGGCCGGCGGGCGGAGTCGGCTTCGCAGCCACCGTTGCGTTCACCTCCTGCGCCGCGCAGGGCGGGGGCAGGACGGTCCAGGCGGCGTACGCTAGGAGGATGGCAGCGAGAAGGATCTCGTATTGCCGCTTTCGGGCCGACGGGCTCATCGCGTCTAACGGACCGTCACCACCACACGGCGGTCGCGTGGGCCGTCGAGTTCCACGAGCATGATGGCCTGCCAGGTCCCGAGCAGCAGCTTGCCATCACGCACCGGGATGACCTCGCCCGGTCCGAGGATCGCCGACTTGATGTGGGCGGCGGCGTTGTTGTCGACGCGATCGTGCCGCCACACGCCCTCCGGAATCAGTTTGCCGAGCGCGTCGAGGACGTCCTCGCACACGTTCGGGTCGTAGCTCTCGTTGATGACGATGGCAGCGGTGGCGTGGGTGACGTAGACGGAGCATATGCCTTCGGCCATCTTCGATTGCCGGACGATCTCCGCCACACGCTCGGTGATATCGAGCATCTCGTACTTGCGATGGCTGCGGATACGGAATTCGCTCTGCATGGGCTTCAGTATGCCTGTAAGCCGGTTCGCCAGTAAGCCGGTCCGTAGTTGAAGGCAATGTGGGCGCCTTCGCTGGAGAACTCGAGGGCGATGCCACGAGAGGCGCCGGTGATCAGTGCGATTTCGCCGTTAATTTTTCCCATGGTCGTGACTCGTGCTCGTGCATCGTGCTCTGCCGCCCAGCCACCCTATTTCATGCCGGTGCGCTCGGATGCTCGATCAATTGCAGTAGCACGCCGTGCGTGTGTTTCGGGCTGATGAAGCCGATCCTGCGATCGCCCACCTGCTGCACCGCGACCTTGATGCCCTTGCTTCCCAGCGGCTCGGCGACTTCGGTCAGATCTTCGACCTCGAGCGAGAGCAGGTAGATGCCCTCGCCGCGTTCGTCGAGAAACTTCTTCCCCGGGTTCTTGTCGCTGGTCGGCTGGAACAGCTCGAGCGAGGCGTTGCCGATGGTCAGGAAGGCGTTACGCATGCTGAGTTGCGGCACCTCGCCACGGCGTTCGACCGGCAGCCCGAAGTTCTCCGTAAAGGTCTTGACCGCGGCGTCGATGTCCTTCACCGCGATCGCCACATGATCGATCTTCCTCACAATGGACATCTGTTGCTTCCCCTATTCACGAGTCACGAATCCCCAGTCACGATCATGGCTGGGCGTACTCGATGAGCACGCCGTGGTTGGCGCGGGGATGTAGGAAGCAGATCATGCCCGCCAGCCCCTTGCGCGGCACCTGGTCGATCACCTCGATGCCTTTGGTCTTGGTGGCCGCGAGCTCGGCGGCGACGTCGTCGGTCTCGAAGCAGATGTGATGCAGGCCTTCGCCGCGGCGTTCGAGGAACTTGGCGACGCCACCGTTGGTGTTGATGGGCTCGAGCAATTCGATCTCGCTGTTGCCGATGGTGAGCAGGGCCGCTTTGACCCCTTGGTCCTCGACGACCGCGCTCTTGTGCACCGGCAGGCCGAGCGTGTCGCGATAAAACCCGAGGGCCTCGTCGAGGTTTCGCACGACGATAGCCACGTGATGGATTTTGCGCAGCATGGAAAGTCCTTCCCGTGTTGCTCATTCCTTATTGCATCGGTGCCGCTTCCACAAGGTGGTGCTCGGGTGAGCGGGTGATCGGGTGAGCGTGTGTGTGGGTGTGAGCGAGATCAGGCCGGCGGGGAGCTGACACGCGCCTACACGCTCACCCGCTCATTCGCACACCCGCGTACGCGCTGACCCGCTCACCCGCACACCAAAGCGTTGACACGGCGCCGTGATTTGCTTACTGTCTGGAGCGCTTGCCGACGCAGTTCTTGCGGGCGTAATTCAGCGGTAGAATGCCAGCTTCCCAAGCTGGACGTCGCCGGTTCGACCCCGGTCGCCCGCTCTTTGCCTAAATGCTGGATATTGCCCTTGATTTTTTCAGTCTCTCGTTCAGTGCGCCGGGAGGGAAGGATGAAGGTTCCCCCTGGGTTCCCCCTTTTGCTTTTCGTCGGCTGCCATTCTACCGCTGAATTACGCCCGCAAGAACTGCGCTGGCGCCTCAGCAGACGGTCCAGTTCCTCTGCAATCACTGTGGTCCCGCCATAGTGTTTCTCAATCATCTCCAGGCTCGTCCCCGTTTGGCGGCTCACAAACAGGGGCGATACCCCGAGCGACAGTAAGTACGTGATGTAGGTGTGCCGGGTGTTGTAGAACGAGCGCTGTCGGATTCGGAGTGATTCGAGCATCGGCTTCCACTCGCGCCGGTAGAAGTTGACTTCATCAATCGGTGCGCCTGTTGGGGTGATGAATACGAAGTCGTCTGGCGATGCTTCGATGGGCTGGTCCGACCGCAGCACCTCAAGCAGGTTGGCGTGGATGACTACGTCGCGCTTGCTCTTCCCAGTTTTCGGACGCCCATCTCGCCCCAGCACCCTACTCGCTCGGATTCGAATACGCCGAGCTGCGAGGTCCACGTGCTTGTAACGTAGCGCAATCGCTTCGCTGGGGCGCGCTCCGGTCCAGAACTGATGAAAAACGAACGGGTAGTAGTGGGGGCGATGGATACGAAAACCTTCGATGATCTGTTCTCGCTCGTTTTCGGTGTAGGGGTCGATATCACTGGGATCGCCGCCTAGGTTGAGCCTGTGGGTTCCGGAAATTGTGTCCGCTTTTTTCCGGAAATTCTGTCCGGTTTAGTAGCGTGATCGCTGTTTGAATCGGGCAAGTCAAGCGGCGGCAAGTGGCGAGTGCGGTAGGAGGGGCC
>Ga0187884_10003898_pt1 | contig 11297 bp, 7 predicted proteins | sample June2016WEW_20_4_FD_132983 | JGI IMG/M metagenome (GOLD analysis project Ga0187884, IMG submission 132983) | Peatland microbial communities from SPRUCE experiment site at the Marcell Experimental Forest, Minnesota, USA - June2016WEW_20_40 | ecosystem: Environmental > Terrestrial > Soil >...
GGACAAAGAGAAGGCCGCTCTGAGCGGAATCTCCACGGACCAGATCACCGAGACCCTGCGCATGGCCCTGAGTGGTGCTGTGGTTGGAATCGCGCACCAACCAAAGGAAAAGGAAGATGTCGATATTGTGCTCCAACTCCCCCAGAAGGAAAGAAGCAGCCTGACGGACCTGGGCGAGATCCGAGTGGCGTCGGCGAATGGAACGCTAATTCCCCTCGGTGAATTGACGAAGGTGAACGAAGCGAGCATCGAGAAGAGCATTTATCATAAGAATCTCAAGCGCGTGGTTTACGTGACCGGCGACGTGGCAGGCAAGGAAGAAAGCCCCGCTTACGCGATCATCGGCGTCTCGAAGGAACTGGACAAGATCAAAACGCCATCCGGTACGACGCTCGAGCGGTACTTCACTCACCAACCCTTCATGACGGATCAGATTTCGATGAAGTGGGACGGGGAATGGCAAATCACCTATGAGGTCTTTCGTGACCTCGGGTTCGCGTTCGCGGTCGTGTTGGTCCTGATCTACGTGATCATCGTCGCGTGGTTCCAGTCGTTCCGTGTACCTTTGGTCATCATGGCGCCCATACCGTTGACGCTGGTGGGGATCCTGCCCGCGCACGCCCTGCTGGGAGCTTTCTTCACGGCCACGTCGATCATCGGCTTCATCGCAGGCGCCGGAATCATCGTGCGGAACTCCATCATCCTGGTGGACTTCATAGAACTGCGCCGCCGGCAAGGGATGGCGTTGGCGCAAGCCGTGGTGGATGCAGGCGCGATTCGCTTCCGGCCTATGCTGTTGACAGCGGCTGCGGTGGTCGTGGGGGCATTCGTCATTCTCTTTGACCCGATCTTTCAGGGCCTTGCGATTTCACTGATGGCCGGCGAAGTGGCATCTACATTTCTTTCGCGCATGGCTGTGCCAGTGCTCTATTACCTGCACGCGCGGCACGAAGAGAGGAAATTTACAGCCGAAGGCGTAGCGCCGTGATCAGCGGCAGTGACGGTTACCCGCTTTCACATAACACTGAGGAGGAAACATCATGGATTTGAATCGATGGTTACGGATGATTGCAGGAGCTTTTGTACTGGCTTCCCTGGCCTTGGGTTACTGGGTGAGCCCGAAATGGTATCTCTTTACAGCTTTCGTGGGCCTCAATCTGCTCCAGTCGGCATTTACAAACTGGTGCCCGATGATGACCTTCCTGCGGAAGCTCGGCGTGAAGCCGTAACGTTGTCCATTTTCCACTTGGATTAGGGGGAGGCATCCGATGAGTAACTTTGCGCCTAAACATATTCTGTGCCCCGTGGATTTTAGCGACCAGTCGGCCGCGGCCTTGCGGGTGGCGGGAGTGATCGCTCAGTCCTTTGGGTCGGAGGTGGTCGTCCTCCACGTGCAGCGCCTGGAAGCCCCGGTTTATTTCACTGTAGCTCAGACGCAGGCGCTGCAGGGGCAACTCCGGCGGAGCGTCAGGGCAGCCAGGAAACTTGTCAGCGAATTCGCCCATAAACACCTTCCTGAACTTGTAGCACATCGAGTGATGGTGATGGAAGACGATCCCGTTGCCGCGATCCTCAAGACGCAACAAGAAATCGGCGCGGATCTGATCGCCATGGGAACACATGGCCGGGGAGGTCTGGCGCGTGTTCGGCTGGGATCCATTACCGAAAGTGTCTTACGGCAAGCTGAGGTTCCCATCCTCACCGTGGGTCCGCGGATGAAACTTACCCCCACGCTGGATGCGGTCCGCCGGGTGCTCTGCCCGGTGAATTACAGCCCTTCGTCGCAAACTGCCCTGGAGCACGCCGCGGCAGTGGCGGCGACCACTGGAGCAGAGCTGACGGTCGCCCACATTGATGAGGCCCCACTCGGCAAAAGTGCGCAGGATTCGTTAGGGCGGCTATGTGAGTGGATTCCTGACACCGTTCGCGCCCACTGCGCCGTCAAGGAAGTGGTCAAGCAAGGCGGCGCCGCTGAGCAGATCGTCGAGGAGGCCGAGAAATCTCACGCCGATTTACTGGTGATCGGCGCCCAACCGCGAAGCCTTCTGGGAGCCGTCCTTTTGGGTTCGACCACTGAACTCGTCACCCGAAGCGCCTCATGTCCAGTTTTGTCGGTGATTGGAAGGAAATAGGATTCCCTATACTTTCAAAGCCGAAGCCGACTATCGGTGATAACGGCGGTCGGGTGGCAAGCTTGAGAGGATGGTCGAAGTGGCTCGTCCTGCTTCATGAGGCCAGGTTGGGCAGCGTCAGGCGACCCCGCTCATACAAAAAGTGTGCGCGAATCAATTATACTAAGGCATCTTTTTTGGCGAATCCTGTTTCTAAAGGAACGACGGTCTTTGGCCACATGTGGGCGAAGGTAGTCTCCCTGCCTGGGAGGAAACGCGGCGTTGAGTTGCCCACGACACTCTCTTGTCGTGGGACGGATTCGATGGCATGATAGGTATGCGAAAAATGTTAAGGGCTGCTTTGGACTTCCCCCACGAAAACATGGCGCGAACCATGGTCCACTCCCGGCGCATCATGGCGGCTGGTGTTCTTCTCCTACTAGCCGGAGTCATAGCACTGTCAACTGCCACCCGAAGGCCGTGCCTTCAGGTGCATAGCGGGACGTGGCACATCTACAAGGTAGGTCATATGAACCCCTCAAAGGGTCATGAGACCTCCAAAGCCCGCCCCACCAACGTTGCTGAATCGCGCCCGGAAATCCCTCCAAGTGCGCAGACTGTTTCCTCTTTTCAGGTCTCCCGCGAAGAAGCAATCCCCCCCGCTCTGGCCATAGTTGTTCAACGACAGCGCTTGCGAGCTCCTCCCACCCTCAGCTAATTCATCCAATTTTTGATATGCTTGACAGGTTCTGTTTGCAACCGGCACGCGCTTTCCAGGCATCGCACTCATACCACACTTTCGCACGAGCGAAAAAGTGCGAGGCAAAACATGATCGATTTCAGTCCTTGTCCATACGACGAGTTAAAAGAGGCCACAGGGGGCTCAGACCGTGGGTGAAGTAAAGGTTGGGCGGGAGCAGGGAAGCAGAGTGTGCCCGCGTGCGCACTGCCCTCCCGCCGACTCAACTTTTTGAGGAGGTAGATTCGTGCAATCTCCACTGACCACCGAGCAAATTCAGCAGCTCCAGGCCTTCGACACTTGTGTCATCTCCGATGCCATTGAAAGTTTCGGCGTCCGTTTGCGCAACGAAGGGTTCGCGACGGCGGGCTTTCGTTGTCTCTTCAAAAGTTTTCCTCCCATGGTGGGCTACGCGGCGACTTGTAAAGTTCGTTCGACAGATCCCCCGATCGTGGGCAGCCGGTACGAGGAACGTACCGACTGGTGGAAGCACATCGGTAGCATTCCGGCTCCGCGCGTGGTGGTCATGCAAGACATTGATGACCCACCCGGCACCGGAGCGTTCCTCGGCAAGGTTCACGTCAACATCTTGATGGCCTTGGGTTGCGTCGGGGCGGTAACGAATGGCGCCGCCCGCGAATTGCCTGGAATCGAATCGAGTGGCTTTCAGGTCTTTGCCGGCCGGCTCGCCATCTCGCGAGCCTATATCCACGTGGTTGAATATGGCGGACCGGTGGAGGTAGGCGGCCTGACCATTCAGCCCGGCGATCTAATCCACGGCGACCGCCACGGCATCATTACCATCCCCGCGGACCTGGCAATTGAACTTCCCGCTGTGGCCAGCAGAATTATGGAGAAGAAGCGGCTAGTGATCGACTTGTCGAAGAAGCCCGGAGCTACGTTTCAAGAACTCGGCCAAGCGCTGAGAGAGTTACTCGACTGCAATATGGATCACACTCGCGACGGAGCAAATCAATGGAAACGGTGAACAGCCGAAAATCAACTGCGTTTAATTCGTGGCGGACTCGCCGCATCCAGCCCTCGAAGAGCTACGCGAAGCCTCGTAGCAATCCGTGCAGGAGGGTAAGTTTCGCCGGTGATGTTCAACAATAAACGCACGACCTTCGATACGCATGAGGCTAAGTCTGATGCCGAATGGAGCCCTAAGATGATCAACGACACGCTCAGCCCAGCCGTTCGTGAATTCGTGCGGTTGCGCAAGTCCGGTTGGGAAGCGACGCTGGCACCGCTGCTCATCGGCGTCCTGCTGATGACAGCGGGCTGCTCACACGAAGAGCCTGGTGGCGCCGAGGCCGCTGAGGGCGACAAAATTGTGAACGTGGCCGTGAGCAAGGTGGTGCGCGCCGACCTCTCCCAGGGTCTGCGGATCGCCGCGGAATTCCGCCCTTTTCAGGAAATCGACGTCCACGCCAAGGTGGCCGGGTACATGAAGCACATCTATGTGGACGTGGGAGACCGGGTGAAGAAAGGTCAAACGCTGGCCATCCTCGAGGTGCCGGAGCTTCAGGATGAACTGAACCAGGCGGCGGCCGCCTTGCGGCAAAGCCAGCGGGAGGTGGATCAGGCCCAGCACGAGCTCAGGCGCGCCCAGGCGGATTACACTGTCGCCCATTTGACCTGCACGCGGCTCGAAGGAGTGATGAAGACCCGTCCGGAACTCATCGCCCAGCAAGACGTGGACGACGCGCAAGGGAAAGACCAGGCGACGGAAGCCCGGGTGGAAGCAGTGAAAGCTGGCCTGGCCGCCGCCCAAGAACACTTTCAGGAGGCCACGGCCAATCGCGAGAGAGTGCAGGCCCTCTTCGATTATACCAAGATGACGGCTCCTTTCGATGGAGTTGTTACCTGGCGATATGCCGATACCGGGGCGATGGTGGCAGCTGGCACATCGTCGGAGCGACAAGCGCTTCCGGTCGTCAAGCTCTCCCAAAACGGGTTGCTCCGCCTGGATATTCCGGTTCCCGAGACCAATGTTCCCGCAGTGCGCCTCGGCAAGAAACTTAGCGTGGAAGTGCAGGCTCTGAATAAGACTTTTGAAGGCACGGTCGCAAGGTTTGCCGACAAGGTGGATGACGCCACCCGCACCATGATAACGGAAGTCGATGTGCCCAATCCCAAGTTGGAGATCGTGCCGGGTATGTACGCTTATGTGTCTTTCCCAGTGATGGAGAAGAAGAACGCGCTGGCGGTCCCCATCCAGGCGGTTTCGCGCCAAGGAAACAAGGCCATCGCGTATTGCATCAGCAACGACAACCGGGTTGAGGTGCGGCCCGTTATCACCGGCATCGAAACCCGCAGCCAGATTGAGGTCCTCTCGGGGCTGTCGGACGGCGACCGGGTGGTGGTCGGCAACACCAGCCAATTGCGGCAGGGTCAAATCGTCGCTCCAAGAATCGTGGAGTTGTCAGAGGTCGAGGGAGGCAGCTAATGTCACGTTTCGCCATTCGCAATCCCTATTTCATCATCGTTCTCTGTCTCTTCGTCGTGGTGATCGGCCTCACCAGCCTCGTCCGCATGCCGGTCGACTTGTTTCCGGCCATCAACATTCCCGAAGTGGTGGTGGCAACGTTTTACAGCGGCATGCCTCCGGAAGAAATGGAAGGCAGCATCACCGGACGTTTCGAGCGCTTCTTCACGCTGGGCGCGGGCATCGACCACATGGAGTCCCGGTCCCTCGAAGGGGTCAGCATCATCAAGATTTACTTTCAGCCCGGAACCAGCGCCGACGCCGATGCCACCGAAATCTCGAACCTGGCCATGGCTGACTTGGGACGCTTGCCCAAAGGCACGCTGCCGCCGGTGGTGATGAAGTTTGACGCCTCAAGCCTTCCGGTGTGTCTGGTCACACTGAAAGGCCAGGGCCTTTCGGAGGCACAACTTCGCGACATCGGCCAATACGCGGTCCGCGACCAGTTGGCAACGGCGCGAGGAGCCTCGGTTCCCCCGCCTTTCGGCGGCAAGTACCGCCAGATCATGGTCTACGTGGATCCCTTGAAACTCCAAGCTCACGGCCTGAGCGTGATGGACGTGGTGGAAGCGGTCAATAAGAACAATCTGATCCTGCCGGCGGGCGACGCCAAGATAGGCCCATACGACTACGACATCTACACTAACAGTGAGATCGAGCACGTTCCGGACCTGAACGAAGTTCCTCTCAAGACCGTCGGGAACCAGTACGTCACGGTAGCTGATGTAGGTTCCGCCAAAGATGCTTCCACTATTCAGCTCGGTATCGTTCGGGTAGGCGGGCAGCGGTCGGTCTACCTGCCCATCATGAAGCAGGGAGGCGATACCAATACCATCGCCGTGGTCGATGCCGTTAAGTCGACTTTGAAGCACTTGGTCGATGTGCCCAAGCAGCTTGTGAACAACGTGGTGTTCGACCAATCGGAGTTCGTGAAGAAAGCCATCAGCACTCTAATCCACGAAGGCGCCACCGGGCTGCTGCTCACGGGCCTGATGGTGCTGCTGTTCCTGGGCAGCCTGCGTGGGACGGCCGCCGTGTTTCTTTCCATTCCGCTTTCCGCGCTCGCTGCCGTCATCGCTCTGTATTTCGGAGGCAGCACGATCAACAGCATGGTGCTGGCGGGCCTGGCCATCGTCTTTTCCCGTCTGATTGATAACTCGGTGATCGTGCTGGAGAACATCTTCCGCCATATGGAGCTGGGCGAGCCTCCCGAAGTGGCGGCGGAAAGGGGCGGCCAGGAGGTGGGCTTAGCCGTACTGGCGGCCACCATCGCCAGCGCCGTCGTCTTCTTCCCGGTCACGTTCCTCTACGGGGTGAGCAGGTTCCTTTTCTCAGCCCTTGCTCTGGCCGTCGTTCTGGCCCTGTTCGCGTCTTATTTCATCGCCATGACGGTGGTCCCCCTGTTCTGCGCCAAGCTCATTAAGGGGCCCCAGCACGGGGCCGAGCACAAGGGTACCGGCGAGGATTCGCTGGCCCCAGCCACCCAGCCGCGCCTGTCTCGGGGAGCCCGCTTCAACGAGGCATTCAATCAGAAATTCCATCAGATGCTGGACTGGTATGAGGCCAAGGTAGACCGATACCTGCTTCGACCCTGGCTGGTGGTCGGCGCGATCATGGGAGTTTTCCTCCTGAGCCTGCTTATCTTCCCCCTGCTCGGCGAGGCTTTCTTTCCCCGCAGCGACGCCGGCCAATTCGTCATCAGCATGAAGGCCCCCACGGGTACTCGCGTTGAGCTAACAGAAAAACTTGTGGCGAGGGTTGAAGACATGGTCCGTCAGGTGGTGCAGCCCCAGGACTTGAAACTGATCGTATCGAACCTCGGAGTAGTTCCCGACTTTACATCCATCTACACCAGCAACTCCGGGCCTCACACAGCCACCATTCAAGTGGCTCTCAATGACCATCACAAGATCGGCAGCTACGAATACATGGACCGGGTTCGCCAACGGCTGGCTAGCGATATGCCGGAGATCAACACCTTCTTCCAATCTGGAGGCCTGCAGGACGCCGTCCTGAACCAGGGTCTTCCCGCTCCCATAGACTTACAAGTGAGCGGCCAGGACATGCAGTCGACCTATGGAGTCGCGGCCGACCTGGCACGCAGGATTCGCAACTTAAGCGGCGTGAGCGATGTCTACATTCCACAGGACATCGATTACCCGGCCCTTCAACTCCAGGTCGACCGGGTACGTGCAGGGGAACTGGGCCTCAACCAGCAAGAAGTAGTGAACAACGTCATCACCGCGCTGACCTCCAACCAAATGATCGCACCGAGCTACTGGATCGACCCGCGTACTGGCAACGACTACTACCTCACCGTCCAGTATCCGGAAAGCGATATCAACAGTATGTTCTCCCTCAAAGGTATTCCCATCCGTTCGCCTTCTTCTAAACAGCCGGCTTATCTCGACCAGGTGGTCAAGGTCACGAACTTCAAAGCCCCGACGGAAGTGGACCACTATCAGATCCAGAGAGTGATCGACGTCTATGTGACACCAGCCAGTGAAGACCTGGGTCGTGTGGCCAATGCTGTCGACAAGGTCATGGCCCGAACCCGCCTTCCCGAAGGCGTCGACCTGGTAATGCGCGGCATGGTCGAAGGCATGCGGCAGTCCTTTCGCAGCTTTGGTTTTGGACTGTTCCTGGCCCTGGCCCTCCTTTACTTGGTTCTGGTGGCCCAATTTCGCTCTTTTATCGATCCCTTCCTGATTTTGCTCGCCGTCCCCACCGGAGTGACAGGCGTGCTTGTGTTCCTCTGGGTGACGGGAACCACGATGAACGTGATGTCGCTGATGGGCGTGGTGATGATGGTGGGCATGGTGTCCTCGAACAGCATCTTGATCGTTGAGTTCGCTCACCATCTCGAGGCGGAGATGTCCGTGCGCGACGCGGTGGTCACTTCCTGCCGCATCCGCTTGCGCCCGATTCTGATGACTTCCCTCGCCACAATCTTTGGACTGATTCCCATGGCCTTGAAGCTCGAAACTGGAAGCGAGGCCTACGCCTCGCTGGGGCGCGCGATTATCGGCGGCCTTACGTTCTCTGTGATCCTGACGGTTTTCATTGTTCCAGCCGCGTATATGCTGGTGTACGGCCGGCGGCAGGCAAGCCCGGCCCGCGGACCCAAGGAGGTTGGGGAATGAGACGTTTCGGATTTCAGCGCTCCGTCATTCTCTGCGCACTGGCTTGCGCGCTGGGTTTGCCGGCAACAATTCCAACTTTGGCGGCGCCGCCGCAAACACAAAACCTCTCCTTGAAAGACGCCGAGGCGATGGCGTTGCGCAACCATCCCTTGTTGCAGGCTGCCAAGTTCCAAGCTGAAGCGGCCGAGCAGGTGACCCGCGAGATGAAATCCGCCTATTACCCCAGCGCCACGGGCAGCCTTACCGGGGCCGGGGCATTGCCCAATAGCCGCATCACCGCGGGTTACCTCAACAACCCCATCATCTTGAACCGTTATTCGAACGGACTGGAAGTCAACCAGCTCATTACGGACTTCGGACGCACTTCCAACCTGGTGAGCTCGGCTCGGCTGGGAGCAAAGGCCGCCTCCGAGAGCGCGCGGCAAACCGAACAGGATGTGCTGCTCGCCGTCAATCGCGCCTACTTCGGAGTCCTGCGCGCTGAAGCGGTGCTTAAGGTTGCGGAAGAGACGGTGCGCACTCGCCAAGTTCTTACTGACCAAGTCACCACGCTGGAGAAGAACAAACTGAGATCCATGTTGGACGTAAGTTTCGTCCAGGTTGATTTGGCGCAAGCGCAACTGCTGCTCGTCCAGGCGCAAAACGACGAAAAAACGGCTTATGCGGAACTGGCCAATGCTCTCGGACTCGCCAGCCCTCAACCCTTTAACCTTGTTGATGAGCCCATGCCCGCCGCGCCTCCCGCTGACCCTACGGATCTGCTCGCGCAGGCTCTGCAATACCGTCCGGACCTCTCGAGCGCGCGCTTCAGTCACGACGCTGCGCTGCGTTATGCGCACGCCGAGCGCGATTTGTGGATGCCCAGCATCAGTGCGACGGGCGCGGCGGGTCTTACGCCGGCTTACCAGGTTCCGCTCAGCGACCGCTACGCCGCGGCGGGTATCAATGTGAATATTCCGATCTTTAACGGGTTCCTTTTTTCCGCCCGCCACCAGGAAGCGAATCTCCGCGCCCAAGTGGCGGACCAGGGCATGCGCGACCTTGCCGACCGCATTGCGCGCGACGTGCGAACCGCCTGGCTCGACGCCGGTACCGCCTATCAGCGTCTCGACGTCACCGCCCAGTTGCTGCATCATGCCACCTTGGCGCTCGACCTCGCGCAGGGCCGCTACAAACTTGGACTTAGCTCGATCGTCGAACTCTCGCAAGCGCAACTGAATCTGACCCAGGCCCAAATCGCCGACACCAGTGCGAAGTACGATTTCGAGATTCAGTCCGCGGTTCTTAGCTATCAGGTGGGACAATTACATTAGCGCAGGGCGTCTCGAAGGCCAATCTCTCGCAGCATTTGGGCATCCTGCGAAGCGCCGGGGCGGTGGTTACTCGCCGCAAAGGGAAGCAGCTTTATTGTGCTTTGGCATTCCCCGAAATCAAGCAGGCTTGGCTGCTCATGCGTAAGGTGCTCCGACGCCTCCGGTCCAGGTGAATAGGTTCGGAAAGGATATGAACGCCTCCCACCGTCAAAAAAGTGGAGCCACCGGTTTCTTGACCAAATGGGGGCTTGCGACTTTTGACGGTTGAGGACCTTGTTTGGTTCCGGTTAGGCACGGTAAGGCCTTTGGCTTAGCGACGGCCCAAGCCTCCCATGCCACCGCCACCGTGGAACCCACCGCCAAATCCCACACCACCACTCCGCGCCATGCCGAAGGAGCCGCCTCCAACTCGCCCGAAGTCGCCACTCGCGTGCCCAGATCCACCGCTGCTCCTGGAAAACGACAGCCCACCCATGCGTGCCGGCCCACGGAATCCGCCAACCATCGGTCCTGGAGAGGCGAAGGACCGAGGCATCAAGTTACCGTGGGCATCAGAAACAGTCGGGGCTCGACCTCCCAGAGTCTCGCCAAGTGGGGCGCGAGCGGGCCCACGAGCTTCTCCACCAAAGGCGTGGCCGAAGAAAGAATGGTGCGCGAGGACCGTGTCTGGGCTGACTGTACGTCCCATGACTACACTGGATGGGGCTGCAAGGGGACCACGTTTAAATCCAGCGGTGTTGCGCATTCCGCCGGGCGTTGCGCCTCGCCCAAGGCTCGCCGAACGAACAGGTCCCGCTGCTTCAGGCCGTCCAACAAGAGAGCTGCCGTGCGGACTTGCCGCGGAAAGCAACCGGCCATCGCCGCTGACGAGCGCCCCATGAGGACCGCCCGGGAAAATGACATCCTTCGCAAGAGGCTGGCCAGAGAACATGGCCAACTGGCTGGGTTCCACACCTGGGCGAACGATTGGCCGGAATGGTACATTCGGATCTGGGCGCACGATGCCCGGCCCCCCTGGCCGGATAGGCCTGCCGTTTCCCAGGGTGCCTGGCGTTACAGCTGTGACGCAGCCCGCCCTGCCCACAGCGCAGGGGGCACCGCCGCCAAGGCCCATGGGCGTCCAGCCAACCCATCCGGGTCCTGAGTACCAGTTGACTAAAGCTGGACTCCACATTCCAGAGGATCCCGGCATCCAAAACCAGCCCATCGTGGGGTCGAAGTTCCACCAGCCATAATGGAAGGGCAACCATCCCCAGGGCTCGCCCGAAATCCAGGTGTACCCCCAACCTGGATAAGAACTCCACATGCCCAAGGCCGTACGGCGACCAGCCAAAAGGTTCGTATGGCGCCCAGCCATACCCGTAACCAGGGAAATTTCCCCAATCACCGGTGGTCGACGGCACGAGTCTTCCTCTGGGAATGCGACTTTACTCTGCCTCTCCCAGTGAGGTGCGGCTCGCGGAGGAAACGCTGCAGACGATCCGCGTCGGTCGGCGCCATCGA
>Ga0187884_10003909_pt1 | contig 11279 bp, 10 predicted proteins | sample June2016WEW_20_4_FD_132983 | JGI IMG/M metagenome (GOLD analysis project Ga0187884, IMG submission 132983) | Peatland microbial communities from SPRUCE experiment site at the Marcell Experimental Forest, Minnesota, USA - June2016WEW_20_40 | ecosystem: Environmental > Terrestrial > Soil >...
AGCATCGGCCTGACCACGCGGATCGGCGAGCTGGCGAAGGCGGGAAAGAAGCCGTTCGCCGCGTTCAGCGCCGGCGTGGTGGTGAACGTCCTGCTCGGCTTCATCCTCTCCGTCTTCGTGTTCGCGTCCTATTGGGCGAATTTGGCGCGATAAATCGATGCGGCTTCTCAGGCGCTTCTCGCACGTCCTGGGCTTGCACGCGCGCCCCGCGAAGGACGCGCGGACTTCGAGCGCGCCCCAAACGTTCTGCGGGTCGTGCCGGCATTTCCGCAACGATCCCGCCTATTTGGAGGCCGCGATCCCCGGACTTTCGAGTCTGAGCTCCGGCGCCGCGTCGGTGCGCGCCGACGACGGCCTTTGCCTGCATCGCGACCGCTATCTCAGCGCCCGCGCTTCATGCGCGCATTTCGCCGCGGCCGTGCCGGCGAACCCGGCGACCGCGTCGACCGCCGATCGCGAATAGCTAACTCGTCGATTTACTTTTGCTCAATTGCCGCCGGGATGTCCGCCTTTCTAAACACCGTAATGGTGTTTGCGCTTCATCCCCAGGGGGCAATTTGACTCTCAGCCAATATGGCGCGCCTGGGTTTCCACCCGCGAGAGCCTCGCGCGCCCGCGCCGCCGAAATCGCAATATGACGAGCCCGCCGCGTTCGACGCTTCGGCCATCGGTCGGCGACATCAGCGAGAGCGCCTTGCCGCGTTCGGCGCCGGAGTGGGACATCGGACCCATCGTCGACCGTCTGCGCGAGTCGCGCGAAGTGACGCATAGCGTCAGGTTCCATGGCCGCGTGCGCGAACTGCCTTCGCGCGTCGAGCTCGTTTCCATCGTCGAAAATCTTTACGCCGCGCTTTTCCCCACGCATTTTGGCCGGCATGACCTGACCGACGAGAGCATCGATTTCTTTGTCGGCGCAACGCTCAACGACGGACTGCTTTCGCTCAGCGAGCAGATCCGCCGCGGATTGCAGTTCGCGCCGGGCCGCGACGTCGACAACGAAGCCCAATTGCGCGCCGAGGCCGTCGTCGTCACGCGCGCCTTCGCCCACGAATTGCCGGAAATCCGCAATATCCTCGTCACCGATCTGGCGGCTGCTTTCGGCGGCGATCCGGCGGCGACGAGCGTGTCGGAAATTCTGCTCTGCTATCGCGGCGTCAACGCCATAATTCATTATCGCCTCGCCCACGCGCTGCATCGGCTCGGCGTGCCCGTCGTGCCCCGGATGATCGCCGACATCGCGCACGAGGCGACCGGGGTCGACATTCATCCTGGCGCGCAAATCGGCGGCAGCTTCTTCATCGATCACGGCACCGGCGTGGTCATCGGCGAGACCGCGGTCGTCGGCGAACATGTGCGGCTCTATCAAGCCGTCACCCTGGGGGCCAAGCGTTTCCCGATCGACGTCACGGGCGCGCTGATCAAAGGCGAGCCGCGCCACCCGATCATCGAGGATCACGTCGTGATCTACGCCGGCGCGACCATCCTCGGCCGCATCACGGTCGGCCGCAATTCGTCGATCGGCGGCAACGTCTGGCTGACGCAGAGCGTGCCGCCCGGCAGCAACATCACGCAGGCGCAGACGCGAACCGGCCGGTCCGCGGACGGCGCGCAATAGGCATTGCTCAACTCGTTAGGAGACAATCATGGTGGATGATACCAGCGCCCACACGGCCCTTGGCGACGTCGCCGCCCGGCAACTCGCCAATGCGACGAAGACGGTTCCGCAGCTGCCGAGCATCAGCCCGCGCTGGCTCACCCATCTGTTGGCCTGGGTCCCCGTGGAAGCGGGCATCTACCGGCTCAACCGTGTGCGCGAGGGCACCTCGGTCGACGTCGATTGTTCCGGCCGCGACGAACGCGTGCTGCCGCAGACCTTCGTCGATTATGAGGAGAAGCCGCGCGAGTATCTGCTCAGCGCCGTCAACACGGTGCTCGACGTGCACACGCGCGTTTCCGACCTCTATAGCAGCCCTTACAACCAGATCGCCGAACAGCTGCGCCTGACGATCGAAACGATCAAGGAACGGCAGGAAAGCGAACTCATCAACAACAGGGAATATGGCCTATTAAGCCATGTCACGCCCTCGCAGCGCATCACGACGCGTTCCGGCGCGCCGACGCCCGACGACCTCGACGAGCTCCTGGCGAAAGTCTGGAAGGAGCCAGGCTTCTTCCTCATGCACCCGAGAGCCGTGGCCGCCTTCGGCCGCGAGGCGACCCGGCGCGGCGTGCCGCCGCCGACGGTCTCGCTATTCGGTTCGCAGTTCGTCACCTGGCGCGGCGTGCCGCTCGTTCCCTCCGACAAGATCGCCGTTGAAGGCGAAAAGACCAAGATTCTGTTGTTGCGCACCGGCGAAAGCCGCCAGGGCGTCGTCGGCCTCTATCAACCGAACCTGCCGGGCGAGCAGAGCAAGGGCCTGTCGGTCCGCTTCATGGGCATCAACCACAAGGCCATCGCCTCGTATCTCGTGTCGCTCTACTGCTCGTTGGCCGTCCTGGTCGACGACGCGCTGGCGGTGCTCGACGATGTCGAGGTGAACAAGTACCATGACTACAAGTGAACCCCTCGGCCAGCTCGCCGCGGCGTTGCGGGAATTGAACATTCCCGACGTCTCGGCGCCGGATTTGGGCGCGCTGCCCTTCGCGCGCGCCGGCGCGGGACTGGACTACGCCGGCATCGCCGCGGCCGTCGCCGCGCAAGCCTTGCGGGCGCCGTCCGGCGCGCCGCCCTCTTCGACGTCGCCGTCGTCGTATTACTTCCTCGATTCGATCGCCGCGCCGTCGTTCGGGCCGGCTGCGGCGCCGGGCGAATTCGAGGCGCCGGGCGGCGTTCCGGCCGTGGCAGCGGGTCCGCGCGACTTTGATCCTTTGCTCGTCAAACGAGATTTCCCGATCCTGCGCGAACGGGTCAACGGACGCGAATTGGTTTGGCTGGACAATGCGGCGACGACGCAGAAGCCGGCCGCGGTCATCGCGCGCCTGCAACAGTATTACGAGCGCGAGAACTCCAACGTCCACCGCGGCGCGCACGAACTGGCGGCGCGCGCCACCGACGCCTACGAAGGCGCGCGCGAAAAGACGCGCGGCTTTCTCAACGCGCGATCCGCCAACGAGATCGTGTTCGTGCGCGGCGCCACCGAAGCGATCAATCTCGTCGCCCAAAGCTGGGGCCGGCAGCATATCGGCGCCGACGACGAAATCATCGTCAGCGCGCTCGAGCACCATGCCAATATCGTGCCCTGGCAGCAACTCGCTGAGGAAAAAGGCGCCAAGCTGCGGGTCATTCCGGTCGACGACACCGGCCAGATCCTGTTCGACGAATATCTGAAACTGTTGAACCCGCGCACCAAGATCGTGTCGGTGACGCAAGTCTCCAATGCGCTGGGCACGGTGACGCCGGTCAAGGCGATCGTCGAGGCGGCCAAGCGCAACGGCGTGAGGACGTTGGTCGACGGCGCGCAGGCGGTTTCTCATAAGCGCGTCGACGTGCGCGACATCGATTGCGACTGGTACGTCTTCTCCGGACACAAAGTCTTCGCTCCCACGGGCATCGGCGCCCTCTACGGCCGTGAGGATCTGCTGAACGCCACGCATCCCTGGCAGGGCGGCGGCAATATGATCAAGGACGTGACGTTCGAGCGCACGCTCTATCAGGAGACGCCCGCCCGTTTCGAAGCCGGCACCGGCAATATCGCCGACGCCGTCGGCCTCGGCGCCGCGATCGACTACGTCACGGCGATCGGCATGGACGCGATCGAGGCCTATGAGCATCAGCTGCTTGGCTACGCCACGCACCGGCTGCAACAGGTCCTGGGCCTGCGCATCATCGGCACGGCGGCGGACAAGGCGGGGGTGCTGTCCTTCGTGTTCGACGGGTTCAAGACCGAGGAGCTCGGCGCCCTGTTGAACAAAGAAGGGATCGCCGTGCGCTCCGGCCATCATTGCGCGCAACCGATCCTGCGGCGCTTCGGTTTGGCAGCGACGGTGCGGGCGTCGCTGGCGCTCTACAACACTTGCGCGGACATCGACGCGCTCGTGGCGGCGTTGCAGCGGCTGAGGGCGGGAGCGCCGCCGATTCTCTGAGCTCTGCGGCCGGGCATTCACCAATGTTCGGCCGCGTCAGCCCGGCGCCGCTAACGCGTCTGCTGCGGGCGCATGTCTTCGCGGCGGATTCCGGCGACCGCGACGGGCTTCTTCATCGCGTCGCGGCGGAACGGTTCGCCGAGCTCCTGGTTGAGAATGACTTCGATGAAAGTCGTCACGCCGTCTCTTTGCGCGTCGCACGCGGTCTGCAACGCGGCGGTCAGATCGGCCTGCGTTCGCGCAATGACGCCCTTGAGCCCACAAGCCTCTGCGACCCGCGCGTAGCTCAGATTCGGATTGAGCTCCGTGCCGACGAAATTGTCGTCGAACCAGAGAATGCTGTTTCGTTTCTCCGCGCCCCATTGATAGTTGCGGAAGATCACCATCGTGATGGCCGGCCAGTCGGCCCGGCCGATCGAACTCATTTCGCTCATGGAAATGCCGAAGGCGCCGTCGCCCGCGAAGCCGACGACCACAGACTCCGGGCAGCCGATTTTCGCGCCGACGATGCTGGGAAAGCCGTAACCGCAGGGACCGAACAGTCCCGGCGCGAGGTACCTTCGACCGCTCTCGAACGTCGGATAGGCATTGCCGATGGCGCAATTGTTGCCGATGTCGCTGGAAACGATGACGTCCTTGGGCAACGCGGCCTGAATCGCGCGCCAGGCCTGGCGCGGCGACATGCGCTCGGGTTCGCGTTCGCGCGAGTCCCTGTTCCAGCGCGTGCCGGGATCGTCGTCCTCGTGATCCATGCCGGTCAATTCCTGCATCCACGCGGACTTCGTCTTATGAATGAGTTGCCTGCGCGCCTCGCGGCCGGCCTCGCCGGCATTCGGGCCGAGCCGCGCCAAAATGGCGCGCGCGACCGCTTTCGCGTCGCCGCAAATGCCTGTCGTCACGGGCTTGGTCAGGCCGATGCGATCCGCGTTGATATCGACCTGAATGACCTTCGCGGTCTTTGGCCAATAGTCCAGGCCATAGCAAGGCAGCGTCGAAAAGGGGTTGAGCCGCGTGCCCAGCGCGAGAACCACGTCGGCCCTCGCGATCAATTGCATCGCCGCCTTTGAACCGTTGTAGCCGAGGGGACCGACGGCGAGGCGATGGCCGCCGGGGAAACTGTCATTGTGCTGGTAGCCGTTGCAGACGGGCGCATCGAGCCGTTCGGCGAGCGCGACGCAATCGGCAATGGCGCCGCCGATGACGACGCCGGCGCCCGACAGGATCACCGGGAATTTGGCGCCCGACAGCAGCTTCGCCGCATCGGCGATCGCTTCCACGCCGCCGGCGGGCAATTCCAACCTGACGACTTGCGGCAGGTCGATGTCGATCACTTGCGTCCAGAGATCGCGGGGAACATTGATTTGCGCCGGCGCCGACGCGCGGATCGCCTTGCCGATCACCCGATTGAGCACCTCGGCCATGCGCGTGGGGTCGCGCACTTCTTCCTGATAGCAGACCATGTCGCGGAACATGGCCATCTGTTCGACTTCCTGGAATCCGCCCTGGCCGATGGTGCGGTTGGCGGCCTGCGGCGTGACCACTAGCATCGGCGTGTGATTCCAGTAGGCCGTCTTCACCGCGGTTACGAAACCGGTCACGCCCGGCCCGTTCTGCGCGATGGCCATCGCGATCTTCCCCGTCGCGCGGGTGTAGCCGTCGCAGATCATGCCGGCGTTGGTCTCATGCGCGCAGTCCCAGAAAGTGACGCCCGCGCGCGGGAACAGATCCGAGACCGGCATCATCGCCGAGCCGATGATGCCGAAGGCGTGTTCGACGCCGTGCATTTGAAGAACTTTGATGAACGCTTCTTCCGTGGTCATTCTCATGGGCGGTCTCGTTCCTCCACTTGCCGGCTTTGGCGGCGACGAAAAGCGTGAGCGATCGATCGCAAGACGAAGCTCGGGTCATGCTCGCGCTTGGCCGAGGCTCAGCTCTTCCCCTTCCAGGGAACGAGCACGGTCTCCAACCATCGCAACGCGTAGGAAAAGACGAACGCGCAAGCGGCGATGACGGCGATGCCGACGAACACGACGTCGGTGGCGAGAAAATTCGAAGCGGACATGATCATGTAACCAATGCCGCGCGTCGAGGCGATGAGTTCGGCGGCCACCAGCGTGCCCCAGCCCACCCCGAGCGCGATGCGCAACCCCGTGAGGATCTCCGGCAAGGCGCTCGGCAGAACGATATGGCGAAACAATTGCCATCGCGTCGCGCCGAGCGACAATGCCGCGTTGACGCGCTCCAACGGCACGCTGCGCACGCCCGCCTGCGCGGAAAGGCAGATCGGCGCGAACATCGCCAGAGCGAGCAGCGCGATCTTCGAGGTTTCGCCGATGCCGAGCCATATGATCATCAGCGGGAGATAGGAGAGCGGCGGCAGCGGCCAATAGAATTCGATCGGCGGATCGAAAACGCCTTTCGCCCAGCGATTGAGGCCCATCGCCAGACCAATGGGAACCGCGAGCGCGAGGGCGATGGCCGCCGCGACGGACATGCGAAACAGGCTGGCGGAAAGATGCTGTCCCAGCGTCGCGTTGGCGTAACCGTCCCGGAATACGGCGACGAATTGGGTGACGACCTCGCTCGGGGTCGGCAGGAACAAGGGCGCGACGAGACGCATCCCCGAGACGAGCCCCCATAGCGAAAGCAAAACGACGATCGTCGCGACGCTGACGCCAAGCGTCTTGCCGGTTCCCAGCCCGACGTCGCGCATCGCCACGATCCGCGGCGCTGGCGGCGTCGTGGCGGCGAGCCGCTGACTTTCGGCGATCGCGTCAGTCATGAGCGGCGCTCCTTTGCGTATCGACGACCGGCAAGTCGGATTGATGAATCAAGGCGCGAATCTCTTCGCGCAGGCGGATGAATTCCGGGTCGCTCGTGACGGCGCCCCAGACGCCTGTCTCCGCGAATCGGCGAACGAACCCGATGTCATAACGCGCCACGATTCGTCCCGGCCTCGGCGACATCACGACGACATGGGTTCCCAGCGCAAGCGCCTCGTCGATCGAATGGGTGATGAGAAAAATCGTCTTCTTGGTCTTATCCCAAATCGAGATCAGCAATTCCTGCATCTGTTCGCGCGTCAGGCTATCGAGCGCCCCGAAAGGTTCGTCCATCAAAAGGATCGCGGGATCGGTCGCCAAGGCGCGCGCGATGCCGACGCGTTGGCGCATGCCGCCGGAAATCTCATAGGGCGCCGAGTGGGCGAAATCCTGCAAGCCGACGAGTTGCAGCAGCTCTCGCGCCTTTTTTCGCGCGGCCGGCCGGGCAAGCCCGGCGAAGTCCAGCCCTAGCGCGACATTGTCGACGACGCTTCTCCACGGCAGCAGCGTATCCCTTTGGAACACGACGCCGCGATCGGCGCCGGGCCCCGTCACAGGCTCGCCCTCCAGCGTGATCGATCCTTCGCTGATCGGCAGAAATCCGGCGATCGCATTGAGCAGGGTGGATTTTCCGCAACCGGACGCGCCCAGCGCGACGACGATGCCGCCAGCGGGAATCTCGAGCGATATGCGGTCCAACGCCTTGATCGAGGCCCCGTTTCGCCCGGCGAAATAGACGCTTGCATTGTGAATGTTCAGCATCGGCCCTTCGCCAAACACGCGAGGGACCGTTCGCAAGGGAACGGCCCCTCATTTCGACTTTCAAGTCCGTGGGAGATCAGGACTCGAAGCGAACCCAAATCAGTTCGACGCGGCCGTCCCGGAGAGATATTCGGCCGTTACGAAAGCCGCGTAGCTCGGCAGCACCTGGGTGATTTTCTTCTGCTCCTTCAGGAATTCCGACGTGTCCTTCAGGATTTTCGCCGCGCCGCTCTTCTCGCCGCCGCCCAGCCAGGCGTCGGACGCCTGCTGGCTGATGGACAAGAGGGAGAGATTCGTCAGAGCCGAGGCCTGGTCCTGCGGCGTGCCGCCGAGCAGCTTGGCGAGCGCCTTGGCGTTGTCGGAATCCGCGCTCCACGCCGCCTTGTCCTTCGCGAACGAAGTCGAGTATTTGTCGATCACGGCGGCGAAGGTGGAAAGGAATTTCGGATTGTCCTTGGCGAAGGCGGCGGTCGCCACCCAGGCCGAGAAGGTCGGCGCGCCGCGGTCGGCGACCTGCTTCGAAGTCAACAGCACCTTGCCGGTCTTCTTGAGTTCCGTCAGGGCGGGGTCCCACACAAATGCGGCGTCGATGTCGCCGCGGTTCCAGCCGGCGACGATTTCGGGTTGCGGGATGGCGAAAACCTGCGCGTCTTTCTCCGCGATGCCTTCCTGCTTGAGCACCGACAGCAACTGATAATGGTCGGTCGAGACTGGAGCGGCGGCGAGGCGCTTGCCCCTAAGATCCGACGGTTTTTCGATGCCGGCGCCGTTGCGCACGACGAGCGCTTCGTCGGTGCCGGAAATCGAGGCGAGGTAGAACGCCTTGACGTCCAGTCCGCGGCTGGTGGCGGCCGCGAACGGGCTCGAGCCGACATAGCCGACTTGGACGTCGCCGGAAGCGATGGCGGCGAAGATCTCGGCGCCGGAATTGAAGCGGCGGAAGTCGATTTCATATCCAGTGGCCTTGGCGAACTCGCCATTGGCGATGGCGACGCTGGAGGGCAGGGCGTCGGTTTGATAGCCGACGACCACCTTCTTGGCGTCGGCGAGAACGGAAGAGCCGGAGATCAACAGCCCGGCGACGATGGCGCCAAGGCCGAGCGCGGAACGACGTGAAAGGGTCATGGATTATTTCCTTTTGAGCGAGGCCGCCGATCGCCGCTGTCTCGAAAGAGGCGGCAAACGGCAAGTTCGGCTTTGAGTTGCGTGGATTTCGGGGCGGTTCGATCGTGAGACGAAGCGAAATCAGCTTCGACAGGCGCGCGTCATTTTTCGTCCTCCAAAGCGGAAAGCGGCGGCGCTCCGTCTCACGCCACGGCCCTCGTCCGAAACGGGGCCGATTGGGCCGCCAGTGCGACAAGAGCGTTTCTTTCGATATTATCTATGGACTTACTGTCTATCGGGCCGGGCCGCCGGTCAATTGAGCCGAGCTAACGCGACGATTTAGAAAAATACGTCGCGCAAGATATGCAGACACCCAGCGTCAAGCGGTCGCCGGTCACGGGAATTTATTTAAAAGATCGATTTAGTTGACTGATGGTCGGGGGCGTGGCTCGCTGGCGGCGTGAGCCGAAGCGGCCAGACTTTGGGCCGGCTGGGATCGGCCAAACGCGAGAGCCAGCCTTGTCAGCGCTTCCGACCTTGCCAGACAGCCCCGAAACGCTCGGCGCGCGGCCGTTCGCCGCCGTCGGCGCCGACGCGTCATGAGCGCGTCGGCGGCTTTCCCTCACGACGATTTGGTCCAGGCCGCGATCACCGCGGTCATCGACGCCGGACGCGCGGCCTCGAAGCGCGGATGGACGCCGGCGACGTCAGGCAATTTCTCCGTGCGGGTCGATCGCAACCGCATCGCGATCACGCGCAGCGGCGTCGACAAGGGCGCGCTCACCGTGTCCGACGTGCTGATCCAACCGCTCGACGCGCCTCTCCTCGCCGGCTCCTCTGCCGAAGCGGCGCTGCATGTGCGGCGCTATCGCGACGGCGCCGAGATCGGCGCGATCTTTCACACCCACGGCCTCGCATCCACCGTCATCGGGCGCGCCCATCTCGCCTATGGCGCGGTGACCCTCGAGGGCTGGGAGCTGCAGAAGGCGCTCGTCGGCGTGAAGACGCACGAGGTCGCGATCGAAACGCCGGTCTTCGCCAACGACCAGGACGTGGCGGCGCTCGCCGAGCGCGTCGCGCGGCGCTTCGCTGCGCCGCCGCCCGATCGTCTCGCGCGCGCGCCGGGCTACCTCCTCGCCGGTCACGGACTCTACGCCTGGGGACGGAACGCCGCCGAAGCCGCGCGCCACCTCGAAGCGCTCGAAACCCTCTTCCAGCAGACCCTTGCCCTCAGGAGCTATCGGCCATGACGCGGCTTATCGTCTATTCCGCCAAGGACCCGGCGAAGATCTCTTTGGACACGACGGACCTCGACGCGATCTCGCGCGAGGTCTCGGCGGTCGGCGCGCGCCTCGAGCGTTGGGCGGCCTCTCATCCGCTCGAGCCCGACGCGACGCCCGACAAAATTCTTGTCGCCTATGGCGTCGAGATCGATCGGCTCAAGCGCGAGCGCGGCTACACCAGCGCCGACGTGGTGAGCATTCGCCCGGGCAATCCGAACTGGCCGGCGTTGCGGCAGAAATTCCTCGCCGAGCACACGCACAGCGAGGATGAAGTTCGCTTTTTCGTCGAAGGCGCGGGCGCCTTCTATCTCCATATCGGCGACAACGTCCTCGAGGTGATCGGCGAAGCCGGCGATCTGCTTTCGGTGCCGCAGGGAACGCCGCACTGGTTCGACGGCGGGCCCGAGGGGAATTTCACCTGCATCCGCCTCTTCACCCAACAAGAGGCGTGGGTCGCGCACTACACCGGCGCCGCCATCGCCGACGCCTTTCCCCGCTACAACGAAGCCGCTTGAGGGCGTCGCAGCTTGTCCACCTACGAGAAGCGCACCTATCGCCGCCTGACGGCCGACAGCGTCGCCGCCTATCTCTCGGCGACGCCGGAACTCGCGGCGCGGCTCGGCGGCGCGCCGGACGAATGGTCCGCGCGCGACGTCGCCGACGGCAATCTCAATTCGGTGTTTCTCGTCGACGGCCCCAAGGGATCGCTTTGCGTCAAACAGGCGCTTCCCTATGTGCGCGTGGCCGGCGAAAGCTGGCCGCTCGACATCAACCGCGCCTTCTTCGAAGCGAGCTACAGCGCGCGCTTGGCGCCGTTCGTTGGCCGCTTGGCGCCCGAACTCTATCATTACGATCCCGAGCAATTCGTTCTCGTGATGGAAAAGCTCGAGCCGCACATCATCTTGCGCAAGGCGCTGATATCAGGCGTTCAGTATCCCAAGGCGGCGACCGATGTCGCCGAATATGTCGCGCAAGCGGCGTTTCACACCTCCGATCTCGCCGCGCCTTTCGAGCGCAAATTCGCCGACGTCGCGCTGTTCGCCAAGAATCTGGCGCTGCAACGGATTTCGCTCGATCTCGTCTTCACCGACCCCTATGTCGAAGTCTGGCGCAACAAGGTCACGCCGCCGCTCGATGCCTGGGCTCAGGCCTTGCGATCGGACGTCGGCGTCAAGCACGCGGTCGCGAACCTGAGGCTCGCCTATCTCACGAAGGCGCAATCGCT
>Ga0187884_10003913_pt1 | contig 11270 bp, 6 predicted proteins | sample June2016WEW_20_4_FD_132983 | JGI IMG/M metagenome (GOLD analysis project Ga0187884, IMG submission 132983) | Peatland microbial communities from SPRUCE experiment site at the Marcell Experimental Forest, Minnesota, USA - June2016WEW_20_40 | ecosystem: Environmental > Terrestrial > Soil >...
CGCCTTGCGAAACAGCCGCTTGGCAGCATCGGCGTCAGGCAACCCTGACAGCAAGAAATCGATGGTGGCACCCGCCGAATCGATGGCCCGATACAAGTAGCACCAGCGACCCTTCACGCAAACGTAGGTTTCGTCCACTCGCCAAGACTTGTTTGTCGGCTTGAGATGCCTTCGTAGTCGCTGCTCCAACTCAGGACCGTAATACTGCACCAGCGCCAGACCGTTGTGTGATCAACATTGAGACCGCGCTCCACCAGCAGCTCCTCAACATCGCGCAGCGACAAAGAATAGCGAAGATACCACCGGACCGCACACGGTAGGAGCTCGGGTTCGGTCTGCCGCCATTTTAAGACCGCGGGTCGGGCTATCATTTCGTGATTTTTTCACGTCACCAGCCTGCAACTCTGAAAGTTGCAATACATCCCTCGAAGGACTTGGGTCTGCCGATTACGCCTTGGATTATCTAGTAAGGCCACAGTCAGGGGGCACGGCCGACATTTGAAATCTATGGCCTGAGCCAGAAGCACAGACGTTTGGGAACATGCGTGCTAAAGATGCCTTGGAAGATCATTTACATGAATTGGTCTGTCAGGGAAGGGTTGACCTTGGTACCACACAACGTGATCCGGTCACCGATTGGATTTCGGCTTATCAGAAGTATTTTCATACCAGCATGACCGTCAATCCTCTGTAGCCGCCCTTTAGTTACCAATTTTCCGACAGGCGATATCGAACCGCGTCTCCGCGAGTCAGTCCTGACCGCGTGCCAGGCGGTTTTCATTTCATACCCTCCCGCGTCGGAGCGTGATTCTTCGTTCAGAAGGTTGCAGCAAGCTTGCAATGAATTCTTCGCCGATCGCTTGACCCCGCTATTCCAAGTAGCGCCTAATAGTAAAGCAATAGTTGCAACGCTGTTGCATTTGTAATTTATGTGACATCTCTTGGGAAATGCATTTTTGGAGGCCGGCTCTCTGGTTGGCGATTACGTGGAAGTGACATGTTTTGTGGGCTATATCGTCTTACTCGAGACCGACTGGGAACGCGCTTGAGAATCTTTGGACTGCTAATTGTATTTTGCGTGGCTCTTGTCGGAGCAACAGAGTCGTGGGCGGGAACGGATGGAAGCCTGTCCGGAACAGTGAGAGATTCGAGCAAAGCGGTCCTTAGAAATGCAGCCGTGACCGCAATCAACGTTGACACCAGGCTTGAAGAACATGCTTCAAGCAATGATTCGGGTTTCTACGCATTCACTTACTTGCCTGTCGGGCGTTACGATGTGCGCATCGAGAGCACAGGTTTCAAAACCTATCGGCGAACTGGGATTGTGGTCGACATCAACGCCAGGATCACCGTGGATGCGGTGCTCGATGTCGGGAACCGCGATGAGGCCGTTACGGTGAATGGGACTGTTGTTCGCCTCGACACTTCGGATACGCAGATGGGTCAAGTCATTAGCGGTAAGACCATGGTTTCCGTCCCATTGAATGGTCGCAGCTACACCGATCTGCTGGCGCTGCAGCCCGGAGTTGCACCCGCCAGCTCCTTAACGGTCGATACCCAGCAAGACGTAGGGGTCAGTGCGCTGTCACCGTCGGGAGACTTGAATCCAGGCACGATCTCCATCAACGGGCAGCGGGAGTTCTCAAACGCTTTCATCGTCAACGGGAGCGACGCTGAAGAGGTCGTCAATGCGGGTGCGGCGATTATTCCAAATTTAGATTCGATTGCCGAGTTCCGCATTCTCACCAGCAACTTTGATGCGGAATATGGCGGGTACACTGGAGGGCACATAAACGTCATTACCAAGTCCGGGACCAATCGGTTTCATGGGGACGTCTTTGAGTTTCTACGCAATACGGATCTTGACGCGCGCGACTATTTCTCGCCAAGCCGCGGAGCCTTCGACCAGAATCAATTTGGTAGTAGCCTCGGGGGGCCCATACAGAAGGACAAGTTGTTCTTCTTTGCCGATTATCAAGGTACGCGGCGCACAGAGGGCGTTGCGACTGGGCTGATCCCTATTCCCTCGATGCAGGACCGCTCCGGTAACCTGTCTGATCTGGCAAGTTCTTTGACCGGCACAGTTACCGGTCAAAATTGGGCAAACCTGTTATCCAAAGAGCTCGGATATGCAGTTTTGCCAGGTGAGCCTTATTACACCCCTGCTTGCGTGAGTTCGTCACAATGCGTTCTACCAAACGCGATAATTCCGATGTCGGCATGGTCGGCCCCTGCCAAGAATCTATTGCAGTACATTCCTCAACCCAATCAGGGCGCGAACCTCTTCTCGACATCCAGTTCCAATGAGACGTTACGCGATGACAAGGGCTCTTACCGCCTGGACTACAACAGCCATTGGGGGCTGCTGACCGCGTACTATTTCTTAGATGACTACACATTGAACAACCCCTATCCGGTAGCGCAGAGTGGAGCCAGTGTGCCAGGCTTCAACGCGCTCTACCTGGGAAGGTCACAACTGTTGGGTCTGGGCGACACGAAGACTCTCGGTTCGAGTGCGGTAAACGAATTTCACTTCAGCTACATGCGAGATAACAACAACCTGGGAAAGCCAGTTGGGGGGCTTGGCGTAAGTCTTGCGTCACAGGGGTTCGTGACCGGAGAGGGAACAGCCGGCATTGTGCCGCTGGATCCGCAACGCGAAGGAGTTGAAAACATAATTTTCAATTCGTATTCAATCGGTACAAATGCCAACGAGTTGAAACAGGTCAATAACACCTTTCAATGGATTGATAATTTCTCGAAGGTCATAGGCTCACATACGATCAAAGCCGGAGCAGAGTTTCACTACGACCAGATCAATACTAATCCAGTTGCTCAGTTCAACGGCAGCTTCCTCTTCACAGGAAGTCAGACGGGCTCAGATTTTGCCGATTTTCTGCTGGGTGCGCCTAGCCAGTATAACCAGAGTCAGCTGCAGGCCTTTTACGCTCGGAACAAGTATGTTGGTCTTTACGCTCAGGATGGCTGGCGGGTGCGATCGAACCTGACGCTGAACTACGGCCTAAGGTGGGACCGAATTGAGCCCTGGTACGAAGCAAATAATGGAATCTCGACATTTGAACCTGGCAAACAGTCAGTTGTATTTCCCGGCGCGCCCACCGGTATTCTCTATCCTGGCGATCCTGGGGTTTCCAGAACTCTGGCGCCGCCAGGAAACTTAGATTTCGCTCCGCGCATAGGATTAGCTTATTCGCCTGACGTGTCCACGAGCAGTCTTCTCGGAAAGATTCTCGGGGGACCCGGCAATACAGGTATTCGAGCCGGTTACGGAGTTTATTACGAGGCTATCGAGGCGCTCTCCATCGGCATTTTAGCGGGGAACGCCCCTTTCGGAATCACATATTCCAGTCCGGCGCCGCCGTTGTTTGCTACGCCCTTTATTACCGCATCCTCGGGCCAATATCAGGGACAGCCATTTCCTGCCACACTCGCTACGGGGCAAGCATCTAGCAGCAATCCGAACTCCAGTATCAACTGGTCTCAGTACGAGCCGATCAGCGGCATACCTGCCTATGCCACGTCCAACCGCATCCCGTATGTCGACGAATACATGCTGTCGTTGGAACGGCAATTGGGGCAGGCAACCGTGTTAAGTGTCAGCTATGTCGGGAATCAGGGGCATCGACTGCTCGTCATGGCCGAGGCCAATCCCGGTAATCCCGCCCTTTGTTTGAGCTTGAGCCAGCCCAGTGAAGTAGCTCCGGGTTCTCCCACCTGCGGTCCTTTTGGAGAAAACAATGTCTACACCACGGCATCGGGCCAAGTGATCAATGGGACCCGTACCCCTCTTGGGCCAGCATTCGGCAGCAATACTTACCAAGCGACGATAGGCAAAGCTAACTACAATTCTCTTCAAGTAAGTCTGCGACATACCAGTACTCGTCTGTCGCTGTCTGCCGGATATACTTATGGGAAATCGTTAGATGATTCTTCTAATTTGGGAGAAGAGGTTAACCCTGTTAATCCTTCCCTCAGCTATGGCTTGTCTTCCTTTGACATACGGCACAATTTCGTCTTCAGCTATGTGTATAAGCTTCCGTTCGATAAGCTGCTCCGTGTTTCGACTCAGTGGAGTCAAGGTTGGGAGCTGTCTGGGATCACCCATCTCAGCACAGGCTTTCCCGTAACTCTCTTCAGCTATGGCGACAATTCGTTGCTCGGGGCAGAGCCGAACGGAATCAATAACTATGGAATTGACATACCAGATTACAGTGGCGGGCCACTGAATCTAAACCACAACCCACAGAACGGCCTGCCATACTTCAACGCTTCGCAATTCACTATGAACGCCCTGGGCACCCCGGGAAACGTACCGCGCCGGTTCTTCTCTGGACCAGGTTTGGATAATTATGACATGGCGTTGATGAAGAATATTCGTTTAGGAGAATCCAAGTCGCTCCAGATTCGAGTGGAAGCTTTCAATGTTTTCAATCACGCTCAGTTCTTCGGGCCACAAACGGTCGATGGAAATATCGGTGGCGGGACTTTCGGCCAGGTCGTTAACGCCGACCCGCCCCGTCTCATTCAATTAGGGGCCAAGATCCTATTCTGAGGCTCCGCCTATGCGAGGCTCGTTTGGAAAGTAAAAGGATAGTCGCAACAAGATGCAACCGTTTTAATAAAGAGGCCTTGCATGGGGTACCACATTCGTCATAAGTGAAATTCCATCGGCTTTCCATTAGGTGCTTATGCCACTACCTAAAACCGAATCGCCTGGTGCTCTGCAAGCCATCTTGGTTAGCCGCGGGGTCCGAATGACCCAGCAAAGGCGCATCATTCTTGAAATTATCGAAACTGCCACTCAGCATTTGGCTGCGGCGCAGATTCTGCGTAGGGCCGCCAGAGTAGACCCTAACATCAATCGGGTTACTGTTTATCGCACCTTAAGTCTCCTAAAACGCCAAGGCCTGATTGATGAACTTGATCTCCTGCATACAAAGGGAGACGCACATTTTTACGAACGACGACCGCAGCGCGAACACATGCATATGACATGTCTGCGCTGCGGCAAAGTTCAGGAGTTGGAAAGCGAATTATTCGACAGGGTCAAGGGACAAGTGCAACGGGATTGCCAGTTTCATATTGTGGTGGCGCGTTTTGAAATGGAAGGCCATTGCGGGGAATGCCAGAAATACAGTAGGACGAGATCGCCCTCATCTAAGTAGTCGCGCGATGCTTCGGGCACGCCTCGACGGCTTTGTTCGGCAAAACAGGCGCGGACCCGCACAAGAGCAACGAAGCCTTCGATAAGTGGTGGCGATTCGGAACCGACAGCTTGTAAGCAGGTTCGGCTGCTTTAGCGACGGGCTTCGGCCGTCTAGAGCCGTCGGACATTTGCACCGAGGATAATGAGAGACGGAGTTCTACTTTGGCAAAGTTCGGCTTGGGTGACCGCGTGCGAAGGACTGGAAGGCCGCAGGCACTTGTTTGGGAAAACTCGAAACGCTCAAAGCTCTAAGCCGGCAGAGTTGTGTCGCGAGCAGTCGCTACGCTTCGCACTTTAAACGGTCGGTCACTTTGCCTGTTCCCCAAGGTTGCCTTCATCGATCTTTGTGGGTTTGCGCTGACGGTGCTTCAGGTCGTTCAACGCAAGGGAGCCATGTGTCCTTATCACCGTCACGCGTCGCAATAGCGGGAGTCACCGGGTACATTGGCGGTCGCCTTGCCCCCCGTTTGATCGAGCACGGCTGCGCAATTCGGTGTCTGGTGCGCTCACCAGCCAAGCTTCAGAATCGCCCGTGGGCGACCGGTCCCAATGTTGAGATCAGGCAAGCCAGTCTGGAAGACGAACCGTCTCTCTCCCGCGACCTGCAAGGATGCGAGACCGCCTATTATCTCGTGCATTCCATGATGTCCGCGGGACCGGATTACGCCGAGCACGACTGGCAGATGGCTTCGACATTCGCGCGCGCCGCCGGCAATGCCGGGGTCAAACGGATCATCTACCTTGGCGGGCTGGGCGAGACCGGTCAGGATTTGAGCGAGCATCTGGCATCGCGGCGGGAAGTCGAGGAAGCGCTGGCCTCAGCCGGCGTTGCTGTCACGGTACTGCGTGCGGCCATGATTATCGGATCGGGGTCGGCGTCGTTTGAGATCCTGCGCTATCTGGTCGAACGTTTGCCCGTCATGGTCACCCCGAAATGGGTGAGCACCCCGTGCCAGCCGATTGCGGTCAAGAATGTCATCGGATATCTGGTTGGCGTTCTTGGAGTGCCGGAAACCGCCGGCGAGATATTCGATATTGGCGGCCCGGACGTCCTCTGCTACCGCGACATCATGAGCATTATGGCGGAGGAGTTAGGATTGCGCCGTCGCCTGGTAATTCCTGTCCCGGTGCTGACGCCGCGCTTGAGCTCGTACTGGATCCAGTTGATCACCCCTCTGAGCAACACCATCGCGAGCCCTCTGGCGGAGGGACTGAAGAATTCCGTGGTATGCCGCGAGAACCGTATTGTCGGGCTGATCCCGCAGGAGTTGCTCGGTGTCCGCGAAGCGATTCACGCAGCGCTTAACCGGATAGCGGAACACACCGTAGAAACCAGTTGGTCGATGGCCGGACCGATTCCCGGCGATTCGGACTGGGCGGGTGGAACTGTATTCCGTGACATTCGCGAAATCACCGTGCAAGCACCTGACTGGGCGGTCTTTCGCGCTGTGTGCCGTGTCGGTGGCGGGAACGGATGGTATGCCGCGGACATTCTCTGGAAAGTCCGCGGATGGATGGATCAAATGGCTGGCGGCCCGGGGCTGCGGCGAGGGCGGAGAAATCCGGAAACCGTGGAATATGGCGAGGCCCTGGACTTTTGGCGGGTGGTTGGTTTTGAGCGCGACCGCCGCCTGGCGCTGCGCGCTGAGATGAAGCTGCCAGGTGAAGCGGTGCTGGCGTTCCGCGTCGAGGCGCTCAATGATCGCCAATCGGTTTTGCATCAGTCTGCACTGTTCCGCCCGCGAGGCCTGCTCGGCCTGGCGTACTGGTACAGTGTGCTTCCATTCCACACCATTGTGTTTCGTGGCATGCTACGCGGCATCGAACGGGAGGCGATCAAGATTGCGGCCGGTTCCCCGGACATTGCTCGAGGAACCTCGAAACGACTTTAGACTCACACTCTCGGCGCGGGTTATCGGAAACAGGCAACTCGAAAGTAGAACGAGTACAAAACCTCGCGTAAATTGGCCGCTGGTCTTCACATTAAAGAGGCTTCCAGAAGACCCCTCACTGATTGTGGATGTCTGATCGGCTGAGAGTGGGTTGGCCCGTAACCGGCTTCTGGGAGATTACTCTCGGTAAGTCGGCCGGTGTTTACGAATGGCTTCCTTTCACGTGGACGTATAACGCCCAACCCGTAGAAGTGCAGCCACTAACTCCCCGCAAGCCGCATTCTGGGAGGTTAGCCGCAGACAATCACTCAGATGCTTCTCGAGCGACGCGCAAACGGAAAGTTGAACATGGGTCCACAAATACAGGGAGTGGCCGTTAATAACGCCACCCGCTCGCAGCCGTAATCACTTAGGAACGTCGTCAGCAGCGATTATTCGGACGCATCTGTGCTGGGGTTTTGATGCTGGATATCTCACCCGTTGCACTGTATCCAAAACTTGGCCGTCTGCACTTCAGATTGAGACGCTGAACTTGTGCGTGCTTGGCACTTCTCATGCACAGTTCATGCACAATAAGAAAGGTCTTATTCAGATCTACTTGGTTTTTCAACGACTTACGTTTGCGACCCCGTGCCGTCGAAGTTATTGAAAATACTGGTTAAACTGTCATTGACACGGTAGAGGTCAGGAGTTCGAGTCTCCTCGTGCCTACCATTTCGTTTTCTGGCGTTTTCTCTTAGAGAACAGGCAGGCGACTTCTACGGTCGTTCACAGCGCTGCCAGAGAAATGCGAAGAGTGAGCGACGCACGCTGGCTTGAGAGGCATCCGATTGATTACGATTAAGCTCGGATTTCACCAGATCTTCCGGCTGGAAAGAGCGACAAATCCAACAGGTGCGGCTTAGTAGTTCACTTATTCGAAGAAGACCAGAATCTGGCCGGGGCCTACCGCATTGCCTGACGCAACCTCGATGGATTTGACTGTCCCTGCTAATTGAGCAGTAATCTTAATTTCCATTTTCATTGCATCGATCACCAGCAACAGGTCGCCGGGCTGAACCTGTTGTCCGGGCTCGGCATGCACTCGAGCGACAACGGCGGCTAGAGGACTGCGGCACACCTTGGTTTCGTCAAACTCGGAAGAAACGCCAAATCTGGTTGCACTCGGCAGCACACTCGATTGAATTGTTGCCTGCGCTGAAGACCCAAACTCCGTCCCGTCCGCCTCGCCAGCGTACTCAACCTCGACGTCGTATGCCGTGCCTTGTACGACTATTTTCAACTTCAAACAAGAGCCTCTTCCTTGCGTGACACTTCCCAGAATTCCATGGCACGTGGCCATTGCCCATTCAGAATCAATGCCCCCGCTGGACAATATTGTGTGAGGCTTGAAGCATGTCGCGCCCCTGGCTTGTCCAAGACTCCGACTCTCGATCGGTCTGGGACCGCATGTTCACAGATACAATGAAAACCTTCCTACCGAGAAATGCCGTAGCCGCGGCCTCGAGGACATCCATTAGTTCCGGCGTAATACCCACTGGGGCGGTCGGATTGGCCTCACTCTTGGCGCCAGCGACCGGGATGTCATCCTGCTGCGTAGGATCCTGCATTCAAAATCTCCTGGGCATTAGAGCGGAATCAAACCGTGTTTCTTAGGCGGACGAATCTCTCGCTTCGTATGCAAGGCTTCGAGGGCCTGAATCAGATATCTCCGAGTTTGAGCGGGCTCGATTATATCGTCAACCAAGCGACGCCCCGCTGCGACGAAGGGGTTCGCAAATGTGCTGCGGTACAGATCGATCAGCTCCTGTCGGCGTTGGGCAGGATTCTCGGCAGCTTCAATTTCTCTTCTGAACACGATTTCGGCCGCGCCTTCCGCGCCCATCACAGCAATCTCGGCGTCCGGCCACGCCACCACGCGATCGGCTCCCAGTTCTTTGCAGCACATCGCGATATAAGCTCCGCCATATGCCTTGCGCAAAACCACAGTTAGTTTGGGAACCGTAGCCGCTGAGTAGGCGAACAACATCTTGGCGCCATGCCGAATGATGCCGCCGTATTCCTGCTCGACGCCGGGCAGGAAAACCGGGACATCAACAAAAGTGAGCAGAGGTATATTGAACGCATTACAGAAGCGCACGAACCAGGCAACTTTGTCAGAAGCATCAATATCCAGGGCTCCGGCCAACACCGAAGGCTGGCTTGCGACGATGCCTACGGAACGGCCCTGCAGACGAGCAAACCCAATCACCACGTTGGCCGCAAAGCCGGGTTGCACTTCGAAAAAGTCTTGATGATCGACTATGCGCTTGATCACGTCCCGAACGTCATAACCAACTTTTGACTCCGCGGGAATGAGATAGTTCAGCTCGACATCATCGTCCAACGGTCCGTCGAATGGTAACCGCGGCGGGTCTTCCACGTTGTTGGACGGCAGGAAGCTCAACAGACGACGACAAAGCAACAGAGCGCCGTCATCGTCTTCAGCGATGAGGTGTACAACCCCGGAACGATTCATCTGTGCTGCCGGCCCACCCAACTGATCGGCGGTTACTACCTCTCCGGTCACTTGCTTGATTACCTGGGGGCCGGTGATAAACATCTGAGCGCGTCTGGTCTGGATGATGAAGTCAGTGAGGGCTGGGCTATAGGCTGCGCCGCCGGCACATGGACCGCAGATGATGGCGATCTGGGGAACTGTCCCAGAGAGCATCACGTTCTGATAGAAAATCCGCGCATACCCGGCCAGGCTATCAATGCCCTCCTGAACGCGAGCACCACCAGAGTCGTTGATGAAGATGAACGGGCTACCCGTTTTGAGGGAGAGTTGCATCATCTCCGCGATCTTGGAACAGTGGACTTCTCCCGCTGCGCCTCCCAACACGGTGAAGTCCTGACTGGCAAGATGCACGGTCCGGCCATCGATGGTCGCACATCCCGTGACTACACCATCAGCCGGCACTTCTTTCGTTGCCATGCCAAAATAAGTTGAGCGGTGCCTGGCAAAGATTCCGACCTCCTGGAAGCTCGAGTCGTCCACCAGCGTCTCGACTCGTTCGCGAGCCGTAAGCTTTCCGGCAGCATGATGCTTATCAATTCGTTCTTTGCCGCCCCCTTGCTGAATGGCGGCGCGGCTTTCGCGCAGCTTTTCAAGCTGAGTATCGGTTTTGTCTCGTGCCGTTTGAACTGCTTCCGTGGCCATGCATGCTCCTTCTCCCTAACGCGCCCACGCGTGCTCTCTGTGACGATGGGATTACATGTGGTAGCCACCGTTTACATTCAATTCCTGGCCTGTAATGTAGTCGCCGTCGGCGGCAAGGAAGGCGGCTGCCTTGGCGATCTCTTCGGCGGACGCGAAACGTCCCAAGGGAATCTTCGCCTTTATTTGTGCTGCGATCTCTTCGGGGATGGCGTCCACCATTTCCGTGGAGGTGAATCCCGGCGCTATGACATTAGCTGTTACGTTGAACTTCGCCATCTCCAAAGCCAGGGTCTTGGTAAAGGCGATGATTCCGCCCTTGCTGGCAGAGTAGTTCGCTTGACCGAACGCCCCCATCTGGCCCACGACTGAGCTGATGTTGATGATCCTTCCAAACCTCTGGTTGACCATAGCTGGCACGGCGGCGCTAGTGCAGTAGAAGGTGCCGTTGAGATTGACATTGATGACCGAAGACCAATCGTCATCGGTCATTTTCCGCATGCTGCGGTCTCGGGTAATGCCAGCGTTATTCACCAAGATGTCGAGGCGTTGCCATTTATCCAGCACCTCTTTCACAATCCGCGCTGCCTCGCCCTTCTTGGCCACATCGCCTTGGACGAGCAGGCATTCAACGCCGATAGCGCGGATTTCATCGGCGGCGCTTTCGCCCTGTTTGACGTCGGAGCGAAAGTTCAAGGCGATATTGGCTCCGCGACGTGCCAGTTCGAGTGCTATGGCGCGCCCTATTCCGCGCGAAGATCCAGTAACCATCGCGACCTTACCCGCCAAGGAAGTCGCGTGGAAGTGTCCATTTCCACCTGCAACAATTGCCATTTCAAAACTCCTGTCTTCAGAACTGCAACTCACAATTGCCGGATCGATACGCATCACAACGTACCCACCTACAGCGCCGGCTCCAAAACCGGGAGCGAAGATGCGCATTGGCCGGTCA
>Ga0187884_10003914_pt1 | contig 11264 bp, 9 predicted proteins | sample June2016WEW_20_4_FD_132983 | JGI IMG/M metagenome (GOLD analysis project Ga0187884, IMG submission 132983) | Peatland microbial communities from SPRUCE experiment site at the Marcell Experimental Forest, Minnesota, USA - June2016WEW_20_40 | ecosystem: Environmental > Terrestrial > Soil >...
ACGGCTGTGGCAGTCATAAGGCAATGTTCGCCGGAAACGGGATTTGGGCAAGGGTAAATTTGCCTCCAATCGTCCATCCCAAAATGAATTCAGGAAAAGAGTTCCCGTCCGTCCCGCCTTGCGGGACGCGACAAGTTGCCAATGCGGAATTCGGAATGCGGAGTGCGCGACAAGTCCGCCTTCGGCGTAGCGGCTTTCGGGAGAAAGCCGCCATCTGAATTCCCGCACGGTTTGCGGCGCTCTGCCGAGACGCCGCTACGTCAGAATTTACCACTTCAATTCCGGCAGCCGGCGTGCGACTTCCTCGGCATTGGCGCGGCTGTTGAAGGCGCTGATGCGGAAATAGCCCTCGCCCTTCGAGCCGAAACCGCTGCCGGGCGTGATGACCACGTTGGCTTCGCCCAAAATCTTGTCGAACGCCTGCCAGCTTGTGACGCCTTTCGGTGCTTTCACCCAGATGTAAGGCGCGTTTACACCGCCGAAAACTTTCAGTCCGGCTTTCTTCGCCCCGTCGCGCAAAACTTTCGCGTTGCCGAGATAATGCCCGATGAGCGCCTGCACCTGCGCCTTGCCTTCCGGCGAGTACAGCGCCTCCGCCCCACGTTGGGCGATGTAGCTCACGCCGTTGAATTTCGTCGTCATGCGCCGCAGCCACAACGGATGCAGCGGCTCGAACTCGCCGGATTTAGTCTGCGCGTTGAGCGTTTTGGGCACCACGGTGAACGCGCAGCGCACACCGGTGAACCCGCCGTTCTTTGAGCAACTGCGGAATTCGATGGCGCAGTTGCGCGCGCCGGGAATCTCATAAATCGAATGCGGCAGATTGGAGTCGGTGATGTAAGCCTCGTAGGCCGCATCGAACAAAATGACGGTCTTGTGTTCGAGCGCGTATTTCACCCACGCTTCGAGTTGTGGACGATTGGCCGCCGCGCCGGTCGGGTTGTTCGGCGAACAAAGATAAACCACGTCCACGTGCCGCTTGGGCGGTTCGGGAATGAAGCCGTTGCTGGGTTTGCACGGTAGGTAAACGAGCTTTGAATAAGTGCTCGCGTCGTTGGCCTCGCCGGTATGACCGGCCATCACGTTCGTGTCCACATAAACCGGATAAACCGGGTCGCTGACGGCGATTTTGTTTTTGTGGCCGAAAATGTCGAGGATGTTGCCCGTATCGCACTTTGTGCCGTCGCTGACGAAAATCTCGTCGTCGGCCACGTCGCAGCCCCGCGCAGCGGGGAAATCATTTTTGGCAATGGCGGCGCGCAACCATTCGTAGCCCTGCTCCGGACCGTAGCCTTTGAACGTTTCGCGCACGGCCATTTCGTCCACGGCCCGGTGCATGGCGGCGATGGCGGCGGGCGGCAGCGGTTCGGTCACATCGCCGATGCCGCAACGGATGAGGCGTTGGGCCGCCTCGGGGTTTGCGTCGCAAAACGCCTTCACGCGCCGGCCGATTTCAGGAAACAGATAACCGGCCTTCAGCTTGAGATAATTGTCGTTAAGAAATGCCATGATGTCTCAAAATGCAAACGAACGGTAATGAAAACAGGGAACCGAAGCAAGAAAGCGAATTGTTAACCACGGATGGGGAAAGCATTTGAAGGTAGGGCGCGTCACTCCGTGCGCGCCGTGGTTGGCGTTTCCACGAGCGGCGGGCAAGGGACTGCCCGCCCTACCGTTCCGCGTTTTATCCGTGTCAATCCGTGTTAATCCGTGGTTGAAAATTCTGGCGGAAAATTCACCCGATTGAATTGCGCCACTTCAACCGCTTCACCTGCGCGTGTTCGGGATGCTGCGGGTCGAGGCTGCGCAGTTCAAATTCCGCGCCGTCGCGCGCGAGCGTGGCCCGCACCCAGCCGCTCGGACGGCCTTCCTTGAAGACGTAGCCCGTCGGCGGCAGATTGACGAGTTGCACGCCGCTCGCGTGTGTCTCGACATGCCAGTTGTGCGTGTGCCCGAAGATGAATGCCTTCACCTGCCGATGCCGCGCGAATAATTCCTCCAACGCCGCCGTATCCTTCAAGCCCGTCGTGCCGCCGGGCGCTTGCAGGTTGTGATGGCAAAAGACCAGGGCCGGTTTGTCCGGGCGCAAATCCAATTCGCGCGCCAGCCAGTCAAGTTGCACGGAGCCGGCCTCGCCGGGCGCGGTGTCGGTGACCTCCAGCGAATCAAGCAGAAACCAGTTCGCGCGGTCACTGGCAAAAACCGTGGCCTGCCGATGCAACCTGGAACTCTGCTTTGTCACATCGCGTGGAAAAGCCTGCCAGAAATTTTCGCGCTCATCATGGTTGCCGAGGGAAAGATGAATGGGCGCCAACGCGCGGACGGGTTCGATCAACTTTCCGAATGTCCCGTAATCACCCGGCCGGCCGGACTCAAACGCGAGGTCGCCGTTTACGATGACCGTGGCGGGCTTCACCGGCCACGCGGCGAGTTCGCGCACGCAGGCGGCGAGATTGTCCGCCATGTTGACGTTGCTGTGTTTCAGCGCGGCATCCGCGGCGATGTGCGTGTCGGAGAAAAAAGCGAAGGTGTTTTTGTCCCGCGATTTGCCAAAAAGCCCGGCATGGCTTTGGGGTACGAGGGCAAAGGCGGCACCGGCGAGCGCAGCGCGTTTCAGAAAATCACGACGCGTGAGTTGCGGCAGCAGAACGGGCATGGGGCGAGCATAAATAAATTGTCCGCACCGTTCAACCGGCTTAATTTGCTAAATCAAATGACCGCCGCTGAATTCAAAAAGAAATGGTCGCGCTACCAAGACAAGGAATTTTCCGCCTAACTCATGACTTCAATCCTTGAACTTTTTGGCAAACTCAGCCCGGACGAACACCGGCGTGGGCGTCAATTTGAGCGCATCTGCAAATGGTTTCTTGAGAACGACCCCGAATATAAGTGCGTAATAAAACGTGTTTGGCTTTGGGACGATTGGCCGGGCCGGTGGGGAAGGGATAAAGGAATAGACCTTATCGCAGAAACTGTTGATGAAAAATTTTGGGCCGTCCAGTCCAAAGCTTACGCACTGAACCACTCCGTCACAAAAAGAGATTTCGACAAGTTCTTCAGCGAATCCTCACGGAAGATTATTTCCTATCGCCTGATGATTGCCACGGCAGCAGAATTCGGTCACAACGCCAAGGAAGTCATCCAAGGACAGGAAAAACCAGTTGGCACACTGCTCTTCTCTGACCTCAAGAATCGCAAGCTGAACTGGCCTTCATCGCCAGACAAGCTTGTTGCCAAGCAGGAGAAACCAAACAAACCACGGCGAGACCAAAAACGGGCGATTGCCAATGTTGTCCATGGATTCCAGACACATGAGAGCGGTCAACTCATTCGTGCTTGCGGCACTGGCAAGACACTGATTGGGCTGCGAGCTGCCGAGGCGATAGAATCGCAACGCACGCTCGTCCTCGTGCCTTCGATCTCTCTGGTATCGCAAATGTTGCGCGAGTGGACTAAAAACGGCCTCCGCCCGTTCCGTTTTTTGCCTGTTTGCTCCCACGAGATTAAAGGCGAAGACCATCTCGTCATCCATGTAAGCCAGTTGGGAGTGCCAGCCACGACAAACCCATCCGAGATTGCCAAGTTTATGCGGGGAACGGGGCGGCGTGTCGTCTTCTCGACCTATCAGTCCACCCCACAAGTTGCGCTGGCGTTCAAGCAGCACAAACTTAAACCGTTTGATTTGGTCATCGCTGATGAGGCTCACCGTTGCGCCGGGATGAACGATGGCGCGTTCGCCACCATTCTTGACTCGCAGGCAATCCACGCCCGAAAACGGTTGTTCATGACTGCCACGCCGCGCATCTTTTCAGAGGCGTCCAAGTCACGGGCAGATTCGATGGGGTCGGAATTGGTTTCGATGGACAACAAACAAGTTTTCGGCCCGGTCTTCCACGAACTTAAATTCTCTGATGCCATTCGCCTCAAGCTGCTGACCGACTACCGCGTGGAAATTATCGGCGTGGATGACCCGTTGTATCGGCAGTATGCCGAGCAAGGCGTGTTCGTGACGCTGGACGGCAAAACCATTACTGATGCCCGCACACTCGCGAGCCATATCGCCGTGGCCAAGGCGATTAAAAAGTATGACCTGCGCCGCATCATCACCTTTCATGGCCGAGTCGCCCGCGCCCGTGATTTTGCCGACCAATTTCCGCAATTCATCCGTTGGATGCCAAAGGCTGACATCCCTTCCGGCCAGATTTGGACAGAACTGATTTCCGGTGACATGGCCAGCAATAAACGCGATGCCATACTCGACCGGCTCCGCGAGGTTCAACCGCCTGCCCGTGGCCTTGTGACCAACGCCCGTTGCCTCAGCGAAGGCATTGACGTTCAGGCGTTGGACGGCGTGGCGTTCATTGACCCGAAAGAATCGCAGGTGGACATCATTCAAGCCGTGGGGCGCGCCATCCGCAAAGCCGAACGCAAGCGGCACGGCATCATCATCCTGCCCGTTTATATTTCCAGCGATGAGGACGAGGAAAAGACGCTGGAAGATTCCTCGTTCAAGCAAGTCTGGCGTGTTCTCCGCGCCCTGCGCTCGCACGACGACCAGTTGGCCAGTGAACTGGATAATTTGCGGACGAACCTTGGCAAACGGGGAAAAGTCCGTGCCAATTTGCCCGCGAAGATAAACATCAATCTGCCCACTCGGCTCAATGCAAAATTTGCCGATGCGTTTTATCTTCGAACCGTCAGGGCGATAACGCCACTACCACCATTAACCGAAGACCAAATCCTTCAGTGGGCCGATGTGCATTATGGGAAAACCCGCCAATGGCCAAAGATAAAGTCTGGCGACGTGATGGGCGCACCCGGTGAGAGATGGGAAATAATTGGCAAGGCACTCTACGAAGGACGGCGCGGCTTGCCCGGCGGCTCTTCGTTGGCACAACTGTTGGCAGAGAAGCGAGGTGTCCGAAACACAGGTGCTTTACCGAACCTGACCATTGCGCAAATTCTCAAATGGGCAGATGCACACCACCAGAAAACCGGAGAGTGGCCGATAATAAACTCTGGTGACGTGCTGGACGCACTTGGTGAGAAATGGCAAAACGTCCAAGCCGCACTCGACAGGGGGAATCGTGGCTTGCCCGGCGGCTCTTCACTGGCACAACTGCTGGCGGAGAAGCGAGGTGTCCGAAACCATTTGTCTCTTCCCGACTTGACCATTAAGCAGATTCTAAAATGGGCTGATGTGCATCACAAAAAAAGCGGACAATGGCCGAATCGAACGTCTAGCACTGTGCTGGGCGCACCCGGCGAAAAGTGGTTAAATATCAATGCAGCCCTCAGACTAGGTCTTCGCGGACTCCCCGGCTGTTCCTCGCTGGCACAACTGCTGGACGAGAAACGAGGCGTCCGAAACGACAAGACTCTTCCACGCTTAACTATTGAGCAGATTCTAAAATGGGTGGACGCTCATCATCAGAAAACCCGCGATTGGCCTTCCCAAAAGTCTGGAGCGGTGCTGGGTTCACCCAATGAGACCTGGGCGCTGATCGCCGGGGCGCTATCCAAGGGGCGGCGCGGCTTGCCCGGCGGCTCTTCACTGGGACAACTGTTGGCAAAGAACCGAGGCTACCGGAATAAAAAAAATCTTCCAGAACTGACGATTAAGCAGATTCTAAAATGGGCAGATGCTCACCACCAAAAATTCGGCCAATGGCCGAAAGAAGAATCCGGTGATGTGTTGGGCACAACCGGTGAAAAATGGGGAGCTATAAGCCTTTCGCTTTCACAAGGGCATCGCGGTTTGCCCGGCGGCTCTTCGCTGGCACAACTGCTCGGAGAGCAGCGAGGAGTGCGGAATGTAAAGACTCTCCAGCGCCTGACAATTAAGCAGATTCTAAAATGGGTTGATGTGCATCACCAAAAAACCGGCCAATGGCCGAACCTAAAGTCTGGCGCAGTGCTGAGTGACCCCAGCGAGACATGGGCATTAGTCGCCGGGTCGCTGTCCAAGGGGCGGCGCGGCTTGCCCGGCGGTTCTTCACTTCCAAAACTATTGGCGGAGAAGCGAGGCGTCCGAAACACAGGCGCACTTCCAGACCTGACTATTAAGCAGATTCTTGAATGGGCTAATGCTCATCACCAGAAAACTAGGGAGTGGCCAAAAAGAAATTCTGGTGACGTGCTTGGCGCACCCGGTGAGACATGGGCAATTGTTGCTGGTGCACTTTTCAAAGGACGTCGCGGCCTGCCGGGCGGTTCTTCACTGGCAAAGTTGCTGGCCGAGAAACGTCCAGCAAAATAAAACACGCGGGGAATTATTTATGGCATCGAAAAAAATCGACGAAACAGCACGCAAGCAGCTTGGCATCATCTTAAACCCAAAAAATCTTCTCAAGACGGTTGCGTCGCAATTTCCTGGCGCTTCAGCAGGGGTGGAGATTCTCAATCAGCTTCAAGGCAAACGAGTAGATGACCGCCTGAATGTTCTGGAAGGAACAGATGCCCAGTTGCTGACCAAGCTGCAAAAGTTGGAACAGCCTGCAACAGCGACACCGCCGGTTTATGGTTGGCCGACTGCGGTTGGAGAATATCGGAGGCGAATTGTTGAGTTTGCCGTGGTTTACGACGGAGGGTATCACGATGGAGCACATCGTGGTCAGGAATTGGTGCAACCGGTGGCCCATGGCTGTTTTGTCGGTGCCAATGAAGTCCTGACATGCAGTGAGGCGTTAAAACTCGCCCAAGGAGTTGCGCGGGAAAAATCCGGAAGCCTCATTATTCTTTCCAGTTTTATCCGGTATCAATTTGCTGGCGAAGCGCCAGATGAGTTTTCTGGTCTGATCACTTGCCGGATCACTGGCAAGGATGACAAGTCGCAGTTGAAAATGGATGAAGTTTGGAAAAAGCATGGAATAAACCGGGTGTTTGAACCAATCCAATCACCAATCAAATTTTCACTCACAACTTGGGTTGGCGAGGAAATTGGATTTGTTCATTCTGGGGAGGCGAAAGATGCAAGCGGGTTGGATTCATTTTCACCGCTGCAATTTGATACCGCCATCATTTCTCACATCAGAAAATCGAACGACAAAGGAATGAAAAGTTTTGTGACCAATGTCCTGCCCGGACGGGTTGAGCGCGCTGGCTCCCCTGTATTTCAAAGCGACGGCACACTACTTGGCGTAATTGCGGATACCGAAAGTTATCCTTCAGACGCCGGTCGTCGTGCAATCGTGAAGTCGCTGCTTGGCCATCCACTTTTTATGAACAGAGAAATGGAGCGGCGTTCGGAAAAGGGTCAGTCTTGAATGGCCAAGTGTCAGCGCATGTAGGTCAGCATTTTGGCGATTGTCTCAATGAGTGTGGCGCAAACTGAATTCTTCAACGACAAGCCCAAAGCATTGCAAATAGGGCTTGTCGTTGAAGAATTCAGTTTGCTTAGACCGTGTATTCATCGGCATTTGACTGCATCAAGACCTGACCTACATGCGCTGACACTTGGCCCTTGAATTGTTATGCTATTACAAACGGGGCTGCGCCTGCCCCAGTTCCGGTTGGAATGGCAAATCCGGCCTCGGCCCGGCCTCGCTGTGGCCGTTGGCATTTTTAATCAACCCGTCGTCGTGGGTGGTGCTGCGCACGGCTTTTCCCGCCCGCGCGGAAGCCCCGTATTGTCGAATTTTGACCGCTGACCGCCTCGCAGACGACCGGGAACAGGTCGCGCGCTTCGAGCAAAAACTCCAAACCAAACTTTTTGAAATCCGGGGTGCACCCGCATTTTGAATTGAGCCGTTCTGAAATTTCTGCTCCGCTGTCGTGCAAGGCAGATGAAATTTGAACTGACCAGGCACGCCAGACAGGTTTTGGCCGGGCGGGATATTCCGGTGGAGTAGCTGGAACGAACTTTGGCCGCGCCGGAATTGGTGCTGCCCGACCCGGACGATGCCACGGTGGAACGGCGTTTCCGTAAGATTCCTGAATTTGGCGGGCGGGTGTTGCGCGTGGCAGTCAATACGGCAGTTGAACCCAACCGGGTGGTGAGTATATTCTTTGACCGGAAGATGAAAGGCAAATTATGAGATTGCACGTGGACAAAGAAGCCGACGCGCTTTATTTGCGGCTGGATGATTCCAAGATCATCGAATCGGAGGAGATCGCGCCGGGTGTCGTTGTGGATTACAACCGCAAAAATGCGGTCGTAGGAGTTGAAGTGCTTTATCTTTCCAAACGCGCGCCAAAGTCCAAGGCGCAAAAGTATCCTGACTCCCGCACCACCGCCGCGCTGGTGTTGCATGACAAGCCGGCGAAGAAATAATACGGCGCGTAAACCCGGCTAACGCCGTAGGCGCGACATCTTTGTAGTACACCGCCCAAACCGATTAAAGCTCCGTCAGGAGCGACATCAGCGTGAGGTTACACAAAATATGCCGCTCCTGACGGAGCTTGGCTTCAATTGGAATGATGGAACTACAAAGATGTCAGCCCTACGGGCTTTCAGAAATGTCCGCCAGCCAGATTTCACCGGGCGACGGCGTCATCGTATAACCCTTCGTCCTCGGGAGCGTAGCTGTTCAGAAAAGCACTGTGGTCGCGGATGGCCGTTGCGCGCTGCTGCATCCACGCGGCAAGTTCCGCAATATTTTCCGCCGGAAGTTGCTCGATGAGTTGTTCTATTTCTTCCACTTTACTCATGGAATGAATTTACGACGCTCCATTCGTAACGGCAAGTTTGAATATTTGCCGGCATAGCGGCTTTCGGCCTGAAGCGTGCGCTTGAACAAGCTAAAGCTTGAACTCCAACAAACGCGGACAGGCTGTCCGCGCTCCGCTCACAACAAAAATCCCGCGAGCGAGGCGGTCATGTAGGCGGCGAGCAGGCCGCCGATCATTGCGCGGAAACCGATTTTGGCCATCTCGCTGCGGCGTTCCGGCGCGAGCGAGCCGATGCCGCCAACCTGGATGGCGATGCTCGAGAAATTCGCGAAACCGCACAGCGCGTAGGTGGCAATCGTGAAGCTGCGCGGGTCGAGCGCGAGCTGTTTCGCGTTGGTGGTGAGATCAAGATAGGCGACAAATTCGTTGAGCACGACGCGTTCGCCAAGGATTTGTCCGACGTTAAAACAGTCCTTCGCCGGCACGCCCATGAGCCAGGCGAACGGCGCGTTGATCCAGCCGAAAAAGTTCTGAAATGTAACTGGTGCATAAACCATTGCATCAGCAACTTGTTTGCCGCAATCAGCCCGCAAGAAAAAATAAGCAGCTTCTTTTTGAGCGAACGCATATAAATAATTCGCCAGCGCAATCATGGCAATGAACGCGATGAGCATGGCGATGACGTTCAACGCGAGATTGAAACCGTCGCCGGCGCCGCGGCAGATGGCGTCAATGGAATTGGCCGTCGTGCGTGGCACGGTGGCGGGCGCGCTGGCGGCGGTTTCGCTTTTCTCGGTTTCCGGCAGCAGGATTTTCGCAATCATCAGCGCGGCGGGACAATTCAGCACGGACGCCGTGAGCAGATGTCCGGCGGTGTTCGGGTAGCCGGCGCGGATGCCCATGGCCGCATACACCGCCGCGACGCCGCCGGCGATGTGCGCCATGCCGCAGACCATGATGGTCATTAGTTCGCTGTGCGTCAGGCGCGGGACGTAAGGCCGGATCATCAGCGGCGCCTCGGTCTGGCCCATGAAAATGTTCGCGGCGGCGGAAAGTGTTTCGCTGCCGCTGGTGCGCATGATCTTGCGCATCACCCACGCAAAGGCGTGGACGACCTTCTGCAAAATGCCCCAGTGATAGAGCAGCGACGAAATGCTCGCGACGATGATGATGGTGCCCATGACGAGAATGGCGAAAATGACGGAATTGCCCGGACCAAATTTTTCCGAAAGCAGATTTTCATCCGCGAGCGGGCCAAAGACGAATTTGCAGCCTTCGTTGGAAAATTGGATGAGTTTCTGGATGACTTTGCCGGCGAAATCAAAAAGCGCGCCGCCCCAGGGCGTTTTCAAAATCAGCAGGGCCAGCGTGAATTGCAGTCCGACACCCCAGACGACCGTGCGCCAGGGAAACAGTCTGCGGTTGTAGGAAATCGCCCATGCGACCGCGATCATCGTGAACCAGCCGAGAAAGCTGATGAGTTTGAGGTCCATTTATTTTTTGCAAACTTGTTTGCAGGCTTGTTTGTAGATGTGCGGATGCAACACGCCGACGAACGGCAGGTTCCGATACCGCTCCGCAAAATCCAGTCCGTAACCGACGACGAAATAATCCGGAATTTCAAAACCGATGTAGTCCGCCTTTGCGTTTTCAATGCGGCGGGAGGGTTTGTCCAGCAGCACGCAAATCTTGATGCGGCGCGGCTTGAGCACGCGGATTTTCGGCAGCACACGGCTCATGGTTGTGCCGGTGTCGAGAATGTCGTCCACGAGCAGCACATCGCGCCCGCGCACATCCAGGCGCAACTCCTTCGTAAAAACCAAATCACCCGATTCCGTGCCCGCGCCGTAACTCGACACCCCCATGAAATCCAGGCGCAATGGCAGTGAAAGGTGCCGGATCAGATCCGCGAGGAACATGACCGTGCCGTTCAGCAGTGAAACCACAACCATTTCGCGCCCGCGAAAATCGCGCTCGATTTCCCGCGCCAGCACGCGGATGCGCCGCGCGATCTGGTCTTCCGTGATGAGCACGCGCTCGACTTCCTTGCGCCAGCGCGGGGGCACATTTCTCGCGGGAGTTTTGAGTTTTGAATTCCGAGTTTTGAGTTTGGCAGACACGGCGTTCAATTCAAATGTGTTTGGAATCGTGCTCGTCCTTGGCCGTGTAACCGCTGTCCTGCCGTTTGAAGTTCACCGCGTTCTTTTTGACGTAGGCGGCGAACACGTCATCCGCGCTCATGCCGAGCACCTGCGCGAGGCTGATGAGAAAATGAAAAAGATCAACGACCTCGACCCGCGCGTTCTGGTCGTCGAATTTCTGATACTTCGCCCACCATTTCCACGGCACGCTGTCGGTAAGTTCGGCGATTTCCTGCGTCATCGCACGGCAATAATTTAAAATCCATTTCGTCTTTTCCTCCTCGCTCATGCCCCCGGTCTTGACGCCGATGCGTTCGTTGAGGGCCTTTTGCATTCGGAACAAATCGCGGAATTGGTCGGGTTTTTCCATGCGCGAAGCATTTCGCCGGGCGGCGCGGGAAGCAAGTCCAAACCTGAGTGTGACAGGTGACATGATAACGACATTGGTTTATTCGTGACACTTGACACTTGTCACCCTTCGCAATTTTGCGCTTTGAACTTTGCCGGCAAACG
>Ga0187884_10003919_pt1 | contig 11259 bp, 10 predicted proteins | sample June2016WEW_20_4_FD_132983 | JGI IMG/M metagenome (GOLD analysis project Ga0187884, IMG submission 132983) | Peatland microbial communities from SPRUCE experiment site at the Marcell Experimental Forest, Minnesota, USA - June2016WEW_20_40 | ecosystem: Environmental > Terrestrial > Soil >...
ATTTTCTTCGTTTCTGTGTTCGTCGGAGTGATCACCTCGATGCTTGGCATTGGAGAGGGAGTTCTTTTGGTTCCGTTTCTCACACTCGCGGCAGGCATCCCGATACAGATTGCAATTGCCACAAGCCTTGTCAGCACGATAGCCAACTCCAGCGCCGCGTCGATGACGTACGTCAAAGATTGCAGGTTGAATCTACGGCTTGCTCTGTGGTTTGCCATCACCGCGACCGCCGGCGCGATCATCGGAGCCCAAATAGCAGCGCAGATAAACCGGACACTGCTTACTGAGGTCTTCGCTGCGGCCCTCGTCGCGACGGCTGTCGTTATGTTTCTGCGACGCAAAGAAGTCGACGCTGTGCAATCTACCGGACTACCTGACGCGCAGTACGATCGATTCCAATTGGGCGGGAGCTATACTAACGCCATGAGTGAGCGCCTTGTAACCTATCAGGTGAGGAACCCGCTCTTAGGGCTGCTAAGCGGATTCGTAGCGGGCAACGCATCAGGACTGTTAGGCATTGGAGGGGGAATTATAAACGTACCCGTTATGACGCTCGGCATGCGAGTTCCTATCAAGGTAGCGACCGGCACAAGCGCATTTGTTATCGGGCTCACGACCGCGGTCGGTGCGATTATCTACTATGCAAACGGGTTTGTGCAGCCACTGCTCGCCGCAATTGTGCTTGAAGCGGTCTTTGTGGGGGCCTTGACCGGGTCGCGTCTGCAAGGCAAGATTCGAAGCGAAGCGCTAACTGCGAGCTTTGCTGTGGTATTAGTCATCTTAGCGTCGCTAATGCTATTGAGGTCATAACGTGAAAGAGGTGATACTATCATGAGAGGAGAAGCCTCAGGCTTAGGCAGAACATTGGTGGTTTGTTCTGCCGTCAGCATTTCTGTGTGTCTGATTGGCATTTTTCTTTTCGCCGCTAACCCGAGTCTAAATAGTGACACGGCATTGCCTCTCGAAGACGCGCTGACGGGCCTCAAATCTCTTAGTGCGCCTAGCGTCACCGCTTTGGGAATCCTGCTAACAATAGTTTCTCCGTTGGTCTGGGTGAGCGTGGCACTCACAAGTTTCGCAATGAAAAGGAGCTTACTGTACTGTTTCTTAAGCATCTTCGTCTTGTTTTTGATGCTGCTCAGCCTAGCAATATCCTTCAAGTAGATCGCAACAGGCACAGAGATGAGAGCGCATGGGTCGAACAGAGGGCTCTCCACCAAGCTTGCGGAACTCTCAACCCCTCGCAAAGGGCGCAGCTCGCAAGCCCACGATTGCGGTTCGATGCATGGCAACCAGACTGCGCCGCGCAGGCAAGGCATTTCTAACCAACCTCGACCTAGTTCGCGCAGCAAAGTATTGGACTTAATCCTTGCGGTTGGGGCAAAAATGGCACCTAACGATTGCCATAAGCTCGTCAACGCTAACTTCTCCGTAGTGAGTACCAGGCACGAGTATGCGCGCTATTCAAGACAACTGATTCTCCCCGAGATCGGGACTGAAGGCCAGTCCGCACTGCAGAACAGCAGCGTTTCGGTAGTGGGATGCGGAGCCACCGGCTCGACAGTCCTTAACTTATTGGCGCGGACAGGCGTCGGTGAGCTGACCGTCATCGACAGGGACTTCGTAGAGCTGACGAACCTCCAGCGACAGGTCTTGTTTGACGAGGGGGACCTCGACTTGCCTAAAGCGCTCGTGGCTTCTGAGAAGGTGAGACGCGCAAACTCAGACATCGTAGTCCACGACATCATTAAGGATCTCAACCCCAGCAATGCGGAAGACATCCTCGGACGGTCGGATCTGATCGTCGATGGCACCGACAATATGGAGACACGCTTTTTGGTGAATGATGTCTGTACCAAGCACGAAATCCCGTGGGTATACTGCGGGGCGGTTGGAACTCACGGGATGGTGATGCCGATTATCCCTCGCGCGACCCCTTGCCTACGATGTTTCATCCCGAACATTCCGCCCCAAGGAGTTCTCCAAACGTGCGATCTGGCCGGGGTGCTCAATACTATACCCCCCATCATCGCATCAATCGCCACCACGGAAGCTATTAGGATCTTGTTGGGCAAACAGACGACCGATACAAAACTTATCATATATGACGTCTGGGAGCAAACCCTGCAAAAGATGAACGTTGTAAAGGATCCCTCCTGCCGATGCTGTGTCGAGTCGCAATTTGAGTTCTTGGACGCCAAAAAGGGCGATAAGATCACAACACTCTGTGGTCGCGATGCCGTTCAGATTACCCCAGCCCGAGAAGCCACCATCAAATTAGCGGAGCTTGCCGGCAGTCTCGACCGGATCGGGCGGGTTAAGCATAACGAGTACACTCTGCTGTTCAAAGACCCGCATACCGACTTTGAGATGACCCTTTTCCGTGACGGCCGCGCAATAATCAAGGGTACGCGCGATCCAGAGGCTGCCAAGAGCATTTACGCTCGATACGTAGCCAGGTAAGGACGATTGCTCTATGCGCCGGAGGAATCCCACTGCGTTGTGTGCATTTCGCATTTTTCCGGGCGTACTAGAAAGCCCCTTGTAACCCGCGCTCGTAGTGCGGGGGCGCCGTATGCACCTCATTGATGAGCGATGCATCGAATACGTCCGTCTCGCTCATTCGCCTCGAGATGTATCCGCTCGCTTCGAGCGCGTTCACGAACTTCATCGTCGATGAAACGTATTCCGGAGGCAAAGAAGCGCAATACTTTGGAGAGATCTGAAACGCTTCCGCCACAAAAGCTGCATCCACCACCCCTGTCGTTCGAGCAACGATGCCCGCGCATTTGCCCGGGTGATGCCTAATCATCTCACACGCAATCTCGTGAGCGACGAGAAACCTTCGGAGAACATCCGCGTGACGAGCCAAATCGTCTCTCATTGCCACAATACCGTAGCTTGGGTTAAAGGGCCATAATCGTGCGGGGGGCATTATCGTGTGTGCCCCATAGTACCTCCGAGCTGCTACGGCGAGGGCAGGCGTGCCTGCAGCCGCTGCTATTTCAGCTTCCACGAGCGCATCGGGAAGAAAATCCGCCCAAGCATAATTGTTCACATGGACATCCTCGATATGATACTCTTTCAGCAATTCGTTGACAATAACATCGTGAATCGAGCCCCGTGGTGGACAGCCTATGGCTGTCCCCGAAAACTGGCTGAGAAACGCTGGCATACTCCTGCACTGATCAACCGTTCTCACACTTTCTCCCGCGACCATCAAAGTTCCTTCAATATGCCCTCCAGCGATGCATATAAGCCTAGTACCTTTGTCAACGCCAATGATAGCGGGGGGAAGCCCGACGTAGCCGATGTCGAGGTGTCCATCGCGCATGGCATTCACAAGATCGGGGCCCGATGGGAAAAGTGTCCACTCGGCCTCAACGTCATTATTCTTCAGCAGGGCTGTGCCCATAAGGAGGAACGAAGTATGGTACAAAGTGGGAAGATGCCCAATTCTGAGTACGAGATGATTAGCTTCCTTTATCAAAATCCGTCTCCGCTTGCTTAATCGCATTTTCTAAGACGTACATGCTCACATTTACGCCTTTGGTCACAATGATTGGAAATCAGCAACAATTACGAAATTGTGACGTCGAGTCTTAAGAAGAGCATTGGATATCAAATCGCAGCATGAGCAACGAGACCAAGTCACCCCCAGCTGACTTACGAAAAAAGGGCTCGTCAGTGCTTTAAATAGCGCTTCGTCCGCTTTCGGCATTTTAGAAACAACAGATCTCACTCTAGTTTCCGTGGAAAACGTTGGTGAACCCACGCGAATCAATGGCGCCTCATGCGTAATAATAGTGAGTGAAACTACCTCGCGTTAGCGAGTGAGAGCAAATAGATTTTCTTCCGCCGACCGCGTTCTGGTCGTGCACGCCGATTATCTGGAGGGATACTCGAATTCATGTGATTTTTAGGCCTGCCCAGCATATTCCTTCTTCCTAACACCTTAAAAGTGTCTTCGAAGCTAGTTTTGCATATCCGCTCTGATTACTTTTTTTCCTTAATAGGTTAAATCATAACTATTTCTATTACTTAGAGGATAACTTTTTGCCTCTTTCGAAACTTATTTGTAGGCACCAGATGAAGAGCTAGGTATGCACCGTGATCAGATGAGTGAGATTACCGTCCTCCCGGGAACCAACCGCAATGGCAAAAGAGAAGGGTTTGACCAAATAATCATCCGCCCTGGGGATACCCTCTCGATTGTAGGGCCGACGGGGTCGGGGAAATCGGCATTCATAAACGATATCGAAGTGCTGGCACAGGCTGATACGGTTACGGGCCGGCGCATTCTCGTAAATGGCGTTCCTCCTTCTGACGAGATCTCTCGAGATCCGTCGAAAAAACCGATTGCACTTATTACGCAGAGCACGCGTGTGATTGCAGATCTGAACGTGTCACGTTTTTTGGAGCTACACATCGAAGCCCGCAAGCAAACGCACATCAAAGACCTCATTGAAAACACGATTGGGCTAGCAAATGAGTTCACGGGGGAGCAGATTACCAGGGCCATGAGCATGACCGCGCTGTCGGGGGGGCAGACGCGTGCGCTTCTGATCGCAGATGCGATTCTTATCGGAAGGACCCCGATCTTGCTCCTCGATGAAGTGGAGAACGCGGGTATCTTCAAGGAACGCGTCATTTCGTGCATAAAGGAGTGCAGGAAAACGGTCATCTTCGTGACGCACGATCCCTATCTCGCCCTGAGCACGGACCGGCGGATTGTGATGAGCAATGGAGCTGTTGTCAAGGTGCTTGAACCTCGCGAACGAGAGAGGGCGACGATTGCACGTGTTTCTGAGATAGATGATCTGCTCTGGGACCTCCGCGAGAGAATCAGATCTGGAGATTTAATCGGTGAAGAAGACGGAATAGACGAGGAGATCGGGGTACCCGCGTGAAACTCGCCATAATCGCCGGACCTGCCAGCGTCGGGAAGACTGCGGTCGTTCGGCAGATCATCCGTGAATTTCGCGAGAGCAGCAATCCGGCATACGTGAAAATCGACGTCGTTCGCGCGTTTGAAGACGAGGAACTCAGAGAAGAATTTGGGATTCCGACGCGCAAGGTGTACTCCGGTGACCTGTGCCCCGATCACGCGGGCATTATGGTGCTCCAAGACGCTATTTCGTGGGCGCAGAACTTAGGATCGGGCCTTCTCATCATCGAGAGCGCAGGCCTTTGTCTTCGATGCACCCCTTACACGACCCAGTCATTCGGTATCGCTGTTCTCTCGGCAGTCTCGGGAAGCAACTCACCTTTGAAAATGGCGCCGATGATTGCTCAGGCCGACATGGCCGTTGTCACAAAGACTGACCTCGTTTCGCAGGCCGAGAAGGAAGTTTTTCGCGAATACATTAAGGAGGTCGCCCCCTCAATCGACATTATTGAAACCAATGCGACACAGGGCACGGGTATGCGGTATCTGATGAAAGCGCTCGCAGCATATCCTGATCTTAGCGACGCCGCGCAAATCGTCCTACGTGGGTCACCTCCGCTTGGAGTCTGTACCATCTGCGTCGGGAAGAAGGAAATCGGATGGCAGCACCATTTTGGAGTGATACGGCCGCTCGAGGAGGCCGATAATATCTATCGGGGTGACTAAGCGTGGCGTGGGTGCCGGCCGGAAAAGACTGTGGAGCCTGCGGAACGGCCACGTGCGAGCAATTTCTTCTGCACGTGCGCGCGGGGGAAAAATCGTACAAAGATTGTCCTTATTACGAGACAGAAGAGGGAGTACGAAGGGAGGCTCCAACCTACTCCGGGACTGACGTCCTAGGGAATGAATACGATTTCGTGCTCCGCCCTTTGCCGGACGAGCCATCGGCGCGCAAATTCATCGTTCCGTTTCGCGCCGATTTGGTGGAGCGCTGGGGCATTGCAGCAGGAGACCTTGTGACTGGTCGTCCCGCCGGTCCAGGATGTCCGTTGTATCACGCTCTCCGGGTTCTCTCTGCCAATCCCATAACGGGAGTTCTCGAGTGTCATACGCTGGGCCCGCTTGCTGCTCGAAAAGAAAAGTCACACGACGTTCAAGCCTATAACGTGCACGCGTTCGAGGGTATTGCAGAGGTCATTCACCACGCACCCGTTATTGGGAAAAGGCAACGCTTCTTGCCTGGATACTGCATGATCAATCTCTCGCACACCGCAGTCGTTAACATGGTCCTCAACAAGCGTGCGGGAATTCACGTGCGGCTTGAGGACATACGGATTTTGTGATTGCGAATTCGACAAGCTACCAGGCCAAGTTTTTCGCTGTCGTACGTAGCTCGCGGAGCCGGAATCGCGGTTTTTTTGTAGATTATAGCAGCTAGGCTCTTTTTGACTGGCGCTAAAACTGAAATCACAAGCAAGACGTACGCGGAATCTGGAAGATAACTTCCAAGGGGGGTCTTTGCCGTGTGCTCGCTACTGAGTTGCCCAAGCGGGGAGCACAATCATCGCTCGTCGACGACCTAACGCGCCTCTACAGACTTCCGTTTTACCGAACTCACGGCGACGTCCATGCTGCCCGATCGGAACCACTCGAGATCTAACGTTAAATAGGTATACCCCAGTTGCGTGAACGTCTCAGCTAGTGTGGAGGAGTGTGTGATGACTTTTTCGGCCTCTTCCTTGTCGACTTCAATGCGAGCGAGGCCATCGTGATCTCTAACTTTAGCTTTCGTGATTCCTGCGGCCCTTAACGCACGTTCAGCTTCTCTCACTCTCTCGATCCTTTCTGGCGTTATGGTCGTGCCGTAGGGAAATGAAGTGAGAAGGCACGCAACTGATGGTGCATCCGCGTTCGGCAAGTCGAGTTTGCGTGCGAAGTTTCTTACCTCATCTTTGGTGATCTCAATCAAAGGAGACACAATACCGAGTTCTCGTAATGCCTTCAGGCCGGGCCTGTACCCCATAAGATCAGAAGCGTTGGTACCATCCATTACCGCATTGAGATGTAGTTCATCGGCCAAGTCGCGCAACGCCCGAAAAACCAACTTCTTGCAGTAGTAGCACCGTTCAGGATCGTTCTGCTTCACTTCGAATGCATTCAACGGATTGAGGGTAATCACTATATGGCGAATGCCGATCTCGTTGGCGATCGCGGCCGCATGCTCAACCTCGCCGTGATGAAGCGCACCGTTATCTACCGTTACGGCCACTGTTGCATCTCCAAAAGCCCATTTGGCAAGCGCAGCAACGACCGAGCTATCAACGCCGCCAGAAAAGGCTATTAGTGCGCTTTCGTGTGAGCGTACATTAGCACACAGCTCTTTCAAATTCATGGTTTTTTGCGAATAGTGGCCTGCGGGCCGTGTCTGCAGCAGTCAGGTCGACATTCTTACTTCCGCTTGCACGTCGACCTAATTTCGATATAACGTTACAGATCACAACAATTCTTGTTACGAACTCAGCATATATCTAGTGCAATTCACCATATATGTAGCGCAATAGACGAGGATCTTCCTGGTTTCAACGAAGGGAACCGCCAGTGAAGCAATTCAAAATCTTCGTTCTGGTGATAGCAAGGCGGCCCGTCGGGAGGCGCCGGACGACGCGACTGACGGGGCGAGCGAGGCCCGGTGGTCGCTCAATAGAAACCTTAATTGCGGCGCGCGCAAACCACATAATGTGCGATAGGGATTGGCCAGTTTTTGGGTATTAATGAAAGCACAAACAATAGACAAAAAAAGCGCAGAAATCAAAGCCTTTCTTATTGCGCAAGGGGGCGTTGACATTGATGAGAGCGTGCTTGGACGCATTACGACTCCTGCTTCCGGGCCGGGCGCAGGGCTAACCTCGTTCTTTCTACGATTTGACGGTCACCGCGTGCGCCTAGGAATAAAACATAGTTCCCAGCTCAAAGCGTCTCTTGAAGGCGACGAGGTGGTCATCCGAGACCACGAAAAGGAGATCGTTCGTGGATATCTTGAGGATGCGATTGCGCACTGCCCCGAACAAGCGTATATCACGGTAAGTGAAGTGTGCATCTTCGATTGCCAGTACTGCCCCGTGCCCCTCCTGGGGGGCTCTGTAAAAGATCTTAACGATGTTGAAACGGCGATTGAGCGAATTCTCGCCGATCCGAAGCTCGCCAGCAAACTGAAAGCCATTGCACTTACGTCTGGCGTAGAAGAGTCAGCACAAAGCGAAGTTGAGCGGATCGCAGCCCTAGTCCGCGCCCTAAAAGAGAAATATGATCTACCCATCGGAGTATCTGTTTATCCGACACCGAGTTCTACAAGACTTTTGAAGGACGCTGGAGCTGACGAGATAAAGTACAACGTCGAAACGATGGATCCTCAGCTCTTTCAGACGATGTGCCCGGGGCTTTCGCTCGAATTCATTCTGCACGCCCTCAAAGACGCCGTGGAGGTCTTCGGCAGAAACAAAGTCTTTTCGAACATCCTCGTCGGCTTGGGCGAGGATGATGACTCGATTATCAACGGCATGGAAGAACTGACCACGATGGGCGTGATCCCGATGTTGAGGGCTGCAGTTGAGCATCCGTTACGTTCACAAGCGGGGATACGACGGCCTGATGCCGGTAGGCTCTTGCGATTAGCGCGAAAGGAGCGCGAACTGCTAGACAAACACGGGCTGCGGGCTGATGTAGCGCAAACGATGTGCGCGCCGTGTACGGGCTGCGATCTTGTACCGCACCGGGACGTCTAGCACTAACATATATCCGTCCAAGTGTGTGCTGCGCACAAGGGAAGAGAGAGCAGCATGGCCCCTAAACTGAGTTTACAAAGGCTGCCCGCACCATTGACCTTTTACGTGCGGATAAACGCACTCTCCGAGTCGCACTTAAGGCAGGTCGCAAAGCTCAAGGGTGTTTATGGCCCGGACCTGTTGCGGGATCTTTCGCAGTGGAAGTGGAACTATCCGCCGATCGGCGACAGCGCCGTGTGGGCTTCTATATTGCTTAACGCACTGCGCCCCGAGGAATGGGCCGTTGCGTGCCTCCGTCCCGATATGGCGAAAGACTGCGTCGTACACGGGTGCAAGACCTTCACGTCGTACGTGGTGCAGCGCGGCAAGATCCTCCCTCAGTGGGTAATCGCCGCATTCTGGTGGGAAAGCATAGCCGCGCAAGGGGAGATGTCTGTGGAAGACCTCTCGTTCCTTATTAAGGGTTGGAAAGATCGTTTTCATAATGCGGTATCGTGGTGGAAGGAGCGAGGCACGAACCTCCCTAATACGCTCCCGCGCGACCGAGACGAAGCGCTTCTCTGGCGGTGCTTTTATAGCGACTTGTGGCACTCAGGAGCACTCGATGAGCAGACCAACACCATAAGCCCTATGCTCAAGATGTCCGGCACACGTGTAGTGCCAGGGGGGCACACAAGCCGAGGCAGGCTTCCCTCCGCGGTGCAAGCAGGGATCGCCAAATATATTTTAAGAGGGCCTGATTAAAACTAAAAAACGGTGAGCGCCCAAAGATCAGTGTTCAACCATCTTAGAGACTCCACGTCGATCTCGAGATCCAGAGTCGGAAGTCTGCAGCTAGTGCTTGAAATGCACAGAACTCAGTCTGCGCCGAAAAAAGATCCCCTCAGCTTCGCGGACAGTGTCTCACATTCACAAGTTAGCTGAGTAGTCTGTTATCCCCAATTTGTTGCCAAACGGATCTTCAAACTCGGCTGCCCGTCCGGTCGCTATCAAGAACGGCTCTGAGAAAAACTTAAGACCACGTTGCTTCAGGCGCTCGTACTCATCTTCAACGTCGTCAACTACAAACCAGATCGTTGGTCGGGCGTCGGGGAACTGGTGTACGTCCTTCAAGATAAGTGCAGGTTCTTGACTTCCGACGGCAAATGCTATCATACCTTCATTCGAGAGATCAAATTTCACAGGAAGTCTTAGCACGCAGTTGTAAAATTCTTTGGCCGCTTTTAAGTCAGTTGCCGGCAAGAAGAAGTTATCGTAGTCTCTCATTTGTATCCCTCTTCAAATCATCCATATCGGGCTGAATGTTATTCTCTCTTTTTCAATATTAAACTACGCTCGAGTCGATCAGCAGGCGTTGATGATCGTACCTAAGCGTTTGTGTAGTGCTCACTCAAACGCGCAGCTTTCGTTATGTCCGAGATTCTCCGCCACGTCAGATGGTCGCGCTAGCGGGTGAACGATGGACGCACTAAGGACAGTCGCCGATCCGGCCTTGTAACGAAAATAACCGCGTCCTGCGCACGCAGGCAGAGATTGATGAGGAGCGACTGATGTCGCCGCGGCCGCGATTTTTGGCCATGACATTGAAAACGGTTACCTCAATGCGCCAGTTCTTGGACGGTTCTATCTGCCGCTCGCTGGAAAGCGCCCGAACAAGCGCGACACTGATACACCGATGATCGTAAGCAGCACAAGTACACAGGATGCACATAAGGTTTGCCACGCGATGGCCATCCAGCAATATAGATTAACTTTATTATGCCAACAATTGCCGCTACCAGCAAGTATTTGTGTACCTTTCAGTAGGATAATAGGAAGATGTGCCGGGGTGACTGAACGGCTAAGTGCGCGGCTGCAGACCGTGAGAATTGGGTTCGACTCCTAACCCCGGCCTTATGAAGATCCAAAACACCATGACTGGAAATAAGGAGAATTTCCAGCCCATTCATAATAATCGTATCAATCTATTTGTCTGCGGTCCTACAGTTTACGACGATTCGCACATCGGTCATGCCAGAACCTACATCGCCTTCGATGTGGTGGCACGCTATCTCAAATATAAGGGCTTTAGCGTCTTCTACCTGCAGAACATCACCGATGTGGACGACAAGATCATCCAGAGAGCTGCGGAGACGGGCGTTAGTCCCCGATCGCTGGCGCGCAAGTTCGAGCAGAGATATCTGGAAGACATGCGCGCTCTGGGGATTACCAGCGTCAACTATTACGCTCGCGCCACTGAGAATATCCCTGAGATCATCTCCCAGATAGAGCGGTTGAGCGAGTTGGGCTTTGCCTACGAAACCGAGACGGGCGTTTACTTCGACGAATCTCGTTTCGGAGATTTTGGAAAGCTGTCGCATCAAGGTGCTGAGGATCTGGAGAAGCATAGAATTGAGCCAGATTCGACAAAGAGGAATCCGGGAGACTTCTCTTTATGGAAGAAGCGGCAGGACGGAGAAGAGGTGACCTGGGACTCGCCCTGGGGCAAAGGTCGGCCCGGATGGCATATCGAGGACACGGCCATCACCGAGAACTACTTCGGAGCGCAATATGATATCCACGGCGGAGCTATGGATCTGATCTTCCCTC
>Ga0187884_10003928_pt1 | contig 11241 bp, 15 predicted proteins | sample June2016WEW_20_4_FD_132983 | JGI IMG/M metagenome (GOLD analysis project Ga0187884, IMG submission 132983) | Peatland microbial communities from SPRUCE experiment site at the Marcell Experimental Forest, Minnesota, USA - June2016WEW_20_40 | ecosystem: Environmental > Terrestrial > Soil >...
CGGCTCGTTCGCCTACTGGTGAAGGAAGTGCTGGTCGGCCCCGAAAGAATCGTAATCCGCCATTCCATTCCCGTCTCGGGACGAGATCCGACGCCGGGTTATCGTTTGTGTTGGGGGCGTCCTCTCACCGCTGTTGGCGAACGTGCTCCTCGACGAAGTGGATAAGGAGCTGGAGCGGCGCGGGCTGGCGTTTGTCCGGTACGCCGACGACTGTAACGTGTACGTGCGGTCGTGGCGGGCCGGCGAGCGGGTGCTGCAAGCCTTGCAGCATCTCTACGCACAGCTGCGGCTGCGCATCAACGCGGCGAAGAGTGCGGTAGCGCGACCGTGGCAGCGCAAGTTTCTGGGCTACAGTTTCTGGGTAGCCGCGGGGCGAGTGGTACGGCGGCGCGTGGCGCCACAGGCCCTTGCAGCAATGAAAGAGCGGGTGCGGGGTATCACCACTCGCAATGGTGGCCGAAGTCTGCCAGCGGTGTTCACGGAGTTGCGCAGCTACCTGCCGGGATGGAAGCAGTATTTCCGCCTGGCCGAGACGCCGGGCATTTTCCGGGACCTCGATGAGTGGATTCGGCACCGGCTGCGGATGATTCAGCTCAAGCAATGGAAGCGAGGCACGACGATCTACCGGGAGATGCGGCGGCTGGGGGCGAGCGCCGACGCGGCCCGGCAGTTGGCCGCGAATTCGCGCCGCTGGTGGGTGAATTCGGCCAAGCTGCTGAACACCGCACTGCCCACGAGCTACTACGACCGCATGGGAGTCCCGCGACTTGCGCGCTAACCTCAACTTTCCGAACCGCCGGATGCGGACCCGCTTGTCCGGTGGTGTGGCAGGGGATCAGCGGACGATCCGCTGACCCCTATGCCGATTGCTGGATTTATCGCGTTGCGATGTTTCGACCAGCTTCGACCGATTTCGACCGTTTCCGATCGCCAACTGACACCAGTACTTACACCGAAATGAACCCCCACCGGGGAAGGGGGGGATAGCCCCCCAGGGAACTTTCTCGATCGTGATGAAGGTGCTCGAATAACCGTGCGGCAAATTTTTGAGGAGCTGCTCACCGACCTGGGCGGCATCGAGGCCGTCTCGACGCAAGAGCTGGCGCTGGTGGAAGAGGCGGTCAAGACGAAGCTCATCCTCGACTCGGTTGACGCGTGGCTGCTCACGCAACCGACGTTGATCAACCGGAAGGTGAAAGCCGTGCTGCCGGCGGTGCGGGACCGGCAAGCACTGGTGTCGACGCTCCGGAGCTTGCTGGGTGACCTAGGCGTGGTACTGTCCGAACTAGGACACCCGCCCGCTCAAATCCAGACACTCGGGCGCAAACCCGGACAGTACCGCGCGTCGACGCCCCTCTTGGACAGCTGAGTCAGTCCACCGGGACGGACGAAGCGCCGCATCTTCGTTGTCGGTCTTCACAGAGTTGCACACGTCTCGGATTCACGACCACACAGGCGTCCAGAGGAGCGTGCCGTGGGCGGTGGCTTCACGGCATTTTAGTTGCGTTGGCCGTCGAATGGTCTGATGGCATCGGTGACGGTTGTTGGTTGGAAAGCGTTACTCTTTGAATGATCGAGACGCGTGGACACCTCTCGAAGGGACGAGCAATGATGCGAACGGGCAGTGCGGTCGGGGTGAGTCTGGTGATCGGAGTCCTCCTGGCAGGTTCGAGGATGCTCTGGGCCGAGGGATTTGCCGATATCAGCCTCGGTGGCGCCATTACGCAGGACGCGAATGTCAATGAACTAAGCGGTGGAAACAGGGTCGTAGCGAGAGGCCACTTCGCGACCTCAGTCAGCGTGGGCGGCAGGATCGGTTACTGGTTCGAGGGGGCACCGCTTCTCGGAGTGGCTGGAAGCGTTTCGTATTATCAGCCGGACATCGGCTCACTCGATTTGCCGGACGTCTCCCGGTTAGACGTGACGGTGGTTCCACTGTCCCCATTTGGCGATGGCGCGTGCGCCCGTGTTGGCAAGCAATGAGTTTCCGAACGGACGGCTGCAGCCATACATCGGTGTGGGACCGGGCCTCTTCATTATAGATGTCTCGGCCCCGGGCTTCTCCGACACGAGCACAGATTTTGGGCTCGACGTTCGCGCCGGAGCGAGCTGGTTGCTTACGTCGCACGTCGGGTGGCTCGTGGAGTATCGCTACACGCACGTTGATCACACCTTCCACGGCCAAGGGGTGCGGGTGGAGACCGACCTGGGGACGCACCATTTCCTGACAGGAATGGCGTATCACTTTTAAGCCGAGGATCGTCCGGCCGCTCAGACTCACTAACAGTGTAGGTGGGAATCCAGGGGCACTCCGCTGATTACATAGCCAGCGGCCCGCTTCACCAGCCCTTGCGGCTCAAGCACTTCCGCACGTGCTGTGCCCGGACTGTGCCCACGTCGGCAAGTGGCGGTCACCCCAACGAGCCGGCACGAACGGGAAACGGGCTCAGACCGCCGAACGCCCGGCGGCATAGGCCCACGCCCAGCCGCGCCGCAGTCGACGCTAGCGCGCGACGTGGCGCACCGGTGAGGCCTTCCGCATGCGCTGGCAGAACCCGGCAAGCCGGCGCGCGGGCGGCACCGGACGCAACCCGGCCGACACCACAGCGGTTGTGGAACCTACGCTAGAAACCGGCGCTGTGGATGCCTTAGCAGCCCGTTGAAAAACCCCGCCCCATGCTTCGACAAGCTCAGCATGAGCGGATCCCCTCCCCAATTTCATTGCGTTTTTCCGCTCACCCTGAGCTTGTCGAAGGGTGTTCAGGCCCTTTTTCAACAGCCTGTTAGCCCGCCGGCCCCTGCGCGAGCGGGCTGCCGGCTGAGGGGTGGATCAACCTCCAAACGGAAATGAGACGGTACGCGGGGGCGCTTGGAGCCCGCATCGCCGCGCCGCACCGGCTCCGCGCGCGGCTTCATGGGGCTGCTCGCTGCGCTTGAAAAGGCGTCCCGCAGCGCGATCGTACCGCAGCCGTTCAAGCGTCTCTGAAAACCAGGAGTGACTGTGTGCCGAATACAGTAGGCTTTCCGGTTCCGACGCGCGCCGACCAGTGGGACTTCTTACTGCGCGTGTATCTTGGCCCCGACGCGGATGACCTCGCCGCCTGCGTTCATCGCGCCTACCTCGACCTCAGCCGGACGCTTCATGGCTTCTCCCGGCTGCCCCGTCGCATCGAACTCAGTAGACGAGCGCACGAGCACGTCCGCCGGGCGCTCGAAACACCCGGCCGAGTGAAGGAAACCCCCAGCCGCCAGCATGCTTCGGGCGCTGCTGCTCGGCGTGAGTAGCCGTCCTCTTCGCTGTCCCGCTGCAACTTCTCCCGCACCGCGGCCGGGCTGCTGCGAGAGAGCGAGGAAAGCGGGGAAAGGCAACTGACAGAACTGACCACCCTTAACACGCGCCAAGCTGCCTGCCCTAGACAAGGAGCCTGCGCTCCGCCCCGGGTGACGGACCGAGCACCGTTCGCAAAGATTCAGGAGATCAGCCGCGGCGAAACTGGTGGTGCCATGTCTGCACGATAGCGTTGGCGGCGCGCCCAACTACAATCACAAAGGCCGCTACCGCGATCGAGGCGAGTAGCGAGTGGTTGAACAGATGCGGTCCAAGGTTAGTGTGCAGCGCTGGCTCAAGTGCAACACCGGCCATGCCGGCACACATCAGCCAGCCGACAGGCACCTGTGCGCGCAAGATCAGCCCGGCAGCGATGCCCGAGGCGATCGCTAGTAGCAAGACCTCAAACAACAGCGCGGTTTCGAGCAGCATCCTCGATTTCCTCCAAGGCGACCACCGATGTGCAAGCCATGGCCGTGCCCGAGCGCAGTGCATCAGCCGCAAGCCTCGATTTCCGCACCGGTGTCAGTCCTTTGACAGCAAGCCTATGGAAGACGGGACGCCCATGCGTGGCAAGAAGCATCGGAAAGCCCGGCGGGAGCGGTCCGCGCGGCGGAGGCGTCGTTACCCCTGAGACCCACCTTAGACCGGCGGATGCCTTATGCTGGCAAACGTGGCGCCGACCGAAACGGCAGAGATGTTCGCTGATCGCGGCTCCTGTGCCTTCTGACACGCCCAGCGCCGCACGCGCCATCGCTGATCCAATAGCCCAGCCGCAGGCCGAGCAACGAGCCCACGCAGCTTATGACACAGACAGATATGACAGAAATCATAGCCTTGTCGCTACCGCTCCCGCAAAGCCGGTGCCGCGCCATCTACAGGACCGGCTACATGCCGCGTAGTCGCAGCAGAAGCCGTACCAACCGTGAGCCAGTGGAGAGTGAGCTCTTATGTTAGTCAAAAACTACCTGTCTCGGTTGGAGTGACATATTTTGCTTGCGAATCTTTTGACACTGAAGGGTCCAATGCTCAGATGTCGCCCCGTGGTGGCTCGCACGCTTGGCGTGCTGTTCGTCGCGGCCTCATGATCACCGCGGCGAAAGGACGGCAAGCTCGCCGTCCTCCAATGCAAACGCGTCAAAGGTTCAGTAGGCGAACCGATACTACGTGATCTCTTCGGCACCATGGTTGCCAGCGCCGCGGCCTCTGCGATCGTTGTCACCACCGGAAGGGTCTCCGACCAAGCTCGCCGCTGGATTCAGGGCAAGCCCATTCGAATAATTGAACTCAATGAACTCCATGACCTCCTCAGAAAACACCTTTCCGAGCCGGACGTCGTCCCCTTCGATTAGTTCGAGGGCGCAGGGGTCCATTCCGGGGGTGCAGCGGCTACCCCGCATGTCGTTACACGCAATCAAAGCGGTTTGAGCTGCGCCGATCGCCCCAGAGGTGATCGACACCTCACAGATGGTGGCGACCGCCAGCGCCCGTGACTGGTGTGACAACGCCACCGCGGCGCGACCGCGGCGGTAGCGCTCGCCCCGCCCAAGCCGTCGCGCCCCATGCTTGCGGCCGAGCTGCCGGCCGGCGACGGCCACCGGCACCGCCCGTGTGCACAAGAACATCACCGCGGCGAAGCGGCGTCAACCATGAAGCGTGCACCCACATCAATTGCACTGACGGTCTTCGTTTCTCTCGTCTGCGGTTGCAAAACCACACTCGGACGCGCCGCAGACTCATGGGTCGGGGCACCTGTCGATGAGTTCGTTGTTCGTGCTGGCGTTCCGCGTGCATCGATGACACTCAACGACGGCCGAGTCGCGTACACGTGGAATCTAGGTTGCGAGGTCACGGTGGTGACGAGGAACGGAATCATCGAAGGTTGGTCGTCCACCGACTGCCTCCGCATTCAGCCAGTATCAGGCAAGTGGCACCGCTGACCCCTGAAAAATAAAAGAGTCCTCGACCGCCGCAAAGCGACCGAGGCCTAAACAGACGTTCACCGTCCGCCGTACCGAGGCTAGAGGAGTCGTCAACCTGCGCTCGGCGCTGGAATGGTGCGCGCAAGGGCAAAATCCGTCAACGGCACCGAAACACCTCACGGCGAAGCGCCAGGAGCCCCCAGGAGCCACGACAACGAGCCCCCGAACTCCGCACCCAATGCTACACCAACTCCGCGACCGGCGTCCCTGACAAACGCCGCCGCTTCCAACGCGCCGAAGGCGTGACGCGCGGCCTCACGCCCGCCGAAGGTGCGCGGCCTGTTCCTGTTCACCACAGCCGACGCTGTGACGCTCGACAACCCAACCGCTTTGCTCACCGCACCGGTCTGGTACGAACCCCGCGAGCGCGTGGCGCTCCTCTAATAAAATCACCAGCTGGCCAAGGCGGGGTTGAGGTTGGCAAAGGCCAATGCTTCGTTTCCGTAACCAGGAGTCGATCATGTGGCGGAACCTCGGCCGGGTTCTCGTGCTTTTGATCCTTGGCATTGCCTACGTCGTTCATGCTGACGATGCTTGCGAGTTGGAAAGCACCTATCGGGAGAAGTTGGCTACGCTACGACTCGATCACAAGCAAAAGGCGTCCCGCATAGAAGGAGTCAATTCCAGGATCCAGGAGCTCCGTTCGCAGCTCCCATTGACTCGTGACGACTGGGAAGCCAGGAGGCAATTGGAGGAAGAAATAGATGGTTACTTGAACGAGCGGCGTGCAATTTACACTGACTTGCGAGAGATCAGATACACCCTGGAACAGACGAGCAAGCAGCTCGGGGAAGCGCACAGAGCCTGTATTAGCTCGAAGCGTAGAAGCGAATCACCGCGCCCCCGGCCCACACTCGCCCGCGGTGGCGGCAAGGCCCCTGAGCTGCGGGGGGGCGCGGGGCACTGCTGCCGAAAACCCCTTGCGTGTTTGTGGCTACCTGCCCCCTCGGAAAGTCGTCTGCGTCGGTCCTGAGGCGTTTTACGCGGTCGTTTCAGCTGATGTATCGCGTCACGATACTTGACGGCTCTGGTACTCACGCCCTACCGCACTCGTGCACGTCCGGCGCCGGCGGCCGTGAACCCGTTCGACAGAACGTCTACGCGGCCGCAGCTGGAGCGCGGTCAACATCGGCCTGAGCGGCTATGCCCTCTAGGTCAGCGCGCTGGCCATTGATCCGAGCACGCCGAGCACGCTCTACGCGGCGACGCAACACGGCGTGTTTTCCATTCAACAGGTCTCCGTGTGTGTTAGCGACTGCAACGGCAATGGTCAGGTCACCATCGACGAGATCCTCAGGGCGGTGAAAAACGCCCTAGACGGGTGTCCGAGAAGCTGAACCTGCGGTGTGACTGACGTGGAGGTGCCGCATGTCAACCGGTGCCAACAAAGGCAGCCACCTGAAGGTTTACAGCGAGCGAGAATGGCTGATCCGCTTTCAGCGCCGGATGCAAGCGATCCTGGGAAAGGCAAAATTGCCGCACGATGCGTCGCGAGAGGTGGAGCTGCTTCCGACCCTCTCGCACCATTTGGACGATCCGCTTGACGCGCGCTTGCTGCCGTTCCCGCCGCGCGGCCGCGACGCGTTGACGAAGCGCATCCTGCTTGCTCCTAATCAGCGGCGCGCGAAGGTTGGCCGGGCGGCTGCTGCCAAGCGGCACGCCAAGCACCAAACGAGAACGGAACAGTACCGCGGGGAGGAACGGGCCTTCTGGGCTGCAGGGGCCGAAGGGTGCCCGACCCGCACCGGCAAGCCGTGGGCGCCGGAAACGGTGCGGCAGATCGTCCAGCGAGGCCGGGCCGGGTGAATCCTGGGCTGGCTGTGACTTTCGTTCGAATGCTTCTGTGCTGCTTCCGTGAACAACCGGCGCCATTGTGCCGCGCGGCGCCGTATGCCCCCTGGAAGCCTTGTGCCACAAGAGTTTGAAGAAGCGCGCCCCGGGGTGATTGGAACACCCGACCTACAGATTCGAAGTCTGAAACCCAGTAGTTCTCCCCATTCTTCTGGATCGCTCGTGGGTGCGCTCTAAGCCTTGGTTTCCAGGCATCTCATGCGTATTATCTCTTGGCGGATTTCGCCAGATTGTGCTCGATTTTGCTTCCCCTTGCTTCCCCGGGCACCAGTGAACACCGGGAGGGACAATGGCTAAACTGACGAACAGGACCGTCAAGGCGACCAAACCGAGCGAGAGGGACGTTATCTATTGGGATGCCGAATTGCCCGGCTTCGGGCTGCGCGTGAAGCCGTCGGGCATCAAGTCGTTTGTCATCCAGTACCGCGCCAAAGGTCGCACGCGGCGGCTGACAGTTGGGGTGTCTGGAAGACTCACTGCCGACCAGGCGCGCAGCGAAGCTCGGAAGCTGCTCGCCAGCGTGGACCAAGGGGCAGATCCAGCCGAGCAGCGCCAGCAAGCGCGACAGGCCGAGACGATTGCCGACCTATGCGACCGATACATCGAGCACCATGCGCTGGTGCGCAAGAAGCCGGGCTCAGTGCGCAACGACCGGCAGATGTTACGTGACTACATCTTGCCCGCACTCGGCGGACGCAAGGTTGCAGACATAGGGCGTGCCGACGTAGTGAAGCTGCATCACACGTTACGGGATCGCCCCTATCACGGCAACCGTGTGCTCGCGTTGCTCTCGAAGATGATGAATCTCGCGGAACGCTGGGGCATCCGACTCGATGGCAGCAATCCGTGCCGCCATGTCGAGCGGTACAAGGAACAGAAGCGCCAACGGTTTTTGTCCAGTGCCGAATTATGCGAGCTGGCGAAGGCGCTCACCGAGGTGGAGCGTGAGGCGGTCGAGTTGCCCAGCGTGGTGCCTGCCATTCGGTTCCTACTCTTCACCGGCGCGAGGCTGTCGGAAGTGCTCACGCTGCGCAAGGAATACATCGACTGGGACCGTGGATGTCTACATCTGCCCGACTCCAAGACCGGCGCGAAGGACGTTCAACTCAATCCCGGTGCCCTGAAGGTGCTGTCGGAAATCATGTCCGACGACACTCCGTGGGTGTTCCTCGGGCGCGGCAAGGAAAAACACATCGTGAACCTGGAAAAGCCCTGGCGTCGCATCCGTATGCGCGCCGGGCTACCGGACGTACGCCTGCACGATCTTCGGCACACAAACGCCAGCATCGCGGCCGCTGCTGGTTTGAGCTTGCCAATAATTGGTGCGCTGCTCGGCCACACCCAGCCGCAGACGACGGCACGCTACGCGCACCTCGCCGCTGATCCTCTGAAGCAGGCAGCCAACGTCATAGGCTCCCGAATCGAGGCGCTAATGAACCCCGAGCGTGGGACCAACGTCGTGGAAATCGTCGGAGCATCGCGTCCCCGGGGTGGTGTGCGGCAACGGCGTCACTCGCAGCACCCGAAATGAACTTTCTGACTAGCAGATGCCCCAAACCAACCCATTGCCCCCACAGACCGCCGACCAGCCCGACGCCACCGCCCTGGTCTACGTCGGCACTGACCTACATCATTTGTGCCTTTGGCGATTCAGCGTCATAGTGACCGATGCGGAGAAGCTCTTCGGGGAGAACTACAATGACCACCATCATCATCTTCCTCCCTGGCGCAGCCGTCGGTGCCAATTGACCGAGCAATCGATCAACCGAGGAAGGAGAGAAGATGAACCTCACGACTAAGGCGGGCCTTCTGCTTCACATTCTACGTTGGAGATTGACCTGGAACAGACACGACAGCCATTACAGACGCGCGGGCCTCAAGAATCCGAAGTTTATGTCCGCAGCCGAGGCGATCAAGCTCATCCGCGACCGCGATTGCTGTTTCTCTAGCGGCATGGCCGCAAATGCACGCTGTTCGGTTTTCTTCTGGGCGATCAAGGAGTCGTTTCTGGAGAGCGGGCACCCGCGGGACCTAACCTGGATCACCCTCGGCGCGCAGGGCAGCCGGGGGCGGGTGCCGGGAACCATGGAAGAGATCGGGATCGAGGGCATCCTCAGATGCTGGATTGGTGGACACCTGGAGACCTCCAAGGCCCAGCTGCGCCTTGCTCAGGAGGGCAAATTGGAAGTCCACCGGATGCCCCAGGGTGAGGAAAGCTTCCTGCTCGAAGCGCAAGCTAGGGGAGAAGACTCCATCGTGACCGACACCGGAGTAGGCACCACGCTTGATCCTAGGGTGGATCGCGGTTCTCCAGTGGTCAAGGGAGCGGGCGCAAGCCTGATCACTGTAGAAGGGGACAAGCTCCGCTACCGGCTCCCCAAGGTCAATATTGCGCTTTTTGTGGCCAGTTACGCGGATGAGGAAGGGAACATCTATTTCAAGAACATGTCTACCTTTACCGAAGCCTACGAGTCGGCGATGGCCGCCAAGGCCAACGGGGGCAAGGTTCTGGTCGCAGTGGCCGAGGTGATTCCTAAGGACGAGAAGAACATCAGGGTACGGGCAGACAAGGTGGACGCAATTGTGGTCAATCCCGCCAATGAGCAGACCGGCTCGATCCCCCAGCGCCGTTACTGGGAGATGTTCGTGGAAGGGGCCCAGGTGGACGTCGACGAGGCGGTGGAGAAGCTCAAGTTTGCAAACCGGGTTCTCAAGATAACCCCGGTGCGCAGTGAGGTCGACAACGCCCTGGCGCGGATGGCTGCCAACCTGTTCTCGAAGATCGCTAGGCCGGGCTCCTATGTCAACATGGGCGTTGGCCTGCCCGAAGAGGTCTGCCGGCTGATCTACGAGGGCGGACTGCTTAAGGACGTGACGTTTCTGGTCGAGACCGGCGCGGTCGGAGGGCTTCCAGCCATGGGCATATTCTTCGGGGCCGCGATCAACCCCAAGCGGATCATTAGTTCTGCCCAGCTTTTCCACCTATGTCAGGAGAAGCTGGACGTGACGATTCTCGGCCTGCTCCAGGCAGATTCCCGCGGCAACATCAACGTCAGCAAGCGCGGCGAGGGACCGATCAATTACGTGGGTGGTGGCGGTCTTCCCGACCTGGTTTCAGGGGCCAAGAAGATTATTTTCGTGGGTACTTGGATGGCTAACGCCCAGATGGAAATCCAGGACGGCAGCCTCGTGATCGTCAAGCCCGGTCCCCACAAGTTTATGGAAAAGGTGGACGAGATCACCTGCTCGGGTGAGCAGACGCTCAAGCTGGGTAAAGATGCCTATTACTGCACCAACGTGGGGATCTTCCACCTGACCCGACGCGGGATGGAGCTGATCGAGGTCATGCCGGGCGTGGACATCCGCAAGGACATCCTGGAAGCTTGCCCCATGAAAGCAGTCCTGCCCGAGTCCGGTCAGGTCCAGAGGGTGAGCGGGGACATCGTTACCGGGAGGGGGTTTAAACTCAGATGGCAGAGCTAATCTCTTGTTGACCCCGACACCCCGAACCGTCACCCGAACGCCGACAGCGACCCAGACGCGCGCCGGGCAGGCAAACACGATGTGACCTTTTAACGCAGAGCGCCTGATTCGGGCCCCGCAGCCATCGGCGATTGTCCCGCAGGGCGCGCCGACGGACTCGCACGGAGCGGCTCGGTCCCTAGAAAACTGAATTCCGGAGAGCGCTGGCGCAGGAAGCTTGAATACCCCATCCTTGCGAACAGCTCTGGGCAAAATCGGCGGCTCAGCGCATGCGCCGGAAACTCTTGCTGAAGGCGATTAGCAACATCTCCGGTCATCGCGCCGTAAATCCTGCCGATGCGGGGATGTATGTTACCCTTGTCGAGTGTGCCAGCCTTGGGCAAGGACTCAAGCAAAAGATCGACAAGTTCAGCATCATACAGCTGGCAAAATCTTCCTTGTGGCCCCTGTGCCTCGCCAAAACTCCATCCGCCGTGTGGGTTCCGGAAATTCTGTCCGCTTTTTTCCGGAAATTCTGTCCGATTTAGTAGCGTGATCGCTGTTTGAATCGGGCAAGTCAAGCGGCGGCAAGTGGCGAGTGCGGTAGGAGGGGCCGTC
>Ga0187884_10003930_pt1 | contig 11235 bp, 13 predicted proteins | sample June2016WEW_20_4_FD_132983 | JGI IMG/M metagenome (GOLD analysis project Ga0187884, IMG submission 132983) | Peatland microbial communities from SPRUCE experiment site at the Marcell Experimental Forest, Minnesota, USA - June2016WEW_20_40 | ecosystem: Environmental > Terrestrial > Soil >...
CAGGCGACCTCTTCCGTCTCCATCTCACGCCGGAGTTGGCTCATCCTGCGAATTGCCCGAGCCAGCCCCGCCTCCGTGGGCCCGAGTTCATACTCCTGATCGCCGAACCGGCCCACGCAGGCGCCTGATTCCACCCGGATGAATGGTCTCGCGCTCAGACGAGCCACGGTCGCCCGGATGTTCAATTGATGCACCTCGGCGAACCTGCGAGGCCCGAGCCTGTGTCCATTCTCTGAGCCGCGTGTAATTCCCTCTTGGGCGGCCTCGCCCCACTGGCAATTCTGGAACCATCGCCGTGACCCGCAGTCCGGAGGTGTGGCTATCCAACCGTCGGTGGAGTGCGTTCGTCAAGCTTGCTCCCCACCCAAAGCCGCAACTGTCGCAGAATTCTGCGTGCCGCAGCCCGGTTCAAGGGAAACCGGTGCGTCGTAGTCCTCGTAACGGTAGATCGCGCCGAAAGGTGTCAGCGCGTCGAGGTCCTCAAACTGTGTGGGCAAAGGGAGGCCCGCTTCGGCAACGAGAAGCATCAAAGCGCCGATTTCGTGCGTCTTTCGGATGCGGACACCGAGATCCGATAGTAGAGCTTTCAAGATCTTCTCGGCAGCCTGCTGGCAGTGAAACCCGATGATTTCGTCGCTGACCTGATCGGATGCCAGCACATGGTCGAGCAGGGCTTCATCCTGGGCAGCCTTTCGGAGCAACAGCAGGGCCTGCTCACGCCGCTTCATAGAGAATCTTGCCTTCGCTGGCCGCCTCGAAGTACACGTTGCCCGGCGTGTCTCGCCAGTACTCGTACTTCTCGGCGCTCACCACGAGCAGGTCCACGGCAATGTCCAAGGACCGTACCAGACGACCCAACCGCACCATCTCCTCGCCGCGGTTAGCGACCTCAGGCTCGACCACCATTACATCGAAGTCACTGTCTTCGGAGCCCTCACCGCGCGCTTGAGAACCAAACAGAATGATGTACTTCGGCTTTGCCGCTCGGGCCAAAAGCTCGGTCAGGCGTCGGAGCGTTTCATTTTCGGTTTCTCGGACCTTCTCAAGCACTGCGCCCTCCGCTTCGTAGTTTGCCACAAATCCCTACGGTTTGCCTCGCCCACCTTCACCGGAATGAACAAGGCCGGCTTCTTCTTGGCCAAGTCCGCCGTGCGCGCACTTTGCGGTCATGTTCGGGTCGGCTGGCCCAGCGGCAGAAAGTCCTGCGCCGGGCCGGCCTCTCCTTTCCCGCCCACAGCCTCGGATCGGAGCCTTAGGCCACTACCGCCCCCATCTCACGCCGGAGCTGGCTCATCCTGCGAATCGCCCTCGCCAGCCCCGCCTCCGTGGGCCCGAGTTCATACTCCTGATCGCCGAACCGGCCCACGAAGGCGCCTGATTCCACCCGGATGAATGGTCTCGCGCTCAGACGAGCCACGATCGCCCGGATGTTCAACTGATGCACCTCGGCGAACTTCCGTGGCCCGAGCCTGTGATACGAGTCGTCCCCGGTGCGGTGATGCCTTCCGCACAGAGGAATGGCGGACAGATCGGATGACTTCTGGCCAAGGCCGTGCGGCCCGGTGTGGGCCGCCTCGACCGCACGAGTCGTGCGGCACACCACACAGGGCAGGCTGCGGATCCACCGCAGGTATCCCGGATTGCGGACTGGTTTCATCCTCAGGTCCGAGAACCGCCGAATGCCAACAGTTGGCTCCTTCCGCGTCTGGCCCCCGCCGGGCGAGGGCTTACGGTTATCATTTTCGAGTTAATGATTCGAAGAGGCAACCCCAAAAACTCGTCGGCGTCCTGCTGGCAAGAATCCTCGCTTTTCGGCTGTCGGTCGGAAATCGGCACTCGAATATGCCGTTCGTAACCGCTTCAGCGAGCAGTGCAATTAATCTGGATTTCCGCCCAAGTTTTGGCCACTGCCACGCCAAATTCATGCTGCGTGAACAACTTACGCGATGGTACTTGATTTGCCCATAAAGTCTCGAAAGCGCGCCAATGATTCGTCTTTTCAATCAATACGTCTCGCTGAAAGCTGGGCTCTGCGCCCTGTGCGAGGCTCTTCTTATAGCCTTCGCGCCGCTGTGTGCGGCGAAGATCCGCTTCTGGTCTGCACCAGGAATCTTTGAGGGCTACACGGAAACGCCTGAGTTTGTGCTCCAGTCCTGCGTGTTTGCCATTGTCTTCTTTGCTTCGTTTTACTGGAACGGTCTATATGACCTGCGCAAGCCCGCGAGACTGACACAGACGCTGGGGGTGACGCAGGCGGTTGGCACGGCGTGCCTGATTCTCGGAACCAGCTATTATCTGCTCCCCGGTCTGCTGATCGGCCGGGGTGTCTTCTTCATTGCATTTGCTGTGGTTCTCGTGTCGGTCATCTGCACGCGGATACTGGGCGCGGCGTTTTGGCGAATGGCGGTGCCTGGTGAGAATACCGTCATATTGGGAACGCAGTCTTTGGCCATAGACATTGCGCAGGCGTTGCATGAGCGCAATGATCTCACGACAAAACTCGTAGGGTTTATTGAAGCCGAGAAACGGGGCCATGGCGCCGCCACCTTGCTCGGCTATCCAGTGCTCGGAACCCTAGATGATCTGGAACACATTGTCGCCTCACGGCAAATCCGACGCGTTATCGTCGCCGTTGAGGACAGGCGAGGCGTCTTGCCCATTCGACAGCTCGTCAAACTCAAAGTGGAGGGTATCCTGGTCGAAGAGGCCCAATCTGTCATTGCCGCGTTGACAGGCCATGTGCGACTGCAAACCCTCCTGCCAAGTTGGCTGGTGTTCTCCGAGGGATTTCGGCGCTCGAGATTCACTCTGGTGGCTAAACGCGCTACCGATCTGCTATTCAGCATCATCGGGTTCCTTGGCTCTCTGCCGATCATGGCCATCACCGCCGTCGCGATCAAGCTCGATTCAAAAGGCCCCATTCTGTTTCGGCAGCAGAGAGTTGGATATAAAGGGCGATGCTTCGATGTCCTCAAATTCCGTTCTATGCGCGTGGATGCGGAAATCAATGGTGCGCAATGGGCCTCAGTCGACGATCCTCGCGTGACCCGTGTCGGCCGGATAATCCGCAGATTCCGCTTCGACGAGCTCCCCCAGTTCATCAATGTCATTCGCGGCGAGATGAGCTTTGTTGGGCCGCGGCCAGAACGACCGGTGTTCGTCGAACAACTCCGTGAAAAGAGCGCCTACTACGATCAGCGTCACTCCGTGCGGCCAGGAATCACCGGCTGGGCGCAGGTTCAATATCGTTATGGCGCATCCATCGAAGACGCTTGCGTCAAGCTGGAGTATGACTTGTTCTATCTGCAGAACATGTCGATGTTGTTCGACCTCCTTATCGTTTTCAAGACGATCCGTACCGTCCTGATCACCGGTGAGCAAGGACTGCCGCTTGCTCCTGCAGAGCCCTCCCTTTCTCGACTGCCGAACGCGAGTACATAGCCGGCGCAAGTGAAAACCGCGGCGGTTGGCTTTTGAGGCAGAAGCGAACCCGGAGTTGCGGTCCGGCGACCATCCGTCAGCGGCGCCACAACGAACTGCACGGTCACTTTGGAGAGATGTTCCCTCGCGTGGGATTCATCGTGACCACCCTGGAGAAGGACCGCCGGGCGGTGTTGCCGTTCCACAGCCAGCGGGGGACTGCAGAACAGTGGAACAAAGAAGGCAAGTGGTGAAGAATGACGCGGCTGAGTTGCCAGCGCGCTCTGGTCTAAACGAGGTGCGCTTGTGGTTGAGCGTGATAGCTTACAACCTGGGGGATCTTCGGCGGCGGCTGGCGTTGCCGAACCAGATCGGCAACTGGTCGTTGACGAGCCTGCAGCAGGGATTGGTGAAGACGGGTGGCCGATTGGTCAAGCACGCCCGGTATTCCTGGCTGCTGTTGGCCGAGAGCCATCTGACCAGGCGGCTCTTCGGGGCGATGGGAGTGACCCGCCCCCATTCTTTCTACCAAACGAAATTGAGGAGCTTCCGTTCAAAATAGCACTTCAATCTGCCCCTTCGCCGCCATCTCAGGATCCCCTGGACGGCGCGAGCACCGGCCTTAGAAATCATCTCGGCGGCGAAGGGGCCGTGTCCGCGAACTCGGCCGGCGTCAGGTATCCCAAACTGCTGTGCGGCCGTTCCAGGTTGTATTCCGATCTCCATTGCTCTACCTTCTGCTGTGCCTCCATCAGCGTCGGGAACCAGTTCGCATTCAAACATTCGTCGCGCAACCTTCCGTTGAAGCTTTCCGCCCGGCCGTTCTGCATCGGCCGGCCTGGTTGAATGTGAATCAGCTGGATCTTGCGTTCCTCGCACCACGCCAGGAAGTGGCGCGAGGTAAACTCCGGGCCGTTGTCACAACGCAAGGCTTCCGGCTGACCGCGCTGCGAGATGATCCACTCCAGGGTCCGAGTTACCCGGCGGCTCGACAGGCAGCTGTCCACTGCGATCGCCAGGCACTCCCGCGTATAACTGTCCACGACGCTCAAAGCGCGAATGGCTCGACCCGTTGCCAGCCCATCCATCAGAAAATCCATCGACCATTCCTGATTGGCTCGCTGTACGTGGGTCATGGGCGCAGCCGGACGGATCAGCCGCTTACGCTTGAGCCGTCGTACCGCCAGGTGTTCTTCGCGATATAGCCGCTCCAGCCGTTTGTGATTCACCAACCAGCCGCAGCGCTCCAACAAGGCCAGCAACCGGCGGTACCCGTAGCGCGGCTTCTGCTTGGCCAGCTCGATCAGTTGCTGGCGAAGCTCCGCGTTGTGGTCCGGCTGGGGTTCGTACCGGTAACTGGTTCGATCCACTCCTAACAGCTTGCAGGCACGGCGTTCGCTCAGGCTGTGTTCGGCCATCACCAACGCCACGTCCCGCCTCTGGCCTACAAGCTCCAACCGTTTTTTCGGATCACCGTCTTGAGCGCTTCCTTGTCCAAGCTCAGATCGGCCACCAGCTTCTTCAGTTCGCCGTTTTCCCGCTCCAGTTCGCGCAGCCGGCGGGCCTCGTTCACTTCCATGCCGCCGTACTTCGACTTCCACGTATACAGGGTTGCTTCGCTGACCCCCAACTCGCGCGCTAGGTCGCGCGCCTTCTGCCCAGCCTCCATCCGCTTCAGCACCCGGATGATCTGCTCTTCGTTGTACCTGCTCTTCTTCATCTCAAAGCTCCTTCCTCGGTTAGTTTTCGGGAGCTTCTCAATTATGAATGGTAGAGTTCTACGGGGTCACGTCAGTAGGACCGCCGCATTTCCGATGCCGACGGGTAGACGTAGGCGATGGGCACAGCGAAATCAGGCGGCCAGGAGGTGAGGGTCGGCGAGGTGTTTGTGGAATGCGATGAAAAAACAGGGTTTCCCGGCTTTGGATTCTTCTGGCAGGGCGACAACCGCGCTTTGTTGGGGCGAAGAAGGCTCCCGGAAGAAAAAATGCAACTCGCCGGATCAACAGATGGCGGCTGGGTGTATACTCTAGAGCACCCGGGAGTCCGAAATGGGAATTCCGGCTGAAGGCAAACGCTGGAGGAAGAAGTATGTTTCACTTAATCTGGTATGTTCTTATTGGGCTAATCTCGGGGGTTATCGCGAAATCGGTGATGCACGTGCACATGACGATCTTCTGGACGATCGTGCTCGGCATTATCGGATCGGTCATCGGCGGCGGCGTCACCCACATGTTTTCGCGCCCGACAAACGAACGATATCATCCCGCCGGCCTCATTTTTTCCACACTGGGCGCGATCCTGGTTCTCTACATATGCTATAAGCTGAAGATTCATCTTCCCGAGGTCAACCCGTTCTAGTGTCATGAGTTAGAAGTACGTTACATAAGTAAGGGGCGCGGCCACGCGAAACCGGCGGCCTAATCCCTTTGTAGACACCGAGGACGCAAATTTGATTCTGGATTAAGGTCAGGCGTCTTTATAAACGTATTTCTCACTTATGACACTAGCTCATCGACATCTAATCTCGTATTCCGAGAGGACGGTCACGTCTCGGGCTCATGGAGCCATGTCTCGGGACAATGCTTTTCAAGTACTATACAGCCGCGCATAAGTAAAGAGACGTATCCTTTAGCCGAACGGCCAGTTTTACGGCATTTTGGCGTCGCATGATGTCCCAGTGGTAATGCGCGGCTGTATAGTGTCATCTTGAGGTAATCCTGCGAACATTGGAGACGACCCTATTGGAACCGGCGGCCGGCCGCACAGATTCTCAAAATGGAGTATGATGGCCTTCTGTGCCGGATGAAGAAACTCTGTATCGAACAGGCGATTGCATGCGGAGCATAAAGACAGCCTCAAAGCTGGGAATCATCCTTGCGCTTGTCTGCGCCCAGGCAATCGCCCAGGGTCCTAGGGTTACGGTCGCGCTCGAATCCGCCACTGTCAAACCAGGTCATAGAGCGGATATAAAGTTGTCGCTTGCGATCCCGCCAGGTAGACAGGTGGCAGGGTTGAATTGGACGTTGTTGTATCCCGAGACCGCAATCGAAGACCTTGTTCTGACTGCCGGGCCTGCAGCTCATGCCGCAGAAAAGTTGTTGAAATGCCGCAGCGTTGCCGGGGGTACGAAATGCCTGCTGTTTGGCCTGAACAAAAACACACTCGCGCCCGGCACCCTCGCCACGGTTACCTTCAGAGTGCGTGAAGGTGCTGCCAAGTCCTCCATAGATCTTCAACTCATTGATTTGGTCGCCGCCAGTCCGTTGGGCTTACCGATTCCCTGCACTGCCTCAAGCGGCTCGATCACTGTCCGCGAGTGACCCCCGGAAGCGCGTCGCATCCCTTGGTTGCCAGAATTCCGCACGTGGCGCGTTACTCCACGCGCTCTCTCGCCTGAAACTGTGCGATGAGGGCGTCCGCGATGCGTTCCCCCGCGTGGCCATCCCATTTTTCAGGGATTGCGCGCCGGACCGGCGGACTGTCCAGGATCGACAATGCCGTCCGGCGGATGTCTTCGGGATCCGTGCCGACCAGCAGGTTGGTTCCGACTTCGCAAGTGATGGGGCGCTCCGTGGTGAGGCGCATGGTCAGGCACGGGACGCCCAGCACCGTGGTCTCTTCCTGAATTCCGCCGCTGTCGGTCAGCACCATGCGACACCGCGCCATCAGGCTTACGAAGGCCAGATAGCCAAGCGGTTCGATCACGTGGATATTCGGGTGAACCTGGATCGCGCTCAGCTTCCCAGCCGTCCGCGGATGTGCCGGAAAAACGATCGGGATGCGCTCGGCGATGGCATTCAGCGCGGAGAATACGCGGCTCAGCGGCTCAGCGGCGTCGACATTCGACGGCCGGTGCAAAGTAAGAACGGCGTATCCTCCGGTTTCGTACCCTTTGGGAAGCGGCAGATCGAGAGCGCGCCCTAAGTGCTTCCTCAGAGTGTCGATCATCGTATTGCCGGAAAAGAAGATTCTCTCCGGCTGAATGCCTTCGGCCACAAGATTCCGGTTCGCCGACGGCTCGGTCGTAAAGAGGTAATCGCTGATGACATCGGTGCAGAGGCGATTGATCTCCTCCGGCATGGCCATGTCTCGCGACCGCAGCCCGGCTTCCACGTGCGCCACCCGGATGCCCAGTTTCTTGGCGGAAATCGCACAAGCCATTGTTGAGTTGACGTCGCCCACGACTACCACCAGATCCGGCGAGCACTCGATGCAGGCCTTCTCGAACGCCACCATGACCCGGGCGGTCTGTTCCGCGTGAGAGCCAGATCCCGCGCCGAGATATATGTCCGGCTCGGGCAGGCCCAGATCGCGGAAGAAGTTATCCGACATCCGCGCATCATAGTGCTGGCCGGTGTGAACGAGAAAAGCTTCCACATCTTCTCCCTGCGCTTTTCGCGCCTCGAAAGCAGCCAGCAACGACGCCACCTTCATGAAGTTCGGGCGCGCCCCGGCCACAACCAACACTTTCAGTGCCTTTCCTAATAAACAACGATCTCCCGGCGTACGCGGTGAAGTGAGCGTCTGCATCGACTTATTTCCATTCTAATACGGAGCATTCCCCAGCCAGAGCAACACCAGTCCGAATTCAGCCTGAGGCAGGCTATGCTGCTTGATCCGAGGACGCCCCAGGTTTACAGCCTGCTCTGAAGCATTCACCTCGCCCGGGGCGCCGTTGACCAAGCCAAACAGGACTTCCGCAAGGCGATTGAGGCCAATCCCCATAACCTCTCAAACTACCTCGCCCTGGAGGCTCAGTATGAGCGAGAAGGCAACTGGGAGGAGGCGAAAAAGCTCTGCGAAACGGCGCATCAGATCGATCCGGAATCTGCCATCGCCGCCGGATCGCTGGCTGTTCTGTACCTCGATCACGGCGGGGATGTCAACGTGGCGTTATCTCTGGCCCAAAAGGTGAAGCAGAAGATGCCCCACTCGCCGCTGGCCGCCAATACGCTTGGCTGGGCCTACTACAAACTGGGATCTTTCGGCTCAGCCGTGTCGGAGTTACAGGAGTCCGTGAAAGGGGCTCCGAACAACGCCATGTTCGCATTTCACTTGGGAATTGCCTATCTGGCCGACCGCCAACTCGACGCAGCCCGAAGAACGCTGCAAAAAGCCCTCCAGGACGACCCACGATCACCCTTCGCCGCTAGCATCAAAGAGACGTTGGCGAAAATCACGACCAGCACGAGATAACCGGCCTTGTGGGCGCCCTAAATCAGATCCACAAGAATGCGCCCGGAGCGTCTCGCTCGCATCGCGCCTGGACTTGACCCGTAGAGCCGGCGGCTGCGCCGGAACCGACGTGCCGGGAATGGTCGGTTATCGGCTCACAGGCGAACGATTTTGGGGGAACGAAACCGCTTCAAAGCGTTTCGGGTGTCAACGATCAACCTCGACCGATCGACAATCGCCGCATAATCGAATTCGGAGTGGTCCGTGACAATCACCACGCAATCAGCGCGCGAGCACGCCGCCAAAGGCTCTTCGGCAAAGTACTCCACGCCACCGTCGATTCGCAAGCGGTTGACTCGCGGGTCGCTATAGGTCACCCGTGCGCCGCGGCTCGACAGAACGTGGATAATGTCCAGCGCTGGCGATTCCCGCACGTCATCAATGTCGCGCTTGTACGCGACGCCCAGGACATGCACGTGCGAATTCCGTAACGGCTTGGATTGCTCGTTAAGAGCGCCCTGAATCTTGTCCAGCACGAAGTGCGGCATCTGGCCGTTGATGTACCCCGCTAAATCGATGAAGCGCGCCTCGATTCCGGCCTGCCTCGATTTCCACGAAAGATAGAACGGGTCAATCGGGATGCAATGGCCTCCGAGCCCCGGGCCCGGATAGAACGGCATGAACCCGAACGGTTTGGTAGCAGCTGCGTCGATCACTTCCCACACGTTGATGCCCATGCGGTCGCACATCATGGCGATTTCGTTCGCCAGCCCGATATTGATCATCCGGAAGGTGTTTTCCAGCAGCTTGACCATCTCGGCCACCTGACTGGAGCTGACGGGCACGACCTTCTGCAGCGCCTGCCCATAGAACAGAGCGCCCATTTGAGTGCACTCTGGTGTAATTCCTCCTACCACTTTGGGGATGTTCACCGTCTGGAAAGTCGGATTCCCCGGGTCCACCCGTTCAGGAGAGAAGCACAGGAAGATGTCGCGCCCCACCCGCAGATCTTGCGTTTCGAGCAACGGCCGTAATACCTCTTCGGTTGTGCCCGGATACGTGGTCGACTCGAGCACGATGAGCATTCCCGGATGCACGTATTTGGCGAGTTCCTGACATGCGGCTACGATGTAACTCATATCCGGGTCTTTGGTCTTCCGCAGCGGGGTCGGCACACAGATACTTATCGCATCCAACTCGGCAATGGCGGAGAAATCGGTCGTGGCCCGAAGCTTCTTGCCAGTTACCACTTCACGCACTGTGTTCGCGGGCACATCTTGAATATGGGAATGACCAGCGTTGATGCCGGCCACTTTGGCCTCTTGGAGGTCAATGCCTGTAACAGCGAAACCCGCAAGCGCGAATTCGACGGCTAAGGGACATCCGACATAACCGAGACCGATGATTCCGACGCGAGCCGACCGCGTCCGGATTTTCTCGGCCAGCGTTTCGGCGACAGATAGCGGTTGAAGGGCAGCGGCTGACATAAAGATTAAACTCCGCAATGCCTGGCTTGAGAGATCGGCACTCCGAGACACACGCTCAGGCAAGCCTAGTGTTTACAGCATATTGAGGGCCAAAGAGCTTTCCAGCATACGGTGGTTGCCAAATAACGCCTTGCGCCCCACTGAGTTCCCAAGAAGTCCAACTCTTTGGGAGTTTTCCCCCCTCGTTTCGATTCGCTGCCACATTTGCATCAATTCCGGGCGAATTCCAGGCTCTGCTGGACTGGCGGCCGTTAGCCAGGAAGGGGAGAGTTTTCGAGGAAGTGTTTTTGGCTCAAGTTTCACGACCTCAGTAAAAACGGCGCCTTCGATCCCGTAAGCGGAACGAATGGGAAGCCGGCCACTACACCATCCATCCGCCCGGTGTGCCTGGCGGGAGACCGTACCCGCCCCAGCCCTGCTGAGACGTCGATTTTGCGCGCATGCGATTGTGGCCAGACACGCACACGTACCTGAGGCAGTTCATCAACAAATCGTTCTACTTTACAGCTAGGTCTTTGACCGCTTGAAGAGTTTCCATTTGTAGCCGAACTTACGCCGGGCAGATCTACGGTCGAATCTCCAGTTGATTTTGATGCGCTCACGGTTCATGCGGCGGTTCCAGGCACGACTCTCGTGGCGGAGCGTCTTGAGATCCGGGATTCTTCGGGTACCGAGGCATTGCCGCGAGAACAGGCCGATTTCGATTTCCGCCTGAGTAACATTTAACCCCCTTTCAAAACCTTTCAACTTCTTTCACTCAAATCAAGGCGTTTGACCCAGTGATGGCGCGGCTGGAAGGCCGGTACTGCTTGTGGAGGCCGCCTAAGGTCACCGATTTGTTGCGCACCCCTCACGCAGGATACGCATCATGGCGGCTGCCATGAGCAGAATGAGGGTATCCGTGATTTCGGCCGATCTTTCTGGGATATAGACCTGCGCCAGCCGAAGGCAGAGCACCAGCGCGCCCCCCACCAGGGCGGCGAGCCGCCATGAACAACCGGCCCTCACCGCAAGCCAGACCAAGGCACCGTAGGTGAATGCCTTTTCCAGGAACGATTGCACGTTGACGGCCAGCGAGCCCTGCAGAAAACCGCGGAACGGCACCCATCCAAACGGCCGGGCTGAGGTACTGAAACGGAACGGCTGCAAC
>Ga0187884_10003954_pt1 | contig 11193 bp, 5 predicted proteins | sample June2016WEW_20_4_FD_132983 | JGI IMG/M metagenome (GOLD analysis project Ga0187884, IMG submission 132983) | Peatland microbial communities from SPRUCE experiment site at the Marcell Experimental Forest, Minnesota, USA - June2016WEW_20_40 | ecosystem: Environmental > Terrestrial > Soil >...
ACGAACACCCAGGTCTTCTTCTGGAACAAGGCTGACTTCGCCGCAGCGAAGCTGTCTCCCCCGACTACGTGGGGCCAGATGATCGCGGACGCGAAGTTGTTGACCATTCCGTCTAAGCAGCAGCACGGTCTCGGCGTCGACAGCACCGACATCTGGAACGTCGGTCCGTACGTATGGACCGACGGCGGCAACTTCACCAACAAGGCGCTGACGAAGGCGACCGGTTACATGAACAGCCCCCAGACCGAAGCTGCGGTCCAGACGCTCGTGACCCTCTACAAGGAAGGGGTCATCGGTAGCGACTTTGTCGGCGGCTCAGGGTCTATCAGCGGGGAAACGGGCTTTCCGACTGGTGCGTACGCGATGTACTTCGACGGTCCGTGGGCTCCGACGAGCTACAAGGCTGCAAAGTTCACCGGCTACGGCACGTCGTTGATCCCGAGGGGCGCGGGAGGCTCGACTTCGGTCGTCGGTGGCGAGGACCTCGTCATCGCCAAGGGAGGCAAACACCTCGCCGACACGATCAAGTTCGTCCAATTCCTCCAGTCTCCCTTTGCCCAGCTGGCGATGGCCGGCGCAGGCGACATGGCTGCGTACAAGACGGATTCTGCAGCCGAGGCGATTGAGAACCCGGCTCTCAAGATCTTCGCTCAGGAGCTTCTGACTGCGAGGGCTCGGCCGGTGACCCAGGGCTACGCCCAGCTTGACACCGACTTCTCCAACGAGCTGGCCCTGATGCTCGCCGGAAAGGTCAGCGTCGACCAAGGGTTGAACACCGCGGCCCAGGAAGCGAATAAAGCACTCGCCTCCACGAGTTGAACAGAGCAATGAGCCTCGAGCGGCACTCGGCGAAAGTCTCGCCGGGTGCCGCCTCGCGGCGCTCCACCCGCTCTCACCGCGTCCGTCGCCTCGCGACGCCCTACCTCCTCCTCGCACCGGCGATCGTCGTCTACGCGGTCTTCACCGTCTACCCGATCTTCCGCCAGTTCGACATCAGCTTCTACAACTGGCACATCTTTCCCGGCGTATCGAACCCCTTCCTCGGCTGGTCGAACTACACCGCGATCTTCCGCGACCCAGTCGTGCGCACTGCGTCGTTCAACTCGTTCCTCTTTATCGTGATCACGGTACCGGTCCAGATGGCCATCGGACTGTTCGCTGCAGCAGTCCTCACCGACCGCCTGCCCGGATCGATGTTCTGGCGGGCGGCCGTGTACATCCCGGTCGTCACCTCATGGGTCGTCGTGAGCTGGGTCTTCTCCTACATCTTCGCCTCACAAGGCGGCATCATGAACGCCGTCGTCGGTCTGTTCGTCGGTCACACAGTGAGCATCGACTGGACCGCGCAGACCTGGACGGGAAACGCGGTCATCTGGCTCCTCAGCATCTGGAAGGGCGTCGGCTGGTCGTTCATCATCTTCCTCGCAGCGCTCGATGGCATCCCCCGGCAGTTGCTCGAGGCAGCCCGGATCGACGGAGCCTCGGAGGTGCGGGTGTGGCGCCACGTGGTCCTGCCGTCGATTCGCGCCGCGGTCACCTTCGTCCTCGTGCTTCTCGTCATCGGCGCCGCGCAGGTGTTCACCCAGATTTACGAGATAACCAAGGGTGGTCCCTACAATTCCACGCAATCGCTCATGACATACATGTACCAGCAGGCGTTCTCCTACTTCGCCTTCGGTTACGCGGCAGCCCTTGCGTCCTTGCTCGCTGTGGTGCTGTTCGGGTTCAGCGTGGCCGAAATCCGCATTCTCCGACAGCAAGACGTCTGAGGGGAGTGGAACGTGGCATCCGCTGTCGAGCTCAACCAGAACAAGCCGACGACACCCATCGCAGGAACCGGACCCGGGCTCTTCGGCATCCGCAGGCGGAACCGTTCACGACTTGTCATAGCGGTGCTTCTGGCGCTGGTCTCCCTGGGTCCCCTCCTCTACATGCTCTCGCTGTCGTTCCAGCCGAACGGGGGCCTACTCGGGGCTACGGTGCTCATCCCGACGCATCCGACGGTGCAGAACTACGTGCAGGCGTGGACCGAGAACAGCTTTAGCCACTACTTCTTCAACAGCCTCTTTGTCGCCATCGCGACCGTTGCCATCACGGTCACAATCGCCTCGCTCGCCGCTTTTGCCTTCGCCCGCTACAGGTTCCCGATGAAACAGTTGATCTTCTACATCTTCCTTGCCAGCCTCGCAGTACCGAACCTGTTGCTGCTCATCCCCCAGTTCCTGCTCATGGACCGGCTTCATCTGCTCAACTCACTAGAGGGGCTCACCCTTCTCTACGTGGCCTCCAATCTGCCCTTCACGATCTTCTTGCTGCGTGGCTTCTTCGAGGCGATACCTCGTGAGTACGAGGAATCGATCCGCCTGGAAGGAGCCGGGACGCTGCGGGTGCTCGTCAACCTGATCGTGCCGCTCTCGCTGCCAGCGGTCGCCGTGGTCTCGATGTTCATCTTCAGCGCGTCCTGGGACGAGTTCCCGGTCGCGCTGACGATGATCAATTCGGCGTCGCATTACACGCTCCCCGTGGGCCTGGCCGACTTCATCGGTGTGCACACGATTGCGTGGGGTCCTTTCTTCGCGGCGTCGGTCATCGCGACTGTGCCCGTCGTCGTCGTCTTCCTCGTTTCCATGCGCTGGTTCCGCAGCGGGGTGTCTCTCGGTGCCATCCGCTGAACCGAAGCGCTCAGGGCTCGGGCGCACGACGGTTCTTAGCTTGAGCGGAACGCGCGTGAGGACGACGGGCCTGACGAACCGTGCCAACTGCGCCTTGGCGGCGGGAGGAGCCTGAGGTGGCAAACAACGGCATTCCTGGCACGGACGAAGGCGGTCAACAGCACCCGTTCGGCGACGTGCGCGCCTTCTACCGGACTGGCGAGGAGGTTTCAGTGGCGATGTTGCCGGTGGGCACCGCTCGGGTCGTAGCGCGCCGCGCCACCAACGACGTGGTCGAGGCCGAGCTAGGCACCGGCGCCCGGTTCCCGGAGCTCCGTTCCGGGACGTATACCGTCGAGGCGCTCGACGCCGGCGGCGACCTCCTGGCCGAGGAGTTGACGACGGTCGGCGCCCACCCGGGCGAGTGCCCGGTGCACGGCTTTGCCACCTCGTTCGAGGATGAGGACGTCCCGGTCGTGCTCGCCTGGCACCGGTCGCTACGCTCCACGGTCGTCCAGGTCTACGACTGGATGGCGAGCTACACAGAGCCGCTCGGCCCGGAGAGTGGCTGGAGGGATCCCTCGAACCGTCCGGTCTCCTTCGACGCGTTGCGTGCCCTCGCCGCGGGGCTCAAGGCACTCGGTGCCGTCGCCCACGCCTACGCACCGGTGTACGCCGTCGGTAACGCATTCGCCGCTGAGCACCCCGAGATGCTCATGTACCGGGGGGACGGGGAGGCGATTCGGTTCCTGGACCAGATAGTGCTGGCGAATCCCGGCAACGTGGACTGGCAACGCCACTTCGTGGCCGCCTACGGCTCGGCTGCCGACGCGATCGGCTTCGACGGCTTCCACGTCGACACCTACGGCTACCCGCGGGTCGCGCACGACGTAGACGGCAATGACATCGACATGCGTACCGCCTACGAATCATTCCTAAGGTTCGTGCGTGCCGCCTGGTCCTCCAGCCTGATCAGTTTCAACCAGGTAAACGGCGTGCCGTCGGCGGCGCACCTGCCCGATGGGCCAGGATTCCGATACTGCGAGGTGTGGCCCCCCAACGACAGTTGGCGCCACCTCGAGGGACTGTTGGACCGCAGTTCCGGGAGGGCGGGGCTCCTCTACCCGGCGACCTCGCGAGACGCCCTGATGAGAGGTTCGGTCGCCTGCTATCCGCCGGTGTGGGGGATCGACCGCCCGAGCGGGCCTGTGGAAGGCGTAGCGCGTGAGGCGTCACTGCGGACGGTTGTCTCCACCGAGGCGATCGCAACCTGCCTCGGGGCGAGCGCTCTCATCTACGGTGACCAGACCGCAGTGCTTTGCGACCCCTACTACCCCAAGCACGCGCGCCTGACAGCGGACGAAGCGGCGACGGTGATCGCCTGGCGCCGCTTCGCTCTGCGGTGCCGGGACCTGTTCCTCGAGGGCGAGGACACGAGCTGGTACGAGATCGACGACGAGAACGGCGCGGTTGCCGCGGGAGCAGCCGCGCCGGTACGGCCAGAGCCCATCGGCGGGGCGCTCTTCGCCAGGGTGGTTCACGCCGAGGGCCGGGTGACGGTCGGCGTTGTCGACCTAACCGGGAGCCAGAACGGGCGGTGGTCGGAGCCGACCGCAAAGGGGAGCGTCTCCTCGGTGACGCTCAGGGTGCTGTTGGACCACCCGGAGAAGTGGCGGGCCGAGGTCGCCGTGCTCGGTGCCGGTGGCGATCGCTTCGCTCCCCTCCTCGCCCGGGATGTGCCGCACCGCAGGGGTCGCGCGGTCGAGGTGGAACTCCCCCTGGCTAGCGGATGGTCCATACTGAACCTCAAGGTGTGGGGACGCAATCGCGTCAAGTGAGCATGACAGACTGCTGAGCGGTTGGAGTGCGATCGCGTTGGCGGGAAGACTCTGTGGGATTGCACGAGGAAAGCATCGAAACTGAGCTGATCGCTCAGAGTTTGGATGCCGGCCTGGCAGGTGTGAGTGCCGAAAATGTCATCCCGGTGCCCTGAACTGGGGTGACACAGGGGCAATCGCATGGACGGAGTTTTCGGCACCCACAGGTTGAGGCTAGGCAGCCGCGACGTTGATCGATACGACTGGTGGGCTCGATGACTTCGCGGATTGGTAGGTCTTGACGGTGATGCGAACCGGGCCGAAGTCCGTCGCCTTGGTCGCGGTGACCAGGCCGTGCGAGTTCGTGTTCAGGATCCGTCCCGTACACCAATTCTGCGCCGCTTCGTCGGCGAGCGCGGCGCAGGCGAGCGAGTCGTAGAGGACCTGGTTCTCAAGCGTCGTCTTGCTGGCCGTTTCGAGAACCGAGACCACCTGCACGTCGGTGACCGCTGGATAACCATTGATCTCGACAATCGTGTACAGAGGACCGTCAGAACCCAGCATTCGCGGGACGCCGTGTAGCTTCGAGGCGGCTCTGAATACCGTGCGCGAGCCGTCGATCTCGCGAAAGAGCGACTCCACCTGCGAGAGCGTCAGGCCGATGCTCGGCTCGAACGCCGACTTGTTGCCGAGGGCGGTAACTGTCGGTGCCGCGGTCGGCGGGATGACCTCGTGGGCGGTGACCGGCTTCCCCGGCCGACGGACGACCGTGGAGATCACTAAGACACAGGCGACAACGGCAACAACAAGTGCGAACGCGAGGATCACGCGTGAACGTCGAGACGTGCCCGGCCGGCCCCCTCCCCGTTGTGTCGACGCGACACCCGCGCCACGTGTCATGAGAATCTCTTCCCTTTGCCTCTTGGTCATCCCGAACACCGACCGGCTGGGGTCGACTGAGGCTCCTCCCCCGATCCGCCCCCGGTGGTCACCGACAATCGCCAACAGCCGACCTTCATTCCGGATACCCGGTCCGCGCCGTGACACCTTCGAGGATGCCTCGAAACCCATGCCTGGCGTCTTCATTGTGAAGAGGTGACTCCTCATATCAGCGCATCTGCCCCGTCGATCGCGGCCTGCGTTCTGGCTGAGCCGAAACGGTGGTGCGCCGTAGAAACGACGCACCGCCGTTGGCTGGCCGGTAGTGGGGCTGCCAGCGACTCCTCAGTAGTTCACCCAGGCCATGTCCCAGTAGTCAAGCGATGGCAGGGTGAAGGTCACGTACTTGCCGCCGCTGTCAGTTCCCGTGGAGAACGAGAGGCTCTGAGCGACACCGCCGTTCACGTCAGGCGACGCGACGTAGACGCTCACCGGAGCGAGCGAGGACGTGTAGTAGTACTTCACTGACACGTTGGTCTTGACCGTCGGCGCCGGTTGGTTGGCATTGGTGTCCATCCAGTTGTTGCTAGTCAGGTTCAACATGTTGATGAACTGCACCACGTCGGTGCCCGAAGTCGAGCTGGCGAAGGTCCAGACCGTCCCGGCCGATCCGTTCGTGCTCGTCGTCGGTCCTCCGGGTAGGTCGATGACGTTCGAGTTAGGAGTCTCGCCATTTCGGAGCAGGTCCTCGTAGGCGGTGAGGAAGTTGTAGTAGTTCGTCATCGCCTGTTGCAGCGAGGCGGACATGTACAAGTTGCCATTCAGGTAATTCGGCGCATCGAGCATGTGGTCGACGTCGCCCAGCTCGATGTGATCCCCGCCAGAGGCGAAGATCGTGGCATCCTCGTACAGCACGCCCGGCGTGTTGAAGAACGCCGGGTCGGTCGAGGAGAAGTTGTTACCGTACGCCTGGTCCGGGTAGGCGGCCAGCACCGACGCCTTCGTGTTCGAACTCCACGTGTCGTTGTTGTCGATCGCGGTCTGCAGGTCGTCGTAGGTGGTCTGGCCTAGGAACGGCCAGCACTCGGTGTAGAGGAAGGCGAGGTCCGAGTTCGTCGCTATCTGCTGTTGGCCGTACTGGCCGACGGCGTTGAACACGATGTTACCGCCGAGGGCGTTGTAGGCATTTGTCAAAAAGCCGCTGAACTCGTTTGCCAGGTTCACCGACACCCCGGCACAGGTGTAGACGGTGCCGATGTTGCCGAACCCGTCGGCCTGCCAGCCGTCGAAGGGATAGACCTCGTCCGCGTTCTTCTCCTGGCCGTAGATGTAGCTCTGCCATCCCGAGTTCCCGGGGTCGAACAGGAAGAGATAGGGCGTAGCGAGCGGTGGGTCCGAAAGGGCGACGTTCGCTTGGCTGGTGCAATTGGTGTTGTACCAAAGTCCCCACTGGTAGTTGACTCCGCTCCCGTCCGAGCCGTACCCGGCCCAGGCGCCATAGATGAGGTTGTAGCTCATGGCCACCGAGGCGTCGCCATGCACGTCGCTGATGAGCGTCTCTATTGAGTGCTGGTAGTTCGTGTTGCTGTCGATGTTCACCCAGCTGGAGGCTGGCGACGAGACGGTGCCGGCCAGCGGCACGTGCTGTTTCCACTCCCAGTCGTAGAACTGGATGCCGTCGAGATGGTAGAGGTTCAGCCGGTTCGTGATGAGCGTCTGGGTGTAGTTGTCCGCGAAGTTGGTCACGAAGCCGTAGCGGGGGAACTTCGCCCAGCTCGACGAGACGTCGACAGCGGTGTAGGCGTTGTCTAGGACGTGACCGTTGACATCGGTGAGCGTCGCCTGCACCAGATAGCCCTGGTAGTTCGTGGTCGGCGGGGTCCAGCTCAAGGCATAGTTCTCCACCTGGCCCGCTGCCAGCGATACCGTCGTCGTCTTGTTGGAGCCGACGGCGGCGCCGTTATGGGTGAACGCGAGCGTCAGGGTCTCGTTGTTCTCGGTGACCGCCTGCGGGTTGACGATGTCGCCGTTGATCGTCACCCCGGTGCTCGGCGAGTAGCGGGAAGCGTTGGTCGTGAGACTCGAGATCTCGTGACCCAGTGTGCTCCCGTACAGCCAGGCCTGGCTCGAGCTCGCTATCTCGTAGTGGAGCCCCATGATGTCGTCGTCGGACCAGACACCGGTGCTCGGGTTGTCGTAGACCATGTCTACGTCCAGGTACGACCACGAGCCCGCAGACGCACTACCCGAGCTCGCCATGTCCGTTATGGGTATCTCGAGCTCAATCCGCCCGGTGGCGGTGTCCCACTGCGGGGCCTGGGTGGAAAGGTTCGAGTCCCATGTCCAGCCGCCGCTCGAGTTCGCGCTGAACATCGAGTAGGTGCTGCTGTCGGACCATCGTGCGAATAGGTAGTTCATCGGATGGTCGAGCGTTCCTCCGTAGAACCCTGTCGTCGTCGTATGGAGCGAGCCGGAGTGGTTGAAGTCCTGGGCATAGATGAGGATGGCGAAATCCGGCGCCGTGTTGTACGCCGACAAGGACCCCGAGGCGTTGTCGACCCGCATGTACAAGTTGCTCGAGTCGTTGCTCACATACACCCGCTTGATGCTCGTCATGGTCGAACCCGACGCGCTGCCGGCGGGGTTGCCGTCGTAGAACGGGATGCTGCGCCACTGCGGCCAGTCGTTCGACGGGGTGGTCGTCTCGGTGATGGTCGCGTACGCGCTCGCGTTGGCGTTCGTGGGGTAGACGCGCGGGTCGTACTGCGCCGTGTAGGCGAGCGAGGTCATGACGAAGCTCGCCGCCGTGAAGGGCTCGCTCATGGTGCTGACGATCGGCTGGTCCGTCTGCCAATTGACCGCCTCGCCCGGGGGCATGTAGCCGACGCCGGAGACGCTCGCGTACCACTGCAGCAGGTTCAATGCGGTCGAGGTCTGGCCCGTGTAGACGTCGTAGAGGCCCACGAGCATCGTCATGTTCGGCCACACCGGCTCCGCCGAGCCGGCCTCGTTGCCCGCCGGGCTGTAGGGGCTCGTGTAGTAGTAGGTGTCGCCCTCGTAGCGAGCGATGCCGTAGGTGTCATGGGTCAGCGCCTGCTGGACGATCGAGATCTGGCTCGCGGCCTGCTGGGTGTCGGCGTTCACGTCGCCGAGAGCGATGAGCTCGTCGCTCGACGAGTCGATCGTCGTGTCGGGCGAACCGGACGATGTCACGCCCTGGTCGTAGTAGCCGGTGGTGTCGTCGTACTCACCTGGCGGGCTCCAGCTGTAGGAGCGCTGCACGGCCGAAAGGATCGAGGTCGCGGCGCCGTTCCAGCCGTCAGCGTCGCTCGAGTTCCCCTCGGACAGCGCGAGGTGCGCCGCTGCGCGAAGCCCTGCGACGTAGAAGGCCTCGGTGAAGGTGTTGTACTGGTCGGTCTGTTCCCAGATGCTGAAGTCCTCCGGCCCAAGGCCGTTTGTGCCGACGTTGTTCGCAATGAAGTTCGCCGCGGCTTGCACGGCCGGCCAGACCGCGGTGAGGAAGGTCGAGCTACCGCTCAGCTGGTAGTCGCAGTACACGCCGACGAGGAACTCTCCCACGCTGTCGTACTCCGGTTGGACGAAGGAGATGTAGGCGCCTGTCCATAAGTTGTAGGTCGTTTCCCAGGTGCCGTTCGAGAGCTGGTTGGCCGCCATCCACTCCCAGTACTGCTGCGCCTCGCTGTAGTGACCGGCGGCATCGAGGGCCATCGCGTCGAACGAGGAGTCGCGCACCCAGGCCTTGTAGCCATACGAGCCGGGGTTCGTCGCGGCAGGGAAGAGCCCGTCTCCGGGGTTCTGCGCGTTCTTGATGACGACGAGATTGCGAAGGTACGCAGTGTTGACCCCGGTATCGGTCGTCGAGATCGTCTTGCCAGCGTTCAACCAGGTCGAGTAGTCCGACGCCGTCTGGGAGTACCAGTAACTGCCTGTCTGTCCGCCGGCGGTGGAGGCCGCGGACTGCGCCGCTGTCATCGTCGAGGCGATCCCGAGGTAGAAGTAGAGCGTCTGGGTGGAGTTGGCGGCGATGGTCACCTGGTCCTGGAAGCCGAGGTCCATGTTGGGAGTCGACAGCGAGCCGTTGTCGTGGAGAGTCCCGTTGGCGTCGAACTGGCACCACGCGCTCGCGGTCGAGTCTGTCGCGGTGCAATCGGAGTCGTTGCCTACCTGGTAGGAACCCGGCGTCTGCATCGCGCCGAGGAACACGACGTACTGGCCGGACGCGGTCATGTTGGCGAACAGCGCGTCACGCGTCGAGTCGTAGCTGCCGGCCACGTTGTCGCTGCCGTTGGTGTTGTTGAGGTGCACCTGGTCCAAGACGTTCCAGTTGTACGACTTCGTCGCCGAGGGGTTCGTGAGCGTGTAGCGCGCGACCAGGAACGGCTCGTTGGGGACCATCACGAAGCTCCGGCTCATCTGGATCGGAGTCGCGCTCCCGCTATAGGTGCCGTAGGTGCCGTTGAGCACGCCGGACTGGTCAAGGTAGCCGGTCGTGGTGAAGTTCTGCGGGGCGTCGTACTTCACATTGTCGGTCTCGTCGATGTAGAAGCCCGAGTAGTCGACGATCTGGTTGACGCTCCAGTTGCCCGAGTAGTGCAGCTCGGCGATCCGCGGGCCGTAGGTGGGCGTCTGCGTCTGGTTGAGCGTGGGAGCCATCCAGATTGCCTGCATGTTCTCCCAGTTCGAGAGGTAGAGGCTCGCAGCCGAGGTAGTCGAGGGTTGGGTATTGGTGCTCGAGGTGAGAATCGCCTTGACGGGTTTCACGGCTCTCACGGTATGGCGACCACTGCTGTGGCTGCGAGCAGCGCCACCACTGCTTTCAACCAGCGTCCCGGCGAGGATCAGCACCCCCGCGGTCAACGCGATCGCACCCCTGCCCGACCAGCCGCGCCTGAGCTGCATGGCAGCCCCCTTTTCTCGCCGAGATACTTAATTAATTGCCCAAAGTCAGTTTCTTCAAAAAAAGGGTACGCTTACGACAGATCAATAGCAAGGGGCTGGAAACCCTGGCGCAATCCGTACTTTGTGGGCGGAGGCTGGCCATGAGCCACCGACGGGTTCGCGCCGGAGAACGCCGCCGGCAGCGGCCCGCTTCACCGGACATTTGTAGTCCCCAACGATGACGGCCGCTGGCACGCCAACAAGGACATCAGCCAGTGGCTCGACGACCTCTGAGCGCAAAAGTTATGTGGAGCTAGACCCTCGTCCTCGGGCTCCTCACCTGGAAAAGACGCTCACCGAGTGCATCCGGCACTACAACGAGCACCGGCCACATCGGGGCCTCGGTCTCGAGGCGCCGGTGCCGGGGCACACCACCGTTCCGTCGCCCCTCGGCAACATCGCTCGTCGCAGCGTGCTCGGCGGACTCATCCACGAGTACCACCAGTGGCCGCGTAGTCCGAGCGGCAGCCTGTGGAGGCTCGTAGACACAGGGCGAAGGCCGAGGTCATGCGCCAATGACCACCGCGTCCGCCGGCGGGGCGCCGCGCATCACCAGTACTGGCTTACCTCGCAGCGAGCCCCGCTCCGAGGTCTTGGGAAATTCCCCGGACCAAACGCCGACGTCCCACGCTGAATGCCGTCAGCGCGATCGAGGTTTTGGTGCCCTACACCTGCTCCACACCTAGTGAGGATCCAGCCGGGCGAGCGCCACTCGGTCTATCGTGCACAGACGGGTGCAATCGTCCGCTCCGTCACTCAGCCAGGCCGTGCCCGGGGTTTCCTATGGAGCTGTCGTTCAGAACGCACATGGTTAGGACCATCTGCGAAGACGAAGACAAAGCTGTATCGATGCTCGGAGTCGCGGCGGCAGATCGACTCCGTAATCG
>Ga0187884_10003955_pt1 | contig 11191 bp, 9 predicted proteins | sample June2016WEW_20_4_FD_132983 | JGI IMG/M metagenome (GOLD analysis project Ga0187884, IMG submission 132983) | Peatland microbial communities from SPRUCE experiment site at the Marcell Experimental Forest, Minnesota, USA - June2016WEW_20_40 | ecosystem: Environmental > Terrestrial > Soil >...
CAAATCAGCGGAAAGGATACCCGTTTGAAGTCGTCGTCCCGGACGGTTGTGGCGTAACGGGCGTAATCCTAGCCGATCACATGCGGAGCGTCGACTGGAGAGCGCGCCTGGCGGAAAAACTCGGCCGCTGTCCCATCGAGACTGTCGAGGAAGTCCGGGCCAAACTGGCTTCGTTATTAGGCTGCTAACGAGAACGGCGTCTTTAAGCCCCTCGAAGACGTAAAAATCGAGGAAGGCACTGTAGTCGAAGTCTCCGTGCCCACGGCTGGCAATCAAAGAAATCGATCCCTGCGCGAACTCGGAATTTTCGGCATGTGGGCCGACCGAGACGACATCACCGATGGGGTTTCCTACGACGACAGGCTCCGCGACAACCCACGGGGCAGATAACCGGCCGATGGCACAAACCTAAGGCCGCATGTCTTGCCTCGTAGACACGGATATCCTCGTTGATTTCACGCGAGGGAACCGGATGGCGTCGGACTTCCTCGACGACCTCCGTAGCGACACGGTTACTTTCGGCTTCGGCCGCTCTTCACTTTCGCAAACGGATTCGAGATCGTGATCACCTTTCATTTGCTTTCAACCGGTCGAACTTAAAGCCGGGAGGCAATGGGCGCCGCAGCCGCTGTATCTGTTCTATTGCCTTTTGTCGGCTGTGATCTCGAGAGATCTCAAATCCCCGTCGACCGGCGATTGTAATCTCGATATCCTCTCCCTTCTTCAGGTCTAATGCCTCGACGACGGCGGAAGGAATGCGCACGGCCAGGCTGTTTCCCCACTTTGCGACTTGCATAGATATACGCCACTATTGTCTATCAACCAGGCGCCCGGAAGTAACCTTCAGCGCCCACCGAACAGCCACAGCTTGATCGGCTGGTAGATCAAATACAGCGCCCCAGCCGCCAACCATACCGTCGAGCTGACGGAGAACATGCGCGCGGTGATTCGCACCTCCGGCGTGCGGTCTAACTGCAGCAACGGGCCGCTTTCGTTGGCGGCCGTCCGGTCGTACAAAAACAGCGGAGCCGCCGCAAAGACAGCAAACGCGGGAAACCAGGTTGCGTTGATGACCATATTCGGCTGATTGATCTTCCCACTTTGCATTAGGAAACCGAGAGATCGGAACACGTCCGCAATCGCGAATGCCGCCAGTGCGAAGTGGCGAATCGCCAGGGCACGTCCCGCCGAGCGCAAGCCGGCCATCAGATCGCGCGAACGCTGGATAGCCGCCTTCCCCGATAGCCTTTCCACCACGCAAATCACCGGCCACAGACAATCGCCGATCACCCAACCGGGTCCGAAAAACCACAGGGATCGGGCCTGCGTCGCCATCAGAACCGGCATCGTCCTCACCAGCTTCCAGAAAACCCGGAACGATAGGAACCGCCTGATGCGGGCTTGTTCATCCACTGCCATGAGCGCCGCGGCTGCGCGCAGCACGTTGTCGGAGAAAATGAAGAGCATCGCCGCTATCGCAGGGACCAGCACGATTCGCATTGCGGCAACCGGAACCAGTTTTCTGCTGAAGGAAACCAGCAGGGCCGTCAGCGACAAGAGGGTCGCGTAGATGGGGAGCATCAAAAGCGCATATGGCGTAAGATGTTGCAGCAGAAATGCCTTCGATCTCCGCAGCGCGAGAAATTCCGCATCTACCGCGTTATGGAACCGCCGTGAAAATGCGGCTGCGGAGGCCGGGCGATCCGCGGGATCGCGCGCGAGCCCGGCAAGAATCGCGTCCGACACGTCGCGCGGAACGTTGCCGAAGCTCGCGGGTGGACGAGCGCTGCCAGTTCTGTGGAATTCGAATAACTCGCCAGGCTTGCCGGTAAAAGGCAGTTCGCCGCATACCAGGGAGTAGGCCATGACGGCCAAACTATAGATGTCGGAACGGAAATCGATTTCCTTTCCCAACGCCTGCTCCGGCGACATGTACGCGGGGGTCCCGATCAAGCTCCCCGGCATGGTTTGCGCGCCTGGCCCTGTATCGAGCGATCCGGAGGATTGGCCGGAAGGAGTTTGCGCGATCGCGACCGTCTCCCGCTCCGCCTCTTCGACGCGGGCGTGAGAGGAACGTGGCCCAGGCGTCATGTCCATCACGACCGTTTCCAAGTTGTCGCCGGGCATCGGGGGCGAAGGCGTGGGCGTCTTCGGGGCGCTCCGCTCCGGCGCCTCCATTACAGGCGCTGCCCAACCAACCAGCAAATTCACCTTGGCCACTCCGAAGTCGAGCACTTTCACCGTGTAGCCGCCGCGGCCATTGGGTTCCAGCCAGATGTTGTCAGGTTTCAGATCGCGGTGGACGATTCCATGCCGGTGCGCCTCCGCCAGCGCCAGTCCAACCTGGTCCAGAAAATCCGCGATCAGCGGCAGTGCAATTCGTGGATTCGTTTTTTGGAAATCCGAGAGCGTCTCTCCGTCGAGGAGTTCCATCACCAGGTACGGCATGTCACCGCCAGCGGCTTTGGCGATTCCGAAATCCGTGACATTGACGATGTTCGGATGGCGCAGGCGGCCGCATGCCTGTGCTTCGCGCTGGAAGCGGGCGAGAAATTGCGGTTCCGCCGCCCATCTCGGAGCGATCACTTTGACCGCGACCACGCGAGTCGTTCCGAGGTGCGTTGCCAAGTAGACATTTCCCATTCCGCCGGCGCCCAGTTGTCTCGAGAGGCTGTATTTGCCGTCCAGAATTTCGCCGATCATCGAACCATCCAAGAGGTCCATCATAGCAGCCGTCAGATTGCCGGAGGCTGGATTGCCACGGCCGGCGAACGGAAAGGGCGCTTAGATGGTCAATGCGATGGCCCGTTCGGGCCGTGTCCGCGTCTCACACTGTAGCTCTTTATTCACCGGATTGACGCTTCTAACTTATCGCCCTAGAATAAGTTGCGGCCTAATAAGCCTGTTTCAGGAAAGCGGTGCCGAATGAATGTTACTCGCCTTTCCATCGCCTGGCTTTCTGCGTCCTTACTCCTGGGCCTGGTGATTGCCCAGCAGCAAAGTGAGCCTTCGCAGCAGATTGGCCAGCAACTACAACCGTCCGATCCATCTCAGCATAAGAAGGGCAAGACCTTGGGCGCGCCTCCGGGCAGCGAACTCGCGGCCAGGCCAATATCGGAACGCGAGAAGAAAAAGCAGAGCGAGAAACTGAAAGGTGAGTTAGAGACTCCCTACCGCAAATGGCTGAACGAAGACGTCACCTACATTATTACCGATGAGGAACGGGCGGCCTTCAAGCAATTGCAGTCGGACGACCAGCGCGAACAGTTCATCGAGAGTTTCTGGCAGAGACGTGACCCGACGCCGGATACGGTGGAAAACGAATTCAAGGAAGAACACTACCGCCGGATTGCCTACGCCAATGAGCATTTCGCCTCTGGACTTGCCGGCTGGAGGACCGATCGCGGCAAGATCTACATCACTTACGGACCGCCGGACGAACTCATCGACCATTCCTCCGGGGGCTTCTACGAACGGCCTCCCGAAGAGGGCGGGGGCGAAACTTCCACTTATCCGTTCCAGCAGTGGCGCTACCGCTATATCGAAGGCATCGGCAGCGACATCACCATCGAATTTGTCGACCCGACCATGTCGGGAGAGTTCCACCTGACCATGGACCCATCGGAGAAGGACGCTCTCTTATATGTTCCCGGCGCTGGCTTGACCTTGATGGAACAACTGGGGCTATCGGACAAATCGCAGCGCTTCAACCGTACTGACGCCACGCATCTTGGCATGGCATTCGGCGGCACGCCGGAAAGCATGAACGAGTTTACCCGCTTGGAGCAATACGCCCGAATCGGTGGCCAGGCGCCACCCGTGAAATTCAGAGACCTGGAAACCGTAGTTGACTCGGACATCTTCTACAGCATGTTGCCCATGAAAGCGCGACTCGATTACTTTCCCTTAACCGGCGCCTCCGTGATGACTCACATCACCTTGCAGTTCAATAACAAGGACCTGCAATTTACATCCAAGCAAAGAATCGAGCGCGCCACCGTGAATATCTTCGGCCGTGTGAGCACGATGACCGGCCGTATCGTATCCACGTTCGGAGATACCGTGACGGTGGACAGCCCCAGGGAGCTTCTCGAACAGCTTGCTGAGCAGAAGCAAATCTATCAGAAAACGATGCCGTTGGCTCCTGGAACCTACCGGCTGCATATTGTCGCCAAGGATGCCGTTGCGGGCACAATTGCCAACTATGGCGCGGCCCTTCTGGTGCCGCGCCTCGATGCCGACAAGGCCAGCATCAGCAGCTTCATCTTGGCGGACGCGGTTGAGCGGGTACCAATGAAGCGCATCGGCGCGGGTATGTTCGTCATCGGCGACACCAAGGTGCGCCCGCGCATGGACGATACTTTCCAGCACAATGAAAAGATGGGGATCTACCTGCAGGTTTATAACCTGGGTGAAGACGAGAACACGCACAAGCCCGCCGGCCGCGTGCAGTATGAGTTAACCCGCGCCGGTTCCGATGAGAAACTCTTCGCTTTCAGCGAGGATTTCGCCGAGATACCGGACGCCTCCTCCCGGCAAATGACCATCGAGAAACTCCTGCCTCTGTCTACACTCTCACCAGGACAATATACGTTGCGCCTGCGCATCACCGACAAAAACCGCAATCAGGTTCTCACCCCAAGCGCCCGGTTCACGGTGAATTAGTGCGTTGTTTCGGTGGTTCGATAACGTATTCGCGCGCAACCGCTCCCTCACGGTCGCGGCTCTGACCCTTGCATTTCCGACTCGGCGCGAGATCTTGAGTCAGAGCCGCGACCGTCAGGGAGCGGTTGCGGGATGCAAGATCGTATACACGCGCGAAGCCTTTTGAAGTCCGGCAGACAAGAACCGGATCTAGGTGCTGTAATACGATGCTGTGAGCCCGCTCTCGGCCGGAAAGTCGAACGACCCGTTCTGCAGCCGCATCACCGCCGTCATCCCGCTGTGGAACGGCGAGAAGCTCATCGGGTCCCTGCTCGATTCGCTCGCCTGCCAGACTTTGCCCGCAGCCGAAACCCTTATGCTGGATAACGGTTCGACCGATGGCGGGCCCGCGCTGGCGCTTCGCCGCGGGGCGCGCGTCATTTCGATGGGATCGAACGCCGGCTTTGCCGCCGCCGTGAATCGCGGCATCGCCGAGGCATCGGGAGACTGGATCGCCGTGCTGAACACCGATGTCACGCTCGCTCCCGATTATTTTGAAAAACTGGCCGCCCGCGGCGCCTGGTTCGCTACCGGCAGAGTTCTTCAGAAGGGAGATCCCTCTCGCCTCGACGCCACCTTCGATTTGCTCTCACGCGCGGCCGCATCCTGGCGCGCCGGACATGGTGCGCTGTACGATCCAGCCTTCCAACAGGCTCGGGCGATTTCGTCCGCGCCTTGGACGGCAGCCCTATTTCGCGCAGAGATTTTTCGCCGTGTCGGGTTGCTTGAAACCAGCTTCGAATCCTACCTGGAAGACGTGGATTTCGGTCTGCGCTCGGCAGCTCTCGGTCTCACTGGCGAGTATGTGCCGGAGGCCGTCGCGTATCACGTCGGCAGTGCGTCACTGGGTCGTTGGCACGCCGGCGTGGTGCGGCGCATCGCCCGCAACCAGGTGTTTCTGCTGGCGCGGCACTATCCACGGCGCTTGCTGTTTGCCTGGTTTTGGCCCATTCTGGCCGGCCAATTGCTTTGGGGCCTGGTGGCGCTGCGGCATCGAGCCGGCTTGGCTTGGTGCCGAGGCAAGATCGAAGGCTTGTGGCGTTTTCGCGCCGTGCGTGCCCGCTCTCAGCCTCTCCCACCGCAAATTCTGGCGGACATTATCCGGCCCCAGGAACGGCTCATTCGCCAGTTGCAGCCCGCCGCCGGACGCAGTTTTTACTGGCGCCTGTACTTCCTGCTCACAGGCACTGAGGCGGAATGACCCATGCGCGACGTAGGAATCGTGATCGTCACCTATAACTCGCAGCAGGAAATCGGCCCCTGCCTCGACGCCGCGCGGGCCACCGGCGCGGAACTGGTCGTGGTCGATAACGCCTCTCAAGATGGGACCGTGGCCGAGGCTCGCTGCCGCGGCGTGAGAGTACTAGCTAATACTGAGAATCGAGGGTTCGCCGCCGCTGTAAATCAAGGCTTTGCGGCCTTGGACACCCCGTATGTGCTCCTGCTGAACCCCGACGCCGTGATCCTCCGCGGCCTGGATCGTCTGCGCGCGGCATGCCAACCGCCGCAGGCCGCCGCCGGCGGTTGCTTGATGGATGAGTGCGGAATGCCACAGATCGGTTTCATGGCCCGGTCGCTCCCCACCCCTACAGCCCTGATTCTGGAAGTCCTCTTGCTAAACAGGATCTGGCCGCGAAATCCGGTGAACCGCCGATACCGCGGCTTGGATCTTCCGTACGGCCGGCAATGCGAGGTGGAACAGCCGGCAGGCGCTTTTCTCATGGTTCGGCGCGCGGTCTGGCAGGAGTTGGGTGGCTTCGATGAAACCTTTTGGCCTCTATGGTTTGAAGACGTCGACTTCTGCCGGCGGATGGCCGCTGCTGGTTTTCTTTCGCACTACGTACCCGAAGCTGTGGCAAAGCATACGGGCGGGCATTCGATCCCTCGCCTATCGGTGGAGATGCGCCACTTTTATTGGTATCGTAGTTTGTTACACTACGCTGCCAAGCACTTTCGGCCGCCTCCTTTTCGCGCCGTTTGCTTGGCGGTTATGGCCGGGTCGGTTCTGCGCGCCGTCGCGGAATCGGTGGCCGGCCGAGGCTGGAAGGCGTTCGGGGATTACGGCCGGGTGGCGTGGCTCGCCGGCCGGCTTTTTGTGGTCGGTTCTCGGGGTGAGTGGAGTCGTTTTAAGATTGCCGGTTCCATATGACGGATCGCTCTGCCGTATCGTGTCGCCAAGCAGTTCAGTTTCTCAATATTTGCGAATGTAGGGTTCATGGCGCGTCAAGACTTCGTCACGGTTACGATCATTACTTATAATAGCGGCCGCTTCATCAAGCGCTGTCTTGAGTCCGTACTGGCTCAGCGATATCCGAATAAGGAAGTCGTGGTCATCGATAATGCCTCCACCGACGGCACCATCGATATCCTCGAACAGTTCGAAGACCGCTGCCGGGTGTACTACAACGAGGAGAATATCGGCTTCGCGTCCGCCCAGAACCAAGCCATCGGCATGAGTTCCGGCGATTGGGTGCTCACCCTGAACCCGGACGTTCTGCTGTTGCCCAATTTCATCCAGGCCTTGGTGGAAGCCGGCAATTTCGATCCCAAGATCGGCACCGTCTGCGGCAAGCTGCTCACCATGACCTCGCATTTCGAGATCCCCGAGCGGCCCGTGGTGGATTCCACCGGCATCTACTTCAACCCCATGCTGCGCCACCTCGACCGCGGCAGCCAGGAAGTGGATAACGGCGATTACCTGCAATATGAGTTCGTGTTCGGCGCCACCGCCGCCGCCGCCCTCTATCGCCGCGCCATGATCGACGATATCTCGCTCGACGGCGAATTCTTCGATTCCGATTTCTTCGTCTACCGCGAAGACGCCGACGTCGCCTGGCGCGCGCAGTTGATGGGTTGGAAATGTCTCTACGCCCCCTACGCGCGCGGCTACCACGTGCGCAAGGTGCTTCCCGGCAACCGCAGCGCCCTGCCGCCCGAAATCAACATGCATTCGGTGAAAAACCGGTTCCTGATGCGCATCAAGAACATTTCGCCGGATCTCTACTGGCGCAACTGGTTCTCCATCACGGCGCGCGATCTGATGGTGTTCGCCTGGTGCATGGTTTGGGAGCACGGCTCGCTGAAGGCTTTCTGGTTCCTGGCCGCCAACGCCCGCCGCATCTTCGCCAAACGCCGCCTCATTCAATCCACCCGCCGCGTGGACGGCGAATATATGGCCAGTTGGTTCCAATATAAGCCGGTCAGTAAACAGACTTCCCGCAAGATGGCGCGCCTGCTCTCCCGCCAGGAAGCTGCCGCCCGGGTGAAGACGTAAGGCGACCCTCCATCCCATGCGAATCGCCCTCCTCGGTACGCGGGGCATTCCGGCCAATTACGGCGGGTTCGAGACTTTCGCGGAGGAGATTTCCACCCGCCTGGCCGCGCGCGGCCACAGCGTCACGGTCTTTTGCCGGGAGCGCCATCCCGAGCCCGAATACCGCGGCGTCCGGCTCCAATACCTGCCCACGATTCGCCACAAGTACCTCGACACCATCTTTCACACCGCCGTCTCCACGGCCTACCTGCTGTTCCACCGCCCCGAGGCCGCCCTTTATTGCAACGGCGCCAACGCCGTCTTCACCCTCTGGCCGCGCCTCGCAGGCGTGCCGGTGGTGCTCAATGTGGATGGCATCGAGCGCAAGCGCAAGAAGTGGAATCGCCTGGCCAAAGCCTGGTATCTGGTCTCGGAATGGCTGGCGACGTTCTTCCCTAACGTGGTGGTGACCGACGCCGAAACCATCCGCCGGTATTATCGTGAGCGCTATGGCAAGGACAGCGTGTTCATCCCTTATGGCGCGGAACTGGGCAAGGTTCCGACCGCCGCCATTTTGGAGCAGCTCGGCCTCGCACCGCAACAGTATTTCTTGTACGTCAGCCGCATGGAGCCGGAGAATCGCGCGCTCGAAGTGCGCCAGGCGTTCGAGCAAGTGGATACGCCCATGCGCCTGGCGCTGGTCGGCGACGCGCCCTATGCCCAGGATTACATCCGCCAGGTGCGCGATACCGCCGATCCGCGCATCGTGATTCCCGGGGCCATCTACGGCGCCGGCTATCGCGAGCTCGATTCCCACTGCTTCGCCTACATTCACGCTACCGAAGTAGGCGGCACGCACCCGGCGCTAATCGAAGCCATGGGCCGCGGCGCCCTGGTGCTGTATCGCGATACCCGCGAGAACGCCGAAGTCGCCGGCGATGCCGGCATCCCCTTCGAGCCCGACACCCTGGCCGGCCGCATCCGCCAGGTTCTCTCCATGAGCGAAGAAGAGCGCTGCGCTTTCGGCGCCCGCGCCATGGAGCGCGTCCGCCAACATTACTCTTGGGACGCCGTCACCGGCGCGTATGAGAAGCTCTTCGCGGGCTTGCTCGCGCGCTGACTTCACTTCCGCGCGAGCTTCTCCTCCACGCTACGGACCTTGTCCTCCATTTTCTGCACTCGATCCGTCCGCGTCCCGAACCGCATATTCGTCGAGATGCGCGGCACACCGGACGCATGCAGCGCCTCGTGGCAGCGTTTGACCGCCTGAAACACGGTATCCCATTCGCCTTCGATATTGGTGCCGTAGGCGTGAAGCTTGGTCTTGAGGCCGGCGTCCGCCAGAATCCGTTCGCAAACCGCTACTTCTTTCGAGACCGAAACTCCCACGCCCATCGGGATGATGCATAAATCGGCGATGACTTCCATCGGAATCCTCCATAACCCTACTGTGCCACGCAACAGCCGGATGACGCCGGGGCGCGATTACCAAACGAAGCCAAATCGGGTGTAAGCCGCAGACTGCATTGTGTTTGCCGCCCGCAAAAATGGGGACAGGCGACCTTGGCTTCGGCTGAACCGTCGGCGCGCCAAGCACCCCACCGGTGCCCGCCGGAAGCGCTCCGTTTTGTGCATTCTTGTGCGTTTTTGGTGGGTTTCCGCCGCGCAGTGGGAGCCGGAGTGAATCGGTGTAGTTTTCTGAGCTGAGCCGGCGGGCGGCAAGGGCGGCGGTTTCGCCCCGCGGCTCTTGTGCATTTTTGTGCGTTTTTCACCTTTTTTGGCGCGAGATCAGCTTATGGTTCCGGAGGTTAAGGGCACCTTCAACCCGGGAGCCTTTCTTGGCCCGATTCAATCAAATTTGCGTGCAACGGAGAAACACGCGCCGACGCTCCGCCACCACCTTAACTCGGAGCGCTGGCGGATCGGACAGGAAAACATGGCGGTTGCCTGCTTCCAGAGGTACAGGTCTTTTATTATCAATGGCTCGCGCGGCTTGGTAAATTGTTTCATCCTCTGTGACTGGCTCTGGGGTGGGGATCGGTGCGGAGGGCGGAGGCGGGCGACTCGGATTTTGGATCTAAATCGCGAAAAACTCCGCACGGGTGGCAAGACAAGAAATCCGGCGCAGCGGTTACTTTTCCTCCGGCCCAATCCCTCCGGCCCAGAAATCCGGGGCAGCGGTTACTGTCGCTGCGGCCCCCACATGGGGCAACCGATTCTGTACGCCACCGCGAAGGCCGCCTGTGAGCGCGGAATCCGGAAACGTTCCGTCTGTCCCCATTGGTCCACGAAACATCGTGGCCTCAAGTCGACTCCGGGAGCCACGCTAGCTGCGCTTTGATATTCGCTTACGCAAACGCTTCCTGATCCCCGCTCTTGGGCGCGTAGAAACTGTCCCCATACTCTTACTACGTCCTTTGGTGCGTCCCTTGGCGGTCGTATTGATCGTTTGTGTCGTTTTCATCAATTGACCACAAATTGGACAGTTGATGCGATCATTCGGTGCGCCGTATCCAAGCATTCGTCCCACGGCCACGGATTTCTCGATACCAAAGGCGAAGCACTTCGGATTCGAACATTCAGCACGGATATTCATACGCGTCCCTCAGAAGTTCGGCAACATGAATGCCTTTCCTGAAACCGGGCAAATCCATGCCGATTCTATCGCGGGATAGGGCAGTGGAGCCGCCATTGACTCGCTCGCCACGACCTGCCGAAGCGGTTGCTGATGAAGACCACAGATCTTCACACCATCGCCCCGTTCTTCCGTGTTACATACTGTCTCCTGGGGCATTTCTCTGACCTCATTAGTAGGATACCGGATTCATAGTGTGGTAAGGATCTTTTATTTTCAAGTCGAGTTGTTCACCGGAACCTTCGGGCCGTGTCTGCGTCGTCGTCTGGGCTTTTTCTTGGGACGAATTAACCCTAGGTCGTCAAGGAGGCGACGGATGGCAAGGAGAAGAAGAGACCCGAAGCCAAAAAGTTCAATCGTCTGAACTTCGAGCTCGTGTATAGACGGGAACTGCAAAGTCACCTCCGTAGGACCTAAAATCGCCTTCGAACAAGTGCACCGCAATTGTGCACATTCAAATAGTATTACAACGTTAAGTATTGACATCCGTTTCGAGGCATGGTAGTCTCTGGCATGACCGAGATCCAAATCAGAAAGTGCCATGAACGTTTGGAACGCTTCCTAGTGGATTTGTTGGAACCGGTTGGTCGCAGCGAGCG
>Ga0187884_10003959_pt1 | contig 11183 bp, 10 predicted proteins | sample June2016WEW_20_4_FD_132983 | JGI IMG/M metagenome (GOLD analysis project Ga0187884, IMG submission 132983) | Peatland microbial communities from SPRUCE experiment site at the Marcell Experimental Forest, Minnesota, USA - June2016WEW_20_40 | ecosystem: Environmental > Terrestrial > Soil >...
GCATCGATCACGCTGACGTACTTTGCGAAAGAAGCGGCGCGGCTGCTGGCGTAAGACTCGCGATCGATTACGTCTGCAGTAAAACCGTAATCATCTCACCTGCCCGAAAATCTTCTTTATCGGGCGGTACCACAAGGTAGCAGTTCGCGCGGGATGCGGCCATCAGGTCGCCCGAGCCTTGCCAGCGAATCAGTTCCACCTCCGGCCGCTCATGTGAGCCGCTCAAACTCGCCGGCAGAAAACGCGTCAACCCGGTCTTGCTGCTGAAATCTCTTAGCAACGATGCCTGGGCAAACCGCAGTGCTTGCGGCTTCGCGCCCGACAGAGCATCCAGCACCGGCTGCACAAAGAGCTGAAACGTGACCATGGTGGAAACCGGATTGCCCGGCAATCCAAAAAACGGCGTCACGCCGCCATCGACCTTCATCTCTCCGAACACGACCGGCTTGCCCGGCTGGATCAGCGCGCCAGTGAAAAAGAAGTGCGCCTCAAACGACGCCAGCACCTGCTCGACCAGGTCGTACTTGCCCATTGACACTCCCCCGGTGATAAGCAGGAGGTCGGCCTCAGCGCCTTTGCGCAGCAGCAGCGCCAGTTCATCGGCTTCATCGCGCGCCACCGGCAGAATTATCGGATCGCCGCCCGCTGCTTGCACCTGCGCCGCCAGTGAGTAGCTGTTCGAGTTGCGAATCTCGTTCTGTCCCGGAGGCAGGTTGATATCGACCAGCTCGTCGCCCGTCGCGAGGATCGCCACACGCGGCCGGCGATACGCCGCGACTTCCGCACGTCCAACCGCTGCTGCCACCGCAACTAAGGTGTGGTTAACCCGCGTGCCGCGGGGAATCATCACATCGCCCCGCTTAGCCTCGGATCCCGCGCTGACGACATTCTCGCCGGCAACGACCGAGCGGTTGACGCTGACATCATCGCCTACACGGCTGGTGTACTCGATCATCACGACAGCGTCCGCACCTTGGGGAACGGGAGCGCCGGTCATGATTTCCGCTGCCTCGCCGCGACGAATGGTGACCGCGCTCTGCTCAACGGAAGCCCCAGCCTTGATCTCGCCTATACAGTGCAGCCTGGAAGGCACGGCGCTTACATCGGCGGCACGAACGGCAAATCCATCGCGGGTGGAGCGAGGAAACGGCGGAAAATCGCGGTCAGCGCGCAGGTCCTCCGCCAGCACCAACTCAGCTGCGTCGAGGAGTGGTAGCATCTCGGGACGCGTTGGCGTGAGCGTGGAAGCGTATTGCTCGACGATGCTCCGAGCTTCAGAGAAAGTGGGGAGTGAAGGTTTGGCTTGGCTGGGCATACGCGCGATGACTGCTCAGGATTTTACTGAACTGTTCGAAGGCTTGAAAACCGTGGCGATGAATTGGAATGAAAAAGGGGGCGGAATCGCTCCGCCCCCGGAAAAGCCAGGCTTTACTTCTTAGGTGTTTTCGACTTGCCGTAGCTGGTGGTGACGGAAGCGCCGATTTGAGCGAGCATCTGCTTGGCAGCGTCCGCGTACTTGCCGGTCGGCTGCAATTCCAGATACTTATTGAAGGCATCGGCTGTCCCTTCGGGAGCTACCATCTTATTGTCCTTCATGGTGGCCTTGCCGATCAGGTCGACGCCCTTCCAGTAGTACGCATCCGCACGCTTGGGATCGAGTGCAATGGACTTGTCGAATGCGGCAATGGCGTCGTCGACCTTGCCGGTGTTGGTCAGGACCGCGCCTTCGTTGTAGTAGTAGGAAGCAGCGTTAGTCGGATCCGCGGTCGCGGCAGCGGCATATTGTTGGACGGCCTTGTCGGTCTGGCCCGACTTTGCGTACGCGTCGGCAAGCTGGCTCATATACGGGCCGGAGGTCGGCTTCAGGGCCAGCGCCTTTTGGTACGACTCGACGGCGTCCGAATATTTCTTGGCACCACGCTGAGCATCGCCTAAATAAGCCCAGACCAGGTCCTGATTGGGATCGACCGTAGTCGCCTGTTGCAGAATGGTGACCGCCTGGTCGTAGTTTCCCTGACCCTCAAGTTCCTTGGCCTGCTTGAGGGTCTCGTTCAAGGCCTTGATCTTCTCGTTTTCCTTCGAGGCTGCAGCGACTTTGGCCTGCTGCTCGGGATTGACGGCGGCAGAATGGTTCTTGCTCTCGTCCCAATTGACAATCTGCTCCTGTCCGGCCGAGAGCGGAATATTGTTCTGTTCATCGATGGGATTACCGTTCACGATCAGCGTCGCCTTGTAAGTCCCGGCGTTCACCGTGCCAGCGACGTAGTCGCCTTTGGCGTTCGTCTTGCTTTCGTACTTTCTTCCTGTATTGGGGTCGATGAGCTGAATCGTTGCTCCAGCGATCGGCTTGCCTGCCTGGTCTTTGACATTACCCCGGATGGTTCCGTCCAACTGAGCCCAGAGTGGGGCGGCGCACAAGCCCGTCAAAAGCAACAGGGTAGCGAAATTAAGACACCGTTTCATTGTTCCTCCAGCGCAGGGAGCCGATTCGTAATGCTTCCGTTCGACAATCTCCAGCGTTGATTTCGAATTTTGTCTCATGAAAAGTCCTGGACCGCAGTTAGCGACAGGTATGAGATAGGGTCAACTGCGCCCGCAGATGCAAAGGCGCCCAACCGCAGAACGCAACTGTCGCAACTGCCACACGCCTGATCCTCCCGGCTGTAGCATGACCACGTTAAATGGAAGGGAGCGCCCAATTCAAGGCCGCGGGTCACAATCTCGTGTTTTCGCATGGCAATCAGCGGCGTCTCGATCTGAATGCGACCCTCTTTTGTCCCCGCACGAATGGTCTGATTGAATGCCTCGTAGAACTCCGGCCGGCAGTCAGGATAGCCCGAGCTGTCCTGCTCTACCGCACCGATATAGATGCGCTCGGCGCCCAGAACCTCGGCCCAGCTTACTGCCGCTGACAGAAAATGGGCATTGCGAAAGGGTACATATGTCACCGGGATAGTCGCGCCAATCAGCCCTTCGGCGTCGGGAACGTCGATATGGTCGTCGGTGAGCGCCGAGCCGCCGATGGCGCGAAAGAAAGGTGTCTTGAAGATAAGCCGCCGGTGAATTCCAAGGGCCTCGCAGATGCCGAGAAACGATGTTTGCTCGCGGGCCTCCGTGCGCTGCCCGTAGCTGATATGCAGCGCGGCGACGTTGTCGGCGCCGTAATCGCGCACCGCCAGTGCAGCGCACACAGAGGAGTCCATTCCACCGCTGAGAGAGACGACGAGTTTGGCTTTGTCGTTGGTCATATCGTCACTTGGCAGTTGGCGCTTAGCTTATTAAGGCGGAGCGGTGGTTGCTAGATGCTAACAACCGGGTGCCCCGTTCTACGCCTTCTTTTGGCGTAGGGCGGGTTCTTTCGGTCTCCCGCCCTAGCCCAAAATCGGGGCTAGAACGGGGCACCCGCTGAACAATGTTTCCTAAACCCCCTTCATCTGAGGCTCCCAGATAAACTTGTGAATCTGTAACCCGAGGCGCGCGTTGACCCCATCCGCCAGCATCCATTCGGCAAGCTCCCGCGGATCGACCAGGCAGTGAGATGCGTCCCGGATTCCCGTGGCGTCCTTGCGAAATGCCGGCGAGAAAATCACGGAGGCGACTTTGGCATCGAGCGCATGCTCGTGCGTGAATTCGCGGGCAAACTCGTAGTCGCGCCGGCTGGAGATCACGAACTTCACCTCGTCGCGCACAGTCAGGTAATTCAGATTGTCGAGGCGAAAACTGTCGCCTTCACCGGAGTCGGGACACTTTACATCGGCGATCTTGACTACCTGCGCGGGCACGTGCTCCAGCGGCCGCTCGCCGCTGGTTTCGATGAGGACACGATACCCGTCGGCCAGAAGGCGCTCCATCAGGGGAACAACTTCACGCTCCTGGAGCAACGGCTCGCCACCGGTGATCTCGACCAGGCCGCCGTTGGGAGAAAGCCGCCGAGCTTCCGCCTCGACCTCTTCAAGCGTCATGCGCGAGCCGCCCTTAAAGGTGTATTCGCTGTCGCACCAGGCGCAGCGCAGGTTGCAGCCCGCCAGCCGGACGAAGATGCACGGCAGTCCCGCGTAAGAAGACTCGCCCTGCAACGATTTGTAAATCTCGATGATCTGCATGGAGGACGCCGTTCGCCATTCGCTCTTAGCTTTTCGCCAGATTGCCGACCCCAGACAACTGACGAAGGCTCGCGAGTTTTTCTGGCGAAGAACGAAAAGCGAAAGGCGAAGGGCGGATTTCCTACTCGCAATATCGCGCGGTGGTCGTATCGGTCTCCCAGATGGTGACGTCCTTCACCTTCACCCGGCCGTTGGTGCTTTGCTTCAGCCGCGAATTGGTTTCATCATAGAAATATTTCGCCAGGTTTTCGGCCGAAGGGTTGATCTCATCGAACGGCTTCAGCTCGTTGATCATCTCGTGGTCGAGATAGTTCATCACCGGACGCAGCACGTCCTTCAACTCCTTGAAGTCGAGCAGCAGGCCGGCCTTGTCCAGCTCGGCGCCGCTCAGGGTGACTCGAACGCGATAGTTGTGGCCGTGCGGCTTCTCGCACTTGCCGCGATAGTTGCGCAGGAAATGCCCGGCGGAAAAAGTGTCTTCAACAGTGACTTCGAACATGAGCTCCGGCCGTAACAGAGCAAATTGGCGGGTTACGGCGAAGTAACCATTTTACAGGGTTTCGGCATAAGATATGCCCGACGGGCGAGTCTGGGCAGCCATCATGCTGCCGTTGGAGGCTTTATGAACTCGCACCTAAGATTTGCCGTGACCCTGATGCTTATTGGCCTGGCGCTCACAACGGCCGCCGCCCCGCAGCCGCAGCGGATGCAGCGATTCAGTTCAGACGTTGGATTTGCCGATGGATTCGTGACGACCGACAGCGGCAAGCACTGGCGTGAGATGAATCTGCCGAACAGTTCCATCGCAACGTTCTTCCTCAATCCGACCACCGGATGGGCAGTCACGATGGACGGCCCGATGGGCGAGGATCTGCAGTTTGCTATCGCCACGACCCGCGATTCCGGCCAGAGCTGGTCGATGACCCCAATCAAGTTGCCCATCGACCAGAAACAGACGTGGTTGGCCGGCCAGGATTATTTGCAGTTCACCGATCCGCTACACGGCTGGCTGAACCTCTCGATCCAGAGCGGCTCCGCTTTCGACTTTGGCATTCTCCTGAAGACTGTCGACGGCGGGAAAACCTGGATCCGGGCCGACGGCCCCGGGACCGCCGAAGAGATGCACTTCATCAACGCGCAGGATGGATGGCAACTCGGTCCCCATCGAAGGGAGCTTTGGGTGACTCACGACGGATCCAAAACCTGGCAGCAGGTTTCACTGAAGCCCCCAGCCGACCTGAAGCCGGCAGATGAGGCCACATACCTGTTGCCGGTCTTTGGGGATGACAAACACGGAGCCGTTGAAGCGGCGTTTACGGGCTTGCCGACCGCATCAGAAGATGTTTGCCATACGGCCCTCTTCGTCACCTCGGACGGCGGACAACGCTGGGACCTCAAAGCGATGCTGGTGAAACAAAAAGCATATGGAAGTTGGTGGCTGTTCACAGCTGCCGGCTCGGTCCTGATCACGCCGACGGTCTCCGACGAGAAGCTGACGTTGAAGAAGGTCTCGCTCGACGGAACGTCAGTCGCCAACACGACCACCGCCGATCTCGGCTTTCTCTCCTACGTTGACGGAATCAGCTTCAGCAACCCGCAGCAGGGGTGGGTGTCGCTGACGGCTTGCTGCGAAGCCGCGTGCTCCACCTGTGTCCTGAAGCCGTCACCCCGCGTTTCTTGTACGGCCGTTGCGAACCGGGACCGTCCGCTGGGCATGCAATGTAGAGCCCTGTTGTCCACCGACGATGGCGGCAAGACCTGGACGGACATTACCCTGCGACAACGCTGCGTTCAGGAAGGCCCAACGGGAAAGAAGACGTGCACGGTGGAGAAGTAGGCTCTTGTGTCGCCGGTCGAACCGAAGAGCTCCAGTAGAGTGTTTGAAGGGGTGCGCCTTCAGGTGCGCCGATACCAACCTCTATCTCACCCGAGCCCCTTCAGGCGACAGATTGTCCTATGCGTCCTCGTGAGGGTACGTGAAAAATGTTCCCCAGATAATTGCATTCGGGTTCGACTCCGCCCTTGTAGTAATCGCCTCTAACTCCCCGCTTAACTCGGATGGATCCACCTGCGATAGAGGTTTCTCGTTCTCAATATCCACGACGTAGAGCTTCCAATCTGCGGCTACCTGCTCAGCATTTTTCCGAAGCTCCTCCGAATTGCTGGCCCACATGACGATGTGGGAATATGCGCCCGCATGACGGTTATCCTCTCCACCGTCGAGTCCGCTCCAGTTCCTCGGAATGATCGGCTTAAGATGAACAAGACCCATCCACAGTTCGCGCCTGCTCATTGTCCAACCCTCGCCGGCTATGGTCCGAAGAACTCTTCCACCTTCTTCACATCCGATGTCCGGCCGTACTTCGGCAGGCTGTCCAGAAACACTTTTCCGTAGCGCTTGCTGAGAATGCGGTTGTCGAGCAGGCACAGCAGCCCGCGATCGTGCAGCGAGCGAATCAATCGTCCAAACCCCTGCTTCAGCGAGATCACGGCGCTCGGCACCTGGTACTCGAAGAACGCGTTGCCGCCGTCTTCGTCGATCGCCTTGATCCGCGCGGCGACCACAGGATCGTTCGGAACCGCGAAGGGCAGCTTGTCGATGATTACGCAGCTTAACTGCTCGCCCTGCACATCCACGCCCTGCCAGAAAGACGAGGTCGCGAACAGCACCGCATTCGGCGTCATGCGGAATTCGTCCAGCAGCGCGTTCTTCGGCGCCGAGCCCTGCAACAGCATGGGGAAATCCAACTCACCCAGCAGCCGGTCATGCAGCTGATGCATCAGCGAATAGCTGGTGAACAGGCAGAATGCCCGCCCGCGCGTGATCTCCAGCAACTGGCGCACGCGTTGGGACGCCTTCTCCACAAAGCGCGGATCGCGCGGGTCCGGCAGGTCGGGAGGAATGTACAGGAGCGCCTGGCTGGCGTAGTCGAAGTGCGACGGCACCACCAGCTCGCGGGCGTTCTGAATGCCAAGCCGGTTGCGGATGTACTCGAATCCGCCGGAGACTGCGAGCGTCGCCGAGGTCAGCACCGCCGATTCCAGATGTTCGAACAGTGTGCTGCGCAGAATGTCGGAGACGCTGATGGGTGTCGCCTGCAGGAAGACATTGTGCCGCCCACCGCGTCGTTCCCCGCGGCGCTCGATCCAGAAGACCGTATTCTTCGGCTGGGCCTCCATCACGAAGCCAAGCTGCATCCGCAACTCCTCGACGCGCCGCGTCATGGCGTGCACCTCGTCGGGCTTCTTGGGGATACCCTGCAGCTCGGTGTAGAGGTGGTTTAGCGCATTCTGCAATCCGAGATACTCGTCGCCGTTTTCTTCCAGAAATTCCGCACGGTTCTCGAACGCGAACCGGCCCTCGCCCGGCGGAAGGATCGCAAAAAACAATTGCGAGTGCTCGCGCACGCGGCCCGACGCCTTGAGCACATCAGTCGTGGGAATGTCGGCACGCCGCAGCGTGCTCTCCACATCGCGCAGCAGATCATCGATGCGGAGGTTGGAAACGGTCACGCCGAAGTAGTCCGCGGTCACGTCTTCCAGTTCGTGCGCTTCGTCGAAAACCACCACTCCAGCGTCGGGCAACACACCGGCGTCGGGTGCCCGATCCATCGCCGCCTTAATCGCCAAGTCGGCGCAGAACAGGTGATGGTTCACAATGATGATGTCGCTCTCGAGGGCGCGCCGCCGCATCTCGGTGATGAAGCAGCGGTCGAACTGCTGGCAGTCGCTGCCGATGCAGCGGTCGGTGCGGGCGTCAAGCTTGGGCCATAGGTGGCTGTTTTCCGGCAACTCCGCGAGTTCGGCGCGGTCGCCGGTTTCAGTCGTCTGCTCCCACTCGCTGATGATGCGGAACTGATTGATCTCCTCGAGGCCATTCAGCACCGGCTGCGACGTCAGGTCGTAGAGCTTCTTGCGACAAAGGTAATTGCCGCGGCCCTTCATGTAGCAGACGCGCAGCTCGCCCAGGTGCTCGCGCAAGAATGGCACGTCTTTGTAGAAGAGCTGTTCCTGCAAGGTCTTCGTGCCGGTGGAGATGATGACGCGCTTGCCCGAGCGAATCACCGGCAGCAGGTACGCCAGCGTCTTGCCGGTACCGGTGCCCGCTTCGACAATCAGGTGACGGCGCTCCTGCAATGCCTGCTCGACTGCCTCGGCCATCTGCAATTGCCCGCGCCGAAACTCGTACGCCGGATGCGTGCGCGCCAGCAGGCCTCCCGGGCCGAAGAACTGGTAAAGCGACGGCAGCCGCGCGGCCAGGGTAGCGGGTTGTGAGGTGGAAGACACGGTGCGAGGAGTCTTGTCCCTATAATAGCTGTACGGGTCGAATCAGTGTGGGGCCGTCAGAGGATCTTGTCGGGCGTGACCTCGCGCAATCCGCACGACCCGGTCTGGACCGAGTTTTCACAACTCCGAAAGAGCTTACTTGAGCCGCCGCATTCAATACGAAGATAAGAAGGTCCACCTCGGCGACCTCCCGACACTGGGAACGCTGGCCATTGTTGGACGTCCAAACGTTGGCAAGTCCACGCTATTCAACCGGCTGGTCGGCGCGCGCCGCGCCATCGTCGGCGACGAGCCCGGCATTACCCGCGATCGCCTCTACGGCGACATTGAGTGGGCGGGACGCCGGCTGCGCGTGGTCGATACCGGAGGCATCGTTCCCGATGACAAGGCGCTCATTCCCTCGGAAATCTTTCGCCAGGCACGCGTCGCCCTCGATGAGGCCGACGCCATCGTTATGGTAGTCGATGGCCGCACCGAACTAGCCTCGCCCGACATGGAGCTGGCGCGCCAGTTGTTGCGCTCCGGCAAGCCGCTGCTGCTGGCGGTCAACAAGGTTGACACTACGCAGCTGGAACCCTATGCGGAGAACTTTCGAAGTCTCGGGATCAAGGAGCTGTTTCCGATTTCCGCCGAGAACGGGAACGGCATTGCTGAGCTGCTGGAGCACGTGATCTCGCTGATGCCGCCGCAGCCAACGGATTCTTCCGAAGGGGAACCGCAGACCCCTCGACTCCCTTCGATCGCTCGGGATGACAATCGTTTATCTGGACGCGAGTCTTCGCTTGGGATGACAAAGTCGAAACGGAAAACGGCCCGGGATTCCGCGAAGGCAGAGGAGGAAGAAGACGCCGTTGAAGGCGAATCGCTTGAGGCCGAAGGGCCCGAGCAAAAGGAAGTAAAAGTCGCCATCATCGGACGCCCCAACGTAGGCAAGTCGACGCTGCTGAATGCGCTGACGGGCACCGGCCGCGCTATCGTGTCGCCGATCGCCGGAACGACGCGCGACGCCATCGACGAAGTGTTGGAGCGCGACGGCCTCAGCTATCGCTTCATCGACACTGCCGGCATTCGCCGCAAGGGCAAGACCGAGCTGATGGCCGAGAAACTTTCCGTCGTCATGGCGCGCAAACATCTGGAAGCCGCCGATGTCGCGTTGATCTTGATCGACGCGGTCGAAGGCGTGACTGCCGGCGACGCGACCATCGCGGGGTACGCGCACGAGAGCGGACGCTCGGTGATTATCGTCGTCAACAAGTGGGACCTGGTGACGACGGCACGTACCGACGGCAAGCCTCCGGCTGACGCGAAGGCTTACGAAGAGCAGGTGCGGTATCACCTGAAGTTTCTTAATTACGCGCCGGTGGTGTTCGTCTCGGCGGCGCAGGGGAAGAACATCCCGAAACTCTTTTCCACGCTGGAGCTGGTAGCCCACGAGCGGCGCAAGCGCATCGGTACCGGCGAAATGAACCGCTTTATCAGCCGCGTCGATTTTGAGCGCGCCTCGGTGCCCATGTCGAAGCGGGTGAGGATTCTCTACATGACGCAAGCCGGAGTGTCGCCTCCGACGTTTATCCTGTTCACGGATCGCGCGGTGAAGCTGCACTTCTCGTATCAGCGCTTCCTGGAGAACCAGATTCGCGAGGCGTTTGGATTTGTGGGAACGCCCATCTGGATCAAGAACCGGGCACGGAACGAGCCGAAGAAGAGGTAGGGTGCGCTTTGTACCGCAGGCTGGTCTCCTGGGGCGGAGCCGCGCCGATGCGGCAAGACTCTGATCTCACACGATCCTACTGGTAATGTTCCTTGATCCAGTCGGTGTGCTTGTACTTCAGCTGATACAGCGCCCACGCGGCCTGCACAACCGAATGCCCCTGGTCGCCCTGGTCGGAGTCGCCGAATCGGAACTCGAAGACGCCACGGCACCAGCCGTACCAGCAATAATTCCAAGCGCCGTCCGGCTGCTGGTTGGCAAGAATGCGGTCGATCCAGCGGCTCCTTACGAGGTCGGGCCTGCCTGCCGCAAGAATAAACGCGCTGCGCTGCTCGTAGGAATCGCTGACGCGGAAATCCCAGTAGCCGTCGTGGGCTACGCCTTCGGTCACGGGATTGATGACCGCATTCAGCTCGGGCGACGGCCCGTTGAAGTGGCGATAGATATCCAGCGCGATTAACTGCAAATGCAGCCGGGTCCCCCAGCTGTATTTTGTCGGCGAGAAAAGATTGGCTCGCGAACCTGCCGGCAACGACACCCGATCAGGCGCGGTGGCATACGTGAACCAGCGATCCTGAAATATTAAGTTAGGAAGTTCGGATTCCGAAATCATCGGCAACGGAACGCTGGGATCGACCCAATGCGCGTAATACCAGGTCGCGGGCTTGCCCGGCTGGCGCGTCCATTTGCTGTTCAGGTAACTGGCTACGTAGCTCTTCAGCCGCGGGTCGCCTGACATCTCCGCCATGTCGCCGACCATGAACATCAGCGGCGGATTGCCCTGAATGTCAGGATGCTGCACGATCCAAGCCGTCGAAGTGTCGACGGCACGATCCAGCTGCGACGAGAATTCCGCCTGCGTAGGTTTGTGCAGAGAATAGTTGTTGTTCAGAACGGCCAACGCGAACAATGCGATGACTATCAACCCAGCCACCAGCACGAGTTGCGTCAGCCGCCGAACGAAACCTTTCTTCTCCGCTTTCCGGGACGTGGCCGGAATCGAAGGCTGGTCAGTATAGGTCATGCAGACAAGAACCAGTCTCAGTCCAAACCCTGACTGACAAAATGAGCACCACTAGACC
>Ga0187884_10003963_pt1 | contig 11177 bp, 5 predicted proteins | sample June2016WEW_20_4_FD_132983 | JGI IMG/M metagenome (GOLD analysis project Ga0187884, IMG submission 132983) | Peatland microbial communities from SPRUCE experiment site at the Marcell Experimental Forest, Minnesota, USA - June2016WEW_20_40 | ecosystem: Environmental > Terrestrial > Soil >...
ATGCGGACGATGACCGGGCTGTTGGCGTCCTGGGTGATCGAGTTGGTAAGCTGCTCGTAGGAGGCATAGCTTATCTCGATGCATGGGATGGCGGGGTCAGTGCCATTGCCGGCAGCGCCGCGCGTGCCTGGCAGAGGCGCGTCAGTAGTCGTTTGGCCGCAGACGACGGCGATGGCGCCGGCCGCATACGCCATGCGCGCCTGCGTCTGGAAGTTGCCGTTGTGATAGAAGACGGCGACGTTGCCCGCCAGCGCGCTGGCATTGAGCAGCGAGCTGCTGCTGTTGGCGTTGGGCGGACTGCAAAGCACCGCCCGGGCAAGGATCGGGACCGTGCTCGGCGGGGTAATGCCGAAGCCGTTGTTCCCGTCCGGATCGGCGGTCGTCGTGTAGAGCGCGCTCAGGTCGCCGGCGGCGGAGGCCGGGGCGATGATGTGCAACGGGCTGGCCCCAGGCGAGCCCTGGTCACCCTCGGTCAACTGGAAGCAGTCGTCGCTGTCCACGCCCAGGGTGTAGGGGCCGGCGGCAGGGAACTCGAGGAAGAAGACCGCCTGCCAGGCGTCCCAGTCCATGGCGCCGCCGGAGCCTTGTCCGTTAATGGTCCCAGCATTAAGTCCAGGCAGGCCCGGAACCACCGAGTCGGTATAAACCGCCGCGTCCGGCTGCCCGACGCCGTCGTCCGTCTCGAAGTTGCCGTTGTTCTCCTGGTTTCCGGAGGAGTTCTGGGCGAAGTTGATGACCCCATCCCACCACATCTCGCCGTTGTTGGTCATGAACGCCGTATTCGCGATGTTCGTGCCGTAGAGCCCTTGGAGGCCCAGGTCGGCGCGGCGGATGATGTTGTCCCAGCCGTTGAAGATGTACGAGCTGCCCTCGCACTGATAGACCTTCATGGCGAAGCCCGGGTCGCTGCCGGAGCCGGGCGGGGTCCAGAGGTTGGTGGAGAGGGTGACATACGGTGTCGGGGCGACCACGAAGCTCCAGGTGTCGGTAATGGTCTTGCCGCCGCTGGTGGTGTAGCTGAAGGTCGCCGCGTAGCTTCCCGGAGGGAGCGCGCTGGGCAGAGACACCTTGGTGATGCCGCCGGAGTGGCTGACGACCGGGTTGGTGACGGCCACGCCATTGAGCATCAGCGAGATGCTGCTTTGATTGACCGTCGTGCTGCCGTCGGTCAGTTCGACGCTAATCTGACTCGCCAGATCGCCCGTCGAGCCGGGCGCGGGCCAGAACTCGGAGACATAAGCCGGCAAGGCCGGTCCGGCGTAGTAGCACTGGACGCCGGTCAGTTCGGCCGCAGTCGGGTCGTTGATGAGGACCTTGGTCCCGTCGGGCTGGACGACGAACCATTCGCAGTTGAATCCGCCGCCGCCGTTCTCATACAGCAGGCGAATCGGGTAGGTGCCCGCGTTGGTAACATTGATGAAGAAGAGCGTGTCCGAAGAGCCGCGTCCGCCCTCGTAATCGCCGCACACGGTGGCGGTGAGCCAGTCCTTGGGGTTGGCGCCGACCTTGACGGTGAAGCCGTCATCGCTGTTCACGCCCATTTCATACAAGCCGGGCGAGCTGAAGCTCATGTAGGTGATCACTTCCTCGGCCGAGTTGTTCCAAGTGGTGACGCCGCGGCTGCCGGGGAACACGATGTCCGGATAGCTCGGGGACTGGAAGTCACCGATCTGCCCGCTGTTGTTCCAGTTGATGAGATGGCTCACATCGGCGCCGGTGGCATAGTCGATATAGCCGTGGTCGGTCGCCGTGGAGAGGTCGGCCAGGTTGACGCCGTGTACGCCCACCATTTGCTCTTCCGTCCAGCGGAGGACGTCGTTGGGTTGGCTGGCGTTGACTTCGCCGGTGGATTGCCAGGGCCGAACCAGGAATCCGGGCTTGGTCGTGTCCACGCCAGTGACCGCCCAGGCGGGGTTGATGCCGCCCCAGCCCAGGACGGTGAAGCTCCAGGAGTTGGTGAAGGTGCCGCCGCCCGTGCCGGTGGTGGTATAGACCAGCATGGCCGTATCGCTGCCCGGAGGCAGCAGGTAAGCCGCAGGCATGGTCAAGGTGGTGACGCCGCCGGCCTTGCTGACGATCGGGGTGAGCTGCGCGCCGTTCATGAAGAGCTTGAGGCTGCTCTGCTGGACGATGGTGCCGCCATCGGTCAAACTCACCTGGAAGAGGTTGGTCGGGGGGAGGCCGGAGGTTCCAGGATACGGCTCGGCCACCGAGACGAAGGCCGGAAGCAACGGGCCGCTGTAATAGGCCCAGGCCGTGCCGAACTCGCCCTCGGTGCGCGGGTCGTTGAGGAGGTGCGGCGTCCCCGTCCCATCGACCATCGACCATTCGAGGTTCGCGCCGTTGCCCGGCAGTTCGCCGTTGCCGTTCTCATAGATCAGGCGGAACGGGTAGTAACCGGCGTTGGTCACCAGGAAGCTGAAAAAGGACTCGGACGAGCCGCGTCCAGCATTGAAATTGCCCAGGGCGGTCGACGTCAGCCAATCGGCCGGGTTGGCGCCGGCGGTGACTTGGAAGCCGTCGTCGCTATTCACGTCCATCGTGTAGAGACCGGGATGGTCGAAATAGAGATAAGCCAGCGCCTCGAGGGACGAACTGCCGGTCTGGCCGCTATTGAGGGCCGGGATGCCCGGGAACGGCAGGTCGGGATAGTCGTCGTAGGTCTGGAAGTCGCCGTTCTGGCCCGAAATGTCGAAATTGATCACGTTGGTCGTATAGTCAAAATAGCTCTGGCTATAGACGATGTCGGTGGTCAGGGCCGGGTCAACATTGTTGGCCCCGTGGAGGCCGGCCAGTTGCTCTTCGGTGTACTGCACAGTGTTGGGCTGGGCGCCGGACTGCCAGGGCCGGAGGCGGAAGCCGGGCTTGGAGGTGTCGACCCCCGTGACCGCCCAAGCGGCGTTCAGGATGGGGTAGCTGGCCGTAAGCATGCCGGCCGGAACCGTGTAGGTCCAGGTGTTCGTGAAGGGCCCGCCGCCAGACGTGCTATAGACCAACTGCGCCGTAGCGGCAGTCCCCGCAGCCAGCGGCGGAATCTGATACGCCGTCACCGGCGTGACGCCGTTGACCTTCGCCCCGACGGTCGGGGTCAGCGCGTTGCCATTGAGGTACACCTTGATGCTGCCGGCCGTGACCGTGGTGCCCAGGTCGGTGATATTGGCTTTGACCGTAAGCGGGTCGCCCAGGGTCGAGCCGGGCTCCGGATATTCCCACGAGACATAAGCCGGCAGGGCCGGCCCTCCGTAATAGGCCACGATGCCGGTCTGATTGGTCGGGTCCGGGTCGTTGATCAGGACCCTAATCCCGCCGCCGGCGCTGGGCGTGCCGCCCGGGGGCACCACGCTCCACCACTCGCAATTGGCGCCGCCCGTTCCGTTCTCCCACTGCAGGCGGAAGGGGTAGATGCCGGCGTTAGTGACCACAAAGGTGAACACCGTGTCCCCGGCATTCCAGCCGCGGCCCCCGTTGTATTGGCCGACGATCGTGGCGCCCCAGTCCGAAGGATTTGCGCCCGTGGTCAGCTTGAAACCGTCGTCGCTGTCCACGCCCATCGTATAGACGCCGCCGGCGGGGAACTTGAGGAAGCACTGGATGTCGGCGGAACAGTGGTCAACGTTGGCCAGCCCGTTGGCGCCTGAGGTGAGGCCGGGCCAGAGATTATCCGTATAGCCGCCGCTCGCCGTGAAGTAGCCGTCAGCGTTGCCGGCAAAGTCCATGTTGATTACCCCAACGGGGCCCTCGGGACTCGTGGCGGTTGCATAATCGTAATAGCCCTTGTCGGTGTTGAGCGTGGTGTCGGCCTCGTTGGTGCCGTGCAGGCCCTCGAGTTGCTCCTGGGCCCACCAGTTGTTATTCCATTCGAAGCTGGACTGCCACGTTTTCATCCGGAAGCCGACGTCGGCGGTGGTCACGCCGGTCACCGCCGTGGCTGCGTCAACGATCGGGTAGGCCGGGACGACGAAGGACGTGCTGGGAGTCGTTGCCACCCGGCCAAGGGTGTCCGTCACCGTGGCCACCACCGTGTTGGTCGAGCCGGCGGCCAGGAGGGTCGGGTAGCTGACGAAAATAAGAGTGGTCGTAGTGCCGTTCTTGCTCACCGCCGTCGCGGGGACCGCGGGGCCCCCGTTGATGCTGACGGTGGCCGGCCCGGTCGGATTAACCACGCCCGGACCCGAATCGTAAAAGAGAACCCGGACGCCGTCGGCAATACCCGTGACCGTTCCAGGGGCGACACCCGTCGCTATGGTGGTCGTAATGGTGATGTTATCCACGTCCTGGTTTTCGTTCAACCCGCCGGTCCGGCCCGCCAGCACCAACTGGCCCGGGCTCGGGACGAAGCCGGTCGCGTAGTTCGTGAGGATCTGGGCGCCCTTGTAATAGACGTTGAGCGCGCCGCTCGTGTTGAGGCTGACAACGCAATGCGCCCAGCCCAGGCCATTGGACGAGCCCGTGCCGTCATACGGCCCGGTCTGGATGGAGGTCGGGTCCGTAACCGACCCGTTGAGGGTCGGCATGGGGTACTGGAGTATCAGGGTGCCATCCACCCGAATATCCAGGCCGACAATGTCGCCGGTGATGCCCGGGAGTTGATCGGGCGGCCACGGAGCGCTGCCGCCGTTGGCGTAGGCGTCAAAACCGACCGAAATGCCCGTCGTTGTCCCTTCCTCCGGCATGTTGAGCTCGCTGTCGGGTCCCTCGGCGAAACTGCCGCCGGTCAAGACGGGGTCGTTGCTGCGGACGTAGGCGATGCTGAAGCCATCGGCCGGAGTGGACGTGCCATTGCCGATCCGGACCCAGCAGTCGAAGGTGAACGCCTCAACGAGCGCCCCGTTGTCGAAGTCCGGGAAGATCGCGATCCCGCTCTGGCTGTTAAGGGGGCCGGTAATCTGCAAAAACCCGTCGTTGGCGTTGGTTGCCGCGCCAATGCCGCCACTGGGTTCCCAGGTGCCGCCGCTGCCGCCCGCGCCGGCGCCGGTTATCGAGGTTATCAGCCCGGCGGCTACCGGGTCGCTGTTGAAGTCGATGAACGTCGTGCTTGCCTGGACCGTAGCTGCGCAAAGCAGCGTCAGCCCGAGGGCACGTATTGCTGTTTTTCTCATGAGTCCTGTCCTTTCTGTCACGCAGGGCCTGCGTGTGGGATTGTGTTATTTGAGTTACAGTTCGGTTGAACCTTCCGCCCCTGCGGCAGCCTACGGTCTGCAGCGCGCCGAAAATCCGGCGGCGACGATGCCTCGACTGCTTCGCGAAAAGGCGTCATTGTCAACAATTAATCACAGTGCTCAAGAGCGTGCAAGAGGAATTGTAGGGCCTTCGGGCTTTGATTGACATCCTCGCTGCCCTCGGTAGGGTAGGCCGTCCGATTGAGCATCGGGGAGGCCCCGAGACTGCCTGCGAGGGCGTCCCCAACCAGATATGGGCAAGAAAAGACACGGGAGCCGGGCTGGCCCGGCGGCGCCCGGTTTGTCGCAAGCCGGCGACCGGGGCGAGCCCTCCGGCCAGGGACCGGAGCGCAGGGCCGGGGCCGGGGCCGGATCGGAAAACAGGCGGGGCCGTGCTCTCGCTGAGCGAATCGCGGCCCTGCGCCGACACAAGGGCTGGCGTCTCCGGGTGGTGAAGCTGGCTGTTGCCGTCGCTATTCCTGCTCTGGTCTTGGGCATGGCCGAGGGAGGTTTGCGCCTCTTCGGCTACGGCGACCCGACTGGCTTCTGCCTCCGGGCCAGGCACTCCTCGCTGTTCGTCGAGAACGAAGCGTTCCTTTGGCAGTTTTACTCTAAAAAGACCAACCTGCGGCCCAACCCGTTTGCGGTGGCCGTCCCCAAGCCGGCGGGCGTGATTCGCATCCTGGTCCTGGGCGAGTCAGCCGCCGCCGGCACACCCGACCCCGCGTTCAACTTCGGACGGATTCTGGAGCGGATGTTGCGCGACCGGTTCCCCCGCAGCACGTTCGAGGTCATCAACGGCGCGATGCGGGGCGTCAATTCCCATATCCTGCTGCCGGCCGCCCGCGACGGTTGCGCCCGGCTGGCGCCCGACCTGGCGGTCGTTTGCATGGGGAACAACGAAGCGGTGGGCCTTTACGCGCCGGGCCCGGGCTCCGGAGGCCTGCTCCGGTTTCCGCGGCTGCTCCGCCTCCTCCAATGGGTGCGCTCGACCCGCCTGGGCCAACTGATGGAGCCGTTCCTGGCCGGACTGGCCCGCGAGGGCGTGGCGGCAGACAAACAGGACGACGAGTTCTTCCAGCGGCATCGCGTCGCCGCCGACGACCCCCGGCGGATGGCTGTGTGTGACAATTTCCGCCGCAACCTGGCAGACCTCTGCCGGGCCGCGCGGCGGGCCGGCGCCCAGGTCCTCCTGATGACTGTGCCGGTGAATCTCAAGGACTTCCCGCCCCTGGGGTCGCTTCACCGCGCCGGTCTTTCGGACCCGGACCTGCTTGGCTGGCAAAGCGCGCTTCACGCCGGGGTTGAACTCGAGGCCGCCGGCCGCCACGCCGGGGCGATGACCAACTACCAGGCCGCGCTGGCCCTGGACGATCATTTCGCCGAACTGCACTTCCGCCAGGGGCGCTGCGCCTTGGCACTGGGCCAGGACGAGCGGGCGCGGCGGGAATTCAGCCTCGCCTGTGACTGGGACGCTCTGCCGTTCCGCGCCGACTCCCGCCTCAACGGAATCATCCGCCAAACCGCCAACCGCCTGAAGGACCCGGCCGTGCGGTTGGTGGACACCGAGCGGGCCCTGGCCGAATCCGACCCGGAGGAGCGCCGTATCCCGGGCGAGCGCCTTTTCAACGACCACGTCCACCCGAGCTTCGACGGGGATTACTTGCTGGCCAGGACCCTGTTCCCAGCGGTGTGCGACGCCCTCGGGGCCCTGCTCGGTCCGGCCTCGAGCCCCGCGCGGCCCGTCCTGTCGCGCGACGAATGCGCGGCCCGGCTCGCGTTCACCCGCCTGGACGAAGCCCGCATTGGCGGCGACATGCTCGAGGTGACGGCCTATCCTCCCTTCACCGCGCAACTCGAACACGCTCCCCGCCAAACCGAGGCTGGGCAAAGGGTGCGGGCGCGCTTCGGCCAGATGACCTCCACCGATCTCGAGGCGGCGGCCGCCATCTATCGCGCCGCCATGGCCCGGTTCCCGGAGGACTGGTGGCTGCCCTACAACCTGGCCCGGCTGCGGTTCCGCGCCCGCGATTACCCGGCGGCCATCGAGCAGTTCGCGGCCGCCCGCCGCCTCCTGCCCCATTGGCCCTCCATCGGCCTGGGCCTGAGCGCCGCTCTGTGCGGGGCCAACCGCTGGGAGGAGGCCCTCCGGCTACTGAGCGAACTGGAAGCGTCTCATCCGCAATCCCAAGAGGTCAAAGCTGGCCTGGCCGCCGCCCGGGCGCAGGCGGGCCGCGGCAGGTGAGCGTCCTCTGCCGGAACCCAATGTTCAGGCCGGATCGCGGGGATGGTGGGATATTTTGGGCCAGCTTGTTGTGCAGCCAGAGCATGTTGTGCAGACCTCCGTGACGAATCGTCCTCCAACACCTTCCACACGACGGCGAAGATGTTCTCCGCCAACTGTTGGCGGCCCTCCTGGGTGAGGTGGGCCAGGTCGATGAATTTTTCGTGCGCGCCGTCGAGGCCGGGGTGGGTATCCGCCAGGCGGACCTCAGGGTGCTGCCGAGCCAATTCCTCAACCATCAACGAGTGGGCCAGGTTGGCTCGCATCAGCCCGTACACCGAAGGGAAGGCAGCCTGGTAGAATCCGATCACGTCCGGGTCACTCTGGGGGTTGACTGCCATCGAAAAATTGGCCAGGACCAGGCGAACTCCGTTGGTCTGGGCCAGCTCAATCAACTCGCGATACGACTGGGCGTACTGCGATTTCATCACCTGTGATAAACTGGGCTGATGGAACGTCAATCTCTGGCTTCGGGGTTGGCGTTGGCGATAGCGCATGATCTTGAGGCGGTATTCACAATCGGCCAATAGCTTGAGCGGCCGTTGCCTGTAAGGGGGCGGAGTTTTGCCGGAGACCGGGGGCAGCGCGCCATCCAGAAGACGGAAGCCGTTGAAACCGTGATAGGAGATGATCATGTCGGGCTTCAACGCGAGGATTTCCGTCCGCAGCCGGTAAACATTTTGCGCCAGGCTGTAGGCCGGGACTCCTGCATTGATGACCTCGACCGGGCGTCGGGGTTTGAGCCGTTCCTGGATCATCTGCTCGAGCAGTTCCGGCCAGGGTTTGTCTTCCGGCTTCAGCGTGACCCCAAAGGTAGTGGACTCCCCCAGGGCCACAATGCGGTAGGCGAGGCCCTTTTCGCGGGGAATCTCCTTTCCGCGAAAGCCTCTCGAGTTGATGCGAATCCGGCTCTGAAACAGGGTCCCTTCGGCTCCCGGCCGCAGCCTGAAGGGCAAGAGGCCCTGGCGCGGCCCCACGGCAACATTTGCCATGAACGAGTCCCACTGCTCGAGGTAATATCTCCACCAGTGCGCGAAGGCGGCTGGGTCCTTCTTTGCCCACTGGTAGGAATAGCAGTTCCTGCCTGTGCCGGGACGCGCATCGAGCCGGTAGCCGGGACGGATAACGAGGTCCGCCAACGGCAGGCCAATGGCGATCAGTATCAGCGTATTGATGAGTTGAATGCCGAGCCACGGAACTCGAAACCAGAGCTTGCAGAGGATCAACCAGGCGACGTTCAGCAGCAACCCCGCATAGAAGGCGCCGGGCGCATTGAGCGAGTAAGAATCAACCAACCAGAGTAACGCGCCGCAGGCGACCCAAACCATTCCCAGGGTTTTCCATCCCGTTTTCAGCGATGAAACCGCGAAACGAAAACCCACTGGGAGGATGGCCGCCGCGAGCAGCCAGGCCATCACGGAATAATAGGTGTCCGTCAGAGCGGCAATGCGCCCCTTGGCCAGCAGCAGGCTGGTTGGAATCCCCAAAGTGCATACCCAGGCAATAAGGAGGCCCAGCTTTCCCACCGCATCCCGGCGGGCGGGCGGTGTGAGATTGGCTGCCATCACGCTGGCGCCCAGCACTCCTAAAGCGGCGGTGCCGGGCCACGGTGTTCCGATCCAGACGCCCATCACAATCGCGCAAGCCATTGTCAGGGCCTGCCACACAAAAAGCACCGGAGCGCCACGGTTCATTGCAAGTACTCAGAAACCGTCGCCGACCTCGGTTATCCTCAGCGAGGTTCCCGGCCGGATGCTTTTGCGCTCGCACATCGCTTTGGGCAGCACCACCTGGCGCTTGGTGGTCACTGTGATCGTCGTCGTCATAGACGCAAGGTTATCCTATGTTATCATTCGCTCAAGAGTCGAGGAGCCTCAGCGCACTTGGATGAGGCGGTGTCCCTGCTCGATCCAAGCGATGATCTGGGGAAGCTGCGGAACGAACCGGAGCCGCAACGCCCGGTTGGAAGCGTTGCCGATGCGCAGCCAAACGATGACCGGACTGCGTGGACTTTGGCGCACGCGATCCGCAAAATCTTCGTCTTTAGTGATGACCACGGCTTGGGTTTCCAAGGCGTAGCACCAGATGGGCTGGTCTGCGGCTTCGCGGAGTCCGACCTCTTCCACGTGCTTGGCGTCGCGGCCCGCTTCCACCAGCCAGCGCGCCAGCGCCGGGGGCAGTTGGGCATCAACGATAAAGCGCACCCGAAGACCTCATTGGCTGGCGGTCACCAGGACCGGGTGATTCACTTCTTGAGCCGCGTACTCCAGGCAGGCCCGAATGTCTTCGGGTTGCAGATAAGGAAAATCCTGAAGGATTTCGTTCTCCGGCACGCCGTCGGCCAGCATGTCCAGCACATCCTTGACGCGGATGCGCATACCCCGGATGCAGGGGCGTCCGCCGCACTGGCTCGGGTTAAAGGTGATTCGATCCGCATATTTCATGGGCACACTGTATTCTCTTTCATCCGCGCTCTCAAGCAGAGCTTCCAACATCCGCTTCCACGGCTCTTGCGTCGAAAACCGTCGGCAGCGCGCTTTTACTTTCGGGCCTGGTTGCAGGCCTGGGGTGCGCCGGCGCACATCACCATTCCGATAAACTTGTGACCTTGGGCGGGTCCGGCGCGGGGCTCTCGGCGCGGGGCAACGGGACAAGGCGGACGGCGAGGCGGCAGTCGGTGATGGCGGGCAGGTGGATCGCCAGTTTGCGAATGTCTCGATTGCCGGCCTGGCGGTCCGGATGGGGCGAGACGGGCAGCGGTTGGGCATCGCGGATTTCAAAGGCGGCCTGGGCTGGGGCGAGGATTTCGGCGCGGAGTTGGAGGCCTGCCTGGCGAAGGGTGGCGGCGCGTCCGTCGTTTTCGATCACGATGGCGGCGGGGGTGTGCATGAACCACCAGAGTTGGGCGGGTTGGGCGGCCTGAATCTCGTCCTGGACGAGGAGTTGGCTGCGAGCCAGCAAGGCGATGCCGCGCCAGACTTTGCGCGCGCTCTTGTCATAAGCCGAAGTGAGGTCGGCTATCGCGAAGGCCTTGGCGGGGTTGGACTCGAAGCGAACCACTCGGGCGGTGGCGGAAGGGTTTTGGTCCGGGCCTGGGCCGGGATTGAGCACGAGGGTGTTTTGGCCTTCGGCCCGGAGGCGGTAGTATTGCCAGCGCTGGGCGCCGAAATAGCCGGGCAGGTTGTAATCGTCGGCGCCCAGGGCGACAGCCCATCGCGCCCCCAGGGCGTCGAAGACGAAGTCGCCCAGGTCCAGGTGGCTGTGATTGGCTTGATTGTCGCCGCCTTTGAATCCGACGAAGAGCGCCTTTGGGTTTTCCCACTCACTGCGGAAGACGGCGACTTCGGCTCCACGGAAGTGCTTGTCGAGCGGCAGTCCGGCAGCGGCGGGCCCGGCGCCGGTGGAGTCGCGCCAGAGCAGGTCCAGGGGGGCGGGCGCGGCGGCCTGGCGCTCGAACCAGGCGTAGATGGGTTGGTTGAAGCGCCGCGCCAGCCAGAACATCTGCGGGGCGCGAATGGTCTGGTCACCGCCATCGGCATAGTTGAAGGTGCGTCCCAAGGGGCCGGTGAGGTAAATGGGAAACAGGCCCGTCTGGGCGAAGCCGCTGATTTGGGACAACCCGAAATCGGCGCCGAGAGCGGTTTGGAGGGCGGCGAGAAACAGGACGTTGTAGGACGTGGCGTAGTTCCAGTAGCCTGGGCCTTCCTTCCAGGCGCCGTCGGGGGCGAACTCAG
>Ga0187884_10003965_pt1 | contig 11170 bp, 8 predicted proteins | sample June2016WEW_20_4_FD_132983 | JGI IMG/M metagenome (GOLD analysis project Ga0187884, IMG submission 132983) | Peatland microbial communities from SPRUCE experiment site at the Marcell Experimental Forest, Minnesota, USA - June2016WEW_20_40 | ecosystem: Environmental > Terrestrial > Soil >...
CGGCCTCACGTGCTCGGCAAGTTCCGCGACCTGCTCGAAGCCACCGCCCAAAGCCCCGCCATGCTGTTCTATCTGGATAACTGGCAATCCGTGGGGACGGATGCGCCCCAGCCCCGCCAGGCGAAACAGGCGCGCCGCGGCCTGAATGAAAACTACGGCCGCGAATTGATGGAGCTTCACACGCTGGGCGTCAACGGCGGTTACACCCAGAAGGACGTCACCGAAGTGGCGAGGTGTTTTACCGGCTGGACAATATATAAGCCGCAGATGGGCGGCCGCTTCTTCTTCAACGCGCGGCTCCACGATAACGGGCAAAAGGTGGTGCTGGGCGTGGCGATTCCTGCCGGCGGCGGCATGGCCGATGGCGAGAAGGTGCTCGACATTCTGGCCCGGCGCCCGTCCACCGCGCATTTCATTTCGCGCGAGCTGGCCGAGCGCTTCGTGGCCGACGATCCGCCCCAGGCGCTGGTCGACCGGATGGCCGATACCTTTCTGTCTACCGACGGCGATGTTCGCCAGGTGCTCGAGACCATGTTCCACTCCAAGGAATTCTGGAGCGTCGGCGCGTACCGCTCGAAGGTGAAATCGCCGTTCGAAATGGTAGCCAGCGCCGTGCGCGCCAGCGGCGGCAACGTGGATTTTGCCGCCGCGCTGGTCAATCAAGTGGCGCAGATGGGCGAACCGCTCTATCGCAAAATGGAGCCGACCGGCTATTCCAATTCGAGCCAGGAGTGGATGAACGCCGGCGGCTTGTTGGCGCGCATGAATTTCGCCGTGCAGCTTGCCGGCGGCCGCCTTCCGGGCGTGAAGCTGGAGCTGGCGGACAATACCAATCCGGGAGCTCTTAGAGAAGGCGTCCAGTTGGGGTCGCCGGAGTTTCAGAAGCATTAGAAGCTGTCAGCGTTCAGCCGTCAGCGATCAGCCGCTGACTGCTGAGAGCTGACCGCTGATAGCTTGGAACGAGGTTATTACAATGACGAATCGCCGCATTTTTCTTCGCAATTCGGCTCTGGCGATGGTCGGGGCTGGGACCGCGCCGCTCTGGCTCGAACGGGCGCTGTACGCCGCCGGCGCGCCGTCCCCGCGGAAGAAAATCCTGGTGGCCATTTTTCAGCGGGGAGCGGCCGATGGCCTCAACGTGGTGGTGCCGCACGGCGAGAAGGCCTACTACGAGATGCGCCCCACTATCGCCGTGCCCCGGCCGTCGGCCGGCAGCCCCGATGCGGCGGTGGATCTCGATGGCTTCTTCGGCCTGCATCCTTCGCTCGCGTCTCTGAAACTGCTGTTCGACCAGCGGCACCTGGCCATTGTGGACGCGGCCGGTTCACCCGATCCCACCCGCTCGCATTTCGACGCGCAGGATTACATGGAATCGGGCACGCCCGGCCTAAAGGCAACCGCCAGCGGTTGGATGAATCGCGCGCTTCCGAGGGCCAAAGGCAAGGTGTCCCCGGTGCGGGCAGTCGCTATCGGCGCCACCCTGCCGCGCGCCATGCGCGGCAACGAGCCCGCCATCTCGCTGCAGAAGATCGACAACTTCCAAGTGCGCAATGCCGAGGCCGCCAGAGAGTTCCAGCAAATGTACGAATCGGTGGCCGATCCCGCCATGCAGGCCACCGGCCGGGAGACGTTCGAAGCCGTTTCCATGCTGCAGGCGATCCAGCGGCAGCCCTATTCGGCCGCTGGCGGCGCCGAATATCCGCGCAGCCCCTTCGGCGACAGCCTCAAGCAAATCGCCCAGTTGATCAAGGCGGATGTGGGCATGGAAATGGCTTTTGCCGATATCGGCGGTTGGGACCACCACGTCAATGAAACCGGTGCGCGCGCTTCGGAAGGCCAGCTTGCCAACCTGCTGCGCCAATACGGCCAGGCGCTTTCGGCCTTCTGGACGGATATGGCCGACCGCATGGCCGATGTCGCTCTGGTGACCATGTCCGAATTCGGCCGCACCGCGCGCGAAAACGGCAACCGCGGCACCGATCACGGCCACGCCAACTGCATGTTCGTGATGGGCGGCGCCATCCAGGGCGGCAAAGTCTACGGCAAATGGCCCGGCCTCGAAAAGCACCAACTCTACGAAGGCCGCGACCTGGCCCTGACCACCGATTTTCGCGACGTGCTAGGCGAATTGGTAGTCCGCCACATGCGAACACCGTCCACGGCAGAAGTCTTCCCCGGCCACACACCGAAGTTCCTAGGTCTGGTGTAACAGGTTCTTGAGCCACAGGTGGCCGTCTGCACAGGACGCGCACATTCGGCCCGTGAAGCTGCCCAATTGGATGAAGGGCATGAACCGGTTTAAGCTGGTAGCTTCCCTACATGGCCTCCGCCTTTCTTTCCTTGACCCTGACTCCACACGGCCATTTGGCGTTGGGCGAAGATCCCGACGCGCCGATTCTCGACCCAAAGGTTGCCGATCGCCTGGCTAATGCTTTCGCGAGCGGGGCCGGGCATGGGCTTTTGCAGCTTGGAGCGGCTGAGGCCGGGGCGCCACTTCCTCCGGTTTTCTCTTACTGGAGAGAATTCGGCGCACGGTATGTGACCGCTGTCTGCATGCAGCCGGATACCGAAGCGGTGCCGCGGAAGGTACACGTCCCGGTGCCTCCGTCCGCGGAGTTGGATCGGCTGGCCGAGGCGGTGCCTCCGATGACCGGCGCCGAGTATTTGACGGCGGAGGTGCTTGGCGCGCTTTGGCAGGAGTTGGACACGGCGTTCGGCGTCGAATTGGCGGAGGCGAAATGCGGGATTCAGGACTTCCTGAAGCGCCGGAACCCGGCCTGGAATCTGGTGGGCCGGGTACACTTCAACCTGGCCGAGAACCGCAAGGACCCGGACGCGCCTTTCGCCTTTCTCGCCACCTACACCACGCGGTTGGCGGCGAATGCCAAGGCGCAACACCTTCCGTTGGGGAAGGCCCTCGGCGAATACGCGGGCGCGGCAAACCGGGACCGGCTGCTATCGCTGCTTCTTCCCGTGCAGAGAGCGTCGGAGAACTGCGAGTGGTTGAAGGCGCTGGTCGACGAAGGCGCGATATTCCATCCGCTCCGGTGGACGCCCAGCGAGGCTATTCAGCTCCTCAGAGACGTGCCGAAGCTGGAGAGCGCCGGGGTGGTGGTTCGAATGCCGGCGGCATGGCGGGCCAACCGGCCTCCGCGCCCTCAGGTTTCGGCGCACATCGGCGGCAAGGCGCCGTCGGGATTGGGGCAGGAGGCGCTACTCGATTTCCAGATGGAAGTCACGCTCGAGGGCGAGCGTTTGACGGATCGCGAAATCGAGGAGTTGCTGGCGAAATCCGACGGGCTGGCGCTGGTGCGCGGGCGTTGGGTGGAAGTGGACCGCGAGCGGCTGAGCCGCATGTTGGAGCACTTTCGCGAGGTGGAACGCACGGCGGCGGAGAACGGGCTGGGATTTCGGGAGGCGGTTCGTTTGCTTGCCGGCGCCGACGTCGCGGGCGGAGATGCCACGGCGGACGAGCAGGCGGAGTGGTCCCAGGTGTTGGCCGGTCCGTGGCTGGCGGAGATGCTGAAAGGCCTTCGCAGCCCGGAGGGATTGGCCCGAGTCGATCCCGGTGGGGCTCTGAAGGCGACGCTGCGGCCGTACCAGCAAGTGGGCGTGCGTTGGCTGTATCTCATCGCGAAGCTCGGTCTGGGCGCGTGCCTGGCCGACGATATGGGGCTGGGCAAGACCATGCAGGTGCTTTCGCTGCTCCTGGTCCTCAAGAGCCAATCGGCCGGTGGGCAGGTACCAAGCCTGCTGGTAGCGCCGGCTTCGCTGCTGGCGAACTGGGCGGCGGAAATCGAACGATTCGCGCCGGGCCTGAAGGCGCTCGTCGCTCATCCGTCCGCGCTTCCGGCTGCCGCCCTAAAGGACGCCGAGCCAGAGCGGCTGCGCGATATGGACCTGGTCATTACCAGCTACGGCTCGCTTCTCCGCGTACCGTGGATCGCGGAAACCGGCTGGCAACTGGTGGTGCTGGACGAGGCGCAGGCCATCAAGAACCCCGACGCCAAGCAGACCCGGACGGTGAAGCGGTTGAAAGGGCGGGCGCGATTCGCGCTGACCGGAACCCCGATCGAGAACCGGCTGGGCGATCTGTGGTCCATTTTCGATTTCGTCAACCCAGGGCTGCTGGGATCGGCGAAGGAGTTCGGCAACTTCGCCAAGGGCCTTGCCAACCGGCCGCATAATTCCTATGGTCCTTTGCGCGAGCTGGTGCGGCCGTACATTCTGCGGCGGCTGAAAACCGATAAAACCGTGATCGCCGATCTGCCGGACAAGACGGAGATGAAGGCGTTTTGCCAACTTAGCCGGAAGCAGGCGGCGCTCTACGAGCAATCGGTGAAGGAGATGGCGAAGCAACTGGAGGAGTCCGAAGGCATCCAGCGCAAGGGGCTGGTGTTGTCGTTCCTGATGCGGTTCAAGCAGATCTGCAATCACCCGTCGCAGTGGCTGGGAGACGGCAGTTGGGCCGAAGACGAGAGCGGCAAATGGGCGCGATTGCGGGATATCGCCGAGGTGATTGCGGCGAAGCAGGAGAAGGTGCTGGTGTTCACCCAGTTTCGGGAAGTGACGGCTCCGCTGGCGGCTTTCCTCGGCTCGGTTTTCGGGCGGCCGGGCCTGGTTCTTCACGGTGAGACCGCGGTGAAGCAGCGCCGGGAAATCGTGCAGCGGTTTCAGGAAGATGAGCGCGTGGGCTTCTTCGTGCTTTCGCTGAAAGCCGGTGGCGCGGGGCTCAATCTCACTGCGGCCTCGCACGTGGTGCATTTCGACCGATGGTGGAACCCGGCGGTGGAAAACCAGGCTACCGACCGCGCCTTTCGCATCGGCCAAACCAAAAATGTGTTGGTACACAAGTTCGTCTGCCGCGGTACTGTAGAGGAAAAGATCGACCAGCTTATCGAATCGAAGCGGCAACTCTCGACGGATTTGCTCGAGGGCAGTGCCGACCTGCTTTTGACCGAGATGAAGGACGAGGAACTGCTCAAGCTGGTAGCGCTCGATATCAATAAAGCGCTGAAAGAGGCCTGATCGATGTACAGGGACGATTACGATTTCTACGGCTGGAGACCGTATGTCTCGGTGGCCGAGCGGCGGCGGAACGCGCGTCGCGAGATGGACAAGCTCAGGAAGAAAGGCCATCCGGTCTCGCCGGTGGTGGTGGAAGGCCGCACCATCGTCAAGACTTTCTGGGGCAAGGCGTGGTGCGAAAACCTGGAACGCTACAGCGACTATGCCAACCGCTTGCCGCGCGGCCGGACCTATGTACGCAACGGTTCGGTGATCGATCTTCAGATCGCGCCGGGCGAAATTAAAGCCCTGGTGAGCGGCTCGGAGATTTACGAAGTTGCGGTGAAGGTTGCGCCGGTGGCGAAGGCGCGCTGGCAATCCATCTGCAAGGACTGCGCCGGCGGGATCGATTCGCTGGTCGAGCTTCTGCAAGGGCGGCTTTCCACGGGCGTCATGGAACGGGTTTGCCGGCAGAAAACCGGCCTTTTCCCGTCGCCGGGTGAGATCCGGCTGTCGTGCAGTTGCCCGGACTGGGCCGGCATGTGCAAGCATGTGGCGGCGGTGCTGTACGGCATCGGCGCGCGTCTGGATCAAAAACCCGAGTTGCTCTTCCGGTTGCACAGCTTGGATGAAAAGGAACTCATCGCCGGGGCCGGGAGGGCGCTTCCCCAAGCCAAGAAGGCGCCCGCAGCGGGCAAGGTGCTTGGCGGCGAAGACCTTTCGGCGCTCTTTGGGCTGGACATGGCTGCAGACGCGGGCGCCGATACCGGGCGCTCCGGCGCCGCGGCCGCGAAGCCAAAGCGTGCGGCTAGGAAGAGAGCAGCGGCAGCAACTGGCGGTAAGGGCAAGGCCGATGTCAACGCTGGAAGGAAACCGCGAACGAGCTCCCAGGGGATTCGAGATTCGAAAAAGAAGTGATGCGGGGCGCCTTCCTTAGCGGGCCGATTCCCGGCCTTGGAGCCAGCGGCTAAGAGATTCCTGCGTCTCGCCCGATCTGCGGCCGGCCAGGAGACTCTCCACGCTGATATCTTCATCGAGATCCGGCCAGTGGATTCCCTCACCGCTCGCAATCAGACGCCAATTCTCGCGCTCGGCTGGCGAGGCGTGCGCCAAACGCGGGAACCAGGCGAGTGGCACCGTAATTGTCCTGCCATCGGCAAGGTCCGCGGCAAGCGAGTCGTCGCTGATCCGTACGCTCTTTGCGAATGTTTCGCGAAGCTCAGTCCCCGAAGTACTCATGCCATGACTCCAATAAGGAAGCGGCTCTTTCCGCGACCAGCCTTTCCACGCGCCCGATTTCCACCCGGCCAAAACCGCGGCTCCTTTCCAAGCGAACCGGCTCCAGCCAGAACTTCGCGCTCGCGTCCTCCCGCTCCACGTGCACATGTGGAGGTTCTTCCCGATCTGCCGAGTAGAAGAAGAACCGATATGGGCCCGCGTGGAGAACGGTGGGCAACGCTTCCAGTTTACACGGCCCGGCGGGCAGATCGGTGCTCGGCTCGAGAATGGAGCGGTGAGCCACAAGCAAACGTCGAGTGTCACTCCGTCTTCAGTCGGCTCTTTGCGGCCGGGAGGGTCGACCGGGGGGTCGGCCGCGGACCAGGGGGTCCGCCCTACGAAATCGTCCAGCCAAGCTCGGAGTTGCCGATTGCGGGAAGGCCGTCCGGTCGGCCCGAAGCGGACCTGGCGGTCCGCCCAGTGTTTCGCCCTATCGGGGGATTGGGCCGAAAAATCGGAAAATTGCCGGACACGTCTTCGATAGAATAGTATTTTGCCCCACGTGCTGCACGCTTTGCCGGAACTGCCGCGCCTGGACCTGCTGGGGGCCATCGACGTCCTTCTGGTGGCCTTTGTCCTGTACCAGGCCCTGATGGTGGTGCGCGGCACGCGCGCGGGGCACATTCTGGCCGGCATTATCATCATGGTGCTGCTGTATCTGGGCGCTACCTGGAGCGGCCTGGAAGCTTTGCGCGCGCTCCTGTCTTTCATCGTCCCTTATACCGGGATTGCCATCATCGTTCTGTTTCAATCGGAGATTCGCCGTACCCTAGCCCGCCTGGGACGCAAGCGCTGGCTGGGGCTGGGCGGCGAATATCGCAATCCCGAATCGCTCAGCGAAATCATGATGGCGGTGGAACAGCTCGCGCAGCAGCGGGTCGGGGCTCTGATCGTGCTGGAGCGGGACATCGGCCTGCGGACCTTCATCGAAAGCGGCGTGCATCTGGATGGGCGCATTTCCCGCGATCTGCTGCTTTCCATCTTTCAGCCCGGCCCACCTTTGCATGACGGCGCGGTCATCGTGCAGAAGGACCGCGTGGCCGCGGCCGCCTGCTTCCTGCCTCTCACCACTAACCCCGGGCTGTCCGGTGAGCTGGGGACGCGGCACCGCGCCGCCATCGGCATCACCGAGGAGACCGACTGCCTCTCGCTGGTGGTATCCGAGGAAACCGGCCGCATCTCGGTAGCCGCGTTTGGGGAGTTGGTCGCCGGTCTTTCTCCGGCCGAAGTGGTGGAACGTATTCAACGCCATTTCGGCGTGCAGCGGCCCACCCCCCTGGAGATCGACGAGTTTCCGGCCGATATTCCGCTTACCCCCGGCGACCATACGCCCGAGCAGGCCGCGCGGGGAGAAAGGGCGGACCGCGTATGAATCTCCTGGTCCGCATTTCTCGCGCGGTGGTGCACAACCTGGGTTGGAAAGCACTCGCGCTGGCGCTGGCCTTGGTGATTTGGATTCTGGTGGCGAGCGAGCCCGAGTATTCCACGTTCGCCACCGCGCGGGTGGTCTATCGCGATCTGCCCGACGATCTCGATATCAGTTCCGATCCAGTGCCCTTGGTCACTCTGGAGCTTCGCGGTCCCGCCAGCGAACTGCGCAATCTGGAGGGGCCGCAGGGCCCGTCCGCCGTACTGGACATGACCGATGCCGTTGCCGGCGAGCGCACCTATACCATCGAAGATGGCGCCGTGCATCTGCCGCGCGGCGTGGACCTGTTGCGATCCATCCCGTCGGAAATCCGCTTCCGCTTCGAAAAGCGAGTGACCCATTCGGTAGCCGTTAAGGCCCGCTTCCGGGGCGGCAACGCAGCCGTGCCCGCCGCGGTCACGATTCAGCCGGCGATGCTTGAAATCACCGGGCCGGAGAGTCACGTGGACCGCATCCAGAGCGTGACCACCGACACCGTGGATCTCTCATCGGGTGCGCCCCTGGTCACCCAACGCGTCAACGCTTTTGTGGACGACCCGTTCGTACGGTTCGTGGCTTCTCCGCTGGTGACTGTCACCGTAGCGCTTGGCAAGCGGTAACTTACGGAGGCTCGCAAATTACAGTGACGGATGGCCCGAGATTGTGGGGCAGGTCGGTAACCTGCAATGGGTTGGTAACCCGCTTTCGGCAGTTTCTCAGCGGCCCGCGAAACGCCGATTCACAATCGGCGGCAGCGTAGCACCAGCGTAGCACCTGCCCCACAGGCGCCGCTTGCCGTCACTGTATTATGCGAGCCTCAGTAATACTCAGTTTTGCAATTACGGTGACGTATCCGGCAATTGCTCCCCTAAAACCCGTGAAGAGAATGGCCACGGATGAACACAGATGAACACGGATAAGAAAGAAATAGTTTATCGGTGTTCATCGGTGGCTCGAATTTGAGTTTTCGCACCTTCTCACGGCCGCGGCTAGGACTCGGGATTTCGCCGCAGTTCGAGTTCTTACGGTTGCGGCATACGCGCAGTGGATGCCCCCGCTACAACCCTTGGGTGCCATACTCGTTTGGTATGAGCTTTTCCTCGGGTTCCACGCGGAGCGCCCTGTTAGCCGGCATGCCGGCGGCCCTGACCGCGGCGTCTTCCAGCGCGCCCGACGCCACCCGAAAGCCCAATATCCTGCTGCTGATTTCCGATCAGTTTCGCGGCGATTGCCTGGGTTGCCTGGGCCTGAACCCGATGGGCCTGACGCCCAACCTGGACGGCATGGCATCGCGCGGGGTTGTGTTCCGTTCCGCTTTCGCCAACCAGCCGGTGTGCGCGCCGGCGCGGGGCAGCATTTTTACCGGGCAATACCCGGCACGGCATGGCGTGGTGCGTAACGGGGTGGCGCTGCCCGCCGGGACGCCCACTCTCGCCACAACCCTGCGCGCCTCCGGTTATTCGGCCAACTACATCGGAAAATGGCACCTGGCCGGCAACGGGCGCGGGGCCACGCCGCCAGCCGGCAGGGGTGGATTTCTGGATCTTTGGGAAGCCTCGAACGAGCTCGAATGGACCTCCCATGCCTATGAGGGCGATCTGTACGACAACTCCGGCCAGCCGATTCATTTCGCCAACCGTTATCGCGCCGACTTTCTGACCGACCGGGTCGAGCGCTTCCTGCGTGGAGCACGCGAGCCATTTCTTTTGGTCGCTTCCTACCTGGAAGTGCACCACCAGAACGATTCCGACACCTTCGATCCGCCGCGCGAATTCAAGAATCGCTATCCCAACCCGTTCGTGCCTCAAGACCTGCGCCCGCTGCCGGGCACCTGGCCCAGCCAATTGGCCGATTACTTCGCCTGCGTCGCCAAAATGGACGAAGTGGTGGGACGCATCCGCGGTGTGCTGGCCGATACCGGCCTGGACCGCGATACCATCCTGGTTTTCGTAAGCGATCACGGCTGCCATTTCAAAACCCGCAATACCGAGTACAAACGCAGCCCGCACGACAGCTCGCTGCACATCCCGCTGGTCATGGAAGGCCCCGGCTTCAACCGCGGGATCGAGATCCCCGAGCTGGTTGGGCAGGTCGATTTAATGCCCGCGCTGCTGGCCGCTTGTGACGTGCCCGCGCCGGCCGGCGTCCAGGGCCACAGCTTTTTGCCGTTGCTCGATCGCCAGACGAAGGACTGGCGCGACGAGGTCTATTTCGAGCTCTCCGAATTCATGCTCGGCCGCGGCCTGCGGACACCTCAATACACCTATGCGGTAGCTGTTCCGCGCCTAGGCGGGCAGCTCCCCGGGCATGCCGAAAGGTACGTGGAATACATGCTGTACGACAATTTTGCGGACCCGTGGCAGCACGTAAACCTGGCCGGCCGTGCCCCATACGCCAAGATTACCGATGAGTTGCGGGCGCGCTTGATCGCGCGTATGCGGGACGCCGCCAGCGAGACCACCCCCATCGAGCCCTGTTGGTTCCCGTATCCGTAAGGTGGCCCTGCTCCGCTGAGCGAAATCGGAGGTGTCAATGTTAAGAATTCGTAAAGGTTTCGCCGTAAGTTGTTTGTCCTCTTAAGCGATCATTAAGGGGAGGGACTACCTGTACCCCATCGGGCATCGTACCTCGTATACTCAGAAGACCCGCGTCCTACGGCGATTCTATAAGCCGACCAAGGAGATCCCATATTCTTATGACCCGAAGCTCTATTACTGTCTGTGCCCTTTGTCTTAGCGCCGCGGCCGGCGCACTTCAGGCCCAAACCAGTTGCTCCGTTTTTGCAGCGCCTGCCCAAGTGCGCGCCGAAGGTGTTACCGAACGCATGGGCACTCTTATTCTGCAGTGCACGGCCGCGCCCTCCAGCACCCTGTCCGGCAGTCTCGCCGTATACCTGCCGGTCACCATTACCGATCAAGTCAATACCGCGTCCATATCTCTCGATTCCGTCCTCTCCGTCAACTACGGCACCGGCTTCGTGCCCACTTCCTACCAAGGTGTCGTGAACGGCTCCAGTATCTCCTTCAATGGAATGAGCTTTACCGTGCCCGCCAGCGGGCCTCTCAGCCTGCAGCTCTCGGGCCTGCGCGCTAACATCAGCCAGATGGGTGCGGCGACGCATTCGTTGACCGCGGATTTGTCGTTCAGCGTGCCGCTGACGGCTTCGAGCGCCGTTCTGGCCTACTCCCAGACCAGCCTGTATGCCACGATTTATCCTACCGGCATCACCTGCGTCGGTTCGCCTTTGCCCTCCACGTTCGATCTCACCGATCTTTTCTCCGCCGGTACGGCCTTCGACTCGACCCGCTTCACCGAGAGCTTTGCTGGGGCCTTCCAGCCGCGCGGGACGGGCGACACCAACGGCACCCGCTTCATCGTGCGTTACTCCGGCGTTCCCGCGACCGCGCAGCTCTATGTTCCCACCTGGGTGGCGGGTTCCGATGCCGTCACACCCACTGCGGGCGGGGATTTCGGCCA
>Ga0187884_10003988_pt1 | contig 11124 bp, 19 predicted proteins | sample June2016WEW_20_4_FD_132983 | JGI IMG/M metagenome (GOLD analysis project Ga0187884, IMG submission 132983) | Peatland microbial communities from SPRUCE experiment site at the Marcell Experimental Forest, Minnesota, USA - June2016WEW_20_40 | ecosystem: Environmental > Terrestrial > Soil >...
CGAGACGCGCACTTCGCCTACAGCCGCAGCCCTTTCTCTATATGTGTCTCAACGTCTCAACTAGAAAATAATAAAAGAGGGAGGGGACACCCTAGGGGGTATAGAAATGGCCCCCCGAGGTTGAGCCGAGACGCCCTCACCTGTCCCATGGTTCTGTCGCCTCCTGCGGCTGCTCCGGGTGAGCTTTCCATATGGCGTCCTCGACCGCCGCCCGCTTGCGTTGCGCGGCTCGGCGCCGCTCGTCGTCCGGCGTGAACACCTTGCGTTCAGTGCGGTATGTTCGCGCCAGCGCCTTGTCCGAATACCGTCCTTTGAACGGCCCAAACTCACGGACGATTCTGCCGTCCTGGTGATGCACCGTCCACAGTCGCGGCCGTTCGGTCGCCCCGGTGATCTTGTGCTCCTTCAATAGCTCGACCACGGCGTCACCGCCGATGCGCACTTGCCCCAAGTTCTCACCGCCGAGCTTGTCCGTAAGCACGCCGGCAATGGTGTCACGCAAGCCAGCGCCATGACGTACCTTGATGTCGTGCGGGACGACTTCGACGACTTCTTCAAGCGTGAACACAGAGAACGTGAACGGTGTTCCGCCGGTCTCGACTCGATCAATGAGCCACTTCTCTAGGTCGCTCGCGCTGGCCGCCATTATCGTCACCTTGGCCGCCGTCGTCATCGCCCGGCCGCCATGGTACTCACCGCCGTTGCGCTTCTTTAGCTGATAGGCAACGGCCGCAAGTGAAGCCGGGTTGTGTTCGAGCTTGTCGGTCTTGCCGAGGTTGAAGTGACTATAGAGCGGCCGGTAGTAGCTCGCCTCGTCCTTCGGCTGCAACAGCCGGTCGCCTAGATCGGTGGAGGCAATGAGCCATCGGCGGTCGCTGTTGTCCAAGCCGGCAAGCGCGTTCTTCGGATTCGCTTCCGTGGTGATCGCCAGCACGTTCGCAATGGTGAAGTCGGCCGCGTTCTTCATATCAACGGGGATGACGGGTCCGGTGATAAGATCATGGAGCCGGTCGGTGATGCGCTTGTCGGCGGCGCGTATCTCCATGATCGCCAGCTTAGTCCGCAGCGGCCATGTCTCATGCGCAGCGGTCAACATGCGCGGCGTGATCGTTGTCGGCGACGTGCCGCACAACAGCCGGTGCATTATCAGATTCAACAAACTCTTGCCGGTGCCTTGTATCTGCCCCTGGATCATAAGTGCGCAGTCCGGGTGTTTGTCCTGGTTGCAGTAGACCCATGAATACCAGTCGAGCACGCGGTTGCGGGCATCCTCGTCCGCGAACAGATAGGCTAGGTGCTCGTCCCATTGCTTCGTGTCGCCTTCCTTCGGTGTCACGTCGGAGGGTCGCCACTGGTTGAACGTGCCGCGCACGTTCTCAAACTCGCCGCCCGGCGTAAAGCCGAAGGTGTCATAAGTCTTGAGTCCAGCGCCGGGCCACGGCACGCAACCGAAAATGTATTGCGTCAAGGTTTGCTTCATCGGCTGCATTGTCGTTTCGCCGTCCGTGGTGATGGGTATCTGCATCGACTTGGCGACGTAGCCAAACTGTTTTTGGAAGGCTTCAACTTCCCATATCTGCCCGTCGCTGACGCGGACAAAACGCTTCTGTTGCCCGACATAGACAAAGCCTTCACGGATCGAAGTCCACGTCTGGCGCCCTTCCGATAACTTGGTGCGGAGTCGCTCAGCTTCTTTGATCTTATCGGCGGCGTCGCTCATGATGTGAACTCCTCTACATCGTCGCCGAAAAGGGCTTCTGCCGTCTCCGCGCCGGGCCGTCTGTGCTTGAGGTACGAATAGGCGTTCGCAACTTTCACATCGAGCCGATCAGCGGTCGCGCCGTCGCCAACGTTCCACTGCGGCTCGCACCGATCATTGTAGTATTCGGCGAGTAACTGAACCGCCATGTCGCGTGATATGCCGATGTCTTTCAGCCTACCGGCGACCATCAAGAGCGTGTGCTCGCCGTGGCGTCCCTGGATGGCAGGCGCCTCGTCATATTTTAGACGGTGGATGGCTAGGGCTATGTTGCCAGTCTGGTCTAGCTCGACAACCGGCTCTTGCTCGACGCTCTCGCGCTCGGCTTGTTGCAGATAGATCGCTAACCAGTCCGGCGCGTATGCAATGGGCGCGTCGTCCTCGACGACATACGGTCCCGGATATTCTTCCGGCGCGCGGAGCACACTACCGGGAATGACGACATAACCAGGGCAGTCAATGTCCGTGCCGAAGGTGTTTTGCGAGCCGGTGAAAAAGCGCACGAGGTTGGTTTGTTTGAAGTAGAAGTGACGGCCGCCGCTCGGTGTGTGCGCCGTCAATGTTCGAGGCAATGGCCCATGCAAGCCCACGAGGCGCGCCAAGCTCTCAGCGCCCCGCTTACCGGGCTTTGTGTCCACATCCACGACAAGTAAGCCTGAGAGCGCGAGCGATGCGCCCCAGTTGCAGCCACGGTACAGCCTAGACCAGTGGCGCAACGTGCGCAGGTCGGCCGTCGCTCGGTTCAGGTTGTTTATGAAGCCCGGCCAAGGAGCCTTGGCGCCGGGTGCACATGGAAACGCGCGCAAGCCATGCTGCACTATGAAGGCGCCGGGCTTCATGACCGCCCCTCCCGTTTCAGGAGCGCAGCTTTGACTTCGGGGATCGCCGACAACCGCTCGACCTTGGCCTCCCACGCGTGGCGCTGTTCGGTGAGCCGATCAAGCTCCGCAAGCACGTCCGTATAAATGCGACACTGACGGGCGCGCTCCGCGTCGGAGCGATCCTCCGTCACGTTCGGTGCGGCTTCATAGACTTCGTTGGACTTGTTAAAGAGCGCCTTGGCCTTTGCCGCGTAGTCGTCAATGCGCTTGACGGCTTCCGCGATCTTGTCGGCGGCGAGCGTGCCTAGCTTGGAGTTGTGCTCACAACGATCTTCAAAGGTGAAGTAACGGCGTCGGTTTTTTCCCACAGCGGGCCTCATTTGATTCTGAGGCTTTGAAGGGCGGGGCTTCCGTCTCTCGTCGGCCTCTGACGCCCCTTACGGGGGCCGGGTCTCTATACGGATCGGAAGCGGATGCCGCTGCGGTCCCGTGTCCTCAATATCTAGTTGCCGCCGGGTCGGTTGGCAAGCCATAAGTCATTGAGAATACTTCGTTTTAGCGAAAATAGAGCGCCTAAGTTGTAACAACTGCCAGTAGATATTTTAACCCCATGCTCGCCCAGCCCCTAGGAGCGTCCGTGGTGCGGGGTCCGCCATTCTGGCCCTCAAATGGCCTCCCCGCGCTTCGCCCGCACGAGCGTTAACTATTATGGCAGCGGCGGCCCCGGCGCCCTCGCCCTCGATAGACGATCCACCGATGGTGGATGCTCTATCGAACGTGCGGGCATAGGGGGCCTGGCGACGCCCCGAAAACGAGGGGCAGTACTGTCCCGCGTTTTGCGGGGGCGCACTCATAACTCACCCCGCCATGTCCGCGTCTTGATCCGCTCGCCGGTTTCCTGTTCTCGGTAAAGGCGATCTAGAAACGCCTTCTTAGTCGCGATACTCCCGCGCACCCGCCCGGCTTCCATGCTTAGCGGCGGCAGTGCGAATAGCTTGAACTGCAACTTTTGAAGCTCGCGCTCGTTTCGATAAATCAGTGCTGAGAGGGTGCGGTGGGGATCGCCGAATGGCTTGCGCGGAATGTTGATCTGTGGCGCGTTATGCGCTGCTTCGTGGCTGAACTGACTCACACCATCGGACGGAAACGGCGAGTGCTCGGCAAGACCGGCGCTGCTGGTGCCTCGGTTTGAGCGTTTGAGACTGCTTCGTGCCATGGCGCGTCATCCTAGTGGCCGCCCCTTGGCGTCCCGCAGAGCTAATGGCCCTTGATGCCGACGCTCCGCCATTTGGTATCGGTGCTGCGGCACCGCGTCGGCGCGCATGACTGCGCTCGGTTCTTGAATGCCTCTGCCGGCGCCTTCAATGGGGGCGGCGGCACGCTGCGGCGGCATAGGGCGGGGCCGTTCGGGTGGACGAAGATCGGCATTGACGCTCCAATGAGCGCGGGGGTGCCTTCTCTCTTTGTCCCGTTGGCTGATTGGTTCCGGCTGCGGGCCGACTACGCAATCCGGCGCTTCGCCCCTGCCCCAGATAACCACCGGACTGTCGGGTTCCGTCTTATGCCGCAACCTGTAGGCTGCAAGATCGGCGAGGAGTTTCGCGCGCATATCGTCAATCGGTTTGTCATCGGCTTTTGCCTGCTCAGCGAACTTTTCCTCGGTCAACGGCGGTGGTTCAAACTCAGTATCGTCCGGTAGTTTGAAGCCGGGGCTGCGGGCCATTTCCAGCAAAGAATCGAACATCGCGCTGTGACCATGCCAGTCGCGGATATAGAACGGACTCGACGTATCGTCGTCCCATGGCTCGCGCCCGGCGCGGGCGGCTTTCGATTGATCGCGCCAAACATACAAAACCCGACGCGAGCAACCGAGCAGATCGCTGGTCTCGGCAAAGCTGCTGCCTTTTGCGAAAAGGTCCAAAGCCAACTTCGCGAGATTCTCGGTGTACTTCATCGGAAGTGTTCCATGATGAAAATCTGCCACAGGTGGCGCAACAGTCGTCGCATGTTATTTCCCTGTCGGCTTGCCTACTGGTGTCAATCCGGCGCGCGCCTGCGCATCGGCAATCGTTTGGTTGGTCGGATTCATGGCGGCCGGGCTGCCTGGAACTGCAAAACCTAGACGCGCTCTCTGTCTTTGATTTAGTGCACCGCGATTCGGCCCGTTTTCCATTCTGGATTGGACGTAAGCACGGGCAGTAGCACTCTCGCCACTACCGTAGCGTTTTGCCCTCGCCAATCTCTCGGCTTGTGACGCGGCCCGGTAATCGCGAGAAGCGTCGTCTTGTGTGTACCGCCTGCCGCCCGCTTCGAACTTGGCAACTTCTTCCTGCAATCGTTGTTTCGATTCACGCGTGCGGGCAGTAGCAGCCATCACGGCATTTCGAAGCCCGTGAAGTTCTTCTTGCGCCGCGTTGCGCGCGGCGAGCGCCTCGTTGAAGTTCACCGCTAGAACTGCCGGCGGCTCTGCTGGAAGCGCAGGCGGGTCATCCCGGTGAGCGGGGGCAAGCGTCATGCCGCTGATGGTGCCGTAAGCCAAGTCTTTGATTTCTTCGGTCATGTTAAAACTTTCCTAGTTGTGACGTGCTCCGGCGGAACAGGTCGATGAACGTTGGCTGTGGAAACTTCGCGAGGATTTTCTCGGAAAGATCGAGCTTCTCAACGCCATGGGCGAGAGCATCAATCGCCGCTGCCTCGGCTGCCTCGTTTTCCGCGTGCTGCTCAAAGGCGGCCTGCACTGGCGCAAAGCGGGCTTTCGTCGCGTCGTCCCACCGGGCAAGCTCGGCTTCCGTCGGCATGATCGCCACGCCGTTTTTGCTGTAGTTCAACATTTTGGTTTCTCCATTAGTTCGAGCTTGACCGCAATGATTCTCCCGTTGATCTTGTTGACGCCTAGCTCGTATGAAATGCGCAGACCCTTCATGTCTAGAAGCTCATCCGGGCTAAGATTGAGTCCCTTGACCTGCTTATGGTGCATGAACACGTCGCTGCCGCCGCCATCTGGAATAATGAAGCCGTAGCCATTTTCGAGGCGGAAGGATTTCACTGTTCCAGAAAGCCGTTCACTCATGGTCGTATTCGCGTGACGCCTTGCGCTCTGCCGCCGTCGTCTTCATTGGCCTTCACGCTCGCGTTTCAGTTTCTCGGCGCTGCGGCTGAGCTTTTTTATGATCTTCAAGCATTCGCTCATTTCCAGTTGCAGGCTGTCGAGTTCGACTTCATCAACGCCCGCTGCGCTCATTTCGGTGACAAGCTCACGGCGCCACATCGCACACGCAGTCATGACGCGTTGAACGCGATCACCAAACACCCGCCCATGGATAGCTTCAATCAGCGCAGTGGAAACAACATCACCCATGTCACTTCGCTCCTATGATTCGCCGTCGCCACTCGTCTGCCAGTTGCCGCGCGCGCTTGGCGCCGTCATCGAATATCCGCGCCGTCTCGACATCACCGAAGCGACGCGCTTCGTCGGCCTCGTATTGCAAGTACGTTGCACGACGAGACCAGTGGCCCCATTCGGCGGTTGCGTTCATTCGCCCTGGCCGCTCGCGCGCTGCAATGCGGCTTGCCGGCGCCGCAGTTCGTCGCTCATCGGCGAGTGGCCTGTCACGCTCGGAACGGTGCCGCCGGGACTTCCGGAGTCCAATGAGCGCCGGACTTGACCATGGGCGGAGGGATATTGCTCTTTCGACACGTCGCGGGTTTGCGGCGAGGCAAGGTCAACCATGCTGTCGCGCGCAGTGCCTTTCTCGATTATCGTTTGCAGCAAATCGCCCGCGTCGCCTTCCGCCGCCTTCGCCTTTAGCTGGTCGGCGAGCGGACTCGAAATCTTTGCTCCCGGTTCAACAGAGGCGGGTCCGGGGTAGCCGTTGGCGCCATATGACTGACGACCCCATGCGGTATCCTTTGCACGTGTGAGCTTCACAAGTGCATCCTCTGTCGGCGCGGGTGTCGGACCGGGATTGTGAGAATCCGGCGCGTTGCCTTTTGCCGGGATTTGCACCCGCCGTCCTTTCCCTGTTTGGAATGCCATCTGCGTAATCGGGCCGTAGCCCGCTCCCTGTGGTTATGCCCGCGCCTTCATGGCGCGCGCGTCGAACTTTTTGAGTGTCTTGACCAGTTCCGGGCCGAGCGTAACGGACGGCTTGCCCAAGTCGGTTTTGCCGGTGCGATCCGCGCCCTCGATACCGTAGTGACGCTGGTCAATGCCCTTGCCTTTCGTGACACCCCATCGTGCAGCCTCAGAGAGACCCGGGCCGGTGCCAACGCTGTCTTGATCGGCGTGGCGAGCTACCGGGCGCGAGCGTTCAATCGGACCATGACCCGGTACGTTGCGAACGTCTTTGTTTGGACTCTCTGCGGCATGATCGCCGACACTCGCGCCCGATGGCGCACTCGCGAACCTTCCCCGCTCGTCGTGATTGATGTTGCCCATTTCCCCACTCCCCGTTTTACGCTGGCGTGTTTGGCGAAGCGGCCAGATACCCAGAAAAATGCTGCCACACGACGCCACCTGCATCGGTAATGACCCCATCACCCGCCAATGTTCCGGTGCCTACCGTTCCACCGACCAAACACACCCACGGCTGCCCTTGGCCGGTATCGTCCTGCACAAAACTCGCCGCCGCGATTGTCGCCACGGTATCCAGGCCGGTAGCCGTCTTGCCGATTGTCGCAAGGTGGGCGGGGAGTGCCTGCGCAAAAACCCGCGACCGGCGGTTACGCGCCATGCGCCAGCGGGCGGCTGCGACTGCGGCCGCGTTGTTGCTCATTTCTGCCCCCGATGTGCGCGCCACTCGAAAGGCTTGCCGGCGTGTTCTGCAATGGCGTCCGCGATCACCGCCCGGCCGATAGCATGGCGCGCTTCATGCAGCGCATCCTTGTTCGCCTGGGCGCGAGCCGCCGCAGCGCCGACGCCCTCAACCTCGCACTCGTCAACGCGGCTGCGCTGGCCCGGCACCGGAGCGACGGGCTTCATGTTCTTCGGCGGCGCGATCTTCGTCAGCGGATGTGCAACAGCCACCTTGCCCGACTTGTCGGCGGGAACGCGCAAACCTGTTAGGGCATCAATCGCGCTCGAATGATCCGCACCGAAAGCCGTGCCGACATCTTTTCGGAACCGGGTCGCCATCCCCGAGTTTATCGGCGGCGCTTCGGTCAAATATCTCTTGACCTTCGGGGCGACACCAAGATCGGCGCGGACGTGGGTCTGCTCGATTTGTCCGGTGGCTTGGTTCACCGGATGATTTGGGTGCGTGATAAGTCCCGGCTCGCCCTTCTTGGCGTAATGATCCGGGTGCGGCGCGCCAGTGTGCGATACATGGGGAATGTGCTGGGACTTATCCCGCGTCGGTCGCATCAAGGTGTCTTTATCTATCGTCATGACCATCCCCTGTTATCGGTGCGGCCGGGCGTGTGTGCGCGGCGCGGTCGGATTTTTCGTGACGCTGCCCTTGGCGGCGCGTAACGAAGCTGCATGAACCTCGTCGTTGAGTGCGCCTTGAGCCTGGGCGGTAACGGCGCCGCTTTTCCTTGGCGGCATGTGCCATTCAAATCTGCCGGCGCGCTTCTGTAGCTGCGCACCGTGGCGTCCCGTGAAGCGAGCCACGACCGAACTTGTGGCGTGTCTGTGCACCCGTCCTCGCATGAACCCGTTCTCGTCGTAGATCGGGATTTGGTGATCCGGTATTGCGGCCGGTTCATCATTTGCGTTCGGACGGGAAGTCGGCGTTTCCTTTAGGCTGACGTATTCCTCAATCGGGAACGTGCTCAGTCCACCGGGCGCACTTCCGCCCTGGCCCGTCGTGTCATTCGCGCGGTTCGGCTCTGGTTTCTGAGACGGGCGTGTCGAGTCCAATCCGCTGAAACCAAAGCCGCGCTTTCGCGTGTATGGTCCGATCACTGCCATTAGGTTGCCTGCGTTGGATTGGCCGGTGTTGCAGCCGGTGGATTGACCGCCGCTGCCGCCGTCTGCGCCGCCGCGAGAGCAGCCGTCAGGTTCGTCACGGTTGCCGTCGCCGCCGCCAAAGCCGTCTCAAGCGCGCTCACGAGGTTCGCAGCGGCCTGTGTCGCCGTCGCTACGGGTGTGTTCACATCTGTCATCTTTCAATCCTCCGTGTTGAGAGTGTGCGACTGCGAGACCTGAAAACCGCTGAGTAAACGGATCGGCAGTCGCCGCCGGGTCCCGCCCCGCAGCCTCTTTTGCTAGGGCGCTATCGGCAAACCGCTCGGCAGCGTGACACCGGCCTGAGCGGCGAGCTTGCGCGCGGCGCTGATGCCTCTTGCTCTAATGATTTGGGCTGCCACCGCAGCCGCCTGCGGGTCACTGCGCATATTTTTGAATGCGGTAAGTTCGCTTTGCTCGCGCTGTTTCCGTGCAATCTCGAAATCGCTATCATCGCTCATTTTGTTTTCTCCGTTTCATGTTGAGCACCGTCGCCCGATCAAACGAGTGGACAAACCGCAGCAAACTATCGACGGGGATTCTGACGCGGTTCTTTATCAAAAAGGCTTCAAGCGTCGCCGTCTTGTAGATACACTCGTGAATGAACCTCACTGGCAGGCTAAGGCTTTCGGCCGCAGCGGCGGGGGACAAAGCGAGAGGCAGTAATCGAGATTTCCTGCGGGCCAAAGTGCGCTCCTGTTTGATCGGCCCCGGCGGTGCACAGCGCAAACTGAAACCCCGCCGGGGCGTTGTCGGCAGACACGAGAAACCGCCGGGTCCCCACGCGCCGCCAATCGTGGAAATGTGCGGCTGCTGGCTGCCATGGCTAAGCGGCCAGCAGCCGCGAAAGCGCCCTCGCGAAAGGGCGGCTTGAAATCGGTTATCTGACGGGGGACTTCGAGAATGTTGCCGCTGCACCATGGCCCCGGCGGCGTCCGCATGAACGCCCATTCTTGAAGTCGTTCTAGCATACCCTAGGGGGGTATGGCAACCGTAGATAAGAGTCGATTTTGATGACAGGTCGTTGCACGGTCAAATCATTGCGCGGCGGCCGTAAAATGAAAACGGCCGGTGATTTTCTCACCGGCCGTCCGTTCCTTCGCCGATTCCGCCGAAGGTCGATTTTCAAATCCCGATTTTATCAATCCAACGTTTGAGCACCGTCACCGGGAAACCCTCGCCGTATTCGGCGGCTGCACCCTCGCCCTTATCCTCGTGCCCTAGTATGGCGTGCCGGATGTCGGGGCGGCACAGTGCGGTGCGGAGACGGTCCGCCGCACGGTGTCTAAACGAGTGCATCACCTTTGCCTCGTCGGTGATCCCGATTTCACGCAGCCAAGGGTTCAGCCGTGTCGATGCGTTGTGCGCCGACCCTGAGAACAGCGGTCCCTTGATTGTCTGCGGCAGATACGGGAGGAACTTAGCCGGTAGCGGGACGCGCCGTTTCGACGACTTGGTTTTGGTGCCTACTTTCACGTACCGGATACCGCGTTCGATGAACTCCTCCTTGATGTGGAACGCCTCGCCCAAACGCATCCCGGTTGTGGCGAGCAGGCGCACAATGAGTTGATCCGACGCGGTGAGCTTATCGAGGTTGTCGCGGATCACCTTCATGTCGTCGTCGGTGAACGACGCACGGTCCAACACGTCATCCCCCTTCGATGCGATACCGGAGAACGGATTAAACCTGAGCTTGCCCTCCGCAATCGCGAAGTTACAGGCGGCGCAAAGCTGAGCGATTTTGTGCCGGACGGTGGTGCTCTTGTTGCCCTTGGCTCTCAAGTGCGCCACGAGCTTGCGCCCGTCGTCACGGGTCGCATCCTTGAGCTTCACGCCCGGACACAGTTCACGGAACAGCGCCCAGGTTTCACGCGCCTGCCTCTCTTGCGCGCCAACAATGTTGCGCTCGCGAAGGTAAAGCTCGATCAGGTCATCGTCGCCGTTCTTCGTCGCCACGCCCGGACGTGTGATGCCCTCTATAGCGTCGAAGTGCTCGCCGTATGCTTTGGCAAGGTTGTGCAGCGTGAGCGGACCGCCGACCAGCGCAAACGCCGGGCGACCGTTCGGAGTTGTCTTGATGACAGAGCCGTTGTGGTTGAGGTAGATCAGTTGGGTATCGGTGGCGATGATTTCGCCGCCGTCCGGAGCAACGTGTTTGCGACCCGGCTCAAGCTCATGCTGCCAACCCTCCGTGAGCGCCGGACGTTGCGCGAGCAGCTTAGCCTTGTGCTCGGCGATCAATGGAAGTGCGAGGATTTCGGCTTGGATACGATCAGGCGTGCGCAGCGAATACTCGACGCGCGGCTTGCCCTGAAACCGGATATGCCACATCCGGCTGTCGGATCGCTGGAACAGATAATCGGTTTTACGCATTGGGGGAACGAAACCTCCACTAGCGGAGGGTTCTAGCGTAGGTCCATAGCGGGGGTCAAAAGCCTTCTGTTGCAAGGGTTAATCGAGTGTTTCGGCGCCGACGCTCTAATATCTTAGTGGAGCATGATCTTTTCGGAAAACCGGCTTCCACCCTCGGATCAAGTCCGAGGGCAGGCTTTTTCCGGATCATGCTCCAGCGCATCAATCGTTGATCGGCGCCGGCG
>Ga0187884_10003989_pt1 | contig 11123 bp, 7 predicted proteins | sample June2016WEW_20_4_FD_132983 | JGI IMG/M metagenome (GOLD analysis project Ga0187884, IMG submission 132983) | Peatland microbial communities from SPRUCE experiment site at the Marcell Experimental Forest, Minnesota, USA - June2016WEW_20_40 | ecosystem: Environmental > Terrestrial > Soil >...
ATCTCCGGGAAGAATGGGCAACGCATCGGCGTTCACCGTCTGCGGTTCGGACAATGCAGAATAGCCCGAAGCAACGTCTGCCCAGGAGGCGCCGGTTGCGAACTCAACCACTGGCGTGTTGGGTGCGTTGGTGTCGAGATCAATGTCCGAGTTGTGTCTTGCGTCCACCCCGGTCGCCTCATAGACGATGTGCCGCCGGCCGTCGGCCTCCGTGCGCGTTACAGACAGGCCGGGAAGATTGTGTATGAGGTCCTTGAACGGCATCGCTGCCGGCAGGTCAACGATCATGCGCGCGTGCGCGGTCGGCACACTGTTGCGGAAGGAGAAGCGATAGGCCAAGCCGCCCGCAAAGTACGGCAGCTTCTCGTCGACGTTGACCACCTGTTCGACGATGGCCCCGATGGCAAGCCCCGGCAGCGGCGCTCGGCGCTCGTGCTCGGAGGAGTATGTCTCATCGTCGTCGCCATGGATGGGCGCGTCGGTGATGGTCTTCTGGTCGAGCTCGACAAAGGTCCCGTTCGGCTGCAACACGCGCGCATGAAGCTGCGACTGCTGCTCGTACCATGGGTCCCAATCTGAGGAGATCTCGGCCCAGTTCTTCACCCCGTCGGCCGAGTCCACGCGGAAGAGAATGCGGTGCTGATAGGCGAGTGTTCCGTCGGCCGCGATGCGATAGGTGACCTCTTCGAACAGGACCTGAGCGTTGTACTCGTGGTTCGGTGGAACGACCGCGGAGACCGCAGTTAGCTCTACCGCGGTCCCAGAAAACGGAATGCCCGCAAAGGCGTTCTGCACCGCAGCGGGAGACTGCGCAACTGCGGCGCACAAACCTAAGAGTCCAGACAGAACTACAAACGAGAGCGCAGAGAGACGGGACATGAAAGAACCTCTTGGATATGTGTTCCCAAGTGTATATCTCCGTTCTGGTCTGGAATCTCCTTTTCAGTCCTAGTGTGCTTAGTTTGTATCGCTCTTCAGCAGTATGGCAAGGGAAAAGCTGGAATTCCGGGTTGACAATAAGCTTTTGCCTGTTCTGGAAGCATGAGGCACTGAAACGGTTCAGACCTGTGCGAGGCCAACTCGCCCATGCGGCGCAGGATCGCCGTGATATGGCCCGAACTGAGCATCCCAGCCAGGTGGCCGTCAACAAACCGCTCCCTGCGGATATGAAGGGTCAGCAGTTTGACGCATGTCCTCATCTGCGTCCTGCGGAGGAGATCTGGGTTTTCGAAGATGCGGACGGCCTGCGGCTGCCAGGTCATCCAGTCATAATCCCGGATGAACCCGTGGTCGTAGAGCGCACGCTGGAACTGCCAAATGATGGGGTTGTACTCACCGCGTCCGAGCAAAACTTTGCATCCACCAGGCTCGTTGCTCCATATGCGAAGCTGTTCAAGCATGTCTTCGGTATGGTGGTCTTCAAGGATGTATTCGGGGTGGCCTTCGACGGAAATTCGAGGCTGTTTGCTCCAGATGCCGTCCGGAATCAGCGCCTCCAGCCGCGGAAGGAAGGGGAGAACCGCTGCAACATCGGCACAAGAGACGTCTGCATTCACATCAGGTAAATTCATGGGACCTCCCACCACAAAGAGTTGGGACTGCCCGCCATTGGTCAATTGTCTCGGATGCAAGTCACTGGATGCTGAAGTGCCCGGCAGTCGTGGGCTGCTGCAACAAGTCGACAGCGCCTGACTGGATGCGCACATCCTCCGCGTCGGGCTGGCGACCGTCTTCTCGCGGCCTCCCAATCACCTGCGGTTGCATCCACAGTGGACCAGCCTCTGCCTCCGAGTGCCAGAACGGTTTGCCGCACGCGCCGCCACGCACCAGGTCCATCGCCTGATACTGGAGCCACGGCGCATTTCCATGTCGCGACGCCACCCACGTCAGCCCCCACACATCCATCATTGCGGCGGAGCGCCACTCGTTGTGCGCCGATGAAGGCAGCGTCTCCAGCGTGCCCGCAACGCCGTGCGCGCAGACCAGGTGGTGTGGATCGAGCTTGCGAAAGAGATCGACGCGCCACTGCAACAGGAGAAACGCATCATCGATGCGAAACTGCAACCAGTCCAGGCTCTCCGCATATCCGCCCAGACTCTCCGGAGGGTCTACATCGTCCCACGTCACATAGCTGTACTGGCCCCACGCCTTGCCCAGAGCCTGCAGCGATCCATACCGCGATTGCAGCCACTCGCGCAGCTTTCGCTTCGTCCCCTCGCAGTAGCAGTTCATCTTGCGCGCGCCCCCGCCCGGGTAGGTGTTCTCGTTCCAAAGGTCGTACCCAAGCAGCGCGGGATGGTTTCGGTAACGCGCGATCAGCGCCGTCAGAAATCGTTCTGCCGCCGCCTGTGCATCGGGGTTATCGAGACACAATCCCGGAAATCCACCCACCGCCGTACTCTCGCCGATCTCGCTGTTCTGGACTGAACCGTCACTCGCTTTATATCGCGCGCTCGCGTATCTGCGAAACGCCCACTCCGGCGCATTCGTCGTGAACTCCGCGATGATGACCTTCAGTCCATTTGCAGCGGCAAGATCCATCATGCGGTCGTAGTCGGCCCAGTCGAACTTGCCCGGAGCTACCTCGATCGCGCCCCACAGAAACCAGTGGCGAAAGGTGTTCATCCCAACGCGCGCCGCCGTCTGATGATCGCGCGCCCAATCTTCAGCAGGCGGATTCGACTTGCGGAAATACACAGCACCGTAGGGAAACACTGGTCCCATCGCAACTTCCTTCGGCTGTTGCGGTTGCTGCGCGCGCGCTTCTGTGCTCACCTCGATGCCTTGCAGACCTAGCGCGGTGGACGCGCTTAGCAGCGCCGCTGTGCGCATAAAGTCCCGCCGCGTAACTTCCAAGTCCACCTTCATTTCATATTCCTAACGTCACTGAAGATTGGAATCCATCCACTTTACGGCGTCATCCAGTGTATTGTTGGGCAGGCGGTTGTAGTCCCATGGCTCGCTGATTGCCAGCTTGTCTCCCGCGCCATAGAGAGAGTAAACCTGCTTCGCCAGGGAAACTGAGGCCGCAACGTCCGCGGGAGTCGCGTCGCGGTCCAGTTGCGGCTCGACCACCAGCACGGGACGCGGCGCAATCATGCCCAGCAGGTCCTGATAGTCATAGGGAATCTGCGACTCGTGCCCGACAAAGAATCCCAGCTTCGGAATCAGATCGCGCTCCTGGCTGTAGCGAGCGACGCCGCCATCGCCGCGGGCCGCCGTATCCGTGCGCATCGGCGTAAAGCCTGCGATGGAAACAACTCCCTTTACCCGCGAATCAAGCGCCGCTTCATAGATGGCGACCGTGCCGCCGAGCGAATACCCAAACAGGTAGATTCGATTCGGATCGACCAATTGATCGTTGGCGAGTGCGTCGACGGCGGAGTGCGCATCCTCCACCAGTCTTCCCATGTGCGACCACTTCGGATAGCGGTCATAGAACGGGCCTGTCTCCGACAAGCGACTGCCAAAGCCGCTCTGGTCATAAGCCAGCACCGCGTAGCCTGCATGCACCAGCGCCAGAATTGGGTGCAGGTCCGAGTGGTACACCCACATGTAACCCAATGGGTAGCTATATCCATGCAACCAGATCACAGTGGGCAGCTTCTTGCCGGCAGGCGTGTCCTTCGGATAATAGAGGTCTCCCCCAATACCACCAAAGTTAATATGCCGGGAGGCTGCTTCGCTCTTCTCCGGTTCCAGCCAGCCGTAGGAGTTTCCGCCATTGCTAATGACCCACAAGGGAACGTTCGGCGCGAGCTGCCCAGGACTTGGTGCCTGACCTCCGACGCCTATATAAGTCGCAGGGACATTTGCTACAGGAGCGTTTGCCATGCCTCCAAAGCCCAACCGCACTGCGCCTGCTGCACCTGGGGCCGCTGCACCTGGCCCCGCCGCGCCCGGCCTGACTGCTGGTGCAGCCGCGCTTGGTCCCGTTGCTGCTCCCGGAGCGCCCGCCGCCGCACCCGGTCCACCCGGAGCCGCTCCGACTGCCGGTCGCGCAACCGCACCTCCACCTGGAGCAGCGCCGAAGAACCCTCCCCTGCCGGAATCCGCACTGGACAGTCTCGGCGGCTCATTGCCCAGCATCGAGAGCACCGACTTGCGGAGTTCCGCCGACTTCTTCTCCCACTCCGCTGGCGAAGCGATCGCGCCGCCTGTTGCGGACTTCAGAATCTCATCCGTTGCCTGCTTCGGATACTTGCTCAGGTCCAGCGAAGTCTTCGTGTTCACACGCCATGTGTCCCAGTTCCACTGGAAGATCAGGTTGCTCGTCCACTTTTTCGTGGAACGCCCAAACTGCTGATCCAGCCAGTCCAGGTCAGCCTCTTCGTCGTTCGCGCCGTGAAAGCCGGGAACGCGCAGCGTGCCAATGCGGTCGGGAACGCCGAGCAGCTTATAGACCTTTAGCGCGGAGTAGTACGTCTGCTCGATGCCCCAGGTGTTCGAAACCTGATCGTTGTTTCCCCACTCCATCAGGATGGAGCGCGGCGCGATCATCGCGGCCAGCAGGTTGCCATCCACGGGCAGCCGGTCTTCACGCCCGGCGAAGAAGCGCAGCTGCGGAGCGAACCATGTTGGGAAGGAGCGCGTGGTGCTCTCAATTCCCTCCCCGAAACCGCGCTCGCCGGAAGCACGCCATGGCAATACGCCGCCAACGCCCGTGCTTCCTGCAATCACTGCAGTGATGCGCGGGTCCAGCGCTCCGGCAAGCGCCGCCATCTTCCCATCGCGCGAGTAGCCAAAGATCGCGATGTGCTTCATGTCCACGTGGGGCAATGTCGCCAGGTAGTCCACCACCAGGCCCGCGGCCCATCCGCGCCGCGGCAACAGTGCAAAGTCATAGTCCGGATACAACTGGGCCAGCGCGGCGGCATCGTCCATAGCGTCGTTGCCCGCGAATCCCGCCGAGATGTACCCGCGCCGGATCAGCGAATCCGCCCAGCCCTGCAGGCTGGAGTTGATCAACACCGGGAACGGCCCATCCCCGTCAGGAATATACACGCGCACGCGCATCATGCCTTTCGACCCTGGCCCGAACTCCAGCCGCACATTGCGCACCGTGTAGCCGTCCGCGTGCTTCTCGTCGAGGACGACGACGTGATCGATCTTCGGCCTCGGCGGTACCGTGCCCCACACATACTTCTGCGATAGCTTCGAAATCTCCTCCCGCCGCGCAGGCCACTGAGCGGCTGTCGTCACGGTGCGCCCATTTAGAAATGTCAGTGGATCGGGGAGACTATTGTGCCTCGGGAGCGAGTTGAAATCTGGTGGGAGGGCGTTTGTCTTCTTCAGCCACGCGTCGAAAGAGGGATCAGGCGGCAAAATCTGCAGCAGCTTGTCGCGGTAGTGCTCACGATCCTCAACCGACATGGGTGACTGCGATTGGGCATGGGCGACCGTGCCAAGAATGATTGCCGACAGCGCTGCGCCGATAAGAATGCGATTTTCAAATGCCATGAGCGTTCCGACCTTTCCTTCAGCCCAACACTGTTCTATACATCCTGAGAAATCCCTGTAGCTGCGGGCTTCGACAGGGACCCGCTAAAGAAATGACTTCTGATCCAGTGCGTCGCAAAGATATGCATCCCGGACAGCCAATCCTCCTCTGTCAAAGAAGGCCCAAGGATCAATCACTACTCTCCAACGAAGAATAGAGACGAAACCGAAGCTAGCTTCAACCGCACCGTGGTAATTGGTTGACCATTTGCATCGCCGGGCGTGATCTCTGCCGGCTCTTGCGCGCCGGTGTGCGGGTTCCAGATCGTCAGCGTCTTGTGGCCTGGTAGAATAACCTTGGTGTCGATATCTTTCGGAGATGAGTTGGCGAAGAAGTAGATGTCGCGGTCATCCTTCACCTTGTGGATGTAGGTCAGAGCGCCCTCATACTCCGCGCCGTACCGCAACTCGCCCAGAGGCTCCTGAATATTCACGTCGCGCACGGGAAGCGCCAGATTCAGGATATTGTCCAGCAGCCATGGATGGGTGTTGGGCAGATAGTAGGCCTGTCCTCCCGCGTTGTTCTTCTTGACGTAATACCAGAAGACATAGTAGTTCTGGCGGTCTTGCGCTCTCTTGAGGTCCGCCTTCAAGGGCTCATCCTTAGCCGCGCCAAAGATGTCCGCCATAGCCTGCTGCACCTCTTTATCCTTGCCGAACTCCGCCGAGCGGGTGGGGAGCTGCTCGGTGGCAATGACGGCGCCGCCCTGGTCGTAGAACTGCTTGATCTTGTTGGCTGCCGCCACCGAGAGCACATCGCCGGCGGGCAGGATCAGGACCTTGTACTCTTCGCGATTCACTTTGTTGTTGAGAATCAGTTTTCCGTGGTCGATGGTGCAGTTCTCGACCAGGACCTCCGGATGCAGATAGGTGTAGTCCACGCGCGACGCACGAAACAAGTCATCGCCGATGGTCTGGTAGTCCGCGCCCGGAGCAGGGCCGCCCTCGCGCGCATAGGCCGTCTCCGACACCACCGGGAACTTCTCTCCGGCAGCCAGCGGGAACTGCACACCACCGGCATTGTGATAGTCCGCGTGCAGCGAGTCGATGGGATAGAGAACCGCGACATCCGCCACGTGCCGCCCTCCCTGAAGCATGTAGCTGAGGCGTCCCACATAGTCGTTCAACTCCACGCGCTTGGGCTGTACCGTGCGAGCCGGGACCTGGGAGTTGATGCCCATTGCATACTGGTCCATGGCCACCTGGAAGGCCATCTTGGCGGTCAGGCCGGCATAGGCCGCGTAGGTCTCGGCGCGGATGATGCGGTGGTCATAATTAAATCCGGACGAAGTTACAATTTTGTAGGAGACGTTGGATCGGCCATACCACCAGATGTCGTCGATGGTCGGAATGGTCTGGTACTTGAACATCTTGATGAGGTCGCCGGTGAGGGGAGTTGGGTTGGCCGGCTCTTCCTGGTCGGTGTGCCCGCCGAATTGCAGGTTGTGCTCGCGGCACCAGTCGTCCAGCCGCTTGATGTAGTTCTCCTCGTACAGCGAGGCGCGGAAGCCGAACAGAGCATCGCGCGCGGCAGCGGTGTTCGGGCCGATGTCGTACCACAGCGCTGGATAGTACTTCATGGGTGAATAGCCGTAGCGCTTCTGGAAGGCGGCATTGAAGTCCGGCGTCCAGATGCGGTTGGAATGGTGCATCGACGGCTCGTCGTAGAAGGTCTGGGTGATGATGTTACCGAAGTATTTACCCAGATACTGGTTGTACCGGTCATAGGTCAGTGAGATATACGCCGTCATCGCGTTGGGATCGAGGTAGTCCACCACCGTCGCGTTGCCTTCGACGAGATAGAAGGCCATCGCCTTCCAGTTGCCCTTCGGCACCTGCGCGATGAGATGGCCGGCCTTGCCGTTGCTGCTCACATCCACCAGTTCGTGGGTGTCGCGATTCATCAGGACCGAGCCCATATAGATGCCTTGCGGAATCGCCAAATCGATTCTCTTCGGCCCGGTTACATCCTGCTCTGTCATGTTGAGGCTTTTGGCCACGTTCTGGGGAAACTTGGAATATAGCAGGCCTCCCGCCGTGCCGCTAGGGAAGGAGTAGTCGTCGTACAGGACGACTTCGAGCCCCTGCTTTTTGGCTTCTTGCACTCCGGCATCATACAGCTTGAAGTAATCGGGGCTGAGAAACTCGACGCCCTTCGCGCTGGGAGCGCCACGGAAGAATTTTTTGAGATAGTCGTCGGAAAGACCGAGAGATGTGCTGCCCCCGGGTTCGAAGAAGAGGCCGCCGTAGTTCAGCTTGGCGGCCTCATCGACTTCTGCGATGAGGCTTTGCTCGGTGTCCCTGGTCATGTTGATGCTTCCCATGGCGTGCCCGCGGTACTGCGCGGGAGGAACCTTGAATATCTGCGGATTGAAGTCAGCAGCAGGTTGTGACTGGCTCTGTGCGGAAACCCCCGCCCCCAGCGCGAGGAGCACTCCTGTGAAAAGAACGGCGCGGACAGATTGCACTAGCATGGGTTTTACCTCTCGGCTATTTAGCTGGAATCTCCTTATTCGCCACCGATTCGCTTGAATTGTACCCTTCCTGAGGGGGTTCGTGAGACCAGCAGTGCAATTGTGGTCGAAAACGGGGCAATACCGCACCGCCCTGGATTCAAACATGTAATCCCGTCCAACAAAACCAGATGATGCACAAATTTCGCGTTACGTCGCCCTGTATCGAGCCGATGAACCAAGTTGCGCCCCTACACCACCTGCGCCACTGAACGACGCCGTGTCGGGCCACGTAGCGCCATTAATTCGAATTCCCTACTTCAACGGCGCGGGCGGATAGCCGACCGACTGCGCGTAGAGCGGGAGCTTAGTTTCCGGCAGCTTCAGAGCGGCGGCGGCGCGCTCCGCCCTGACGGTATAGAACCAGGCGTTCAATCCCTCCGCCGCGCCAAAGAAATAGACGTTCTGGCCGATGAATCCGGTATCGACCTGGGCGAAGTTGCGCGACACGATCGCCAGGAGCTATGCATCGGCCAGTCGTCGCCGATGATCGCCACGTTGTGGGGTGTCTTCGCATGGCACGAGTTTCGCTGGGCCAACCAGCGAGCCAGGTTGTATCTCACCGGTATGTTTGCCGCATATCTCCTTGCTTTGGTGTTGATCGCGAGGGCCTACTCCGAATGAGCATTGCTGATACGATTGGGGGAAATCATATCCACCAAGTTCGTAACTGTCATGGGAAGCTTCGTCGCGGACCTCGCCTTCCGCACCAACAAGCTGCCCGCATGGGGTGAGACTTTCATGGGCAACGCGTTTCAACTTGGTCCGGGAGGCAAAGGCTCCAACCAGGCTGTCGCTGCAGCGCGTGCAGGCGCGAAGGTCAGCTTTATCAGCAAGCTCGGCAAGGATCCCTTCGGGGATCTGGCTCGCATCACCTACTAGGATGAGGGAATCGACACGCGCTATCTGCTCCCGTGCGACACTGCAACCGGCGCGGCAGCCATCATCATCGATGAGCAGACCGGTGAGAACTCCATCATCGTGGTGCCCGGTGCCTACTTTCAACTGACACCGGAAGAAGTCGACCAGATGCAGGATTTGATTACTGACTCTGCAATCTTCGTTACCCAGTTAGAACTCGCCCTGCCCACTGTGGAGCATGGCTTGAAGCTGGCGCACTATCTACGTGTGCTAACCATTCTGAACCCGGCGCCAGGTTGCAAACTGCCGGAATCAATCTTTCCGTATTGCGACTACGTCACCCCGAACGAGAGCGAGACGGAGATTCTGACCGGCATCGCCATACGGACCCAATCCGATGCAGAGCGTGCCGCGGATGTCTTGCTTCGCCTTGGCGTTCGCAACGTTGTCATCACCCTTGGGGCACACGGAGCGTTCGTAAAAAATGCCGTCACAACCGCTCACGTTCCCGCCTTCGACGCAGGCCCCGTGGTCGAGACAACCGGCGCAGGCGACGCCTTTAACGGCGGCCTGGCCGTAGCTTTGGCTGAGGGTGCTGACCTTCTTCAGGCTGTGCGCTTCGGCTGCGCGGCGGCAGCCATCTCAGTCACGCGCCCAGGCACCGCGCCTTCCATGCCGTTCCGCGAGGAAGTCGATGTCTTGTTGCTCAAAAATAAATGAACACCCACCTACGACACGAATGGGCCGGAAAGACTGCCGGTCAAAAGCTCGGACCTAAACCAACCTTATTGAGGACCCAGACTCGGTGCCCCGCCGATTGGATTGGAACGCATGAGCTGTGTTGGTCACGATGAACCCTACGGAGGGTGACCTGAGTATTTTCGGTTCTTAGGTGTCCAATATGGTGTCCAAATAACTGACTATTGAGGTCACATCATGTGCGCCTATATCATCGGGCACGACTGTAAGTCTTTGATATCACGTCATGTTATCTCAGAATCGAGATTTGCTAAACCGTTGTAGGGTCAAAAGCTCTACCGGGGGTTCGAATCCCCCTCTCTCCGCCATGTAGTCTAAGTTTTGCTTTCTTTCCGTTCTTGTAGCTCTCTATCAACTTCGATTTGACGCTGTTGCGAAAGCGCTTCCAGTACGCGGCCTCACCGAAGCCCCGGCCAAGCTGCTCTCAGCATTTCTTTGCAAGGCCGATGAGAGCACTCTGGGCCGTCTGTTGGTCGAGCTGGCCGTTCTCCAGGCAGCAGCCTCGCCCAACGAACCCGGCAAGGCCCTGCGCGATGCCGCCGAGTTCTACAAGGTGGACGTTGGAGCCATCACAACCAAGGTGAAGCAGGAGTTCGCGGCGAGGGAAAAAGCGAAGGCCGCGAAAAAACCAGCGCTCAAACCGTCGAGCAAAGCTGCGAAGGAGTCCGTAGCAGCGTAGTCATCACATCCCTGATCAACGGAGCCTATACCCACAGGCCCCGTTTTCTTTTGGCTAGTGTCTGGTATCTGCGTTGAAGGACCGGGCCGTTGAGCGTCACACGGGCAGACCTCGCATCACAAGCAGAAGCTGAAGGAGTTTCGGGGTGGTTGCGGGTGAAGAGGATACCGGTAGCCCCCTGCACGTTCAACATCGCCTCACGGAATACGAGGTGTCACCGCTTTCTTGACAGGTTGCCATGTGCTATATTGTTCGCAACACCTATCCGTATCCTCGCCGGATGTGAGCGGAGCATGAAGATGACTCCGGCAACGTGGGCTCTCGACTTCAGTTCATGGAGTTTTACCTGCATCCGCGGGGACGGTGTGGAAAACAGCTCACCCAAGTGAGGATAGCGAAGCTTTGTCTGAAAGCTGGCATAGGGGCATCGATCAAGCGAGCAGCCGTACCCTGGACTCCTTCCCGGGTGGGTTCTGCGCGCCTGCGCCCTGTGCGCCAAAATGGTTTGCCGTCTACACAACTCCGCGCCATGAAAAGCGTGTGGGTCAACACCTGGAGATGAGGCAGATTGAGCATTTTCTGCCCCTCTATCGCACTCATCGCAAGTGGAGTGACGGATCGAGGGTCACTCTGGATCTTCCCCTGTTTCCCGGCTACATCTTTGTTTGCATCCAGCGGAACGAGCGCGTGCGTGTGCTGGAAGTGCCGGGCGTGCTGTCGGTTGTGGTCGGCACGGGCGGCGAACCGGCATCGTTGCCGGAGGGTGAGATTGACGCGCTGCGATCCGGTCTTTCTCAGCGCAACGCCCAACC
>Ga0187884_10003991_pt1 | contig 11112 bp, 9 predicted proteins | sample June2016WEW_20_4_FD_132983 | JGI IMG/M metagenome (GOLD analysis project Ga0187884, IMG submission 132983) | Peatland microbial communities from SPRUCE experiment site at the Marcell Experimental Forest, Minnesota, USA - June2016WEW_20_40 | ecosystem: Environmental > Terrestrial > Soil >...
ATTTTGGTCAACCATTGCAGCGTAACACTGGGTTGCAGGTGCTGGCGGAGGGGTGTATGTGTACTGGGGCGGTGATGGATACGCATAGTATGGATATCCATAATAAGGATACCCGTAGTACGGAGCATAGGCACCATAGTAGATCGACGCCCCATAGTATGGCCACCAGAACGGCCCCCAAAACGGACCGCCGTAATATCCGCCGTAGTACCTGCCGCCGTAATATCCGCCGCCTCCATGTCCACCACCGCGACCTTGTGCTAAGGCTGGCGCTGGAAAAACAACGATCAAAATCACTACCAATATCAGAACCAGAGCCAAAGCTGTGCCCTTCATAATTCACCTCTAAACAACCAAAATGTTACTCCACATCCGGCGCAGTTGTGACGAAATCTGTTCGAGAGTGCTCCTGTTTGCCCGACCAGCAGCCGCTCGCCTCGCGTAATCCCGGTGTAAATCAGATTCCGCTGCAAGAGCATGTAGTGCTGCATGGCCAACGGAATCACCACTGCTGGAAACTCTGACCCTTGCGATTTGCGGATGCTGACCGCATACGCCAGCGAGACTTCGTCCAGTTCCCGGTAATCGTATTTCACCAGTCGGTCATCGAGCCGGATCGAAACTTCCTGCTCGACTGGATCAACCCTCTCCACGATCCCGATGTCGCCGTTGAACACGTCCTTGTCGTAGTTGTTTTCGGTCTGGATGACCTTGTCGCCCTTCTGGAACCGCCATCCGAACCGCGCGACGGCTGCTTCGCCATCCCGGGTTGGGTTCAACACGAGTTGTAAAGCCATGTTCATTTCCCGCACGCCCAGCGAGCCCCGGTTCATCGGACACAAGACCTGCACATCGCGAATCGGGTCGAAACCCAAGCGTTTGGAATCAGCAGGTCGTGCGAGCCTGCCTTTTCGACCTTGCGAAGATGGAGTGTTCGTCGTCGATTCAACGCAAGGGGGCTGCTGCTTTTCTACGCGGCATCTGCTCCCGAATGCTCGTCTGATTTAGTGGTATGTTCACTGTCCTTCTTGGAAGTTGTGGCGGCATCGTTTTCGGTTTTGGCCTTCTTCGCGTTCCCGTCTTCGGCTTCTCCTATCTGATCCGCCTTTGCCGCCGTTACAGCAGTCTCAGTGCCATTCGATTCGGAAGAGAATAGATATTTCATCCTCACCCGAGCTGCACGCCATTTAACGCCGCTTGAAGTTCGTGCGTGCTCAAGATAAGGGGCCAGTTGCTCTTCAGTGGCGATCCCTTTGTCTCTCAAGAATTGCAGAAGGGCAGCGGTTTGTGTCTCCAAGCCTTCGAAATAGGGGAATAGTTCGTCGAGCACCTGTTGTGCTGAATTGTCGCTCACATCAATCCTCCATACAGTTATTTTGAAAACTGAGCGCGGGCGGTATTAGGCGCAATGACATGTACGACCTGTGGCTTTAATGCCGGGTTGCAGCAGTGATCTCCGGCTTACCCAACCCTTCACCCTACCTGATGCGGCTTATAGGTCAGGAGGGAGGGTGACTCTGGTCAAAAACGAGGTCGTGCGCGGACTTGCTGCGGCAAGCTGTTGTGATCTGGGGCCGCACCATGATCACGAACCCACGTAGGCCGCTTCCAACCTCAGTGAAATCGATGAATCTGGCACTGCTCCCCTCCAACTCAACTCAGACTCTCCGGTTACGATTGGCGACACAGTTTACGTCGTTGGCAACCCTGAGGGACTGGAAGGAACGTTCTCGCAAGGCATCATCAGCGGTATCCGTGCTCAGGGAGAATCCGAAATATTGCAGATCACTGCGCCAATTTCTTCAGGAAGCAGCGGTGGTCCGGTGCTCAATCGCAATGGACAGGTAATAGGCGTTGCCGTGGGCGTGTGGAAAGTGGGACAGAACTTAAACGGCTCTGCACAGGAATCTGTAACGACCCGTGATTTAATGGGCATTTTGATTTTCGAGAACTCTGATTACACTCAGCGGGATGAGAGAGAACGACTGGACCAAAGTTCTGGGGTGGCCGGGATACCGGGTCTATCAGCGCGAAATCGATGAACAGGGCAAGACCTTGAAGCTGTGGGTACGGCGCAAGCGTGGGAACCGAAAACTGGTCTGCTCCGGTTGCGGGCGAAAGTTCACGGAGGTCTACGACATCCACCAGCGGGAGATACGCGATCTACCATGGTCGGAATATCGCACGACAGTGGTGATTGAGCTGTATCGGGTGCGCTGCCCGGACTGTGGCGTCAAGGTGGAGAAGGTGCCGCAGTTGCCGAGCAAGGCGCCGTTCAGCAAGCGCTTTGAAGAGGCGGTGGGGCAGGCTTGCGAAAATGCGGCGGGGAGGCGGGTGGCACAACAGTTCGGACTGGCGGCCAGTACGGTGCGGGCGATCGATTTGCGGTATCTGGTGCGCTGGTCCGAAGGACGACGGAAACCGGCGCTGCGGCACATGGGCGTTGACGAAATCTATATGGGCAAGAAACACAAGTTCCTTACGGTGGTGACCCATCTGGAAACCGGCGAGCCGCTGTGGTTCGGCCGCGAGCGGAAGAAAGAGACGCTGGACGAGTTCTTCCGAACCCAACTGAGCAGTTTTCAACGTAGCGCGATTCTGGCGGCCTGTGTCGATATGTGGGAACCCTTCCGGCAAAGCCTGGAGCAGTGGGTGCCGAGGTGCCGGATCGTGTACGACAAGTTTCACATTCTCCAGCACGCGGGGGCGGCGGTGGACGAAATACGACGGGCCGAGTTCTTCCGCAAAGGGGGTGCAGCCCGTGAGGTCGTACGCGGCAAACGTTGGCTATTGCTGAGTAGTTGGGTGCACCTCGATCGGCAGAAAAAACGGCAACTGAATGAACTGTTCGCCCTCAACCGGCGCGTCATGAAAGCTTACCTACTGAAGGAAAGCTTGTCCCGGCTATGGGACTACATCTATGAGGGTGCCATGATGCGCTACCTCGAAAGCTGGATCGACCAATTGCGGTGGCAGCGGCTGAATCCTATGGGAAAGCTGGCCCGGATGTTGGTGAAACGCCTGTACTGAATCCTGAACTACTGCCGGACCAAGGTGCCGATGGGAGTGGTTGAGGCCCGTCAACGGAAACATCAAAGTGTTACTCCGCAGTGGTCGTGGCTACAGCAAACCTGAACTATTTGCTCTTGAAGGCGCAGCGACTCGCGGTCACAAAGACCCAATTCCTAGTGTTCCGAAAAGCCGCATAGAATGTTCACTTCACCAGATTCTTGTTCAGAGCCCTTTTCTGCAAGCCCGTCCCCCGCACACCTGAACTTACTGGTTGCGCTTGCTTCTCACCTCTTTCGGAGTGTGTACTCGCCGACTCTGCTATTCAGTACGAGTTGATAGAACGCCAGCCTGAACCATGCCGGGAGCGGCGTTCAATTCGTCGAGAAACAGGATTCCTTCGCCATCGCTTGAGGAAAAGTCTGAAACGGCCCGTTTTCGACCTGCCCAAGGCGAACGACAGAGGCAATCCAGCTCCAAAGGGTCACCAACTTTGCTCCGAAAGCCACCAGACCTTTTTGGGCCAGGCTAGAGCCCCATTGCCGGCACCGGTTGGACCGCCTAGTGGTCTCCGTGGGCCGGGAAGCGGCGAAATTTCCGGAAAAAGAGACGTTTTGCACGCCGAGATTGGATGTCACCATTTGCCATTGGTTCCCCGGAATGGCGACCCCAGACGACTCGCCTCCGCAAACCTCAGATCCGAAATCTGACGCTCTATCCAGTTGAGCTACAGGGCGAAACTAGGCGACCTAAGCCTTCTTTGCCGCCCTTCTTCGCGCGGCCCACCTTTTCTTCATCATCATCGAGATGCGCTTCCGGGCTGCGGGGCTCATTTTGCGCCGGATGCCGGCTCTGGTCCGCGTCTTGCAGTTGCAGTAAGCGTAAACTGGGGGCTCGTACTGTCGCTGAACGATAACATGGTAAGCTGCTGTCGTTACCAACAAGTTCAAAGCATGGCAGAGCGCGCTGCTCAGCCTGACGCTTTCTGAGAAAACGCCTTAACCTGAGAGCGGAGGAACTCGTTGTAAACTTTTTCCGCGTTCAGGGGCAGCGCAAAAAAGCGCACACCGATGGCATCGAACACGGCATTGTTAACTGCCGCTGCCGTGGGCACCAGGCCAGGCTCACCGACTCCCTTGGCGCCAAACGGCCCGCGAGGATCTTCGCTCTCGACCAGAATGACATCCATTTCCGGAACATCGGCTGCACTCATCGTTTTATAGTCCAGGAAGCACGGGTTCTTTATTCTGCCTTCAACTTCAACCGCCTCTTCGGTAAGGGCATAGCCCACGCCCTGCGCTAAGGCCCCTTCAATCTGGCCTTCGGCCATCAAAGGATTGATGGTCTGGCCGAGGTCGTGGGCGGCAACTATCCTGAGCGCCCTGACTCTACCGGTCTTAGTATCGACCTCGACTTCGGCGATCTGGCAGGCGAAAACGAACGCAATATTGGTAGTGCCGTGTCCTTTGGTTATTGTCGAAGCCTCCAGATCTTCATAGCGCCCTATGCCAGAGAGGAGTACACCCAGCTTGCTCACGGCAAAATGGGCAATGTCGCCAAAGGTTGCTGATTTCATGCTGTCGCCCGCGACCCGGGCTACTCCGTTTTCAATTTCGATCTGTTCCGGTTCGGCCCCCAACATCGTCGCCGCCGCTTTTACAAGCTCTTTGCGTGCGGCCTCTGCCGCCGCTTTTGCCGCGTTTCCGCAGACTAACGTAGTACGGCTGCCCCAGGCGCCTAAGTCGTAAGAAGTAATGTCCGTGTCGCCGATGACTACCTTAATCGAGGCTACGTCGGCTCCCAACGCTTCGGCAGCGATCATCGCCATTGCCGTCACAGCGCCTTGGCCGACCTCCGCGGCCGGAGAGACTAGCGTTATCTGCCCGTCCTCGGATATCTTCAGGAAACTCTCGGCGGAGGAGTACCCATAGCCGCGTCCGCCATCTCCCATGTGCGACATTACAGCCATGCCGATGCCCCGGTACTTGCCGTCGCCGAGGTGGCGCGGTGCTCTCTTCTTCTCTTGCCAGCCGACGGCGTCGGCTGCTTTCCGCATGCACTCGACGAGCGCGCAATCGGCCAGCCTTGCCCCGGAGGGGGCAACCTCGCCGGCTTGGTTAGCATTTTTCAGGCGCAACTCCATGGGGTCCATCTGCAAAGCGGCGGCGATGGCGTCCAGTTGGCTCTCACAGGCAAAAATCAATTGTGGATTACCGAAGCCGCGAAATGCTGTGCTGTATTGTTTGTTGGTGTATACGGCAAAGGCATCGTATTTCAGGTTCGGCACATTGTATAAGAGACCGGCCATGAGCCAGCATACAGCCAATGTGCCGGGCCCCTTGTCGTTGTATGCGCCGTTGTCCGCGATGATCTTGATCTGCCTGGCTATGATGCGTCCGTCGCTGTTGACGCCGGTTTTCACGTAGAGAACGTAGGAATACCTGGTTTTGGCCGTACTAAACTCTTCTTCGCGGGTATTTACGATTTTTACGGGACGACCTGTCTGCCTGGACAGGATTGCCGCCACCGGCATCGTCATGTCGCTCACCAGCCGACTGCCAAAACCCCCGCCGGCCGGAGTGCTAATGATCCGCACCTTGGACCTCGGGACGTTCAAAATGCGCGCAATCTCCTGGCGAACAGTATGGGGCGCCTGGCTCGGAGCCCACAGCGTCAGGTTGCCGGTCGCGTCCCAATGTGCGATGGTGCCTCGAGTTTCCATGCAGCAGTGGCTGACCTTTTGCGTCACGTAGCGGTCTTCAAATACGTGGTCGGCGGCTTTAAAGGCTTCTTCCACATCACCAATTGTCCGGTGTAGTTCAAATCCGATATTTCGCGGAGACTCTTCATGCACAAGCGGCGCACCGGGCTCCATGGCCTTCTCGGGATCATAGGCGCCGGGCAGGGGCTCATATTCCACTTCGATCAAACGTATTGCCCGCTCGGCTGTCTCCAGGTCGTCCGCGGCTACCGCTGCTACCTCGTCTCCTATAAAGCGCACCTTATCCGTGCACAAAGGGTACTTATCCGCCAGAGCCTGAATAAAGCTGAATTTGATCTGCGGTGTGTCCGCGGCGGTGATCACCGCGCGCACTCCCGGCAGAAAACGCGCACGCTCCGTATTGATCGAGACAATCCGGGCGTGTGAATGAGGGCTTCGTAGAACCTTGCCGTACAACATTCCCGGAAACGTCAGGTCGTTGAGGTATTTTGTCTCACCGGTTACCTTGCCCGGACTATCCAGCCGCGGCAGCGGTTTTCCCAGCACGTTCGCCATTGTTACTCCCTCGCATCTTTCGGCCAGCGGATTGGACGGCAGTGATGATTTTCACGTACCCGGTGCAGCGGCAAAGATTCCCGGCGAGAGCCTGTTTGATTTCCTCGATGGTGGGGTCAGAGTTGCGATCCAACAGGGCCTTGGCTGCCATTAGCATCCCGGGGGTACAAAAACCGCATTGAACGGCGCCGACGTTAATAAACTCCTCTTGCAGGGGATGCATCTGACCGCCTTTGCTCAGGCCCTCAACCGTGGTGACCCGGCAACCGTCCGCCTCGACCGCCAAAACGAGGCAAGAATTAATAGCTTGGCCGTTCATGATCACAGTACAGGCGCCGCAGTCACCTGTTCCGCAGCTTTCTTTCGTACCGGTAAGGTGCAGGCGGTCTCGCAACAATTCTGTCAGGGTCATTTTCGCTCTAACCTCAATGCTGTACTTCTCCCCATTGACCTCGATAGTAATTGCCTGCATCATTTACCCGCATCCTCCCGCTCCTGGCGTTTGCAATGGAGCAGCGCTTTCTTCAAAGCGTCTCTTGTCAGTTCCCTGATCATATCTCTCCGGTAAGTGGCGCTCGCCCTGACGTCGTCGATCGGGCTGGCCTCGGAAGCTGCGGTTGCTGCCGCACGGGCAAGTAGTTCGTCATCTAGCTGCCGCCCCTGAAGTAACTCTTCCGCCCGGAGAGCTCTGATCGGCGTGGGTGCCACCGCGCCCAGCGCGATGCGAACGTCAGTGCAGACGCCCTGCGCGGAAACCCGCACGAGAGCGGCAACGCCGACGATCGCGATGTCCTTTTCCGTCCTGCTCAACTTAACGTACGCAGAACCGGAGCCGGGCTTTGGCAGAGGCAGGCGTACTTCCTTGAGAATTTCCGCCGGCAACAGAACAGTTCTGCCAGGTCCGATGATGAAGTTTTCAACTGAAATCTTCCTGGTGATCTGCTTCTCAACTTCTTCTGACGTTTGTGTATCTCCCGGCCCGGTAATCACCGCCGTCGCATCGTAAATGATGAGCGGCGGAGCCGTGTCAGCGGAGGGAGCGGCATTACATAGGTTGCCGCCGATAGTGGCGCGATTTCGAATCTGATGCGAGGCTATGCTGATTGCCGCTTGGTGCAGAGCGGGATAGAAGAGCCTGACATCAGTATGGGCGCAAACTTCGTTCAACGGTGCGGCCGCGCCAATCGTCAGGCCGTTAGCGGAATCGAAGACTAGCTCGCCGAGGCCGAGCTCCTTAATGTCCACCAAAAGCTCGGGGCACGGCTCACCTTGTTTCAAACGGACGAGCAGATCGGTACCACCCGCCAGAAGCGCGATTCTTCCGGATCGGGAACTTAACTGGGCCCAAGCTTCGGCCATAGTACGAGGCTTAAAATAAGTAAAATCATCCAGAATCATTTGCCTCACCTCCAGTGAAACGATCACTGTGAGTCTGGAACACTATTCTTAGACCAAGAGCTCCCAGCATTTTTAGTCTGGCCGAACGCTCGGACGATCTTTCGCTGACGAAAGGCACAATCGAATAACCTGCTAGTAGCCGTGGTCCAACTGCATTGCCCAAAGAGCCTCACAAACTTACTTAGCGCTCTGGGACATGGCTTTTACCTTTTCACCCGATGCTATTTCCAAGGATAATTTGGCTGTCTCCGGACAAAAAGTCCACATTGCGATAACGCCGACCAGGAAAGCTACCGCGAAGACTCCGAAAGAGTAGACAAAACCGCTGCGATTCCCGAAGGTTGTCAGCAGAATGCCCACAACCATTGGCGCCACCACGCCACCGACGCGGCCAAACGCCGACCCGAAACCGTAGCCGGTAGCCCTCATCTGGGTTGGATACTGCTCGGTGGTGAAGATATGCATCATGCAGAATGCTCCCTCCAGGAAGAACATCAGGCAAAAGCCCACCGCGGCAAATTGAATTGCGGTCGAACAAAATGAAAATACAATGGCGAAGAATGCAGACAACACCATGAATATCCCGATCGTCCGCCTTCTGCCAATACGATCCACGAAATAGGAAGCAAACCAAATACCGGGAATCTGAGCAATATTCATGGCCATGACAGTAGCAAAACCCTTAGCCATTCCTAAGCCCTGCCGGACCATAAAGGAAGGTAGCCACGTATACAAGCCGTAAAAACTGAATACCATCGCAAACCAGAGTATCCAAACTCCCAGGCTACGACGCCAGTATTCCTTCGACCACAGCGCTAGAAACTGTTCAGCCGCAGTCATTCGTTTTTCCGCAACCGAAGAAGTAGATCCACTTGAGACCTTTACGTCTCGGGCCGAACGAACACCAGACTCTTTTTCCGCAGCTTCGACAATCGCCCGGGCTTCCTGAGATCGGCCGACCTTCACAAGCCAGCGCACCGATTCCGGCAGATTACGCCAGAGGTAAAAGACGAAGAACGCCGGCAATGCCCCGATTAAAAACCCGCCCTTCCACCCAAAAGACGGGATGACATAGATTGCCACAAGAGAAGCCACCACGGATCCGACGCCAAAGCCGGTTAACTGCATACCGAGTAATCGGCCGCGATATTCCGGAGGAGTCATCTCACTGGTAATCGTGTTGGCGACCGGCTGCTCGGCGCCGAGACCAAAGCCACATATGACACGAAGTGCGAGCAGCATCGTCAAGCTCGTGGAAAAAATTGCCACGCCGCTTGACAAGCTGAAAATTAACAAGGTCAGGATAAAGACTTTCTTTCTCCCAATTCGATCAGCCAGCCAGCCGCAGAACATCGCTCCCAGCATCATTCCCATCAGGCCCATGCTGCCTATGGACGCCATTTGAACGCTGCTAAGTTTCCAGTCCAACGCAATAGATGGAAGAATAAAACTGATCAACAACAGGTCAAAACTGTCAAGCAAAACGCCCATACCGCCTGCGAAAACAAGCTTGTAATGCCAGCGGCTCAGTGGCAACGCATCCAGTCTGGCTATCAATTCTTCTTTTCTGCTTTCGGCAACGCTCATAGGTAAATCTCTCTTTTGTGGATCGTATCCGGGGCTGTGTTACGTTTGAATCGGTTTTGCCCAGGCATGGGGACTCAGTGCGGAGTCAACGACCCCCATGCAGCGCTTCTATGGAAAGAAAGTTCTCTTGCTATTTCTCGCCGGTATATCTTATCGATATAAGGAATTTGCCGTTCAGCTTCAACGATCGCGGACCGTAATCGCGGTTTCAGCATTTCATATCGTTCCTGCGCTCTAGCCAAAACCTCGGGTTCGTTAACAGTTGTAATGTTCTTGTTTTCCATAACGACGTTTCCATCAATTATCACGGTATCTACCGATTGGCCGGTCTCGCTGTAAACCAGTTGATGGACTAGGTTCATGCGCGGCGTAAGAAAGGTATTCTGCCCATCGAGCAAAATAATGTCTGCTCTTTTGCCGACACTTAAAGTTCCTATGCGATCGGTCATGCGAATCGCTTTGGCTCCGCCAACGGTGGCCATGGCAAGTACTTCCGGTGAGCTACGCCAGTCTTCATGGTCGGGGGTAGTAATCTTCGACAGCATCGCCGCCAGCGCCATCGACCTGAATAAGCTCAAGTTCCCGCCGCAGTTACTGCCATCTGTTCCGAGGGCAACATTCACTCCGCTCCTTATGAGTTTATTGATCGGAGCAATACCGCTGCCTAGCATGAGGTTACTTGCCGGATTGTGGACGACGGATACTTGATTCGCGCCCATCAGCCTAATGTCTTCATCGGAAAGCCAAACGGAATGAGCAAACGACCATCTCTCATTGAGAACCCCCAAGCGCTTTAGGAATTCAATCATCGAGCAACCGTACTGGTCATGGGCTGTAACCGCCTGGTTCTTCGTCTCAACGAGGTGCGTATGAAGTCCAAGGTCGTGCCGCTTTGCTAATTCAGTCAAACCTAAAAGTAACTCATCCGAACAGCGCTGCGGCCCGGAGGGCCCGAGCAGAATTTCAATGACTCCGCCGTGTTTTTTGTGCCATTTCAGAATAAGTCTTTGACATGATTCCAGGATGGAGTTAGCCGACTTCGGTGGAAGTTTCCTAAACTCGGCAACCATCTCAGAAGGCAGATCACCGTCTTTCAACGGCAAGGTCTCATAATAGAATCGGTCGCTCACCATCGGCGACATTACCGCCCGCATACCACTTGAAACATAGGCCTCCAAGGCTGCCTCAATACCTTCACTGCCTGTGTTGAAATTCAAGTGGTCGAGAACGGTAGTAATCCCGCTCCGAATCATTTCGATGCAGCCTAGCATCGCGCTGGCATGGACATCTTCCGGCGTGAAAACACCTGACAGAAACGCAAAATACATCCAGGTCTCGAGCGGATAGTTTTCTCCGTATGTCCTAATCAGGTTGGCATAAGAGTGATAGTGAGCATTGACTAGTCCCGGGAGAGCAATCTTTCCAGTAGCGTCAATAATCCTATCTGGCCGGAACCTTTCCGGCACGGTACCTAGCCCTACAATCTTGCCGCTCTGAACCGCGATGTCGCCTTTGGAGCTATTCCACCTGTTTGCACCCTCGGAGAGCAACATCTCACAATTTCTTATCAATAACATCGTCTTGGCCTGCCGGGTACCCATGAAGCCCGCGGCTCCGGGATACACTTAATCTGAAACCACATCTGAAACCACGCTAGTTGCTCAACGTCTCGGTCATCTTGTTGAGCGTACGATTCAAATCCTTGTCGGTCTGCTTCTGCTTATCAATCTTTTCGATGGAATGGAGGACGGTCGTGTGGTGCTTGCCTCCGAACTGGCGGCCGATTTCGGGCAGCGAAGCCTCGGTCAAATGCTTGGCCAGGTACATGGCGATCTGCCGCG
>Ga0187884_10003995_pt1 | contig 11111 bp, 9 predicted proteins | sample June2016WEW_20_4_FD_132983 | JGI IMG/M metagenome (GOLD analysis project Ga0187884, IMG submission 132983) | Peatland microbial communities from SPRUCE experiment site at the Marcell Experimental Forest, Minnesota, USA - June2016WEW_20_40 | ecosystem: Environmental > Terrestrial > Soil >...
GACAACGAAATCGCGGTGGCGTTCGGATAGTGCCATGGACTACGAAAGCATCTCGGTGGTGGAATCGCGCGTGGCGAGCGGTGTGTCCTACAAGGTCGCCAGAATGTCCTTCGGCAGGCGCACGGAGTTGATGCGGCGGGTGCGGGAACTGGCCGGCCGCATGGAATTTCTGGAGGCCGGCCAGGAACCCGGCGAGAAGATGGACGCGGCACTGCTCCATGCGGAAATCGACTGCCTGTACCTCACCTGGGGCTTGCGGGCGGTATCGGGGCTGCAACTGGACGGCGTCGAAGCCACGCCCGAATTGCTGGCCGAAGCAGGTCCCGAAAACCTGTTCCGGGAAGCCCTGGCAGCCGTTAGGGCAGAGACGGGCCTCAACGGGGCCGAACGAAAAAACTGATCGTCGCCTTCCACTTTCAGTTGTCCAACCAGGCCGGTTGGAAGTGCGATATCTGCCGGAGATCCGGTCTGGAAAAGAAGCGGGGCTGCGGATGGCTTCCCAGTGGAGTACGAAAGCAAGCGGCGCCGGTGTGGGCTCGCAAGCACATCACGCTGGAGACGTGTCCGAAGTCGACGATCACGGCGGAGAGCCAGAGCCTGGTGGAAGAGTTCCTGGTGCGGCGGCGCCTGCGAGCACTCGGCTGGGAAGGGCTGAGCGCGCGGCAGGTGGAGGCATTCGTCATTTTAGAAAAGGCGCTTGCGGCGGAGATGAAAGATGGCCAGCACAACACAAGACACACTCTATGATGTTTTTTCGAATGCAGCCGGCAGCCAGGCGGAAGCCCTGGAACCGATCACCAGCGCCAGCGACGAGCTGGCGGAATCGCTGCAGAGCGTAACGGAGCAAATGAGCGGAGGGCCCTCCCAAGACTCCGCGGAAGCCAGTCCGAACCAGTCGCAGAGCGGAGCGAGCGAGGCGTTATCCATAGCCATTCCAAATACAGCCGGCAGCCAGGCGGAAGCCCTGGAACCGATTACCAGCGCCAGCGACGAGTTGGCGGAATCGCTGCAGAGCGTAACGCCGCAAATGGGCGGAGTCCCATCCCAAGACTCCGCAGCAACCAGTCCGAACGCGTCGAAGAGCGGAGCCAGCGAAGCGTTATCCATCGCCACCACGGTGTTGGAGAGCGGACTCGGGATGATCCCGCTGGTGACGGGGCTGATCGGGCTCTTCAGCGGCGGCGACAGCACGCCGACCCCGCTGACCAAATACGCCATGCCGGACAAGATCGACTTCGAGGGCGCGGACACGGGCAGCGGAACGAGCGACATGGATTACGACCAAATGGGCACGCCGAGGACGTACAATGCGTCGCCGGCTTCGTCGTCATCGCCAGCCTCGTCGCTGGCATCGCCGGCATTGTCGCCGCCGTCGCCAGCCTCGTCGCCGGCGTCGGCGCCGTCGCAGATCACCGTGAACGTGCAGGCGATGGATTCGCAATCGTTCCTGGATCACAGCAGCGACATTGCGCAAGCGGTCCGCAACGCCATGTTGAATATGAGTTCGATTAACGACCTAGTGAGCGAACTCTGATATGGCGACCTTTCCCACGCTCAAGACGAACGCCGTGGCGCAGTACCCGGCGTCGAAGACGGCGCGGTATCAGAACCAGGCGCTGCGATTCCTGGACGGTACGGAACAGCGGTATCGCGATTCGGCCGGGCCGCTGCATCGCTGGATCATCAAGCTCAACGATTTGGACGAAAGCGAAATGGCGGCGATCGAGCAGTTCTTTGCCGATGACCAGGGCCAGTTCGGCAGCTTCGCGTTTACCGATCCGTGGGATGGGACGGTATACCCCGATTGCAGTCTGGCGAGCGACGAATCGGATGCGACCTGGCAGGCAGAAATGTGCGGCACGACATCACTGACGGTGGTGGAGAACCGGGGATAGATCCATGCTTGTATACCCACAATTGACAACCGGGGCGCTGAGCCAGTTCCCGATTGAGAAGCGATGGCGGCAGCGGACCGTGGTGAACACGGCGGCCGATGGAAGCGTCATCAAGCTGGCCGACCCAAATGGAGAACTGACCGAGTGGCAGTTGCAGTACGCCGGACTGAGCGACGGCGAACTGGCAGCGCTCCAGCAGTTCTTCGCGGCGGCGGAAGGAACGCTCAACGGGTTCACTTTCCTCGATCCGGCCAGCAATCTCTTCGCGTGGAGCAACCACCTGGAGAACGTCGCGTGGAGCCTCGGCTCTTTCCTCGCCAAGACCGGAGGCGCGGCCGACCCAGCGGGCGGGACCAACGCCTGGCAATTAACGAACTCCGGCACCGGTGCGCAAAGCATCACGCAGACGCTGGCGGCGCCGGGAGGATACCTGTTCTGCCTGAGCGCGTGGGTCCAAGCGGCCGCGGCAACAACCGTGACGATGTTGATCGGAGCGAACCGTTCCACAAAACCGGTCCAGACGGGTTGGAATCGCATCGCATTCGCCGGAAGCGGAGACGCGTCAGCGCAGTCAATCGTGCTCGGGTTGGAACTCCCGGCCGGGGCGGCCATCAATGTGTATGGACTGCAGGCGGAGGCGCAGGCCGCTCCTTCCAAGTACAAAGCAAGCACGGCGGCGGGCGTCTATGCAGGCGCGCGCTTGCGCGACGATGCGCTCACGTTTACGACGGAGGACGTGAATAATCATTCCGCCACGGTGAATATCATTTATGCAAGCCATCTCTGATCTCAAAGAACAGGCGGTAGTGGATACGCCGCTGATGGTGTTCGACTGCACCCTGTCCAACGGACAGCTCGAAAGCTGGAGCACCCATGCAGTGACCGTGGGGCAGACGGCATATGCGGCGCGCGTGTTGCAGCACAGCGCATTCGACATCCAGACGGCCTCCGACCAAGGGGTTGACGGCAGCCCGCGTATTTCGATTGTGCTGGCCAACGCCGACTCGCACTTTTCGGAGCTGGAGCGCTCGTGCGGCTGGAAGGGCGCGGCACTGACGGTGAGCTTCCTGTTCTACGACCTGCGCAACAAGGTTCCGCTGACGGACGCGCAGGTGGTGTTCCAGGGGATCTGCAACCCGCCGGACCAGATCCAGGAAGCCACATTCCGGCTGACAGCCAACAATCGAATGAACCTGCAACGGCTCATGCTGCCGGAAGTGCGCATCCAGCGCCGCTGCCCGTGGGACTTTCCGGCGACGGCGGATCAACGAGCGGAAGCCGTGAGCGGTGGAGCCAACGGCAAGTACTCGATGTATTACCGCTGCGGCTACTCGCCAGACGTCGCCGGAGGCAGCGGAAGCATGAACGGCGGCGAGCCGTACACGACGTGCGGGTATACGCGCTCCGATTGCCAGGCGCGGGGAATGTTCACGAGATTCGGCGGCCTAGAGTTTGTGCCTCCGGTTATCGAGGTTCGCGGATATGGCAAGGACTGGACGACATCCAATTTGTCGGTCAACCAGGCGCGTTACAACGACTATGTGCCGATGGTATACGGCACGGCCTGGTATGCGCCGGACGTGGTGTTTGCGCGCAACGACGGAAACCTGACCCGCATGGAGGTGCTGTTGGGGATCGGGCAGATGCAAGGCGTGCTGACCGTGCTGGTGAGCGGCGTGGAGATTCCGCTAGGCGTCCACGGACAGAATATGACGGGCTCGGGCTGGTACAACATCGAGACGCTGGGAACGAGGGGCGGCTGCCTCGACCCCAACTTCACGGACGCCAGCGGGAATCCGGCCGGCGATCCGTACGGCAGCATGGCGTACCTTTCGGTGGTGGTTCCGAATCAGCTCAATAACGGGAACTCGCTGCCCAGTGTGGAAGTGCTGGTACAGGGTTTGTTGGTGCCGGTCTACGGCGCTGACGGGACTTACACCAGCGATCAATTTTCCAGCAACCCGGCGTGGATCCTGCTGGACGTGCTGCGACGGAGCGGCTGGGCGGCGTCGGAAATCGACATCGTCAGCTTCGCGCAGACGGCGGCGTATTGCGACGAAGCGATCAACGTCATCGACCCGAACGGGAACACAATCTCGCTGCCGCGTTTTCAATGCAATCTGGTGCTGCAGAACCGGCGCAGCGCGGGCGACCTGGTGCGAGGCGTCCGCAATTGCGCGCGGCTGTACCTGACCTATGAAACCGGCGGCGCGCTGCAGCTCAACGTGGAGAATACGGCGGTGCTGCAGATGCCGACGAAAGCCGTGGGGTCAAACAGCACTGAGCCGCTCAATGGCGGGTGGCCGAGCTACGAATTCGGGGATGGCAGCACCGGGTTCTCCGGCATTCTACGGAAGGCGAACGGGGAACCAAGCGTGACGCTGACATCGCGCAGTATCGCCGACACTCCGAACCGCATGACGGTGGAGTTTCAGGATGCGCTCAACGGTTACCAGCAGGACAGTTACGAGATGGTAGATCCGGAGGACATCGCGCTGGTGGGGCAGGAGGTTTCCGCGACGCTGATGGCGCTGGGGCTGCCGCAATACGATCAGGCGGCGCGGATGCTGAAATTCAACCTCGACAAATCGATTCACGGAAATACCTACATCGAGTTTCAGACGAGCGTAAAGGCCTTTGGAGTCCGGCCGGGCGATCTGATCACCGTAACGTACCAGAAGGAAGGACTGAACCGCCAGCCGTTCCGGGTTTTGAAGATTTCGCCGTCAGCCAACTACCGGACGACGACGATCACGGCGCAGGTCCACGACGATGCCTGGTACGACGACACCAACGGGCAGGTAACCTCGGGATCGGGAACGAACCAAGGCGGCAACTCCGCAGTGGGCGTGCCGCGGCCCCTGGTGGGCAGCGTGGTGGACGCCAATGGCAACATCCAGTTTGGATTGGAGGAAACGGCGACCACGAGTAGCGATGGCACGGTAGAGACGAGCGTGACGGTCAGTTTCGTACCGCCGACCATCGCTGTGGGCACCGGCCCTGGGATGCCGCTCTTGAATCTTTCGCCGGCGGTTGGCAGCGGCGGAACGCTGAACGGCGGGCAGACGCTGTACTACGCCGTTTCCGGAGAGGACAGCGCGGGCGATGAAAGCCCGCTTTCCTTCCTGGTGCGCGCGGCGGTGGTGAACGACGGCAGTTCCGTGACGCTGACCGGCTTGAGCTTTGCATCGGGGACCACGGCTTTTGAGGTGTATCGGGGCACGACGCCGGCGCAGATGTTCCGAATCGCCTCGAACCAACCGCTGGCCGTGCAGTTTGCCGATATGGGTCTTGCCGATCAATTGATAGCGCCGCCCGATTCGAATTTCGATCACGCCAATTTCTACTGGCGGGCGGAACTGCAGCCGGAAATTGCGGTGACCGCGCATACGCCTGCTTCGGTGGCAAACGGAAAGCTGCAGATGGCGGTGAACGGTTACCGCGGGATGACGGCGCGGATCACCCGCGGCACAGGCGCAGGGCAGGAGCGCACGGTAGCGGCAAACGACGCGACCAGTTTGACGATTTCTCCGCCATGGACCGTCGAGCCGGACGCAACCAGTTTCTTTACGGTGGCCGAGGCGGGGTGGCATTTCGGTGCGGTAACCAAGAGCAGCCCAGTGCAGTTTGCGATTCCTAACCGGTCGGGCGAAGTGGTGCAGATCACCGGGCGCTCGGCCAACGTCAACGACGTGGAATGCTCACCGGAGCTCTGCACAGTAACACGCTGGACAATTGGAGGCTCGGGCGGAGCCGATACGCAGGTGCCGCCGCATCCGTTCTTTGGTATGGGTCCGGGAACGGCCGGCGGCACCGCGGTATTGAGCGGCGTTTCATTCACCAACCTGACGAATACCAGCTCAATTTCCTCGGGCACGCTGACTCTGTACTACTGGAATGAACTGCTGGGCACGCCCACGACGCTGCTGGCAAGCGCCATGGCAGTTGGTGACCTTACGCTGACCTTGGGGGCGGCCGGTCCGGCCGTGGCGGGGAGCACGCTGCAAATCGACGGCGAGATCCTTAGAGTGACGGCGGTCGAGAACGGCGGCAGCGAGTACACCGTGGCGCGCGGGATTGACGGCACGACCGCGGCCACACACGCGGCATCGGCGCCGGTTTACCACCTGGCGAGCCAGACGGTGATCGCGCCATTTCCCGCGAACTTTTTTGGCAGCCCGTACTGCGGGAACTGGAGCTATCCGGTGGCACTGCCGGATGTACGCGTGGCATGTGCGGAGCTGTTCGTGACCAACGACTTGGGGAACAGCCCGACCGCCGCGATCAACCTGACCCACAACGACGACAACGGGCTGCGCACGCTTTCGGGCGGGCAGTACTCGATCCAGGTGGATGGATACCTGGCGGTGGAACAGTGCGTGGCGCCACCGATTGTGATGGAAGCCTCGCACGCGGTGCGCGACGTATACGCGGTTCTGGGAACGGCGGCGGATGCGGTGGTCCGGGTGCAGGTGAACGTGAACGGCGCATTGTACTGTGCGTTGACGTTTCAGCCCGGAGCGACGCTCTCCAGCAGCGTCAATGGCAACACGCTGCCTCCGCTGACCATGGGAGCACAGGTGACGGCGGCGGTTACGTCGGTGGGACAGACGAATCCGGGCGCCAATCTCACGGCGCTGATCCGACTCTAATGGCGGAACAACTAACCAAGCTGCGGCCCGACCGGGACCTACAATGCTATTTCCAGCGGCCGACGGCGGCGGCGGCGCTTAGCCAGACCAGCGCGAACGGATTCACCGTGTCGGGCAGTTGGCGGCAGCAGTTCGATTGGACGGTGGTGGAATGGAACCGCGACAACGTGTTCGAGCATCCGGCCCTGCGCAATTTTCCGGATGGCGATTTAAGCGGCGTTCAACTCAGCTATCAGGAAGCGCGCACGAATTGTATCCCAATGGACTCCGCGCTCTACCCAACGGTGGAGTGGCCCTATCTGCGCATCTGGACGGAAACCAACGGCGCCGATACGCTGTACGACGTGCCGCTGAAGAACTATGCAACTGCCGCGGAGGGAGGCTACGTCGCGGCGACCGTACAATTCACGCTACAGGGTGTGGCGGCAGCGAGAGATTACATTGAGTTGGCGTGGCTGGACCAACATTACAACTACTGTCTGGTGGGAGGCGACACACTGGAGAGCGCAGCGAGCGCCCTGACCGGAGCCATCAATCAGTTCGGCGATGGCACAGTGACGGCAGCCGCCATCGGCGCTCAGATCACGCTCTCTTACACGGCGGAAGCCGGCGAGAATGCCAATCGGATCGGGGTGTACGGTACGGTGCATGGCGCGGGGACGGAGACGTGGTCACCTGTGTCGGCGGCGTTCAGCGGTGGGGCGTCGCCCCGGCAGTGGCAAGTGAACCTGAACTTCAGCGCGCTCACAGGCTACATCGACCCGGACCGCACGACATTGGTGCCGGTCCCCACGACCATTGTGCGAAAAATGCGTTGGACGTGGGCAGCCAATCTGCAGCCTGGAGATTTCCAGCGGGGCGAGTTTTCGGTGGTAGTCACCAACTGGACAGTGACCGGAAACAACCTCGTGTATCAGGTAGCGGGCGTGGGGAGCCGGCGGATCGAAGACGACGCCTCGGTTATCGCATATTCGCTGCTGAACCAGTGGAGCCAGGGACCGGGCAACTTTTCGGGCGGCTCGATGCACTGGACGACGACGCCAGGGGCTTCGCTCACCTGCGCCTACACGGCCGGGACGGACCACACCCTTTACCTGGGAACGCGGCGCGCGGACGCGGGCGGGCAGGTCTCGGTGCAGGTGGACGGCGGCGCCCCGCAGGCTGTGGTCCTGGCACTCCCGGGCGAAGACGTGCTGGTGCGCGTCTCGCTGGGCCGGTTCCCGGGGCTGACGCAACACACTGTCACGATCACGCATTGCGGAACCGCCGGTTCGTACTTCTATTTCGATTTCCTGGAACTGGCTTCACCCACGAGCACATTGCCCACCTTCAACACCAGCCCGACAACCACTCTCGCGACCGACTGGGATACGGACCACTCGATCGCGCTAGCACCGGAGCGCACGGCGTGGCTGATCGACACACTAGGATTCCATGGCCGCGCCAATCATTACGCGGGGGAGTATAGAGTAGCGTTAAGATCTTGCTTCGACGCAACCTCCCGTGCAGTATGCGGGTCGAAGCAATATGTGATCGCTTTTTCTGGTTCCTTCTCTCCTTCAATAGGATTGATGGTGATGCGGTCAACGAGGCTCTCAACGGCCCGCCGTCGCTTGTTCCAAGTGATTTTGCCCGCCGCCAACGTACTGCGCAACTCCTCCAGCCGCGACTTAACCGTACGGAGGCGGATGACGTTGCTATCCACTTCCGCTGAGATCTTGCGAAGGCCGTCCAACGTATTCTGAATGGCAGATTCTTTCTCGGCGATGTCCCGCAATTCTTCCTTATAGACCTCGTCCGAGACGGGTAGCTCGGTAAAAGCCCTGAACGCGCGTCTCTTCCGTTCCACTTGGTGGGAGAGCGCGTCTTCCAATATGCGGATTTCATCCGCCACGCTGCGTTTCCCGCCATTCTCAACAAGCATTTTGTCTTCGAGTTTTTCAAGCACCTTGCCCGGTTGCTCAATAAACAAACGGAGGTCAAACCATACCGCCAATTCCAGGTCCTTCCTATTGACACTCGGAGCCGAACAGGGCTCAATCCCAAGCCGCTTATGACAATGCCTACCGATGCACCGATATTGCGGCCCGGTCCCGGTATAACGATGCCCGCATATCCCGCAAAAGATCAGACCCCGCAATAAATATTGGTTCTTTGCATGAGCCATCGCCACGCTTCGATGCTCACGCATCGCTTGGTTGGCTTGCTCCCAGAGTTCCCGGGAAACGATGGCGAGGTCGGGAAGATGTACCGTGATCCACTCTTCGCGGGGTCTTACCGTTAGTCGTCTCCTTTTCGTTCCGTCATTGAGCAGGGTACTCTTTCGCCTGCTCCAGATGAACTCTCCCTTGTAAATCGGGTTCTGGAGGATACACCGAACGCTGTTTGGCCGCCAGATCTTTAACGTGTCCTTCTTCCAGTGGGGGCGTAGGGCCGATGGGGACGGTATGCCCAAGCTCCTTAGGTCATCGGCAATTTTCTGACACGACTGTCCGCTAGCGGCCTTCTTGAACATGCGACGGACCACGTCCGCCGCCGATATCTTATGGCCCGGAATCGGGTCTCGGGACTCCACAACTTTGGCTTTTTCCTCTCGACCCTCTTGGCGGTATCCAAATTGCACTACACCACCGGCGAATCCACCTTTGGCCGCTTTATTCCGGGCACCCTCAGATAGCTTCCGGATGATCTTTGCTTTATCGGCGGAATGGAAGCCTAGATGGATCATCGTGACCAGGATTAGGTCCGGATTTATCAGACTGAGTTCGCCCTCGGTAAGACTGAAAAGCGGCCTCTGGGTGAGGCTCTCGATTCTGGTTAGAGCCGCTACGGAAATCTCCGGGCGGCGTCCCAGGCGGTCCCCGTTGCAGACCATGACCCGCGCCGATTGACCGGCGGCACTGATTTCCAATAAACGCTTTACTAATCGTTTGCCACCCTTGCTACGAAGCTCAAGCGGAGTCTCCCCGGATTCGGGATCGTCCTCGAAAAGTTCGGCCCTTATGCCCTGTTCCTCGCAATGGCGTTTGATTCGATTGCGTTGCAGGTCTATGGTCTGCTTATTCTTCTGTTCGTCGCTGGAAACCCGGAGGTAGGCGAGGTTGATCAGCGTATTCATAGCTGGCTCTCCTGTTCCTCATCGGTGCCTAGGAGGGCTTCCAAGGCGTTGAGCTGTGCCCCTGTGTCCGGCTTGTACGTGCGGGTGATTATGGACTTCGCCGGGTCATAATTCACACCGTCAATGATCAGGACCAGGCCATCTTGAAGGTGTCTACGCCGAACGACCTCCCGGTCTAATTCGGCCTCGTCGCGGAACCAGATAACACCCTTGGAGGTTGCCATCGCCTTGTCAATTTGTTCGACCCAAGCGGCGAAGCCCGGATCATTATCTTGATTGTGGTAGATGTTCCAAGGTAACGGCGGGACATCGACCAGCCCATACCACCGTGGCTTCGATACGGCGGGAGGTTTGGCTTTACTCCAACGGGATGTAGCAGCCCGGCGGGCGCGCTCGATGCGCTCCGTGGGCGTGAGCGAAACACCACTCCGGCGGCCTAAGGCCACGGCTGCCGGATTCTTCTTTTTCGTGCTCATACCTTAATTATACTACCGTTAGCACGGCAGCGCTAGGGGTCGCTATACGGGGTCCGGCGCGCCGGGGAGTATAAAACCCTTCCCCGACCCCGGAAAGCGAACCTCGCGAGTCCTAGAGCGGAATACGGGGTGGTTTTAGGGGTCTCCTGGCCTTGGCCTTAGCCTCGCGGCGCGTGCCGGGTGTCCGCTTCCGTTTGCGCTTCCTTTGGCGGTATGATCTGAAACATGCAGGCAGACACAACTCCCAAGCCCGCTTTCGGCGCGATCTTGGAGAACCCACACGCGGAACAATTACCGGATCCCAACTTGCTCTTCGTCGCATCTCCGAACGAAGAAGGCTACATTATCAACTTGGCAACTGTACGCGTAATAGATGAGATCCGTGATGGAAACTGTCGCCTTGTTTTCTCTCCAGAGCATACCGTCACGCTTCAGGGAGGATTCGCTAATGAGTTCATGGCCGTCATGGGGCGGCGCGTGATGCTCCCCACTGGCGAGCCGTTAAAAGCCGCGCTGGACCGCATCACAGCTAGCCGCCAATCACCAGAGTCGGAGCAACCTTAAGCCCAAGGTCTGGCAGCATAGCTTCGGCTGCCCTGAGGGCGCATTCTGCTTCTGTTCGATTTGCGCCGGATTCCCTAACAAGTCTCAATATGTCCAACATCAACAAAAAACCAACTTTTTCTTGCATTTTTTGTAACTTGACCTTTCCTGTTTACCGTGGGCCATGCGACACCGCCCCGCCCGGTAGGTACAGTACAACCGCGTGACCACTACTCGCCGCAAACCAAGAAGCCTTTGGCAAGAATCAGGGACGATAAAAAGAGAGCCGGGCAAAGCCCCCCGCTGAGAGAGGCCGCCTCTGAGCGCACACCCAGTGGGTTTGACCTGCCCGGCTCTGTCCTGGACCGCCGACACGCGGACCGCTCAAGAGGGTGAATGCCACCCTTGAGGGAAGGAGGTCCCTCAC
>Ga0187884_10003996_pt1 | contig 11109 bp, 7 predicted proteins | sample June2016WEW_20_4_FD_132983 | JGI IMG/M metagenome (GOLD analysis project Ga0187884, IMG submission 132983) | Peatland microbial communities from SPRUCE experiment site at the Marcell Experimental Forest, Minnesota, USA - June2016WEW_20_40 | ecosystem: Environmental > Terrestrial > Soil >...
GCGGAATCGCGTGCCTTTCCATCCTTCCACCAGATGAGCGGAGGCGTAGTAGGCTATAGCCATAATGGTGAGCACCGGATTGAAACCCCCATTCGTAACGTGAACGCTGCCATCCACGACAAACAGATTATCCACGTCGTGCACCTGGCAGTGTCTATTGACCACCGAGGTTTTAGGGTCGTTGCCCATTCTGCAAGTTCCAGCCTGATGCTGCCCTCCGCTCAGGCCCACATGCGGCGGCCGCGGCCACGTGGCCCTCGCTCCAGCCTCCTTCAGCCAAGCCTCAGATTTGGACATGAGGAATCTTGCCACTTCCAGCGTGTGCGGGTGGTTTGATCCTGAGAGACGCGCTACCGGTATTCCCCAGTTATCCTTGACGCGCGCGTCCACTTGAACCCTTGCTTCAAAGACCGGCATCTCCTGCGCTGGGCCCATGACGACGATGCACCGCCGGTACGCCCGGCGCATGAAGTCTTTATGAGCCCTTCCCCAGCCTAGCAGGGTGGGTGGAATCATGGAGGAAAACTGGTAGGGCAAGCGGATGAATTCATTGCAAAGAACACCGCCGCCCACCAAGCCGGGGTTTCCGTGGTTGAAATCAGAGATGGCGATGGAGGCGCCGGGACCAATGTCGTCGTACACGTCATAATCAAACAGCCCGTTAGCGCCCGCATAGCCATGTCCCTGAAGGTTCCTTCCCACCCAGTCGTAGCGGTTCCCGAGGCCATTAGGAAACAGCTTGCTCCTGGAATTGAGGAGAAGGCGCGCAGTTTCTGTAGCCCCGCAGGACACTACAACCAAGTCTGCGGACTGTACCTGGAGTCTATCTTGGGAGTCGAAGTAGGCCACGCCCGTGACCCGTCCACGGTCGTCAGTTAGAATCTCCTTCGCCACGCACTCGGCGCGCAGCACACAGTTTCCGCTGGCGAGCGCCTTGGGGATCACGGTGTTGTGGGTGCCGTTCTTCGCGTCCACCTCGCAGGCAAATCCCACACACCAACGGCAGCGCATGCACGCCGGCCGTCCGTTGAAAGGCACCGTGTTCCGTAGCATGGGGATGTCAAAAGGGTGCAGGCCCAGCCGCTCGGCTGCCGGTCTCAAAATCTCGTGTTCGCGCCCGGGCGGGTGAGGAGGCATGGGCAAGGGCTTTTTACGTGGGGCGTGGAAGGGATTCCTGGAGTCATCTCCTGAAACCCCGATTTCCCATTCGGCTTTCTCATAGTGTGGCTCGAGGTCCGCGTAACTGATCGGCCAGTCTTCCAGAGTACTACCCTCGACAGCGCCATAGGTGGAGCGCATGCGGAAGTCTTTCTCCATGAAACGCCATGCCATCGCTCCATAACTGAACGTACCACCACCTACGCAAGCGGCGTTATTGCTGTATACACCTTCGCTCGGCAATACGGACCGCTCATTGCCCTCGGCATCCACTACCACGCGACGATAGCGCTCGTCGTCGGGGCCGAAGCCACAACCGAGAACTGAAGTGCGCTGATTGCGGAGATCATCTTTGCGGCAGTCGAACGCCGAGTACCACTTCCCGCGCTCCAGCAGCACCACGCTCAACCCCGCTTCCGCAAGCTCTTTCGCCACAATGCCGCCCCCGGCGCCCGCCCCCACTACCACCGCATTGACATGTCTTAGAGCCATTTGATCAACTCGTCAAATCATAGTGCAGGCGTCCGCGAATCGGGGGGTAAGGCAAACCCAGCATTTTCCAGCTCACTCGCCCGCGGTTTCCACCGTGCCGAGGGTCACCGTAAAAACCTTGCATGGTATGGCTGAGAATGAGGGAGAAGAAATCTTCCGATGAGAGACCCTTCCGGGCTTCTCCCGCCGCCCCGACCCGTTCGAGCCCCTTCAAGACCTCGTCTTGTCTTTCCGGGCCCAACTCCGTAAACCGATGTCCAAACATCTTGAGGCTCGCTTGTTCGACGCCCCTAATGCCCTGACGGTAGCTGGCACGGTGGCGCTTGTAAGGACCCATGAGCTGCAGGTCAATGAAGTTCACCACGCCGGCCTCCGTCGCCCCCGGATCCTGATCGGCAGGAATTATGCGCTCGCAAATCGCGGCCACCGTCTGCCCTTCCTCGATCGTGAAAAACCGCCATGGACTTTTCTTGTTAGTGCAACCCACCATTGACCCGGCGGCTGCAGCAGTCGTCACCTGGATGAACTTCCGGCGTGTAATTCTCCTCAAATAGCGCATATCCCATCCTAAAAGAGCCGCCAATAAGAGACTTCTTTCCCTAAGAAATAGCAAGAGACAGAAGGTCCTTGGCGGGGACTAGGGGCTGGGGACTAGGGGCTGGGATCTGGGGCGATTTTGGATTTTAGATTTTGGATTTTGGATTACCCCCCTTCTGCCGACTGCTTACTGCCTAGGGCGATTTTAGATTTTGGATTTTGGATTGCCCTCCTTCTGCCGACTGCCTACTGTTCTTCCCCAGTCCCCAGCCCCTTTCCTTCGGGCTCTTGAAAGGAAACCCGAAATGCTTCAAACTCCTCCATCGGCGTCGCCGCAGGTATTTTTCGCCCTAAAGCACCGGCTGATTATCGAAATGCGTGGGATGTTGTCCCCCGTTCGCATCTGGCAAGCAGACTTTTCTCGCAAAGGAATGACTATGTCGAATGCCCCATTCAAGATCATCTGTATCCAACTGCTCTTGACCGCAGTCTCTCTCTTTGCCTTCTCCAGGAACGCGCCTGCGCAAGGTGGCGCCGACGCACGGGCCCTGGAGCGCTTGAAATGGATGCGCCAGAACGAAGGAAACCTTTGGAACGTCAATCCCGATGAAGGCGCGTTTCTGCGCGCCTTGGCAGAGAAAGTTCACGCCAAGGAGGGGTTGGAAATCGGCGCCTCGAACGGCTATTCCTCGATTTGGATAGCGATGGGCCTGCGCAAGGAGCGCGGCCACCTGCTGACCCTGGAAATTGACGAGGGCCGGGCAAAACTTGCCCAGGGTAATTTCCGAGCGGCAGGGTTGGACTCCGTCATCACACTCAAACTGGGCGATGCGCTCAAGGAAGTTCCTAAACTCCGCGGCCCTTATGACTTCGTCTTTATTGACGCCTGGAAACAGGACTACGTGAAGTACCTCAACATGGCCATCCCCATCGTCAGACCGGGAGGTGTCATCGTGGCGCACAACGTCACCGACCTCAGGGAAGAGCTCACCGATTTTATTAGAGCCGTTCAAACGAACCCGCAGCTAAAAACTACCCTTGAGAATCCCGGCCCTGGTGGATTTTCAGTCAGCTATAAGCTTCCAGCGAAATGACATCTAAGGCGGTAGATCGTATGTGGTAGGTGGGGAGCACGACGAAAGCCCCAAACCTCAGGCAGGGCACTCGTGCAGACCTTCAGGTTTCGGAATAAGTGCCTCGCGTTAACCCGAATTCGGAAGTCAGCGTGGTTTCGATGTGCATTTTGTAAGGGCACAGCGCGCTGCACGGCTGTCCAAATTAGCGAACGCTTCGACTTGTCAACGCGGCAGAGCCGCTGGTTACCGCCGGTCCAATTGAGTGCAATTTGGTCAGGCTTGCAGCGCGCTGTGCCCCTACGCCCCGCACCATTTTGTTCCTCAGGTATCTGCGTCGAACGGGCATCGAATCAAGTTGTTCGGCTCGAACGGAGGCTGCCAATTTTCGAATTCGGGGTTAATACGACCGTCTGCATGAGCTGCCGTTGTCGCTGCTACCGTACCGACGCGTTGCAGCTCATCACAGCGCGGCCAAGGGCGGCCTGAGTGGACGGGGGTGGTTTCACTTCGTGGCTCCGGGTGCCGGCGCGCGCCCAAAAAGAAAGCGCCCCGCCGAAGCGGGGCGCCCCTGATTTCACTCAAGATTGAATCGGCCGGGTATAACCTCACCCGGTTCCTGAATCCAGGAGGAGTTAAAACTCGACCCGGAGCCCGAACGTGATCGTCCTGTTTCCACCATTGTACAAGCTTGGAATGGCGAAGCCGTATTCTTCCTGGAGGACGCCGGCCCCGTCGACGTAGGGGTCCACCGAGTTGAAGTTGGGGTGACTGAACAGGTTGAGGAAGGTGGTGTCGAACCGCACCCTCACGGCGTCGGACACCTTGATGTACTTGTAGAGGGTGAACTTGGCAGTATTGATTTGGTACTCGCGCAGCATGTCGCGGCCTACGTTGCCAAAGGGAGCGCCACGGCGACCCGCCCAAGGGAAAAGTGCATGGGAAATCTGGCGATAGCCTCAGGGAGACAGACTACTCCTGCGGCACAGACGGTCGTAAGGCAGCGGGCCACAAAAAGCAAGGGCGCCTGCCGACGCAGACGCCCTCGGTGCTTGCGGGACTTACGACTGGCTAGAAGTAGAACTTCGCAGCCAACTGGATCAGCCTCGGGTCTCGAGCAGCCAGGATCCGGCCGAAGTTGCTCGATTGGATGTTGGTGCTGACCCCAGACGGATTGAACTGGGTGTGGTTGAACAGGTTATAGAACTCGAAACGAAGTTCCACCCGGGTGGACTCAGTGATGCGTGTGTCCTTGAAAAAGGCCCAATCGAAGTTGTTGAGTCCGCCCCCCCGCAAGGGGTTGCGCCCGGCATTGCCCTGCACGCCGATAGGCGCGCGGACGAACGTGTTGGGGTTAAACAAGTAGTGACTATTCGCACTGAGGCCCGACCTGGTGACGGTGTTGGTAAACGAAGAGCTGCGCGGATTGGCGTACTGTGGCGCCGACGCCAAGTCAGGAACATCCCAGCACGCCGTCCAGGTATACGCCCAGCAGGTGAGCGAGCGGAAGCTGCTGTCCACCACGTCCAGCGGGAAGCCGGACTGCAAGACGGTGTCGCCACTCATCCGCCAGCCCTCGACGATGCGCTTGGCCGCCCAGTTGTTGAAATGAGGGACAGGGATGAGGTAGGTGTAGCTGACCACAAACCGGTGGGTCGCGTCGTACTCGGACGGCCCGTAGTTGTACAGTGCCTGATTAAAGGGATTGGTAGCCCGGAGGCTGCCGTAGCCGCCGAACCCCCCGCCGCCGAACCCGGAGTTCTCAAACCCCGACCCGTTGTCCATAGCGTGAGACCAGGTGTAAATGGCATTGAGCGAGAGCCCGTGCGACATGTGCTGGTTGAAGACGACCTGCAAGGCGTTGTAATTCGACATGCCGGTCGTCTGGTTGTTCCCGATTCCCGCGAAGGTCAAGGGATAATACTGGAAATTCTGAGGATCGTTAAACCCTTGGTAAGTGCGGTTGGCCACGCAATTTGGGTCGGCCGCGCACCCCGAAGGGTTCAGCCCGGGGTTGAGCTCGCGGAGAATGACCTCCTTGCGTCCCAGGGCTCCGACGTAGGCGGCTGAAAGGATCGTGTTACCCGAGAGCTGGCGCTCGACAGTCAGGTTGAAGTTCTGCGAGTACGGAACGGAGGTGTTGGGGTCCACCGCATACGGGAACATCGGCAGGTACGGACTGAAGTCCACGTTCGAGGGTGGGTTTGAAGGAACGGGAAACGGGTTGGGACACAGGGCGCCGGTCGCAATGTCCGCAAAGGGATTGGCAAAGCTCGGGCTTCCGCTGCACGCCGCGGCGCCCGTCGAGCTAAGAGAGAAGGGCGGCGCAGCAAGGAACTGCAAGGTCTGCTCTTCCAGCTCCCTGTCGAAGTAAATGCCGTAGCCGCCGCGGATGGCCCACTTGCCCGCACCGCCGGGGCTCCAGGCAAACCCGATACGAGGGCCGAAATGCCCGTACTTCGTCGTGCCCGTGGCATTCACTCCCGGATCACCCTGGAACAGGTAATCCTCAGGGGCGTTCGGGAAGATCGTGGACTGCTTGCCCGGCCGGAAGGCCGTCATGGCATGGTTGCTGTGGTAGATGTCAATGGTCGGCGTGTCCACCTGCCAGCCCGTGCCGTAAGTGAGCGTCAGGTTCTTCCGGATCTTGAACTGATCCTGGAAATAGAAATAGTACTCCCGGCCCCTGGCGTTGATGATGTCTCCCCCCCCTTGACCGTAGGTGTCCGGGATGCCTAGGAGGAAATCCGCACCCGGATCTCCGGTCGAATAAACCCCCGTTCCTCCATAGGTGTAATTCCCGTCGAGCACATTGGCGAAGGGGTTGTAAACCTGGAAGCGGCGCATGTCGAACCCCATCTTGAACGTATGCCGCCCCGAGATTCTTGTGAAGTTGTCATCCACCTGATACGTCTGGTCAAGGCGCGGCTGGGGGCCGTTGGTCGAGAACCCCAGGGTGAAGTATCCCGTGACCCCGATGACGGGCCAACTGCTTCCCGACGGGTTCTGCGTAGTAATGCCCGTGAATCCCACGGACGACGGGTTTAGGACGTTGACCGGCAACACCGCGCCATAGTTGAAGCGCGTGTACCCAAATCGCGCCTCGTTGAGCGTACCGCCGCCAAAGGTGTGGTTCCAGGTCAGCGAATAGTTCCCCAAATGGCGCTGGTCCACCTCCGGGAATCCCGGCAGGGTGGCGCCCGTGAAGGGCAAGGTATCGGTGGTGGGGTTGCGCTGCCACATCCAGGAGCCCCACAGGGCGTCTTTGGAACTGATGTTTTCGTCGATGCGCGTGAGGTACTGATCGGTCACTCCCGTGACGACGGGGTTGAAGTCGTATTCAGTCCCGGAGTTGGGCAGGGGAACAAACTTGTTCAGCAGGCTGACGGAAAGGGAATTGAAGTCGGCGGAGGGAATGGTCCCCGTGGGGAAGAGCGTGGAATAGGGCGTGCCCGCCGGATAGACCGTCCCGTCCTCGCCCGTCATAGCGTAAGGCGAGGGGACGTCGGAAGCGGCGATGTCGGGGAAGCTCCCGTTGCGCTGGTCCTGCGTAAACACCGTCGTCGTCCCTCCCGCCTGGGGACTGCGGTTTCGCGTCCCCTGGTACGAGAAGAAGAAGAAGGTGTGATCCTTCTTGATGGGTCCGCCGATCGTGCCGCCGAATTGGTTCTGGTGGAAAATAACGGAGGTCGGCTGGAAGAAATTCCGCGCGTCCAAGCTGGTGTCGCGGAAGAACTCGAAGCCATCGCCGTGGAACCGGTTGGCCCCGCCTTTGGTGACCGCATTCATAATCGCCCCGGAGTTGCGTCCATACTCGGGATTGATGGTGTTGGTCACCATGCGGACTTCCGCGATGGCGTCCGGGCTGGGGATCACCAGCGGCGTGTTCAGCGGCAGGTCGTTGCTGTCAATGCCGTTGATCAAGTAACTGTTCTGGTCGGGCTGGCTGCCGTTGGTGGCGTAATTGCCGCGCGCGTCGGCGGCCGCCACCACGCCCGGCAGGGTCTGCTGGAGCTGAACCCAATTTCGGCCATTCAGCGGTAAGTCCACGATCTGCGTTCCGGTCAGGGTCGCTCCCAGTTGCATGCTGGTCTTTTCAACTTGCATGGGGGTAGCTTCGACCGTCACCACCTGGGTGATTGCACCGAGCTCCATCGTGACGTTCAAGACATAAATCTGATTCAATGCCACAGGGATGTCGTTCACCTCGGCGGTTTTGAATCCCGACCGCGAGGCGGTCACTCTGTAAGTCGTCGGTGTGCGAATCTGAAGGAACTCGTAGCTCCCATCCGCTTTACTGGTGGTTGAGACGGAGATATTGGTGGCCACGTTTGTCGCCCTCAGCTTGACGTCGGGCATGACGGCGCCCGACTGGTCACTCACTATACCGCGAATGCTTCCGAGTTCCTGGGCGAAAATCATGAGCGGCATTAAGAGCACTATAAATATAGGTGCGCAGATGCGCAGAATCTTTTGCATGGGTCATTTCCTCCTGGTTTGGGAATTTCGGGGTCCTCCACGCTCGCCATTCTCCTCGAACACGGTGGAGTTTGGCAGCAGGAAGGCTCCGGCCGCCGTCCTGGTTCGAGGTGTTTCCAGCAGCGCTACTTCAGCTATGGTTCGGAGGCTTCTAGTCCTGGAACAATCCAGCCTGGAACGGAAACAGTCACCCTCAAAACCCCTGTGGTTGTTTCCAAAATTGGTATGAGACGCCTTACCTCCGAACCAGTTGTGAAAAGCGTGATATCGTATTACAGGAGCACTCTTATGTTGCGGCAGTAGGCAATTTGATGCAGCCCTTGTGAAGGCTTTTGCGCGATTATCGAGCAATTCTCCGAGCCCAAGGCGGCACAAGAGGGTTAACCGTGAGGGATTCCAACCTTCGGTCATTAAGTCCGCCTCCACCGCTTGGTCTTAAGAGCGATCAGGTCTACAGTCAGGGAAGCTTTCGGTTCGCATCGACTAACCTGCCCACAACTCAAATATTCGATAAAGCAATTTGTATTCCAAAGCAGATAGAGCACCTATCTCCATCATTCTAGAAGCGATGCTCCTTCCAGCTAAGTTTCAGTTACACAGTACAATTCCAAAAATGGAATATCTGTACAAAAAGCTGTAGGCCTCTCCAAACTCGCGATATTCTCTTATCAGGCCCCGAGCAGCCTGTCTTCCCAATAAAGCCGAAAGGCCTGGCAGCTTCAAATCCCCGAGATGCCTAAACACTTGAAGTCGGTCGAACGCGTCGCCTCTTGGTTGCATGGGCCAACGTAACCACTATGGGCCGCTGCCACTCGACTGCCAAACCGCTTTGCGTAGCTGTTATTACTCCGGCCGAAACCAAATGTCAAGGACAAAATACAGCAGGATTAAATAACGGAGCTTTCCTAATTCTTTCACACCTTCTTGCGCCCTGGGCTAAGTTCTATCGCCCCCTAGGCGCGCTCCCCGCACCACCCTGCCGCTGCCACGGTAAGCTTTCACATACATGTCATGCGCCAGCGGCAGGACCCCCACTTCTCTGTCGCACACCCGGGAGAATCGCTCTGCCTATCGAATTCGCCCTTTGTTCTGGATAGGGTTCTTGTTCATCCAAAGTTCAACAACAGTTCATCCACAGTGCATCGACATCGCAACTGGCCTAGAGCAAGATGGCTACGCAGTAAGAAAGTAGAGTCAAATGAAAAAGGAGAATCGAAATGAATGTGAACATCAGAAGGTCTCTCGGAACATCGGCTTTGTCAGTGGCGCTGCTTTTGGCCTCCGGCATTCCCGCCTTGGCTAAGAACTCGCGGACTGTGACCTTTGGCCATGATTTCGTTCTGAACGGGACAACTGTCCCGGCAGGTAAGTGTTCTGTGCAGTGGGAAACCCACAGCCCTGAGGCAACCGTAGAATTCGTCCAGCACCACAAAGTTGTTCTCTCGACAGAAGGCAGAGTCGAGGAGCGTTCCCAGAGCTACGACCGCGATGCGGTTGTTTACAACACCGCTTCGGACGGGACCATGTCTCTCGTTGAGATTCGCTTCGCTGACTCGAACAAGGTCCTCGTTTTCAATCAATAATACCTCACACTGAAAGCCGCCGCTGAGAACTCGGAAACTAACTTGGCGGGCCGCTTTCACGGCCCGCCAACTATATTCGGCAGAAAAATGCGCTTGCCCACTCCTGCTTTTCCCGTGGGTCCCAGAACCTTCCCCGTGTAAGATAGTGGGCTTATGGTCCCCCTTCAGCGACCACATCCGGCGGCGGAGCTTCTGGTTTGTCACTCTTGCCATCGTCATCGCGAATGTATGGGTCTTCTTCTTTGAACTTGCGCACGGTCCAAATATTAACTGACTGGTTTTTGTCTTTGGAATCGTCCCGGCGCGACATGTCGCGCGCTATGAGTTCGCAAACCTGACAGCCGCAGGGTTTCTGATCCCGTCTTCATTTCCATGTTCCTGCACGAGGGATGGCTGCACCTCCTTGGAAACATGCTCTTCCCCTTCGTGTTCGGGCGGAGGAAACGGCGTGCGCTTCGGCAATAAGCCCGCCGTGGCGGGCGACATCGGTTAGCCCATAGCGTCAGCTATGGGGACGAGGGACGGCTAAGAAACTGTAAGCCCCGCCAGGGGCGACATCAACCGGGTCCCAGGGGAGCGAATGCCACCCATACAGCAGCTTGATGATTCACGCCATTTTCAGCACCAAAGACCGCCGGCCCCTCTTAACGGTTACAATCAGGGAAGAATTGTTTGCCTATATGGGAGGGATCATCGGACGGCTTAAAGGGCATTCAATGCTTGTAAACGGCCCGAAAGACCATGTTCATTTGTTGTTCGTGCTTCCTGCCGCCCTTTCGCTCTCCGAAATGATGGAGAAGGTGAAAGCCAATTCTTCAAAGTGGGCGAATGAACGCTGGCCCGCGATCGGATTTGCCTGGCAAATCGGGTATGCCGGCTTCAGCGTGAGCCCGTCGAAAATAGAGGAAGTAAGGAATTACATCCTTAACCAGGAAGCGCATCATCGCAAGCTGACTTACGAAGAAGAGGTTGCTGCCTTGCTCAAAAGGCACGGGGTGGAATTCGACAAGGATTATCTCTGATGATGTCACCCCCTGAAGCGGGCTGAAACGGGATTGCGGGCGATTCAGTCCCATGGCTCAGAAGGTGTGATAGAATTACGGAACAAACTTCTCACCACAGAGGCACAGAGGACTGAAAAGAAAGGGGCTTTTCTCCCTGCCTCTGTGTCTCCGTGGTTAATGCAATCGATTTTTTCACGCCTCCTCACGCCCTGGGCTATCCGCCTTGCGAGACGCCCGCCGCCTCGAGCAGTTAGGAACGCCCGTGGGGAGGACCGCCCAATACCTCTCGCACCTTGTGAGCCAGCGCCTCGGGGGAAAAAGGCTTTTGCAGGAATGCCACAGCGGAATCGAGCCCGCCTTCGTACCAGACCGCGTTGTCCGCGTAACCCGAGATGTAGAGCACTTTGATCTGCGGGCGCAAGTTAGCGAGACGGCGGGCGAGTTCGCGTCCACTCATCTGCGGCATAACCACGTCAGTCACCAGCAGATCAATCTGCCCCCAGTACTGTTCTGCGAGGTCAAGCGCGTCTTGACCGCGGCTGGCTTCCATGACCCTATAACCTCTCTCTTTCAAGACATTTCGCACCAGCGCCCGGACTGCGTCTTCATCCTCCACGAGCAAGAGCGTCTCTGTCCCTTGTTGGGCCTCGACTAGACTTCGCCCGGGGCCCGACTCATCAACCTCTTCCGCGGTTCGAGGCAAGTAAATCTTGAAGGTAGTCCCCTTCCCCACTTCGCTGTAGACCCAAATGTATCCCCCGCTCTGCTTGACGATGCCGTAGA
>Ga0187884_10003998_pt1 | contig 11108 bp, 15 predicted proteins | sample June2016WEW_20_4_FD_132983 | JGI IMG/M metagenome (GOLD analysis project Ga0187884, IMG submission 132983) | Peatland microbial communities from SPRUCE experiment site at the Marcell Experimental Forest, Minnesota, USA - June2016WEW_20_40 | ecosystem: Environmental > Terrestrial > Soil >...
ATTTCGTCGAGCAGGATTGTGCCGCCATGGGCCAGCTCGAAGCGGCCTTCGCGCTTGTTGAGGGCGCCAGTGAAGGCGCCCTTCTCGTGGCCGAAGAATTCGCTTTCGATGAGGTTGTCCGGGATGGCGGCGCAGTTGACCTTGATGAACGGGGCGTTGGCGCGGGTGCTGGCGCGGTAAAGCGCGCGCGCGACCAGTTCCTTGCCGGTGCCGCTCTCGCCCTGGATGAGCACGGTGGCCTGGGTGCGGGCGACCTGCCGGATCAATAGGCGCAACCGCTCGATGGCGGGGCTGCCCCCCAGCAACTCCCAGTCGGCATCCGTTTCTTTGCTCAGAAACTGGTTCACGCGGACGATGCGCGAAAACTCATCTGCCTTCTTGAGGACGAAATCGATCTGATTGACGGAAAAGGGTTTGGTCAAATAATCGAAAGCGCCATTGCGCATGCAGTCCACGGCCGACTCGACGGAAGCGGCGGCGGTCATGATGACGACCAGGGGGCGCTGGGGGCGGGTTTGCAGTTCCTTGAGCAGGTCGGTGCCCTCCTCCCCATTGGGCAGCCGCACATCGAGAAAAACCAGGTCGAAGGTGTCTTTGGCAAGAGCTTCCCTGGCGCCGGCGAGATTCGAGACAGCCAGCACGTCACAGCGCCGCTGGCGGAGGTGGGCCTCGAGGCTCAGGCGCAGGGCCAGCTCGTCCTCGACCACGACTACTTTCTCGATGGACATAAGGGGTGAATTACCTCTGGGTGTGGCGCTGGTAAAGCTGGGCCACATAGTGAGGCCGGCTTTGCTCGGGGCAAGGCAGGCCACGGGCTTGAAGCAACCCCAGTCGCAAGAGTTGCTGTTCGTTTTCGCGGTCGAGCACCAGCGCGCGCATAATCGTATCCAGAGCCGTCTGAAGGAGCCGCTTGAACCGGGGCTCGCCCAGCACCCGTTCTTTGCCGGAGCAGTTCCATAGAGTACGTTTCCGACCGAGGAGTGATAAAGCGCATTCGAGCCGGCATAGCAAGGCTTTTCTTTCCACCTGGATCGCCAGGGCGGGAAACGGGCCGGGGCTCTTCAAGGCCTGGGCCTCTTTGTGGGCGAGCTCGAGCAGGGCATTGCACACCCCCAGGTGCTCGCGCAGAGCCTCGGTCATCTCATCTGCCAAAGTTCCATTGGGTCCGGCGGGGCCGCGGGCCGTGTCCGGCGCCGGGCTGCTTGGGTCATGCTTCATACTTCATAATTTCCCGGCGCAGGGGAGTTACTGGCGCGAGGGGCTTGGAAGGGTATTGTCGTTCGTATTGGCATGGGGAAGACCGGTCACTGTGCGGCTCAGGTCCAGGCTGACCACTTCGGCATTGGTTTGCCAAGTGAGGAAACTCATGCGCCATTTGGCCATCTCGAGGAGGGTGTGAAGGCTGGCGGGCCCGGTGGGAGGCACCTCCTTCTCGCGGCTGACGACCTTCTGCAAGTAATCAATGGCATTGCCCTGCTGTTGCATCCGCTCGAAAACCAGGGCAATCTGGTACCAGACCGGCAGTTGCCACTCGGCGGTGGAGTCCAAGGAGGCCAGGCAAAGATAGATGTCCAGGGCTTTCATCGAGTCGCCCTCGAGGTAGAAGCGGTTGGCCAATTCGTTGCCTGCCCGGCGTTGCCAGTAGGCGAGGGTCTGCGGGTCTGGCGGGGCGTTGGTGCGCTGTTCTTTGAGGAGGTCGAGCACCTGGCCCAGGGCTTCGCCGTCCCGATGGACCTGCTTGAGCGACATAGCGCACAGAAACCGCACCTCGGGCCGCTCCGGGGCAGCCAGGAACCGATCCAGGAAGTCGCGGGCCTGAAGGATGGCCTCCCCTGGCCGGCCCAACTGGGCCAGACAATGGATATACTGGTATTGGACCGCCCCGCAGTTAATCGGGGGCGAGTCCGACTTCAACAGCCGGTCAAACGAACCGGCTGCTTCCTCGTAGTTGCCCAGTTCATACTGGGTCTGGGCGATCTCATTCTGAGCGAGTTGGACCAACTGTTTGTAAAAATCCAACCGCTCGGTTTTGAGGACCAGGGCAGTGGTCATGACGGAATAGAATTTCGCGATAGCCAGGCTCGGCAAGCCCATTTGCCGGTACACCATGCCCTCGCGCAGGAGCAGTTCCGGCACCCCCGGGTCCTTCGGCCAGTGGGCACGGCACTGGGCGTAGATTTGCTCCGCTCGAGGCAGATTGTTCTGTTCCAGGGCTATCTGCCCCAATTCGAGCAACGCGCTCCGCTGCACCTTCTCCGGCGCCTCGCTTTGGACCAGGCCGATGCAGGCCGTCGCCGCCTCTGCAAACTGGCGCGCCAGGCGCAGATGGCGGGCCACTTCAAGCTGGATTTGAAAATCGGCTGGCGGCTTTTCCTGGACTGCCGGGTTGGTTGCGGTGAAGAATCGCCAGGCGGCAGTCACGGCGTCATTGGTTGGGCCCGGCGAGGATGCCGCCCTGGCATTGGCAGGCCCATGCTCTTTTGCAGACAGGGAGGACAAGGCTGGCGGCGGGACGCTCGAGTCCTGGGCGGCTGCCTGGGCCATCCACAGAACAGCCAGCCATAAGAGGCAAGCCCCGTCCTTCCGGGCGCGCGGCAAATCGGTCTTGGCGGATGGGGCGCCTCCTTTCATCGGCTCTCGTAAGTGGCCTGGCTCGAGCGGGGGGCCAGGGGGACCAGCGGCGGGACAAAGAGCGGGCTGGATAATCTGTTTCGGCCAGGACCGTTGGTTGACAGAGGCCCCAAATACTCGAGCAAGAGCCGCTGGTCGATTCCCTGGGCAGTGGAGGAGTTCTGGTCTTCCGGCGCCGGGAGGGACGGCAACCCCTCGAGGGGTTGGGAGGGAGCGGGAACAGGGGATGCGCCCGTGACGCGAACCGCAGAGACTGAGCGGTTTGTAGCCGAGGCCGGGGTCTGGGCCGGGGCCGGTTGGGGCGAATTGGTAGTCGGGCCGCCCGCGCGGGCCCCCAGACGGTCCGGGGCCAGGAGCGGGGGCAACACCAGGCGGGAGATGGGGCGCGAGGACTGGAAACGCAGCGGAGAGGGGCCGGCGGCCGGCAGATAACAGGGCGATGCCGCGCGATGAGCCGCGGCCCGAGCAGCCGTTACGGCGGAGGCGCCCAAACCGCAGACCCAGAGCGCCAGGCCGATTGCTTCAAGCCATCGTAAGAATCTTCCCATTGAGCACTGCCAAGGCTTCCTGGAACGAGTTGATCAACTGCCAGTCCTCGGTTTCTTAGTTTATGTCCCTCCTTACATCGGCAGTTTGCCCGGCTACTTGAGCCGAAACATGGCGCAAGCTTTTTTCAGTTTCCAGTTCAACTTTTCCGTCCGCAAACCGATAAAGAGAGAGCGCGATTATGGAAACTGCAGTCAAATCACCGCCGTTGCCCCGATTGAGTTCCGAGCAGATCGAACGCCGGCTGGGGACGTGTCCGCGTCTGCCCTCACTGGCGAGCATCAACAGTGTCTTGCGGGAGCTGCTGGATGCCGAGCAGTGCTACACCTCGCAGATTGCCGATGTCATCCGGCGCGACCCGAGCATGACCACCCGCTTGCTCCGGCTCGTCAATTCGGTGTACTACGGTCTCTCGACCCCTGTCAGCAGCATCGAGGAAGCCGTCTTCTATCTGGGCGTGCGCCAGATCCGCCGGCTGGCCATGGTGACCCCGGTCATCGAGGATCTCGAACGGCTGGCTGGACGGATTCACTTTCCATGGCGTGAGTTTTGGCGCCACTGCATCGCCACGGCCATCATGACCCAGGAAACCCTCGGCGACATTCAGCCCAGTTCCGACGAGGCCGATTACGTTGCCGGCCTGCTGCACGATGTCGGCAAAATCGTCATGGTGGCCGCTTTCCCGGAATACTTCGAGCAGATCCAGGCGCGGATGCAGGAGGAGAAAGCCGACTTGTTGGCCGTGGAGGGGGAACTCCTGGGCATCGACCATTGCGAGCTGGGCGCCCGGTATCTCAGCGCCCACAAGCTGCCCTCCACGGCCATTCATGCCGTGCGCTTTCACCACCACCCCAGCCGGGCCCAAAACCAGGTCCGCATCGTCGCCGCAGTCCAGGTAGCCGACCTGTTTGTCCGCTACGCCAACATCGGCAACAGCGGCAACCCAACTCCCGTCTCCTCGGAAGTTTGGATGGCCGCCGAAGGATGGGACTTGCTGTTTCCCGGCTTGCCGGACGAGCGCGCTCTGGGGCGCGCCAACATGGAGCGGAGTCTCGAGCGGCTTTCCACCATCCTGGAAGGGTTGGTCTAGCCGGGGCTAAGAGTAGGATTGCCAGAAGTGGGCGTTGAGGTTGCCGTAGGCGCGCCGCACGCCCTGGAGGTTGCGGAGGGTTTGGCTCACGGCTTGCAACTCCTCGCGTTTGCTCCGGCACTTGGCATGGAGCGCCTCGCCATTGCGCCTTTCCAGCGCGATCAGTTCAGAGGCCGCAGCCCTAAAAGGGTCCGCATCCGCATCGCCGCTGGTTTGGCGCGCGGGCCGGGCAGCCCGGACCTGCTCGAGGGCATCGGTAATCTGCGGGCGCAACAGGGCCTTGTCCTTTTGATGCCGGGCCAGTTCCGGCCAATGCTCGTCGAGGATGGCCTGCCAGGCCAGTTCAGTCAGACGCCGCCACTCAGCCAGCAAGCGGGTCAGTTCGGCGGCAGGGCTCATCGGGCGGGCCGGCGGGTCAAGAAACGGCGGCCAGGGCCTGATAAGACTCCGCAACGGAGGCATTCTCCTGGCGGCGCAACATTTGGCTCCAGGCATCGCGCAGGGCGTTGAGGCGGCGGAGGGTGTCATGAATGCCCTCGGGGGCTTTGCGCGCGTTGCTGCGCAGGAGCTGGCGATTCATGAAATCGTAGAGGCGTCGGAGCGTGAAGGCCAGTTCACCGCCCTGGTCCAGATCCAACGAGCTGTTGAGTTCGTTGATGATGTCCCGGGCACGGAGGATGTTGTTGTTGATCGTCTGGTTGAAGTCGAGCGGGTCCGTATGCTCAAATCCCGCCAGGGCGCGTTCCAGAAACCGGATGGCGCCTTCGTAAAGCATCAAGACCAACTGCCCGGGCGAGGCCGTTTGGGTGGCGATGGTTCGATACGACTTGAGAGAATGGGGAAGGAAGGACGAGGTGTTCGGGTACATGGGGCGGAGAGTGGCGTGAGGGTCAGACGGACTGCTGCGACTGGTTTGGCGTGTTGATATGAAGGGCCAGGAGGCCGGAGATGCTATCAATCACTTCGGTTGGCGGATAGGAGGCATCCTGAACCAGGCCCCTGGCGCGTGCGACTTGGTCCGGACGCGCCAGGGCAGTTTGCTCGAGCGCGCGGTTCAACTCGTCGGTTGAGCCTAGCGTCAGTTGATCCCGCCCAAGGCCCGGCGCCGGCGCCGGCGAGCGAGCGGGGATGTCAGTGGCACTCAGCAATTCGCTGTTCGGATTCACACGCATAGCCAGATTACTCAAATTGGCAGGCGGTCGCTCTTGCCCGGGTTATCGGCGGAATCAGGGGGAGACTTTAACACAAAAATCAATGGTGAGGCAGTGTGCTGGCGACGGCCCAGGTTGTGTATTGGCCGAACCGCCGGGGAGAATGCAGCACCCCGGTGTCGCTCAGCAATGGATTGGGGAGATTCAACTCGGCCCGGGCGTAGGCCTCCGCCGCCACGGCAACCGAGTTGGCTCCGGCGTCGAACAGCTCGTCGATGCTCCACCAGGTCAGGTGCTGGCTGGAATCCACCAGACGAGCCCGCCAGCCGGCGCGCAACGGAGGATAGGCCTGGTAAGCGGTCAGGCTGGCGAAGAGCACGGCATCACAGCCCGTGGCTTGGCGCAGCCGCTGGAAAAAGTCCAAAGGCAACTCGTCTTCGGCCGACCAACCGCTGCGCCCGGTGAAGGTGTGCAGGTCCTCGGCCGAAACGGGCACGACTTCGAAGACATTCTGTTTGACCAACTCGGCCAGCCAGAGCGGTCCGAGCGAGTCCGCCCCAGCAGCCTGGTCGGCATCCTCTGGGTTGCGCGGCAAAGGGAGCACGGCGACGCGCCGGATGGCCTGGGGCAACACGGGTTGGCGCACATAGACATTGACCGGTTTGTAGCCCACCGTGAGGGCCCGGCGCAGGCCGGGCGAGAAAGCGCACCCTCCCGCTAACATGGGCGCCAGCACCGCAATGACCAGACTTCGAACCTGCACACCCCTTCTATCGGCCGGCCGAGGGAGGACTTTAGGAAAAAAAGTGAAGGCCGGACGGCGCCCCAGCACCGTCCGGCTGCTCCTGACAAGGGAGCGCACCGAGAAACTTGCCTGCAGCCCTAGGCGTTGGAGGACGTTCTGGGGAAGCGCATGGGTCCTTCAATGCCTGTTTTCATCATTACAGGTTCTGAATGAGTCTCAGGACGTTCTGCGGCAGCGCATTGGCCTGCGCCAACATCGCCGTGCCGGATTGAACCAGGATGTTCAACTGCGCGTAATTCGTGCTCTCCTGCGCCACGTTCACGTCCGAGATCGCGCTGTTGGCCGCTTGCACGTTGGTCTGTTCGACCGCCAACTGGTTGCTGGTGTAGCTCAGGCGCGCCTCGTTGGCGCCAACCGTGGCGCGGTCTTGCGCCAGTTGCGTAATCGCGGCGTTGACGTCGCTCAGCGCCGTCGGGGCCGCGGTCGAGGTCGCAATGCTGGCGTCTGCCGCCGTGGCGTAGGCCGTGGTGGAACCCATGTTGACCGTGCCCATCGACCAGGTGGCCGCGTTGCTATCGATGGTCACATTCATAGGGTTGGTGCCGAAGAGGCTCACCCCGTTGAAGTCCTTGGTGGCCACGTTGTTGATGTAGCTGCCCAATTGCTGGAACTCCGAATTATACAAGCTCCGGTCACTGTCCGTGATGGTGGAGTCCTGGGCCGAAACGGCCAGTTCGCTCATCCGGTTCAGCGCATTGGAGACCTGCTGCAAGTAGCCGTCCTGCGTCTGGGTGTACGAGGTAGCGTTGGTCACGTTGCTTTCAGTAGAGTTGATTGCGCCGGATTCATCGGTGAATTCCATCGACACCGCCAGCCCTGATGGATTGTCAGCCGCCGTCACGAGTTTCGAGCCGGACGAGAGACGCTCCAGTGATTTAGACAAGTTAGCGGACGCACTCTCCAGCATACTGGCGCTGGTGTTCGCCGCGATGTTTGTATTGATTACCATACTGACTCCTTCCATGAGTCACCCCGGGTGGGGATTTCTTGTTCTCTAACGGCATCCTTGCCGCGAGGCGGAACTTGAGGCATCCGCCGTTATCCTTGCCGGCTTTTTGAGGCTGCCGGCCGCCTGTTCTGTCGATAGCTTATCGGCTGGACTCCGCCGGACATTAGTTGAGAATTTATGAAAACTTGCCCCCCAACCCGGGGGTGTGCTTTAGTGTCAAGGCTTATGCGAAAACCTGGCAGTCTCTGGCGAGGACGCTCCGGTGCCGCCGTGCCGCCGCGCTGGCGTAAAGACCTCGAGCGCGTCCTCATTACCGAAAACCAGCTCGCCCGCCGCATCCGCGCGATGTCCCGCGACATCCAACGCGATTTTGCCGGCCGCGAACGGGTCGTCGTCTCCCTCCTCAACGGCACCGTCCTGTTCCTGGCCGATCTGATTCTAATGTCATGACAGTGACGATTTGTTTTTACTCCCACTTCAAGGACCTGGCCGGCTGCGCCCAGACCCGGCAAACCGTGCCGGAGGGCAGCACCCTGGGGGAGCTGCTCAAGGCCTTGGCTGCCCGATTCCCTCGACTCGGCCCGATGGAAAAATCGACCCTGATGGCCGTGGGTCTGGACTACCAGGACCGCAGCTACGTGTTGCACGAAGGCGACCAGGTTTCGCTCTTCCCACCGGTTCAGGGCGGGTGAGGCAGGACGGAGGACCGAGCGGATTGCGCGAGGCCAAACAACCTTGGGAAAAAACTGACTGAAGTGAAAAGGAGCTTGATCATTACTGATGCGCCCATTGATGAGGCAACCTTGGCGGCCGGGCGGTCGGTCTCCAGCGATATGGGCGCGGTCGTCTCCTTTCTGGGCCTGGTCCGCGGAATCGAAAATGAGGCGCCGATCTGCGCCCTTGAATACGAGTCCTTCCGGCCCATGGCCGAACACCAGTTCGGGCTGTTATTTGACGAAATGGCCGGGCGCTGGCCCCTGCAATCCGTGCGCCTGGTCCATCGGGTGGGAGTGGTGAAAGTCAACGAGCCTTCACTCTGGGTGGAAATCGTTGCCCCGCATCGCGGCGAGGCCTTTGCCGCCTGCCAATGGCTCATTGGCGAGATGAAACGCCGCGTGCCCATTTGGAAGCGCCCCTTGGCCTGACCCGGACCTCGAGCGTTCATAATCCCTTGCCTGGCAGCCCATTTATTGCGATAGTTGGCCGGCGTGAATTCCGGTCTTTACGGCTGCGGTTTGAATGCCGTTTCATTGCCATGCTCTTCGCGGAACGGGATGCCTCGCAGGCCGCGCCCAAAACCGCAAGGCAAGAGACCCCGGAACAACGCCGGACTTCATAAGCGTCCGTAGCTCAATTGGATAGAGCTTCTGACTTCGGATCAGAAGGTTGCAGGTTCAAGTCCTGCCGGACGCGCCAATAAAATCAGGGGTTCCGCAGTGTTACCACTTCCAAAACTTGCAGATTTGATACTGCTATTGTATACTGCTTCGTGAAATCGAAGCGAAACCCCTCTAAACCGGGCGACGACGGGAAATCGAAGCTCTGGCAGAAAACCTCCTACGCCAACCTCGTGCGCTACCTGCCCAGCGGCGTGTATTTTTGCCGCATTCGCGTTCGAGGCCACCTGATCCGCCGCAGCCTCAAGACCGACGTTCTTTCCGTCGCGAAACTCCGCCTTACAGACGAAGAAAAGAAGCACCGCAAAGCCGCCCAGCAGCAGACGGCCATCCAGCGCGGGCGGGCACAGATGACTTTCGGGGAAGCGCTGGAAATCTACCGCGCCCGCCTGCAAGTCAACCCCGACATCAAGTCGAAGACGAAGTCCTATTACGAGCAGCGGATTCTCTCGCTGAAGAAGACATGGCCGACCCTCGAAAAAACCAACCTGCGAGACCTCTCGAAGCAGGACTGCCTGGATTGGGCGGCTCGTTTTCAGGGAAGTTCCACCGCCTTCAACAACAACGTCCTTGTTTTGCGGGCCGTCCTGGACATCGCCATCGAAACGGGGGTCATCTACGAGAACGTCGCCCGCCACATCACTCGCCGGGTGGTCCGCCCCAAGGACCTGCACTTGCCCGACAACGCGAGGTTCGTTCAATTCGTCGGCGCTATCGAAGACGCCGGGGGACGGTTCAGCCACGATTGCGCGGATCTGGTCCGCTTCCTGGCATTCGGTGGTTTCCGTCTCGGCGAAGCCAAGAACATTACCTGGAAAGACTGCGATTTTGCCCGCGAGGAGATCGTTGTGCGGGGGGACCCCGATGAAGCCACCAAGAACGGAGAGATACGCCGTGTGCCGATGATCGGAGAAATGCGCCAACTCCTGGATCGGCTGCAATCGGAGCGGGGAGACGCTGGCCTGGGGAACTCCGTCATGCGTGTGAGCCAGTGCGAGCAGGCGATGGATGCAGCAGCAAAGAAGGTGGGCATTGCCCATTTGACTCACCACGACTTGCGCCATTTGTTCGCCACCCGCTGTATCGAAAGTGGTGTAGACATTCCGACCGTTTCACGCTGGCTCGGCCACAAAGACGGCGGAGCGCTGGCGATGAAGGTCTATGGCCATCTCCGCAACCAGCACTCGGCGAGCATGGCGAAGCTTGTCAGGTTCTCTCCCGCCGATTCACCGATAGGCCCATTGCCCTCGCCGCAGACCCCGTGACCCGCGGTGCCGCCCGCGGCTAACTCGCCGGGGAATGACCTCGTTCAGAGCGTCTCTTTGAGAAACCGCTCAATCTCGGAACGGGGGATCAGCAGATGCCTGAGGGCCTTGGACGTTCGGAGCAAGCCCCGAGCGATAAGACGGCGGACTGACTTCTCGCTAATCCCCAGCATTTGGGCTGTCTCATTCACCCTGTAGGCGAGCCGGGGCGGGACCCCCTTCCCGTGCGGCACAGCTTGTTCTGCCGCTACGTTCAGCGGCTCCCGTGTCGCTCCCGCCGGCTGTCGCGCAAATCGTACTTGGCCGTCTATGTCGTCGTTCATAATTGTCGCCAGGCACCTGGTCCGTAAGCCCGTTCGAGGCCTACGATGCCTCTTCACGCATTCAGTCGCGACAGGCGGCGGCGAACGAACAAAAAAGGTTCCATGCGTGAAGTCCATCACGAAATGCCCGAATCAGCACTGGCTCGGCGGGTCTGTCCCCTTCCGCGTCAAGTCCGAGCGGATCCACTAAATGACACTTGTGGCACGGCGGGCTTGAAGCGGTGGGCATCGACGTGCAGCTTGCCGGACTCACTCAGGTCCACCCCCTTCTGCGCTTGATCGAGCTCGACGCTGAGTTTCCGATACTTCTCGCCCAGTCGCGCACGGAGTTGGCGAGTCTTGGTCACCCGCCGCTCGACGGCGGCGGCCGGGGTAATTCTGCTCCGCCGGCCGCCGAGCAGCAATGCCGGGGCATCTGGCCTCGGTGTGGTTCTCGATGCCGTCACCCTCGATCCTGGCCGCCGAAAGGTCGCGAATTCTCCAACATCCCGGCTGGCGAGCTCTGTTCCACCACGGGGCGCAAGTTCGCAGGCTTGAGGCGGCCCGCGGCAACCCGCCGCGCTGAGGTTCTCGGTGCCCCAACACCGTGTTTCCGCCGGGGCCAACTCCCATTAGGCAATCTCCACCCCGTGGTAACGCTCGGACAGTTCGGACATGTTTTTCCAAGTCCCGGTTAGCGTGATGCCGCGGTACGCAAACGCCGTTTCAGCACTTCTTCAATTCCCATCCGCGTATAGTGTGGCCTGTTACGACGGACAACGCCCTCTTCCGGAAAACGATTCGCCATCGGAGATCACCTGCGCCGGTGGCCACTCCCAGCAGGTGCATGGTGTGGTCGGCAGGTGGTTTTCGGTCGCCAGTCAGGCCGTGTCCGCCCAGCATCTGCGCCGTGACAATATATAATTGAAAACTGCAGCAAGACGCCTGATGAGGCCGGGAAGGCCGGAAGGG
>Ga0187884_10003999_pt1 | contig 11107 bp, 12 predicted proteins | sample June2016WEW_20_4_FD_132983 | JGI IMG/M metagenome (GOLD analysis project Ga0187884, IMG submission 132983) | Peatland microbial communities from SPRUCE experiment site at the Marcell Experimental Forest, Minnesota, USA - June2016WEW_20_40 | ecosystem: Environmental > Terrestrial > Soil >...
AAACTGAGCTATACCGAATCGAGCAAGGAGCGCCGCGCGGAACTGCGAACGATCCGCAAACTGCTGGCGAAATGACGAACGCCGTGAAGCCGGCGCCGACCGCGAAATGGGAAAAGGAGTGAGGCCGACGAAAACGACTGACCAATTCGAACCGACCGTGTTCGCCATCTTCGGCGGGGCGGAGATCTGACCTGGCGGAAACTGGTGCCGGCCCTGTTCGACCTCTCTCAGGACCGCAGCCTGCCCCCTCGCTTTTCGATCATTGCGGTGGACCGCGTCGACCTCAGTGACGACAGACTGCGGCGACGCCTCCACGACGGGGTCAAGAAGTTCTCTCGCCGCGGAAACGTGAAGGCTGGCGAATGGAGCGAGTTCGCTTGCACCGGCGGGGTGAGTGAAGTTGGGCTAGACACCGCCGGGATTGTGCGCAAGATGGAATCAGGAGCCTGTTGGAGAAAGTCAATGCCCGCGCTTCTGAGCGAAAGCCGTCAGGTGAAACCCTTTCACTTCATGTCGAGTCTCAACCTCACTTTGCTCACCGCCCGCCGCGCCCGCGATCTGGCGGAGTTGCTGGAGCACATCCGCGTCGTCTCAGGCTCGGTGATCTACTACCACACCCACCATTTCCTTGCGCAGCACCAGTATCTGTCGCCGGAGCCGCCGAACGATTTCGCCTACTGGGTCACCCACGGGTTGCAGGAAGACCGCCTTGGCGAGCAGCTGGCAGCAATCGATCTGGTCCAGTTTCGCACCATCCGCGCGCTGCGCGAACGCATCATCGAAGTCATCGAGACCTACCTGAACGAATGCAAGCAGCTGCGGACGGCGCCGGAAGGCGAGGAGTTTCACTTCCGCGAGGCGGTGTCATTCGTCATCTCCACAAAGCATGTCGCCCACGACCTGCGGGAGTTCGCCGACTGCATGGAGCGGATCGGCTTCGGTTCGCTGTCATTTCATTTCTTTGAGGCCCGCTTGCACCTGGAGCGGGGCGAAAACGACTTTTCCGAATGGTGCGAGTCGCTCGGCGAGCAGGAACTGGCCATGGCGATCGCTCGACTCGACCCGTACACCTACACGTTGGACGGGCTGCGCAAAGAAGTCGTGCGTCTGGTCCGCCAGCGCCTCCGGGAAATGGACGCATGAGCATGCTGGAAGGCTACGAGCAGTTCGTCGGTAGGGGCACCCTCGATGAGCTGCGGCTGCTGGGCCGTTGCCTCGACGGCCAGCGCATCGTCACGGTCAACTCCACCGCGGTGGGCGGGGGCGTCGCAGAGATCCTCAGCCGCGTGGTGCCGCTGTCACACGAGCTGGGTGTCGACATCCGTTGGGACGTGATCAAGGGCGGTGAGGATTTCTTCGCGGTAACGAAGCGGATGCACAACGCCCTGCACGGCAGGACGGAGACCTTCAGCGCGCACGACTACGAGGTATTTCGCGAGACGACGCGGAGCAACCTCGCCGACATGGACCTGGATGCGGACATCGTCTTCATCCACGATCCACAGCCCGCCGGGCTCATCGCGGCGCGCGCCGCGGACCAGCGCCGCTGGGTGTGGCGGTGCCACATCGACCTCTCGGCGCCCCAACCCGATGTGTGGCAGTTCCTTGCCGACTACGTGAGACGCTACGACGCGCTGGTGTTCTCGGCGCCGCAGTTCGCTGCCGACCTCCCCCTGGCGCAGGCGATGGTCACGCCATCCATCGACCCGCTGAGCGACAAAAACCGGGAACTCACGGAAAGTGAGATCAATCAGGTGTTCGACCGCCTACAGATCCCGCGCGACAAGCCCATCATCACCCAGGTTTCGCGGTTCGACCGGCTCAAGGACCCGGTCGGCGTCATTGCCGCCTTCCGTCTGGCGAAGAAGTACAACGACTGCCGGTTGGTGCTTGCCGGTGGCGGGGCGACCGACGATCCTGAAGGGGCGGCAGTGCTCGCCGCGGTGCACGAAGCTGCCAATGACGACCCGGACATCCACGTGCTCGAGCTCCCGCCCACCGCCAACATTGAAATCAATGCGATCCAGCGCGGCTCGACGCTGGTGCTGCAGAAGTCGCTGAAGGAGGGCTTTGGTCTGACGGTCAGCGAAGCGCTGTGGAAAGCCAAGCCGGTGATCGCCGGCGCGGTGGGCGGGATTCCGCTGCAGATCACGCACCGCTACAGCGGTATTCTCGCGCACACGATCGAAGGCACCGCATTCTGGATCAAACAGCTGCTCAACGCCCCGGACTTCGCCCGCCGGCTGGGCAAGAACGGCCGCGAACACGTGCGCACGAAGTTCTTGCTGACCCGACACCTGCGCGACTATCTCCTGCTCTTCCTCTTTCTCGAACATCGAAACGAACGCATCATCCGGCTGAGCTGACGCGTGCGCGCGCTACAGTGATCGGACCCAACGGGAACCGGAGCATGACGGCGGTGTGGTTGCGGGAGGTTGAAGACGCGGTGCTGCAGCGCATTGCGGCGGCAGAGCGCGTATTCTGTTCCCTCGACTACGATGGGACTCTATCACCGCTGGCACCCACTCCGGACGCCGCCACGCCCCTGGCCGGCACGGCGGCACGCCTGCAGGCGCTGGCCGCGCTGCCGGGCACGCAGGTGGCGCTCGTGAGCGGTCGCACTATCGCTGACCTGCGGCGATATCTCGACGTGCCGGGCATCTACTATGTAGGCGTCCACGGACTGCAGATTCAGTTTCCGAGTGGCGTCACGCAGCTGTCTGAGCGCGCAGCCGTCGTGCGTTCGATTTTGCCGGCGATCAAGCGTAAAATCGAGCGTGCGCTGGCTGACCGGCCGGGGATCTTGATCGAAGACAAAGAGATGGCGCTGGCGTGTCACTACCGTCTCGCTTCGCGCGGCGACGCCGCCATCGCTAGGCAGACCGTAGCGACGATGGCGCGGAGCTATCAACTTCATGGCGTGCTCACCGTGACGCATGGTCACGAGGTAGTCGAGATCCGGCCAGCCTTCGCCAACAAAGGCACGGCCGTATGCCAACTGCTGGCTGCCCACGCCAGCTCCGCGTTGGCGGTATACATCGGAGATGACCAGACGGACGAGGATGCGTTTGCGCTGCTCCCGGAAGAATCGATCACGATCCGAGTTGGGCCGGCATCGGCCCCCACCGCTGCCCGCTACCGCATCCCCGAGCCCGATGATGTCCTGCGCTTCCTCGGGGCGATGACGGACTCCCGGCGCAGCCACTGAATATGCGGATACCGTTGTGGCGCTCACGCGTTGGCCTTGCAGATAAAGATCATGTAGTGATCGTTGGGGGAGACAGTTGAAGCCATGGGGTATCGATTGCCTGCACGTTCCCGCCCGCAGTCGCTCGGCGAAGAGATCGCCAACAGCATCAGTCATGGTGTCGGTGCCGTGGCGGCGCTCGGTGCCGCCCCAATCCTGATCTTGGCCGCCCGCCGTCGTGGCGATGTGCAGGACGTCATTGCCGCCGCGGTGTTCGCTGCCAGCATGCTGCTGCTCTATCTGACCTCCACGCTCTACCACGCCCTGCCGATGAACACGGCCAAGCGCGTGTTTCGCGTGCTCGACCACGGCGCCATCTACCTGCTGATCGCCGGCACGTACACGCCGTTCACGCTGGGTGTACTGCGCGGCGCGTGGGGCTGGACGTTGTTCGGGTTGGTCTGGAGCCTCGGCATCCTCGGCATCGTACTGAAGGCGGTCGTTGGCATTCGCTATCCGCGGGTCTCCACCACCTTCTACATCGCGATGGGATGGCTTTGCCTAGTCGCCGTGCGGCCCTTGTGGCTGCACGTTCCGCTGTCTGGCCTTCTCTGGTTGATAGCCGGGGGCGTTGCATACACCGCGGGTGTTGCCTTCTACGCCGTGAACCGCCGTTACAGCCACTTCGTCTGGCATCTGTTTGTGCTGGCCGGAACCAGCTGCCATTTCTTCGCGGCGCTCTGGTACGCCGCGTGAACATGGGTCGCTTTGCTGAGGCTGTCTCTCCCTGAGCTGAGAAACCTGGATCGCATGCTTCGCAAGGCGGGAGGGTCGACACATGGCTTATGAAGGCTACAGCGGATTGAAGGTCACCGTCGATCGCGGTGTGGCGTTCGTCACGATCGACAATCCTCCCATCAACCTGCTCGACATCCCGCTGATCACCGATCTCGATGGCGCCGGCCGCGAGTTGGAAGCGGATCCGGCGGTGAAGGTGGTGGTGCTGCAGAGCGCCAATCCCGATTTCTTCGTCGCCCACGCCGACATCACGCTCATCCAGCAATTGCCGGCTGAAGTGCTGCCGCGCGAGGAAAAGCTCGGGCTGTTCCATGCCATGGTCGACCGTTTCCGCACCATGCCCAAGGCCACCATCGCCAAGATCGAAGGCCGCTGCCGCGGCGGGGGCAGCGAATTGGTGCTCTCCTGTGACATGCGCTTCGCCGCCCTTGACAAAGCGGTGCTAGGCCAGCCCGAGGTCGGCGTCGGCATCATTCCCGGCGGCAGCGGTTCGGTGCGCCTGCCGCGTCTGCTGGGGCGCGGCCGGGCCCTCGAAATCATTCTCGGCTGCGGCGACTTCGGCGCCGAGATGGCCGAGCGTTACGGCTACGTGAACCGGGCGCTGCCGCCCGAGGACATCACCGCCTTTGTCAACACCCTTGCCTATCGCATCGCGATGTTTCCCGCCGAAGCCATCGCGCTGGCGAAGGAAGCGGTTGCCATGGCGGATACCGGTATCGAGGATGCGCTGGTCCGCGAGGAGCAGATTTTCCTCCGCTCGGCGCATACCGATGGGGCACGCCAGCGCATGGCGGCGGCGATGGCGAGCGGCATGCAGACGTCAGCCGTGGAGAAGCTCTGCTTCGACGACATCTTGGCACTAATGGCCGGGGTGTGAGCGGGCCAGGACGTGCCCGCACGCGATTGACTCGTTCGCAGGCGCCGTCCACAACCGAGCCATGAAGATCGTGGTGACCGGGCTCATCGGGAGCTACCCGCTCGGTGGCGTCGGCTGGGACTATCTCGCCTACGTCAGCGGCTCCCTCCGCCTCGGGCATGGGATCTTTTGCCTCGCACATCTGCCGGGAGGAGGAAAATGAAGCCCTTGCGCCTCATCGTGCTCGGCACTGTCGCATCTGATCCTTACGCCGGGATGGCATGGATGCACATGCAGATCGCCGCCGGCCTTCAACGTCTTGGCCATCATGTCTACTACTTCGAGACGACGTCCGCATGGCCATACGACCCTGTCCGACAAGCACGCGTCTGTGACTCGGAGTACGCCGTTCCGTACCTGGCGCGGGTGGCCGAAAGCTTTGCGCTGGGAGGCCGATGGGCATACCGGCGCAGCTACTCCGACAAGGAATGGTTCGGTTTGCAGCGCGCCGAGGCGGAAGAGTTGCTGGCGCACGCAGACGCCCTCCTGAACGTGGCCGGAGCAACGCGTGTCGCCGAGGAAGAACTCAAGGTCGGGCGGCTGGTCTATTTCGGCACCGACCCCGTCTATCACGAAATCATGTTCGCGAATGGGGACTACCAAACGCGTAGGCTGCTCGAGGAGCACTCCGATTTCGTCACCTATGGCGAGAACATCGGAGACCCCGATTGCCCAATCCCACCACTGCCGGGTCTCCTTGTGAAGACACGTCAGCCCGTGTTGCTTGATCTCTGGGAGAATGGCCCACCCGGGAAGAAGGAGTTCACCACCGTCGGCAACTGGAAGCAGACCGGGCACGATATCGCGTACAACGGCGAGACCTATTATTGGAGCAAGCATCATGAGTTCCTCAAGTTTATCGACCTGCCGCAGCGCATCGACCAGCCAATCGAGTTGGCCCTTGGGCTATCCAGCCTCAACCCGGACGACTACGCCATGTTGGTAGGGAACGGCTGGCGTCTTACCGACGCCCATGCTTTCACCACCGACCCCTGGCGTTACCGGGATTACGTGCGGGCGTCCCGGGGCGAATTCACGGTTGCCAAGGACCAGAACGTTCGGCTTTGCAGTGGGTGGTTCAGCGAGCGTAGCGCCTGCTACTTGGCCGCAGGCCGTCCGGTCATCACCCAGGACACGGGCTTCGGTAAGGTCTTGCCTACAGGGGAAGGACTCTTCGCGTTCAACGATATCGGAGAGATCGTGGCAGCTTTCGGCGCCATCAACTCCGACTACCAACGGCATAGCCGCGCCGCCCGAGCCGTCGCCGAGGAATTCTTCAAGGCAGAAACCGTCCTGGCGAAGCTCCTCACAGATTTGGGGTACTGACATGCGTAGTTCACGGTCTGTGATTGTCCTCGCCACGTACCTCGTTCGCTGCCCGCTCGGTGGGTACGCATGGCAGGTGGCGCACTACCTCTTGGGGCTTCGGGCGCTTGGCCACGACGTATGGTTCTACGAGGATACCGGACACTACGCACCAGCCTACAACCCCGTCACTGATGCACTCAGTCCGACGTATGACTACGGCCTCGCGGCCACTGCTGAGTTCTTCGACCGGATTGGCTTCGGTGACCGCTGGGCCTTCGTTGACGTTCAGCGTAACGTCGAGCACGGCCCCGGCGCAGGGCACGTCGACGTTTTGCTCCGAGAGGCCGACCTCCTCATCAATCTTGCCGGCGTGAATCACATCCCAATTGAGCGACGCGGTGGACGGCCTGCCATCTACATCGACCTCGACCCGGGCTACACCCAATTGACGCTAGCGAGCGGAGCCACGGCCCTGCAAGCAACCCTCGCCGAGCACCAACACCATTTTACCTTCGGCGAAAACATCGGCACGGCCCGCTCACCTATCCCCACGGGCGGTTACACCTGGCACCCCACTCGTCAGCCGGTAGTGGTCGAACTCTGGGCAAACGCCGGTTCGGCGAGACCGGTTTACACGACGGTAGGTCAATGGAATTCGCAAGAACGAGATGTCACTTATGAAGGCCGCACGTTCCAGTGGCGGAAACGCTCAGAGTGGCTCCGTTGTCTTGATCTTCCAACCAGGAGCGGAGAGCGGTTCGAGGTTGCGATGGACGTCTGGCGCGTGCCCGGAGATACGGAGTTGCTCACCAGCCACGGATGGCAGGTCGTCAATCCGCTTTCGGTCTCTACCGATTTCTGGAAGTACCGCGACTACCTGCGAAGCTCACACGGCGAGTTTACGGTAGCCAAGGAGATGAACATTCGCCTGCGTAGCGGCTGGTTCAGCGACCGTGCTGCGTGCTACCTGGCGGCTGGCCGACCCGTGGTGGAGCAGGATACGGGTTTCGGTGACGTGCTTCCCATCGGCCCCGGCGTGCACGCGTTCCGCACGGTCGCAGAAGCCTGCGAAGCTGTGCGCGCAATCGAAGCCGACTATCAGAGCGCGAGTGCTCACGCTACCGAGGTGGCCCAGGAATACTTCGCAGCCCCGCGGGTGCTTAGCGCGTTGCTCCGAACAGTGGGGCTCTTCTAGGTGAAGATGCCGAAAACGCCGTTCGATCTGTTGAAGCGCTCGAGGTTCAAAGCTAATCTCTTGCCGCTATTCATGAAGCGCCGATCATTGCTCGGATTGTCCGCCATTCTAGGAATCCTAAGCCTGTCGCTCGCTGCAGCGATGGCGCCGAAGTTCACGCCCCTCGAGGTGAGCACGGGGCAGCGACTGATGGTGGTGGCGCCACATCCGGACGACGAGACCCTGGCAGCGGGAGGTCTGATGCAACGTGTGCTTGAGCGCGGTGGGAGCGTCTTGGTGGTCCTAGTCACTGCTGGAGACGGATACCGCCAGGCGGTCATGGACGAAACGGGGAAGCCGCAGCCGAGTCCGTCGCAGTACATCGCTTATGGAAAGCGCCGGCTGCGTGAAGCCCATGCCACCCTTCACCAGCTCGGCCAGCGACACCTGCGCCTGCAGTTCCTCGGCTTCCCCGACGGCGGACTGGACCGGCTGTTGCACGCCCACTGGCAGCGTAGCCATCCTGAACGCTCCCAAACGACCGGAGCATCTGATCCCCCGTACGCCAACGCCCTGGAGCCGGACGTCCCGTATGACGGGAGCGATCTGCGTCGTGAGCTGGTCCACCTTCTCAGAGAAACCGACCCCACCATTGTGGCACTACCCGATCCACTCGACGAACACCCGGACCACCGCGCCACCGGCATTTTCACGCTACTTGCGCTGAACGATTGGCTCGGTGAGACCAGCACGCCGAAAGCGGCCAAGCGGCCTCTCGCGATGCCGCAGCTGCTGACGTACCTGATCCACTGGGAAAACTGGCCGCCCGACTCGAATGCGAAGACGGCCGTGCGCGACACCAGCAACGCATCTCTGGAGTTGCCGCAGGACTTGCCGCTGCGGGGGCTGGCGCGTACCGCCCTGACGCTCACCGATAAGGAGGCTGAAACAAAGCGGGTTGCGCTGGCGCAGTACGTCAGCCAACAGAAAGAAATGGCGCCCTTCCTGGCGGCCTTCGTTCGCCGCACCGAACCTTTCACGGTAGTTTCGGAAGCCGAGCTCCGGCGGGTCGGTGAGATGACAACATTGCCGGGAGATGCAAAGGGAACCCGAACGGCGCCATAGCAGCCCCGCACGGGGTCGCTTGCAGAAGGGACGATCCGGACGCGCCAGCGGCGGTGGCCGGCCAACAGCAGCGGGCGGCATTACCGAAGACGCCGGGGTGTAAGCGATGGCCCGACGCGTTATGGTTGCCGGTGCCATCGCGCACCACCCGCTGGGCGGCGCAGGTAACACCTGGGCGTTTCTCCAGTACGTCCTCGGCTTCCGCCGGCTCGGTTTTGACACGTACTACGTCGAGCACATCGACCCGACAGAATGCATCGACGATGACTGGCGGCCGACTCCCTTTAACACGTCCGCCAACGCACGTTTCTTTCGCACGGTGATGGAACGCTTCGATCTGCTCGATCACGCCGCGCTATTCGAGCAGGACGGTGTGAACTTCGTCGGGCTGAGCCGAAATGAGGTCGAGAAGCTTGCGCCTGACACTGATCTTTTCATCAACGGCTCCGGTCGTTTCCACCTCGCCTCCGTGCTCGGCGCCGTGCGGCGCCGGCTGTACCTCGACCTCGATCCGGGGTTCGTGCAGATCTGGCAGGAACAGTACGGCGTAGACATGAACCTGCGTGGACACGACGTTCATGTCACCGTCGGGCTGAATCTGGGCGCACCCGACTGCCCGCTGCCGACCTGCGGCATCCGGTGGCAGACAACGCTGCCGCCGGTCGTGTTGGGCGAGTGGTCACACACTGCTCTACCCGGCAGCGCCTATACCACCGTCGGTGATTGGCGCGGATACAGTCCGGTGGAATGGCACGGCGTTTGGTATGGGCAAAAGGCGGAGGAGTTCTTGCGCATCATTGAGCTACCGCGCCGCGTCCCCGTGCCGCTCGAGCTGTGCCTGGCCATCCATCCGAACGAGCCGGACTACAATAAACTGGAAGAAAACGGCTGGCGGCTGTCGTCGCCGCGCCGCCACTGCGCCACCCCCGATGCCTACCGGGCCTACATCAGCGGCTCACGCGGCGAGTACACGGTGGTGAAGCACGGCTATGCCGCAGGCCGCACCGGATGGTTCAGCGACCGCAGCGCCTGTTATTTGGCTGCCGGGCGTCCGGTCATCGTGCAAGACACCGGGGCCGGCCGTTACATTCCTACCGGCAGAGGGCTACTCACGTTTAGTGATCTCGACGGCGCCGTCGCCGCCCTCACTGGCGTTGAATCCGACTACGCCACACACGCCGCCGCGGCGCACGCATTGGCCCGCGAGTACTTCGATTCGGATCGAGTCCTCTCCCGATTGCTGCGTCTGGTGGGACTGTGAGGTGCGGAGACAAGATCATGCTCGCGGGCTATCTGGTGCGCTGTCCGCTGGGCGGGTACGCGTGGCAGGCGTTGCACTACCTGGTTGGCATGCGCGCTCTCGGGTTCGATCCGTACTCCTACGAGGGCACGGCCTTCGCAAGGCCCGATTGACAGCCCCCTCTCGACTGCGCTCACGAATCCGGGCAAGATACTTTCTAATGAGCAGGGCGCGCAAGAAGTGAAGGACGGTACCTCCAACCGCAGCGGGCAGAGTCGGGAGGCGGAAAGGAGGGATAGCGAAGCGACAGCTTCCGTTGTTGCGATCGTCTCTGAGAACAGGTTGGTTCGAACAGACAGACAAGCGTCGAGAAGGAGGTTGTGATGAAGCAGATTGTCCTGGGAGCTGCAGTGGTGTTCGTTCTCTCCAACGCCGTCTGGGCGGTGGAAGGCAAGGACGTGTTCGAGAAGAAGTGCAAGGTCTGCCACAGCATCGCCGGCGTGGGTGGACCGATGGCGAAGACTGGCGGACCGCTCGACGGCGTGGGCTCGAAGCACGACGAGGCGTGGCTCAAGGAGTACATCAAGGATCCGAAGTCCAAGAACCCACAATCCAAGATGCCCAAGGCCACCCTCAGCGAGGAAGAACTCAACGCAGTGGCCGCGTACGCCGCCTCGCTGAAGAAGTAGGCGTTCCCGGAATCGAGCAGCTGGCGGGAAGACCGAGGCGCCCGCCGGCGGCCGCGTCAGGCCTGCGCGAACGCCCGGGTCAGGTGTGGAGCATCGGCGTCCTGCTGCGCCTGACCCTGACGCCGAGCAGGACAGAGGGCACAGCGCAAGCAGTAGAACTGGCCTTCGTTATCGGCCTCACGGCACGCCGTCTGGGTGGCAAGATCACACCCGGCGCAGCACGTGTGCTCACCCGAGTGCACCAACCACCGCTGATTATCGAGGAGTATCTGCACCTCTCGCTTCGAACTTGCGAGACGCTCAACGTACTCCATGATGGTATGTCGATCACCAGGGCCATGGTCGGGGAGAAACACTCCTCCACCCAAGTACGATACGTGTGCAACGGCTGCCATACGAACTCCTCTGGGCAGATTCGGCGATTTCAAGCAACGGTGTGACACTCTTAGCCGGCTCTATCTCGGGGTCAATTGGGGACTTTCCCCAACGGGCTGGGCTAAACCCCGAAAACCGCCGCCCCGCCTCCGCATCTTTTGAGCGCCACGTTGTAACCCCTCAGTCTCCGCAGGGGTGAGGTGCGGCGTGCCCTATAGCTGCTGCTCTTGCCAGGGAGGCGAGTGGTTGCGGAAGAGCAGCTTGTAAGGGTTTGCCGCCGGCTGGCGTGCGAGTT
>Ga0187884_10004001_pt1 | contig 11105 bp, 6 predicted proteins | sample June2016WEW_20_4_FD_132983 | JGI IMG/M metagenome (GOLD analysis project Ga0187884, IMG submission 132983) | Peatland microbial communities from SPRUCE experiment site at the Marcell Experimental Forest, Minnesota, USA - June2016WEW_20_40 | ecosystem: Environmental > Terrestrial > Soil >...
ATGGTCGAGTGGTCAACGACAAACCGTACGTGCCGGAAATGTACGCAGTCGTGGATCGATGCTAATAAACGACAGGTCGAAGATTCTAGGCAAAGGCAACTACATGAGCGTCCAGTTTGGAAGATGGAATTTCGAAGGCCAGCCGCCTGCCCCGGACTACATCGAGAAAGTCAGCGCGACTCTCGCTCCCTACGGCCCCGATAGCAACGAATCCTATTCCAAGGGTGGCGTAATGATCCTCTATCGCGCCTTCCACACCACGAAGGAATCGCGTCGCGAGAAGCAGCCGCATATTTCTTCTTCCGGAGCCGTGATCACTTGGGACGGCCGCTTGGACAATCGTGCTGAGCTCATCAGCGAACTGAGCGATTCCTTGACCAATGGTTCCACGGACGTGACCATCGTCGCAATGGCCTTCGAAAAGTGGGGCGTCAATTGCTTTGCCAAACTCATCGGAGATTGGGCGCTCTCCATCTGGAACCCTGGCAACCGCTCGCTGATCCTGGCCAAAGACCCCATCGGCACGCGCCATCTTTACTACTCTTTCGACAACAATCAGGTTACTTGGAGCACGATTCTCGATCCACTCGTTCGCCTTGCGAGTAAAACCTTCGCTCTCAACGAAGAATACATCGCCGGTTGGTTCTCTATGTTTCCGGCCGTGGATTTAACACCCTGCGTCGGCATTCACTCCGTGCCGCCGTCTTCGTCCGTGCTCCTCCGACCCGGAAAAGACGCAGTGAGCAAGTATTGGGATTTCGACCCAAAGAACATAATCCGTTACCGCACTGAGGCTGGATACGAGGAGCACTTCCGCGTCGTTTTCGCAAAAGCGGTCCAGCGCAAACTCCGTTCCGATAGGCCCGTTCTCGCCGAGCTCAGCGGTGGCAGGGATTCCTCGTCCATCGTCTGCATGGCCGATACCATTGTTGCCCGCGGCGCCACCGACACGCCTCGTCTCGATACCATCTCCTACTTCGACGACGCCGAACCTAACTGGAACGAGCGTCCTTATTTCGCCAAAGTTGAAGAAAAGCGCGGTCGCACCGGCTGGCACGTCAACGTCGGCGCGCAAGATCCGGAAGAAAAGCCCGAGCTCGGACCACCTCCCGAGTCTCCTAGTTATCGTTTTGTGCCGACTCCCGGCTACGATGGCCGCACTTCTCCGCAAATCAGGATGTGTATGGCCTCGCAAGGAAATCGCGTCGTGCTTTCCGGCATCGGGGGCGACGAAGTCATGGGCGGTGTACCCACACCCGCGCCCGAACTTGAGAATCTTCTCGCAAGAGCACAATTCAGCGCCCTCGCTCATCAGCTGAAAGTCTGGGCGCTGGAAAAGAGAAAGCCCTGGTTCCATCTGTTCTGGGAAGCCGCCCGTGGATTCTTCCCTCCTGCCCTCGTGGGTGTCCCGAAATACATGCGCCCGGCCCCATGGCTGCAGTCCAGCTTTGTGAAGCGCCATTGGGCCGCGCTGACCGGCTACCCCTCCAGGACGAAGTTAATCGGTCCTCTGCCAAGCTTCCAAGACAACGTGGGCACACTTGACGCCTTGCGAAGGCAACTGGCGCGCACCGCTTTGCCATTCGAACCGCCCTACGAGAAACGCTATCCCTATCTGGATCGCGACCTGCTGGAATTCATGTTCGCGATCCCGCGCGAGCAACTGGTCCGCCCGACCCAACGACGTTCCCTCATGCGCCGCGCACTCGTCGGTATCGTCCCCGACGAGATCCTAAACAGGAAGACGAAAGCATTTGTTTCCCGGTCACCGATGGTAGCCATCTCAAACGACTGGGCCCATTTCGCGGAGATGACTCAGAACATGCTCAGCAGTTCCCTCGGAATTGTGGACGCGGAACGCATCTCGGAGGCCTTGCAGAAAGTTCGGCGGGGCGAAGAAGTCCCGATGGTCACCTTGCGGCGTACGCTCTTCCTCGAAGGCTGGCTCAAGGATCTTCGCGCATTAGGAATCATAAATCTGGACACAACCCTGAAGCCTAAGCTGAGATGGCAGGCTTCCATCCAAGGCTAGCGCATATGAGGCCAACAAAAACGGTCGCGAGGAACATATCGAGATCGAACGGGAGGCGAGGGAGCAAATCATGAGCGTCCAGTTTGGAAAATGGAATTTCGAAGGCCAGCCGCCTGCTCCGGACTACATCGAGAAAGTCAGCGCGGCTCTCGCTCCCTACGGCCCCGACAGCAACGAATCGTATTCAAAAGGCGGCATAAAGATCCTCTATCGCGCCTTCCACACCACGAAGGAATCGCGTCGCGAGAAGCAGCCATGTATTTCTCCGTCTGGCGCTGTCATCACTTGGGACGGTCGCTTGGATAATCGCGCTGACCTCATCAGCGAACTGCGCGACTCCTTGACCGCCAATTCCACGGACGTGGCCATTGTCGCCGTGGCGTATGAAAAGTGGGGCGCGAACTGCCTGGGGAAACTCATCGGGGATTGGGCCTTGTCCATCTGGAATCCTCGCGAGCGCTCCGTGTTGCTCGCCAAAGACCCCATCGGCACGAAGCATCTTTATTATTCGTTTGACGACAAACAGCTAACCTGGAGCACCATCCTCGATCCGCTCGTCCTGTTCGCGGGCAAAACCTTCGAAATCTGTGAAGAGTACATTGCCGGTTGGTTCGCTATACCCGTATTCCCTGCCGCGCACCTGACGCCCTATGTTGGCATCCACGCTGTCCCGCCTTCCTCGTCCGTGTTCCTCCGCCCCGGAAAACACATCGTCAGCAAATATTGGGATTTTGATCCGGGCAAGCGCATCCGCTGCCGCACCGACGCCGAATACGAAGAACACTTCCGCACCGCCTTGGCCACAGCCGTCCAGTGCCGCCTTCGCTCCGACCGCCCCGTCCTCGCCGAGCTCTCCGGCGGCATGGACTCTTCTTCCATCGTCTGCATGGCCGATACCGTCATCGCCGGCGGCGCCGCCGAATGCCCTCGGCTCGACACCATCTCCTGGTTTGACGACACCTACGACCACATCGAACCCGACTCCAACGAACTCCACTGGATCACCAAAGTCGAAGAAAAACGCAACAGAGCTGGTTTCCATATCAATACTGGTGCGCTAAGACAAGAAGAAGCCAAAGAAGTAGGCTCACGAAAATCGTTTGAGTCGGAGTTTGACAATGATTGCTTTGCGGCAACTCCGATCCCCAACAATAGTCAGTCCGAATTCTTCAAGCGATGCAAGGCTTACGTCCAATCACAGGGGTATCGTGTCACGTTCTCCGGGATCGGGGGAGACGAGCCCACGGGCGGCGGCGTGCCCACACCAACGCCAGAACTTCAAAATTTCCTGGCGAGGGCACGATTCGTTACCCTCTCTCGTCAACTGAACGCCTGGGCTGCGAAGATGAGAAAGCCTCGGCTGCCGTTGCTATGGGAAGCCGTGCAAGGATTCTTCTCTGCTCGCGTAGATCTGCCAAAGGATTTGCGCGCGGCTCCCTGGCTCCATCCGGGTTTCGTCAGCCGGAATCGCACCGCTTTTTGCGCGTATCCATTCCGGGTGAAGCTGTTCGGTCCTTTGCCAAGCTTTCAGGACCACGTTGATAAGTTGGATGCCAATCGGAGGTTCGTGGCGTACTGCGACCTTCGCTCAGAGCTGCTTCGCGAGATACGTTATCCCTATTATGATCGGGACCTTCTGGAATTTATGTACGCAATTCCCCGGGAACAGATCGTCCGCGTGGGCCAGCGCCGTTCTCTGATGAAGCGTGCCCTGGTGGGGATTGTCCCGGACGAACTCCTGAACAGAAGGCGAAAGACGTTTGTTCCGCCTGAGCAAAAGAAAGACAGCTCGACGGAATGGCCCAGCCTAATGGACATAGGACAGCACATCATCGCCGGCTCTGTGGGAATCATCGATCCAGATCGATTTGCGAACGCATTGCAGAAGGCACAGTGCAACGAAGTAGTTCCCATCGGAAGCCTGAGGCAGACACTGACGTTGGAATCCTGGCTCCGTCACCTTACGACTCAAGGAGCCTTGGCGAACCCGACGCCAATAAAGAAGCAAATAGATTCCTCGGTTCCTGAAGCGAAGGAACTCCAAGCGTCGACTCAGACCAAAAGTTTAGCTAGCTAGCTATGTACGTAAACTTCCACAAAGAAAGGAGGTGAAAACCATGAAATACGAAACTCCAGAACTGACGGCATTGACGCCTGCGATCAATGCTATTCAGTCCACTACAGACAAGAAAGCTACCGGACCCTTCGACTCAACGTCTCGCGAGTACAACGAAGCAAACGGTGCGTATGCAGACTGGGAGTAAATAAATACCTGCCGGGGCGCCTTGAGTAACGAAACAGGGCGTTCCGGCAGCCCAATTGCCACTCAAAATCTCACCAAAGAAGAAAGGTAAAATCATGAAATACGAAACTCCGAAACTGACCGTATTGACGTTTGCGATCAATGCGGTCCAGGCATTGACTATTAAGCACCCATTTGGAGTCCTTGAGACAGCGTCGGACCAGTTTAATGAAGCCGTCTCTACATATCTAGACTGGGAGGACTAACTAGGCCTCTGCCAGAGAGCACAAAATAGCCGCCATTCCAAAAGTGCTCTTCCTCCGCGTCATTTTTTTCACAAGTGACCAATCACAGTTATTTCGCTTGTACATTCGCTTCCTGCAACTTCCTTAACTGGTGCCACCGGATGTACTGTTCTGCTTTGGAGGGATCGGGGTCCTCTTCATCCTTGAGCCAGAAACAGAACCAGTCCACCGATCCGCCCTGCGACGCCATGCGTACAACCGGGTTAGTCAAAACGTGCTCATCCGTGTTTAACATGATCAGGTCTACCGGCTTTTGCAGGTAGCGAAGTCCAGCATACGGCTCCCACATGCCGAGCAAGCTGAGGGGGCCGTTTCCAACCACTAACAAAGGCGCAGTCACCTTATTGAGATTGAAGCCCGGAGATCGCCTGAACCATTGTTGCAAGCCTTCACCAAAGGGCTTGGCGCCGATCATCGAATTCGCTTCGTTGGCACCGACATCAAACATCATATATTGCAAATAGTCTTCCATCACGCCGTCAGTGATCGAGGCAGCTTTAAGGCGGAGAGAACCAGTCGTGAGCGCCTCCATCACGTAGAAACAGGTGCGACTGAACCCAATGATACCGATCTTTTCAGGATCCACCAGCCCCTCCGATACCAGTTGGTTTGTGGCAGCTTCGTAGCCAGAAACCGCGCAAGGACCCTCGTCGAGTGTCGCTATAGGACAATCTCCTCCTCCCACCTGCAACACAGCTATTCCCACCGCGGCCAGGGCTCTGGCCGCAAATGCTGTTGGAAACACGCCGGACGGTCTAAATTCTGCTTCCGCGAAACCGTGTGTTTGAATCACCAGTGGATAGCTACGTCCAGGCTCATAGTTGTTCGGCTTGAACAGCCCACCTCGCCAAAGCCGCCCTTCTTTGTCCGTCCATTTGTAAACGCTGGCCTGTCCCAGGTCGATGGTCTTCAGCTGCGGATTGGGATCCCAAATGACTCGCGATGACTGTTTTCTCTTTACAACCAACAGCGGAGGTTCATTGAAACCTTGCTCCACAGTGACTTCGAATCCGTTGTGCTCAAGTTTAGGCTCACCCTTGATCTGCGCGACCTCTTGCCATGTACCGTCGGCCGTACGTCTGTACTCTGTAGCCTTAATTGACTGGTCCCAGTGGTCGATAAAACTCACTATGACCCGATGCTTGTCTCCTTCAGCAAACTGGGCATTTCGTATGGCATGGTAATTTTCTTCGACACCGGTTTCGGTATGACCTTTTATCATCTCCACGCAAGTGCGCGTGTTCGAGGTCACATCCACAACGGCAACGCAGGGCCGGGATGGCTTGTGGTCTTTGGAATCAAGGAACGTGCCCGGCAACAGGATTTCTTGACCGTCGCTTGACCAATGGGGAGTGTCGCCCGCCCACCAACCTGCATCATTACTGGTCGGAGCATCGGTCAAGGCTCCTATTGATCCCGATTGAAGATCGATTCGAACATATTGATGTACAGGTTTGCCGACCTGAAGGCGGTACGGAGAGGATGCATAGGGTGGCGGGTACAGTGTTTCCCATGATTGTGGAAACTCGGGAACCAAAAGAGTTGTCGCCACTGAAAGACCGTCGGGCGACAACACCAGATTTCCCTCAGGAACAAGCGCCACACCAGCATGTTTGATCTCGAAGCGCTTGTGGCCCACAACGGCCCACAAATGTCCGCGACTCGATAACCCACGAATTGTTCGTGGATCGTCAGGCAGGAGCAATTGAGAAAGTTTATGCCCCGTACCCACAAGCATGGGTGCCTGACGTTCGGCTTGCATTTTCTCCCGTTCCGCTGCGCTGACGACCGTATAGACGTAGTGTTGACGATCACGGATATCAAAAACTCCGATTGTCTCCATTGCGGAAGTCAATGGTTCCAGCGTCTTTTCCCGAAGATCGGCCAAGACGAGGCGCTGCTTACCACCAGTTGCGCGTTCCCGGAAGGCAACTCCGCTCGAATCACCCAGCCAGCGCCAATCGTCGATGATTCGCCCCTCCTTGTTCGTCGAGAGAGTGACGATCCATCTTGGTGATGGCGGCTGACGCTCATTGGAATGCTCTAGGAAGTTCTCAACGGCCCGGCTGTCATAGAACCGCAGCGAGTCCTGGGGACAGTTCAAATCCAAACGCCCACGCTCGGCCCAAACGGCGAAGTAGCTCCCGTCTGCCGAAAAATGTACCTCCGGCGTTCCTCCTTCCAGGTCACCAAAAAGTGTCAGTCCTATCTCGTCGGCCACGGTGAAGGGTTTTTTCGCTTGTTGCGCCAATGCAATTGGGGAAGCGGTGCCAATCAGGAACATAAAGACGATGATGGGTGCAAGATAGGAAGTGGCTAGTGGCAGAAGGGCAGGAAACAGGTGACAAGTCACACGGGACAGTAAGCGAAGAGAACGGCGTGATTTGTGACTGATGACTCGTGAGAATCCATTGGGCATTATTGCAAAGCTCCTTGGGATAACATCAACACGTGACTCGTGATCCGTGGGTATGATTAAAGAAACATGCCCCTTCCGCGTCTTGGGAAACGGGCCGGAAGGGTCGCTACATAAACAGAGAAAAGCCAGGCACTGCGCGATCTGCCTCGCCGTGCCCACCTTTGACTCCAAGCTTTCAACTATCAACTCTGGACTGGCTTCAAAAATTTAATTTCAACGCAAACTGCATTGAGCGCGGGCCGCCCATTTGATAGAGCGGGCTCAGGATGCCCAACGAATTTGCAAGCGTACCTGTGGCCTGCCCAAAGGTGCTATCGCCGAAGCCCCCGTCTATTCTGCCGAAGTTTGGATGATTGAAGACATTGAATGCCTCGGCACGGAATTGCAGCTTCAGCCTCTCATGGATCGGAAAATCCCGCCGGACAGCCACGTCCATTTGCCAGGCCCCGAAACCCCTTGCAAAATTGCGGGGCACCAATCCACCGACGGTTCCATTTGTAGGACAGGGTACCTGGGGCGTGCTTCCCACATTAACGAAAGCACAGGGGTTAATCGCCCGGCCTCCTGGACATCCCAACCCTGAAGAGAGATCCCCCAACCCTTGAAGGACGCTGGCGCAATTGGCACCATAGAGATAGACCGGCTGATTTTGAACAAAGCTAAGTCCCGCAAAGTAGTACTGCCCATTCGGTAGCAGGACTTCGTTCCCGTTAAGCGTCACTGGGAAGCCCGTTCGCGCGGTAAAGCGGTCATCGAGACCCCAGTGGTGCAACACAGCGTTTACAAATCCGCTATGTCCAACGTTTGGCAGATCGTACGAGAAAGCAGCCGAAAGATTGTCTCGAACGTCGAAGTCACAATTCCCTCGCTGGTATCCTACAAGGTAGTTCTGGGAACCATAGTCGATGCAGTGTGACAACGTGTAGGAAGCCAATGCTGTCAATCCCCGGCTTAGTCTCCGCCGGTACTGAATTTGCAGCGAGTCATAGTCCGATGTCAGGCCGTTCTGAACAATGAAAAAGAAATTTGTGTTTGGGTTGACGAAGTTCAAAAACACATTTTCCTGGAGCAACCTCGACGCGTGTGAACCAACGTAGGAAACGGTGAGAGTCTGGGAATTGCCCAGTGCCTGTTCGATGCTAGCATTCCACTGAAGCGTATATGGCAGTTGGAGATGGGGAGCAAAGGCGTATACACCTTGGTATGGCGTCATAGGCGGGTTCACAATGGCAGGAATTGCCGGAAGCACTGGAAACGGTTCAGTCGAAGTGCTATATACAAAAAATCCCGGCCCATTGAAGCCTAACGACCCTAACTGTTGACCGGTATCGAAGAAAACACCACCACCGCCACGCACAACTGTTTCCCAACCCGGCGTATTACGAAGGACGTACGCGGCGCCCAGCCGAGGCGCAAAATTGAACCAAGTGGTCAGCCATAACGGCGTACCCTCTGGGGCGAGCACTACACTGTCGGTGCTGGACCCTTGAAACGTATAGGGCTTCAATCCTTGCGTAACGCCCGGCGCAGGATTCACTTCCCAACGCACCCCCAAGGAGAGGCTCAAACGCTGCGAGACTTTCCATTCGTCTTGGGCAAATGCCGAGAAGTTCGTGTACAACGGGTAAGCAGGAGCTTGGGTCTCCGCAACTATAGACGGGCTGTTCGTCTGAACCGCACTTATACTGAAGAAGTCATACGACAATACGGGAGTAGACAGAATCGCAAACGGCGTCAGTCTGCGATAGTCCGCTCCAAATTTAAACTGGTGGCGCCCCAAAGACAGACTCACCGTATCCACTAGGTTCCACTGCTTCTGAGCACTGGACTGCTGCTGCGGGGACAAGTTAACTCTATATCCGTTATAATTGAGCGCAACCCCTGGTTGCGCCCCAGGGCCGAGACCAACAAGCTGCGTCAGATTGACGGGCGTGCTGCCTCCAAACGAATCGATGACAGTAGTACCCGCTACCCCGTTAGAACTGTAGTTGAGGCGAAATTCGTTACTGAGACGGCTTGACAAACCACTACTAACGCCAGCCGTGTAAGTGCGCAGAGTATAGGCCGAGGTTGTATCCATTGTCGGACTGCTGAAGTTCGTGGCATTTCCTCTAGTCGCCGAGTTAGAGGCCGTGTCACTGAACCGGAAAAAGAGCCTCAACTTATCGTTTACGACGTGGTCGAATCGGACGCTTGTGGCGTTCAGCGAACTTGGATTGGACCAACTTCCGATGAATTGGGCAATGCCGTTCGCTGTATCGTCTATTCCATTGGGGCTTTGCACTGGAAAGGCATTCAACACCGGCTGCAGGGCTACGGGAGCACTTGATCGCAGGGCGGCATCGGGCACGAAGTTGGCAGAAGCAGGCTGTGGGCTAGTTAAGCGCAGTCCCTCATACGAGACAAAAAAAAACGTCTTGTCTTTTCCATGATAAAAGCCGGGAACCTCGACCGGTCCGCCAAGCGTGCCGCCGAAATCGTTCTGCCGAATGGCGGGTTCTGGCAAACCAAAGTAGTCGTTGAACCAGTCCTGGGCGTCAGAGAAACCGTTTCGTAAATAGTCGTAGGCGGTACCGTGCCATTGATTGGTGCCCGATTTCGTCTCAAACGCGAACTGGCCGCCAGGATTGCGCCCGTATTCCGCCGAATAAGTAGAACTCTGCACGCGAAATTCTTGGAGATCATCCACGGAAACCAGCGCCTGCGTAGTTCCTAGTGCCGTCGAAGCAGCAAGAGAACCGCTAGGCCCCGCTCCTAGAGTCATGTTTGTACCTACAGCTGCCCCTACGTTGGCGCTGACACCATCCACCATGTAGCTGTTTGATTCCGCGCGCTGGCCATTCACACTGAATTCACCAGTTTGGCCAAGGGCTGAGTTAAGGTTCTGAGGACTTTGCGTCACAACCCCCGCCGTGAGCAGGATCAAATCCTGGAAACTGCGCCCATTCAGCGGCATATTCTTTACAAAGGTTTGATCCACCACGGTACTGACGGATGCATCCGTTGTATTGATCATCGACGCGCCGCCTTCAACCGTCACGGTTTCGAAAACGGCCCCTACCGGCAGGGTAAAGTTGATAGACAGCGCGTCCTGGATGTTGAGAACGATATCGGGCTTGATGAGTGTCTTGAATCCCACCTTGGAAACTTGAAGCCGGTACGGTCCTGGCGGCAGATTCGGCACGACATAGATACCGTCGTCATTCGTCTTGCCGGGGTACTTGACGCCAGTCGCATCGTTTATTACCAGGATGTCAGCACCGGCGATTACTCCGTTTGACGGATCAACAACACGGCCGTTGATGGTCCCATTGGGGGACTGTGCCGCAAGGGGGAGGGCTAGCGACACGGCACAAGCGAAAAGAAAAGCGATGCGGGGGAAGCGCACGCGCACGGTGATTCTCCTGTGGCCGACGGATTCGGACATCCTATTCGGGTCTACGGAGAGGGGGCTCACCTGGTATCACTCCTTCCTTAATTAGTTGGAAGCGTGCCGATACCAGCAAGATGCAACCGCGATTAAGGATGATTTGGGTCGACTCTCAGGTAAGCAAAAAGGAGGGGTTTGCCGCTTGGCTTGCGACTGCCGCCATTGGGCTCGACCGTGACGAACACAGCATCAATTTGTGCTAGCAGTTTCGGGTCGTCCAGCTTCAAGACCCACCGCTTCTTTGCGGCATTGTCCTCGTAGAAGATACCGAGGGGAAACGCCTGCTCCCGGTCCGGCCCGCGCCGGCCCCATACTTGAAACGTGCTGGCGTTCTTCGCTACAGTCTGCTGATCCAGGTCGTAGGCGTAGAAGATGAGTGACTTGCCCTTCGTGTAAAACACGCGCCCATAAGGTTTCTGAGTCGCCCCGTTCCGGGCCACGTCGTAGACTTCCGCGACATAGAGATCTCGCGCGCCAATGAGTTCCCGAATATCACGGTCGTGCGCGAGCAATTCCTGTTGCTGATCCACGGCGGCGTCACGCTGATGGAGCAGGTTCGTCAGTTCGTTGACTTTTGCGTCTAATGTTGCCGCCTGCTTTGCATCTTGGAAAGACTTTTCTGCGATTGAATCGAGCTTCGTCTGCAATGCCTGCGCGCTTAACTGAGCGGCATTGAA